>ERZ772917.199-NODE-199-length-43819-cov-22.823279_pt1 | contig 43819 bp, 45 predicted proteins | sample MGYA00511187_ERZ772917 | MGnify/ENA primary metagenome ERZ772917 (study PRJEB29015, sample SAMEA2737925) | human oral metagenome | biome: human oral; feature: human-associated habitat; material: dental | place: China | collected 2012 ...
ATGGGTCTCAGAGGCGAACAGCGGGTTGAGCATCAGCCCACCTACACCCATGTCGGCGGCGAGACGGCCGAGTACGCCGAGACGCCGCCCGAGGCTCTCCGGACGGTCCAACGAGAGGACCGTCCGCTTGCGGAGCCCAGCGCAGGCCTAACCCCTCATGTTGTAGATGAGGCTGACAATGCCACAGGCCAGGCCACCGATGAGCCATGGGAGCCAGAAGAACGACGACGCTGCGGCGCTGGCCGTCCCAAGGTAGGGAGAGAGGAACAGGAGCGACAGGGCAATCGCCGTGACAACGAGCATGATGATGCCACAGGTGGCCCCAAGTCGGGCGCTACGATGCTTTTGTATCACGAGCGCGTCGGCGTCACCCGCGCCCAGCTCGCGAATCTCGTCATCGGAGAGGTTCTCCAAAGCGGCGTTGTTGTACTCGTCCACGTTGATGCGGTCATGCATGAGTGACGCGTAGACGAGCAACGCGACGCCCACCGCCACGCAGGCGAGAAAGGCGCTTCCAGTCCAGAAGACGCTGTCGTCGAGGCCGACAGAAAGCATGGCACCCACGAAGATGGCCACGATGCCCCCAACGATGCCGCGGGAAAAGAGTCGGTTGGCTGCCTCCCTCTGGGTTGCGGTGTAGAAGTCCTCAACGTACGGGTGCGCCTTGGCGAACGCGTCGTGCCTGAGGCCCGCGGGGATGATGAAGCAGAGCCCGACGAGGGTGAAGGCAAGGAATACCAGGCCGGAGAGCGCGTCGTTGTCGATAGGGAGCATGTTGTGACCCAGTTCCCCGAAGAAGGCAGCCCCGGCCATCCCCAGGATGATGAGCGGAATGCCCACGGCCATGTTCCGTGCGTGCTGGCGCATGTGCTCTTCATAGCCGCACACGTCCTGGGCGGGTCCCTCCGCAATACCCAAGCCGGGCTCCTTCGGTCGGGTGGTAAGGTCGCCTTGCACGAGCTCGTCAAGCGTGCACCCAAAGATGTCACGCAGCTTGAGTAGCTTGTCCATCTCGGGATAGGCCTTTTCGGCCTCCCACTTTGTCACGGATTGGCGGCTCACACCCATGAGCATGGCGAGCTGTTCTTGGGTCATGTTGCGCGTGGCACGCAGGTGTTGGAGGTTGTCACGAAAGCTCATCCTGTGTCCTTTCATCGTCAGGGGCTGGTACAAATGAAGCTGTCTGGCACGTGCTGATGATGACTACATTACGGTAGCAAGGAGCAAAATCCCACCAATCCACGGCTGCATTTTGCGGAACTTGCAATGCGCCCAACGGTTGCGCCCCGCAGGTCAGAGGCGCTGCTACAAAAAACGTTGTAGCCATAGGGCATGAGGCATGGGCCTCGGTCAGCGCCCCGTGGGTGGGGCGCTCGCTTGGGAGCCTTCGGGGTCGTTCGGTGTCCGCGATACCTTCGCTTGCGCTTTTGGGTCCGCCGCCCAAGCCACCCCCGCCTGTCCTCCTCGCGTCTCTCTCTTGCCGATGCCTTGCGGTCCTCCTTCGTGGCCTCGAGCTGACAAGACGGTGCTTGCTGGGCCTTGGTGGACGCCCCCACTCAGAACTGCCCATCATGGCAGACGGTAAGGGTAACGGACACATGGGATCCTTGCATGGCCTCCCCCTTCTTTGCGTGCGCGTCGTGAGGAGAAGGGACAACCCAGGAGGCAGGTTACTGACGCCACAGCGTGCAAGCGCACTCCACGAGCACCCAACGGGAGGGCTGCTTCCATCTCCGGCACATGTGGCGGGAACGCCTCATGGATCATGCAACGTACGAGTCTACCCCATCCGGAGCTGACGTCAGCTTTCCGGGGCGGCCTCGCATCCAGACGCAACGCAACTCCTTGTCTTGGATGTCTCGCCCTGCCATCATCCGTGTCGGAGAGCCCCTATCACCTCAAGGCACCCCCGTATGTGGTGATTCCACTCGAGTGACCATTCCACTCGGGAGCCTAGGGTACAAGGGGTAGGTAGGCACGGCATAGCGCTAACCGACCGATAGGAGACTCCCCGCATGAATCCTCTGATCGTGTATTACTCGTATTCGGGTATAACGAAGGGACTGGCCGAGGACATCGCACTCATTACGGACGGGGACTTGAGAGAGATCGAACCCGAAGAGCCGTACTCCTTTTCGTACAACACGGCGGTGAAGGAAGTCAGGGCTCAGATTGAAAAGGGATACTGCCCACCGCTACGTCGAGGGGTGGAGAGCGTCGGCGACGCGGAGACGATCTTCATAGGTTCCCCTAATTGGCTTAGGACTTTTGCGCCTCCCGTTCTTTCATTTTTGAGATCGGTGGACTTGAGCGGGAAGACGATCATCCCATTCTGCACGCACGGTGGCGGAGGATTCGGTCACATGCTCGAAGACTACAGGAGGGAATGCGCCACCTCCGACGTGAGGGAGGGCATTGCCCTGAAGGGCGGATACAGCCTCGACGAGCTGCGGGGGTGGCTGGAGGCGAACGCCCGCAGCCTTGCGACGTAGCCGCGAATGGACGTTGTGAGCCAACATGGCAGACCGCCGTCGAGGCCGTCGGGTCTCGACGGCGAGGCAGGCCGGGGCCGCCAAGGGCCGTCTCGCCCCCGAGAGGCGGACGGCGGCGCCCGGCAGCCGGGCCTCCCGCCTCCCCGAGGCGGGCCTAGCGCTCCGACAGGTACCTCTCGACCTCGTCGGGGGACAGCCTCCGCACCTGCGTGCCCGCGTACTCCCTGTACTCGCCGACGATGAAGGCGGGGGCCATCCCCCTGCACGCCTTCCCCTTGTTCCTCCCCAGGTAGAGCCTGAGGTCCTCGCCGTCCGCGAAGATCTTGTACGAGAGCCTGCCACCCGCGCCCTCTATCTCGTAGATGCCACACGGCCTCTTCATGCTGTGGTCCGCGGTGCGCAGGTACAGCTTCGCGATCCCCAGTGACCTGAAGGGGAAGTTCCACCGCTGCAGTCCGCGCCTGGGGTCGCGCTCGATGCAGATGCACCTGCCGCAGGTCCCGCAGACGTACTGCGTGTGGCTCTCCAGGCAGTCCCGTGGCCTCAGCAGCGGGGTCGCCCGGCTCTCGTCAACGTAGCACTCCTCGCACATCCCGATACCCCCTCCCTCGTTTTTCAAAGCGCCGCCCGTCCATCCAGAATACGCCCTTTGGTCACGTCGCGATGGCATCGCCGACGCAGAGTGCGTCTTTCCGTGAGGGTGACCCCTCAGAATGCGTCTTTCCGTAGAGTGCGTCTTTCCTCACCTGGGCAAACGTAGCGTCGCTCTACGAAAAAGCGCATCCTGTCTGCGCGTCTCACCAAAAGGCGCATTCTGCGATTGTGGCGTCACAGAAACGCAACGCTTTCCTGGGGATGTACGCAGTTGTCTTCGAAACTGCGCCCGGACAAGCCGTACGAGTGTTTACACCGAACGCATAGTCGCCGCCTTCAGTCCGTTTCAAATTCAACTACTTCGATATTTGGGCAATCGTCAGGGTCATATGGGTAATCACCCGGATTTGACATCTCTAAAACTTCGCCACCTGCATGCCAATTGCTTTCCCACTGCAAGGCATAGTCATCTGCCTCTGACTCAGTGTCAAACGCATTCCCCTCATCATCCTCTTCGCCGTCAATCAGAATCTTGTATTTAGTTGCCATATCAAACCTCACTAATCGTTCTGCCGTAACTTCAAACCAAGAACGTAACTGCATTGTCGCGATGACGCGTATATTTTCGCACATCGAACGGAGAGGCAGCCAAGAAGCTGGCGCAAGGGATCGCGAGCTGAAACAACAGGATACAGAAGCGAATCGCTGTTAACAACGGCCTGAATCGACCGCGACGGGCGAGCGCAGGCGAGCGGGGGTCCGCCGGGAACGCCGTCGGCCCACCTCGGGGTAGCCAACTCGCTCACGCCGCCCGTCAAGAGGGCCGCCGGGGGTTTCGCGTGTTTTGCGGCGTGGGGCACCTCGCCACCGCGATCTTCCCCGGGCTGGGGGGGCTGTCGCTCGACACACTCGCCTGCGCTCCGCCCTAGCCCGTGATACCCGCCAAAAACCGCGAGGGCTCCTTCTTTCCATATCATCCCATTTGGGAAAATATACATTGAACGTTTGGGTATCATCCCATTTGGGAACACGCTCTCACCGTACAGCAGATGTAGGAGGAACAGATGGACACCATACGGCTATCACTTCCCCCCAAGCCTCGCAACCCGGATGGGAAGCTCTCTGGAGCTGACGATCTGGGAAAGATAATGCGCGCACGCAGACTGGAACTCGGGCTCACCCAAACTCAGCTCGCCCGAGCGTGCAGATGTTCTCCCCGCTTCATAAGCGAGATGGAACGAGGAGTCGCAGGCGGTAACATCAAGCAGGTCATACGTATCTGCAAGACGATGGGAATCGATCTCTTTGCTCGAGTGAGGGGGCATTGAATGGCCATCCTCGTCTATCGCAACATACTGGGAAGGCGTGAGCTACTTGGCAAAATCGAACATGGGCCAGGCGTAGACGCTCGCTTTACCTATGACAAGGAATTCCTCGTACGAACACAGGGTACAGGTGACCTCGGTATATCGATGCGCCTACCTCTTGACCACACACCTTATACAGCGGAGGAGTTTAATCCCTTTTTCCAAGGTATGCTCCCTGAGGGCGAAGTCTACTCAAACCTCGCCAAGATGTATCAGGTACCACATAGCGATTATCTGTCCATACTTGAACGTCTTGGCTGCGAGAGTATAGGGGCACTCACATTCGTATCCGAGCGGGTACGCCCCGACGAGTATAACCCACGATATGACACACTCGATCGCTCCGTACTTGCTGCCATGAACGAGAACCCGCTCCGCATGGCCACTGAGATAGCGAGCTCGACACGCCTGTCACTTGCAGGCGCGCAGTCAAAGGTGGCATGGTGCTTGCCTGAAGGACTGTCCGCAGAAACCGCAGCTACAGACGAGTGGCTGATCCCGCGTGGAACAGCTCCCTCAACACATATCATCAAGATGTCGCGTAGGGGAGAGGAGGATATTGCCGAGAATGAGCTTGTATGTTCTTTACTCTCCTCTGCATGTGAGATCGACACCGCAAGGGTGACTCGAGTGCCTGGCCTTCGTGGCGCGATAGCGATCGAACGCTTCGACCGGCGTTGGACAGGCCCGGCAGACGAGAGGTTTCTCCTCCGTCTTCATCAGGAGGATTTCTGTCAGGCACTGGGACTAGGACCCTACCTCAAGTATCAACCCGAGTCGGTCGATGCGGATTATCCGCTCATGATGGCTAACGTAATCGATGAGGGTTCATCGAATCCCATCGCCGACAGAATCGAACTTGCCAAGAGACTGGTGTTTGACTTTGCCATCGGCAATTCAGACGTGCACCTCAAGAACCATGCCCTTCTCTATAACGAGCGTTGGACCGACCGTAGGCTCACTCCAATGTACGATGTCATCTGCATACCCTTGACCGGCTACTCATCGGATATGCCCTTTGTCATTGGCACGCACAGGCTCCTGGATGATATCGATGAGAGGGACCTTCTCTCGATTGCGCTTGACTTGGGAATTGACCTCGACGATTTCGACCATGCCGTCAACGAGGTACTCCATGGATTGGAGAGCCCCAATATCGCATTTCCCTCAGCTGAGGCGGAGGGTATGGCAGGGCGTATCCTTGCCAATGCCGCACCACGACTGAAAGTCATCAGACACCTGCTTGGCTAAGAAGGCGCACGCTGAGGGGCTTGCCGCAGACGGACCGGAATCATCTAGAATACGACGCGTGATCGGTATAAGCCGTGCGAACGGGGTATGGGGGCAACAGGATGTGCGAGACAGATGACGGCAGGAGCGTAGCGAGTGCCGTGGCAGGCGGGGCGGATATGGAATTGGACCGGTTGCGGAGGTTTCGCCGTGACCTGCACCAGATCCCCGAACTCGACTTCGACCTGCCAAAGACGATCGCCTACGTGACGCGCGAGCTTGAGAGCGTGTCCGAGCGGGCAAGCCGCAACTCCACAGGTAGAAGCATCCAAGCAAGGGTCACGGTGTTCTCACCCAGTCGCTCGAGCGTATGCTGCCACTTTGACTTGGGGACGACCCATGCCACGGCCATACGCTCAGATATGGACGCGCTGCCCGTGAGCGAGCGGACGGGCGTCGCGTACGCATCGACACACCCCGGAAGGATGCACGCCTGTGGCCATGATGGGCACATGTCCATGGTCCTCGGGCTTGCCTGGTGGCTGGCAGACCACCTGGACAGGCTGCCGCGCTCGCTGCTCTTGGTGTTCCAGCCTGCGGAGGAGACGACGGGAGGCGCCAAGGCGGTGTGCGAGAGCGGTGTCTTCGAACGCCTGGGTGTGGACAGGATCTATGGCTTCCACCTGTGGCCCGAGCTGCCACGTGCTGCGCTCGCGAGCAGGGCAGGGGCGCTTCTCGCCTCCTCGAGGGAGGTGAGCGTGTCCTTCTCCGGCCGAGCCTCCCACATCGCGAGAGCCGAAGACGGTGCCGACGCACTCGAGGCCTGCTGTGACTTTCTTGGACGTGCCTATGCCTCCATGGACGAGTACCGACTCGAGGAGGCATGCCTGCTCAAGTTCGGCCGCATGGAGGCCGGCGAGGTGAGAAACCAAATCGCCGCGAGTGCGCGCCTCGAGGGCTCACTTCGGACCTTCTCAACCACAATGGGTAGACGCGTGGGCGCCGAACTACCTCGGATTGCTCGCGATGCAGCCGAACCGCGAGGGTGCGAGGCACTTGTGAGCCTCTCGGAAGGTTACCCACCCGTTGTGAACGACGAGAATCTTTACGTGCGCAGCCGCGAGTGGCTCGCAATGGACGGCATCGAGCTCAAGACCTTGCCCGAACCCCTTCTCATCGCTGAGGACTTCGCCTGGTACCAGCAGTGGCTGCCTGGCATGTTTTTGCTCCTGGGCACGGGTACGGGCATTCCCCTACACTCCGACCGCTTCGACTTTGACGAGTCCATCTTGGTGGCGGGACTTGACGTCTACAAGCGCCTGGTCATGATGCCATGATGCCTGTAGAACCAGGCGCGTGGCAACGTGGGGAGCGAGCGCACGCCACACGGACTGGTGTGCGCTCGCGTCGCGGGCAATGTGCCCCACACTCGCGTGCCGGGCGGCACGTTAGCCCAAGCAGGCGAGCACCTCGCGCTTGGCGGCCAGAAACTCAGGCGTGAGGGCGAACTCCCCTGCGTCCGTGCCCGCCTGTGGCCGCCCCACCTTGACCTGTGCAACCACGCGGCTGGGCTCTCCGTGCGAGGGGCCGCCCCCTAGCACATAGATGCGGCCTGCCATCGTGACGGCCTCATCCACGTCGTGTGTGATGGCAAGGGTCGCGATACCCAGCTCACGCGCCATGCCGCAGTACCAGCCCCGCATGTCCGCACGCGTGAGGGCATCGAGCGCGGAGAAGGGCTCGTCGAGCAGAACGACGTCGTTTCCCATAAGATACGTGCGCAAGAATGCCGCCCGCTGCCGCATGCCACCAGAGAGCTCGTCTGGCCAGCGGCGCTGCGTGCCCGCAAGCCCAAAGCGCTCGAAGAGGGGTTCGGCCCTGGCCCGCGCGTCCAAGACGCTCATGCCACCGAGCACCAGAGGCAGACAGACGTTGTCGATGATGCGCTTGCTGGGAAGGAGCAGGTCCTTCTGCAGCATGTAGCTGACGCGGCCGGGGATGCCCGTCACGTCCTCGCCGTGCAGGAAGACACTGCCCTTGAGGGGGCGCGACAGACCCGAGAGCGCATGCATGATGGTCGTCTTACCGCAGCCGGACCGCCCCACCAGGCACACGACCTCACCGACACCGAGCCTGAGAGAGATATCACGGACAATGATGTGGGCTCCTGCATCCCATGAGAGCGTGAGGTGGCGAGCCTCGAGGGCACAGGCTCCCTCTCCGCTCCTACCCCGACTTTGTCCCACGTCAGCACCCACCCTGTCTTTCACCTATCGCTCCAGATAGTCCATCGTCCACCCGGCATTGACGTCGATCTGCTTTTCGATCAGGCTGTTGTCGTTCAGCCACTGGTAGTAGCGAGCCCAACGCCCCCCGTCGATGATGCCCCAGGTCGGCGCCTCTGCCTGGTACTGGCCCGCCAAAAACTGGGCGCTCCGGTGCGCGAGCGCACTGTCGAGCTCGGGCACGGCCGTGCAGAGTATGTCCGCAGAGGTACCCGGGTCGCTCACGGCAAACTCGTAGCCCCTCCTGGCGGCGCGCAAGAAGGCTCTGACGGCCTCGGGCTTGCTGGCGATGAAGTCGTCGTTTGCGGCGATGACCGGTGTATAGAAGTCGAACACCTCGTCCATCGAGATGAACGAGAAATAGTTCACCGGATAGTCCTGGACGGCCGCGTTCTGGACGGCCCACCCCTCATAGACCCACACAGTGTCGAACAGCTTGGCCTTGAGGCCGCTCACCTCGTCGTCCACGGTATAGGGCACCAGTTTGACCTTGGAGTAATCGCCGCCGTCGGACTCGATCACCCGCTTGATGGTAGCCTGCTCGATGGGCATGTCCCAGGTGGCGTACGTGCGACCCTCCATGCCCTTGGCGCTCGTGACCCCATCCTCCTTGCGACTCATGATGCCGCTCGTATTGTGCTGGATGATGGCGGCCACCGCTGTGACGGGAATGGGAGAGGCGGAGGAGAGGTCATTGGCAATGTAGTCCTGGTAGCTCACGCCCATCTGGGCCTGACCCGATCCAATGACGGGATCAGCGGTACCCTCGGATGGCTGGATAATCTCGACCTCGAGGCCCTCGTCGGCAAAGTACCCCTTGTCTTGGGCGACGTAGATGCCCGTGTGGTTGGTGTTGGGCGTGTAGTCCAAGCAGAAGCTGATCTTGGTCGTCTCCCGAGGGAAGCCATTGTCTGAGCCCCTGGAGCCTCCGGAGGCGGCGTTATCGTACGCCCCGCAGCCGGTGAGCGCCGCCGAGGCAGCGAGGGCACCGACGCCGAGGACAAAGCCCCTCCGAGACAGCCTGCTGAGCTTGGTCGAAAAGTCCATGCTTACTTCCTCTCTGCCCTCTTCCAGGGCATGCAGATACGCTGGATCGCGCTCACAGCGCCCATGAGGGCGAGTGACAGCGCGGAGATGAGCGCGATCACGGCAAACATCCTGTCGTAGGCGAACGACTTGCGCACACGCGTCATGTAGACGCCCAGACCCGAGAAGCCGCCCAGCCACTCGGCGATCACGGCCCCCACGATGGCATAGGTCGCGCTTATCTTGAGGCCACTGAAGAACTGCTCGGCCGCCGCAGGTATCTTGACCTGCCAGAAGACCTGGGCGGGCGTCGCGTTCATCGTGCGCATGAGGTCTATGAGGTCCGGGTCCACCGACCGAAAGCCGCTGACGAGCGAGACTGTGATCGGGAAGAAGGTGGTGAGCACGACGAGCACCACCTTGGGTGCGAGGCCATAGCCCAGCCAGAGCACCAGAAGCGGCGCGATGGCGACGGTGGGGACCGTCTGCGACACGGTGATGAGCGGGCTGAAGGCTAGGTAAACGGTCTCGAAGCGGTCCATGAGGACGGCGAAGGCAAAGCCCACGGCACAGCCGATGAGAAGCCCGAAAACAGACTCGGCGAGTGTGGTCGCGGCATGGTCGGCGAGCAACGCCGCGTCAGAGGCGAGTGCGGCCACCACCTGCGTGGGACTCGGCAAAAGGAAGTTGGGCACGATACCTGCGGCCACGACAAGCTGCCATGCGAGCAAAAGCACCGCCACCGTCGCGGGCGGGATCACCGCACGACGAACGCGGAAGGGCGCGGGGCTTGGGGAGGCGCTCGGCTGACGTGGGCGAGAGGACCCCTCACTATGCAACGTCTGCCTCCCTCGTGACGAGGTCAGGGTCGCCTGGATGATACTTGCCGATCTTGCGCCCGGTGCTCATGACATCAGCTGTCGGGCGATACGAGACCTTGACGTAGCTCGCGCTCTCGGCGCAACCCGCTGCGGCCCCCGCCTCGATGCAACGCTTGACGAGTTCCATGCAGGAGTCGAAGTCCCCCTCGACGGTCGTCTCGAAGGGTCCCACGTAGTAGTCGAGACCACTTGCGTCGATGACGGCGATGACCTCGTCCACGATGCGACAGACCTCGTCGTCCGACCCCACGTTCATGGGAAGGTACTGTAGGGCAACAGAGCAGTTCATAGGCACTCCCCTTCTGCGGGGCAAGCACATCGTAGGCGTCCCCGCTTATCGCTGGGACCCGCGCCGTACACGTGCCGTGGTCCCTACGCTGGCATTACCCAGATCAGGTTCGAAGGTCAGGGCCGCATTAGGCCCTATCTCAGCCGGCGTGCGCCAGCCCCCTTTTGACAAAGAATACTTTACCACGACGGGCGCGGCGGAGTGACTCGGATTCGTATGCAAGACAGCCTTAGGGACGTCACTTTTCGACAATCTAACAGTCAACCAGTGTGGTGCTGCTCGCGCTTCCTTGAGCTGCGAAAGGATGCATCAGCCATGACCAGATGGCGGAGGACCCTCTCCACTTTCGGCCACCGCTCCTCCGCCTGCCTGACCCTGAAGAGGCACGCGTACCAGTTGAGGTATGACTGGAGGTACTTGAGGTCCATCCCAACGTATCCCCCCAGGTATCGCCTGATCCAGGAACACAGGTTGTTGACCATGGCCATGTGCTCCAGGTACTCCGGGTCCTTGGTGTCTACCTTGCACGGCCTGTCCACGCCCTTGACCGCCCTGAGGAGGGACTTGTGCGACTTCTCCATGTCGTGGAATGTCTCGGCACCCTCCGCGACGTGCGACCGCAGCGCGTCCTTGATGCGCCTCGCGGACGGCTTGCCGTGGCCGCACCGGACGGCGACTACGTTCTTGTGGGCGTCGATCGCGACGGCGATGCATATCTTGTTCCCGCTGAGGCCGCGCCTCGGCCTCCATCCGGGCTCGCCCTTGAGGTCGGAGTCGGTCACGTACATCTCGTCGATCCAGACCTTGTCCCTCAGCACGATCCGGTCCTGGTAGCCGTCGATGGTGGCCATGACCCTGTGCCTCCACTCCCAGGCGGTCTGCTGCGATATGCCGCAGAGCTCGGCGCAGGCGTCGAGCTGCGCGTCGAGGCACATGAGGCGTATGAAGAGCACCCACCTCCAGAGCGCCTTCTTGGCGTTCTCGAAGACGGTCCCGGAGAGCGAGCCGAACCTGAGGCCGCAGCCGCCGCACTCCCAGCGCGCGTGGCCGGCGGGCGTCCTCCCGTCCGTGGAGCAGTCGCCCGACTTGCATCGCGGGCAGCTCGGGCGCGGCCTCCACCTCTCGGCCGCCTCGTCGTAGTCGCCGACGCCGACCAGCTCGCGGCACCTCCTGGTCTGGACGGCTTCCCGGGGCATGCGGAAGCCGTCCCCCGAGAGGGCATCGACCTCCGCCGCGAAGGGGTTCGGCCTCACGGGCATGGCGGCATTCCCATCCGCCCATGCACCCACCCGACAGGGATTGTCGCCAAACAAAGTGCCGGGTGGGCACATGGGCAAATCTTTGTTTGGCACGCCTGTTGTATCGTTGTGATGCCAACCCAGCCCAGGCCAATCTAGCACCACACTGGTTGACTGTTGGGTTTTCTTTTCTTCGAGCTCGGTCTTCGGGTACAGGCGGACGAGCCTCTCACGGGCGTCATCGACGGCGAGGCGCCACTCGACCGTGCGGGCGCGTGCGTCGCGGTCCGCCTCCCAGGTGGCCGTGAGGCTCACCGTCTCGTCGAGGCTTGTTTTGGTTCAATAAGAACTGTGCAGAAGGGACTGCGGTGGGAATCTTGGACCATACCCCTTACCATGCAGCTGGCTCCGCGATCGAGCGAGTCTTGGTCTAAGATTCCCACCGCAGTCCCATTCCTTCGGCTAATCCACATGTTACACTTGACTTCGAGCTGCTCGAATGCACTAGCCTGTACTTTCGTAAGGAGGTATCCGCATGTACACGGTCAAGGAGGCGGCCGAGATCTTGGGCGTCTCGTCCCACACGGTGCGATACTACGACGACCAGGGCCTGGTCCCCGGCGACAATCGCGACGCGCACGGCAACCGCGCCTTCGACGACATGGCCATGGAGTGGCTCTTCATCGCGGTGACGCTGCGCGAGACGGGGATGCCGCTCTCGGAAGTGCGCCGCTACGAGGAGCTCTACGCGCGCGGCGGGCGTACCGTCCGCGAGCGGCTGCGCATAATGGAAGACCAGCGTGAGCGGCTGCTGGCCCAGATGGCCGGGCTTCGAGTGAGCCTGGAGCTCCTCGAGCGCAAGGTGGCCCACTACGAGCGCCTGGCCGCCGGCGAGCCCGATGAGTGGGACCACGCCTACATGCAGGGCCTCATCAAGAGGAGAAGGAAGGTCGTAGCGCATGGCTGAAAAGAAAACATGGTTCGTGACGGGATGCTCCAAGGGCATGGGCAACGTGCTGGCGAGAAGGCTGCTCGAGGAGGGCTACCGCGTGGCGGCGACGAGCCGCGCCGTGGACAGCCTCGTGGAGTCGATCGGGCACGAGTCGGAGGCGTTCCTACCGCTGGCGATGGACGTGACCGACGAGGCCGACGTGGCGCGCGCCGTGACGGAGGCTGAGGCCAAGTTCGGGAGGATCGACGTGCTCGTGAACAACGCGGGCTACACGCACCTGGCGACCATAGAGGAGCTCAGCGACGCGGACGCCCGCGCCGTGTTCGACGTGAACGTGTTCGGTCCGCTCAACTGCATCCGCGCCGTGCTGCCCGGTATGCGCGAGCGGGGATGCGGCCACATCTTCGACGTGAGCAGCCTGGGGGCCTACAACGTGGGGCCGCTGTCGGGCGTATACTGCGCGACCAAGCACGCGGTCAAGGCGATATCCGAAACCCTGGCCCAGGAGCTTGCGGGTACCGGCGTGCGTGTGACCGACGTGAAGCCCGGCTTCATCCGCACCGAGTTCTTCGGAGGTTCCTACAAGACCACGGCTCCCGAGGGCTCGCCCTACGCGGCGCTCTACGAGGAGAACATGGCCTTCTACAAGGGGCAGGACGGCAACCAGGCGGGTGACCCGGCCAAAGTGGCGCAGCTCTACATCGAGTGCGCCGAGATGGAAAAGCCTTGGGAGAGCCTGCCCATGGGCACCGACTGCTGTACCGGTATCCGCGACATCTGCGCGGGTACGGTGGCGCTCATGGACGCGATGCTGCCCGTGGCGCGCACGACCGACTACGATGGTGCGGCCGACGCGGCCTGCGCGTCCAACATCGCGACGGTGCAGCGGTACTTCGAGCTGTGCGACCTGGCAGACCAGAGCCAGGCGAGCTTCGACGCGCTCATCGCGCTGTACGCCGACGACTGCGATAGCCGTTCCAACGACGGGTCGGTGAGCCGGGGCAAGGCCGAGCTGGTCGCCAATACCGCCCGCTTCTACGACTGGACGCGGGGCGGCGAGCACAAGCATCTTTACAACGTGACGCGGGCGGAGGGCGACGTGGTGGAGGCCGACTGGGCCGTGAGCGCGCGCATCCCCGACGGGGCCATGGTGGCGCTCAAGGGCCACAACGTCTTCGAGCTCGACGCCGACCACAGGATACGCAAGCTCGCGGTCGAGAACGTTTGATCCGTCCAGTTGGAAACCTGCAATGAGAGGACGGCCGAGATGAAGGTCCTGGTGGTAAATGGCAGCCCGCACAAGTCGGGTACGACGGACAAGGCGCTCTCCATTGTGGAGGCCGCGATGGCCGAGGGGGCGTGGAAAGCGAGCGCATCTGGATAGGCGCGAAGCCCGTGCGCGGCTGCATCGCGTGCGAGAAGTGCTCCGATACGGGCCGCTGCGTGTTCTGCGACGACGGGGCCAACGAGATAATCGAGGCGCTGCTGGCCGCCGACGGGCTCGTCGTAGGCACGCCGGTGTACTTCGCGGGCGCCAACGGCGCGCTGCTGGCGCTGCTCGACCGGGTGTTCTACGCCGCGAGCGTGCACGGGAGGCTCTTCGCCGGCAAGCCGGCGGCCGCCGTGGCGACGCTCTGGCGCGCGGGGTCGACGTCGGCGCTCGACGAGCTAAACCGGTACTTCGCGTTCAGCGGGATGCCGGTAGCGTCGTCGACCTACTGGAACCTGATGCTCAACAGCGGCGAGGACGCGTTCGGGGAGGACGTGCTTCGCCATCTGGGGCACAACATGGCCGAACTCGCGAAGGCGACGGCTCGCTAGAGTCGCGCTCGGTAACGAAAGTCCTCGGAGGCGGGAAGGCTGCGTTGCCGACCCGCATCCGTCCTTTTCCGAAGGCAACCTTGCTGCCTGGATTAGGCCAGCGGCTCAAGCTCCTTGTACAGCGGGTCGCCCTCGCCGACGAAGACGTCCCGCCATCACTCGAGGCTCTCGACTTCCGACTGGCAGAGCATGTCGAGGGGCTTGCTCCTGGCACCGGCGGGTAGTTGCTCGAAGTCGGCGCGCATGGCGTCGAGGATGGCCTTGCTGGTGGAGATCATGTCATCACAAATAGCCGCCTTCTCCTCAGGCGTATAGCTTTCAGGAGAATAGCAGAAGAGGTCCGCCTTGAAACAGGCCATATTCTCAGCCTGCTGGAGCTCGGTCCATTTCTCGTCGTTCATCAGGGTGGCCTTCCTTCCTTGGTTCCGTGCCGTTTCCCCTGCTAACCAGCTCAAGGCGAGGGGACATTCAGGGGATATTTGGCGAAAAACCAGTGTCAACTAGCATAACGTCCAGCAACTAACTTGCCTTGTCCGCCTCGTTTGGGAGGAGGGTGTCCACGACGAGCTCCTCGGCCGTCGGGTCTATGTCCGACAGGCTCCACCTCCATCTGTAGACGACCGGCTCGGCTCTTGCTTCCTCGAGGTAGCGCAGGATCCTCTCCCTGGGCTCGTCCTTGCTGGACACCCAGATGCCGCGAAGCATCTGGCGGACCATCTTCGAGAAGAGTCCCTCGACCAGGTCCGGCCAGGATCCGTGCCCGGGGGCGGACACGAACCCGAGGAGGCCCGGGACGCACGGCGGGTGGCGCCTCGCCTCGGCGGAGGTGCGCGCCGACACGTCGTCGGGCACGATCCGCGTCAGGTCGCCCTTAGGGTACCTGCCGCCCGTGATCTCGGGGAACCCGGCGTGGTCGGGGCCCTCGCGCGTCTCGCCCGCGGGCGAGGAGCGGGGGCGCATCAGAGCCTCCCGTGCCCGTGGTCGCGCCTGACCGTGCCCCTGCCGGGCCGCGCCGTCGGCATCACCTGCGCAACCCGCGACGGGCCGCAGGTCGGGGGCGGTGTTCGCGCGCGTCCCGGGTGTCCGGCTTCTCGTCGTGGGGCGGTACGCGGGCCTCCTGGCCCTCCTCCCAGGGGACGGGGTCGCCGTCCTCGCCGAGGCGGAGGGACAGCCGCTCGTGGAGCAGCAGCACGTCGCGCTTCGGCCCCGCCAAACCGTGCCTCCCGTCCTCGCATCCCGTCAACGGGAGCATGTCACACCTGCAGTCCAATTACTTCGTGGATACTATACTAGTGGCTGCGGAGCTTCTCGCGGCGCTTTATCTGCCTGAGGTTGAACTTGCGCCGCTCCTCGGCCTCGCGGCGGCGCGCTTGGCGCGCTCGTCGTCGAGACGCTCGGAGACCCACATCTTGATGACGGCCTGGCGGTTCACGCCGATTCGTGCCGCCTCGCCGTCGAGCGCCGTGACCATCCACACGGGGAAGTCGACGTTGACGCGCTTCACTTCCCGGTTGGGGAACTCGGGGTGGTCGAGGTCGAAGTAGGTGCCCATGTCCTCGCCCGCGTCGAAGCTCTCGAGCAGGGCGTCCTTACTGTTGCGCGTTGCGCTCATAGTTCTTCCTTTCTTTCTCGGTGGTGCGGCGGGCGGAGATGATGCGGACCGTGCCCTCGCCGCGCTCGGTGTGGACGACGCTCAGCAGCATCGCGCAGGTGCGGCCGATCGCCATCAGCCTCTTCTCGCCCTTCCTCTTGGCATGGAGGATCATGAGGTCAGGGTCGTTCCAGATCTCGGCCGCTTCCTCGAAGGAGACCTTGTGCTCGCGCATGTTCGCCTCGTTCTTGGCAGGGTCCCACTCGAATCGCACGGTACTCCTCTTGTGTTTATGGCTTATATAATCATTATACCTTCTTGCTACCATCGTTCAATGCCCATCCTTTTGTGACGCGGGCGGACGATATGTGGTGTAAGGGGTGTCGTTCTGGGGGGCTTCCTGTTGGAGACGGTGATCGTAGCGCTCATATCAGGCGGAGTGACGCTGGCCGGGGTGCTGGCGTCGAACTCGCGCTCGCGGGCCGTGATGGAGCAGAAGATCGACGAGCTCACGTGGCGCGTGGAGAAACACAACTGCCTGGTGGAGCGTACCTATCTTCTGGAACGGGACGTGGCGCCGCTGAGGACGACGTCGAGAACATCGGGCGGAAGGCGGATGGTTATGAATGAGTTTCTGACTGGTAACGAGCGGTGGAGGCTGGTGCGTACGGTGGCGCAGGGCGTGCTGGGTGTCGTGGTAGCGAACCTCGATTTGCTGGTGGGTACGATGGCGCTCGCGCCCGAGTGGCGCCCTGGTGGTCGCGCTCGCTATGGCGGTGCCGCCGCCGGTGATGGCCGAGGTCGGGAAGCACGCCAACGCCGATGGCGCAGCGGAGGGTGGCGATGCCGAGTGAAGGACTGGGAGAAGTGCACGGCCGACGTGGACAAGATCATGAACAAGCACTTCAGGTCGGGGTGTGCTGACAGCAAGATTCAGCATATCGTAATCCACTATAACGTCTGGGGTTTGACAGTCGAGGGCTGCTGGCAGACGTGGCAGACGCGCGCAGTGTCGGCACACTACCAGGTGGAGAGCTCCGGGCGCATCGGGTAGCTGGTGTGGGACAAGGACACGGCTTGGCATGCGGGCAATAGCGCCGAGAACAGGCGCTCCATCGGCATCGAGCACGCGAACAGGAAGGACAGGACCACCTCTGACATTTGCCTCGACAACGGCGCGTGTGCGCCGCCCGGCGTCGTGGCGCTTGGACCATGTCCCTTACCATGCAGCTGGTTCCGCGATCGAGCGAGTCTTGGTCCAAGATTTCCCCCGCAGTCCCATTTGGTTGATTTCGGTCACCGTTAACACATGGGGCGAGCCCCAGCTGGTTGGCGGGACTGGTCAGGAAGCCGCCTGCCGTGTTTGTCATGAGGATGAGCGCCGCCTTGGCCGTGTAGGGACCAATCCCGTTGAAGGGGCACGCCGCCGCAAAGAGGTTCAGCCGCCGGATGGAAGCCGGCGAGGTGCAGCACGCAAGGTCCTTCCAAGCACAATGCCGCATCGTCCGCCTGCCAGCGTGCAAGTCTTCTCGACAGGAGTTTGTGCATCGAATCTCAGCTCATCATCCAGGTGACGTCATCCCTTCCCGCCCAGCTTCGTTCCCGCCTGCCCTCATTGTGTATCAAAACACAAAAGGGACGCCACTGTTCGTGACGTCCCCGAGGAGGAGGCATCTTGTGCGTGAACTCTACCTTATGCAGCATTCTTCTTCTCGGCCGCAACCTCAGCATCGGACTTGGTGCCGAGAACGAATACCGCAGCGATGGCGATTGCCGTAGCGATGAGGCCGCCAACTGCGAGGCCGATGAAGCCCATGTCAATACCGTTGGGGCCGATGTAGCAGGGCAGTCCAAGCCACCCGTTGGCACCAGGGGTGTACCACTTCGCGCCGCAGATACCGGCGATTGCGCCACCGATGCCGGCACCGATGAACGTCGCCCACATGAGCTTCTTGCGGGGGATGAGGATGCCATAGAGAGCTGGCTCGGCGACACCGAAGAAGCAGGAGATGAGGGCAGGGATGTTGAGGGAGCTGTTGGCGCCAACGTTCTTGCACTGTATGACCATGCCAATGCAGGCACCCATGATCGCACCGCAGCCGGCGAAGTTAAGCGGGTTGAGGGTGGAGTAGCCTACGGCGCTCATCTCGACGAACCACAGGGGGATGATGGCCCAGTGCAGGCCAAACATAACAAGTAGGCTCCAGAAGGTGCCGACCACGAAGCCGGCGAGCGCAGGAGAGATTGCGAGGAATGCCTGGATGCCCACTGCGACGGCGTTGGCAAGGATGGTGGTGATGGGGCCAATGATCAGAAGGCCTGCAAGAGTGGAGATGAGCAGCGTGAAGACATTGGTGAAGATGCTGCGGATAATCTCGGGAAGGATGCCGGAGAAGAACTTTTGCACCTTGGAGGCGAGCCACATGATGGGGATGGAAGGCAGGACTTGAACATAATAGTTGAGCAGGATCAGGGGAATGCCGAAGACGTCACCGTAGACACTTGCCTGCAGCAACGAGTTGCCCTCGAAGAGGATGCTCGTCGGGTCGCTACTCACGAGCGCAATCAGGTCGGGATAGATGAGGGCTGCACCAATGACCATCGATAGGACCGGCTTGACGCCAAACTTCTGGCCAGCCGACCAAGCGACGATGATGGGGAAGAACTTGAAGACCGCATAGCCGATTGCGTAGAGCACGGTATAGGTCGTGGTCCCCTTGAAATCAGGCGCAAAGACGCAGATGAGGGACAGCGCCGAGACGATGAAGCCACCGGCCATGAGCGTCCCCAAGATGGGCTGGAAGATCGAGGAGATGAGCCCGAGGAGCTTGGAGAAGGGGTCATTCTTCTCGTCGGTAAGGTTTGCGTCCTCATTCACGTCGAGGGTGGCCTGTGCGGAGAACCCACCAATCTCGAGCAGCTCGCTATAGATGCCTTCGACCTGCGGTCCGACGACAACCTGGTACTGTCCAGCACCCTGGATGACGTCAATCACGCCCTTTGTGGCCTTGAGGCCGTCAGTATCGGCTTTAGCCACGTCGTTGAGTCGGAAGCGCAGGCGAGTGACGCAGTGGCTCACGTCGACGACGTTGTCCTTGCCACCTACTCCTTCGATGATTGTGGTGCACAGCTCTTCGTACTTACCCATTTCTTGTCCTCCCTTTGACGTTGAACGAAGTGCGTTGCCTTTCTTCGCGTCTCGGGTTGTCACGGCTTGGTCGACGCGGCCGCATTCACCTTGGACGATCCTTGTGGCACGGAAGGTGCATCCCCCTCTTCCCAACACATATACTATGGACTTACTTATTCCAAAACAATTCGATTAAATCTAATATTTATGCCTTAAAAGAATTTATTACACATTACATACTATGCTGGCAGAGGCGCTGCCCACAAGAAGGCCGGTCGCGCAGCCCTATCCTTGAAGAGCTATCCGAGCAGCTTGCTGGCCTGGATGTACTTTGCTGCAAGGATCTCCGGATCACCCTTGGGCACGATGGACTTCTTAGTCTCGAAGGAGAGGCCGTATTCCTCCTCGGGCAGCCAATACTCGTAATAACCGCCTGTGTAGCCAAAGACGAGGCCGACCTGCGGGCACTCCCGCTTCATGCGTAGGCCCAGTGCCGAGCCAAACTCGAGAGGCGTCACGAAGAGGTGCAGGCCACCCAAGCTGATGACGCAGCCGCGGATGTCGAGGTGGCCGCCGGTGTTGTGCACCGTGTGGAAAAGCGTCTGGACACGGATCTCGCCAAGCGGGACCTCGGTCTCCATGGGAATGGCCGCAATCTCGGGCACGATGCCCGAACTGATGCGCTCGGCCTCCTCGACACCGGTACCCTGGCGAGTGTTGCGGTTTGAGCAGTCTCCGGCGGCGCCTACGATAATGGCAGGAAAGAACCCGAAGTGGGGCTCGAGCTTCTTGCTCGTCATGCCGGCGAATTCGGAGTTCAAGCGTGTCTCAGCCTGGCCGCAGGTGGCACTGTGCGTGGCCCAGTTGACGAGGCCCGCAAAGGCACAGTCCCGCTCGTCAAAAAACTTGACGACAATGACCTCCTGGTCGGCGGGCTCGTTGGTGATGCGGTTGTTGTACCAGCCCTCAATCCACGCCTTGCCGAACTTGCACGTGGCGGGACGAGCGTTGTCGCGGGCCTCCTCGAAGGCACTCGCCACCGTCTCCAGGTACCAGTCGTAATACTGCTGGTCATACTTGCCCGTCCACCAGGTGCGATGGTAGGCGACGACGGAAGTGTGGTTGTGTGTGGCACACAGAAGCACACAGTCGCGATCGATGCCAAAGCGGTCGTGCAGGAGGGTCTTGGCATCCTCGGAGGTGTCCTCGTCAATCTCCATGAAGTCACAGGAGAAGATAAATAGCTCCCTTCCGCCCTGCTCAAAATAGAGGGCGTTGCCGAACACGTCATCGTAGATGCCGGTAGCCGGATGCAGGCGGTTCTCGAGGTTGCGGTAGCCGATGAGGTAGACCTCCTCGGTCTGAGGGGTGAGCTTGCGGCGGGCGCATCCGATCTTCATGGTCACTCCTTGATCTGGCAGAGAGCAGCGGCGGCGAGGACCTCGTCAGAGCCGCGCGCGAAGGGCGAGTTCATGGCTTCGTACGTGATGCGGTCGTAGGCCTCAGAGCAGGGCAGGTATTTCTGGGCGCCGTTCACCATGGTGAGCACCTCAAGCCTACCTCTCCCGGCAGAACGCAGATGCGCGCCAAGGGCGCTGTCGACCTCGGGCTGGACACCCACGACGGTGAGGGTGCCCAACCGTGCGACGGACAGGAGCGTGTCTTGGGTGCCCTCGGGTACGAAGTCGTAGCTACGGGTTGGTGCGAGGCTGTGAAAGTCGGCGCGGCGCTGGGCTGTGCAGGATACCATCACGCTCGAAAGGCAGAGAACATGCACAGGCAGAGCATTCGAGTTCATGAGCGCGGCCTCGGTTTCGCTTGCAAGGATGAGGCCCAGTTCGGGAAGGGCGCCGGAGCCCTTCGCACGCGGCGTCTGGTCGCCCGCGGCTCCCACGAGGAAGACGGCGACACCACCAAGGCGCTCCTCGAGGATGCGCGAGGCCTCTCCGACGAAGTCGGCGCTCACGTAGGCGTGGCCCTCGACATCGCGCAGCCCCTGCACGACGGAGGGCTGCACGTCCACCGTGTAGAGCACGGCAATGGTGCGATCGTCGTCGCGGGCAGACGCCCGCAGTGCGCGCACGCTGCGGTCGGAGAAGCCATCAGGATTCACGCCAAGCCACCAGCCCTCATCGGTCTCCACGTCGCGGTTGACGTTGACGGAGCAGCGACCGCAGGCGACCTCGAGACGCACGGGCACCATGTCCGAGACGGCTGACGCGCACGCTAACTCGACTGCTGTGGCAAGACGCTCAGCGAGGAGCACGTTGCGAGAACGCTCCTCGTCGCTGGCCAGGTGCTCGGGAGTGCGCACATGCGGCGAACTGAAGGTGTGCGTGACGCTCGTCCAGACACGCTCGGGCTCACAGCACACCGCCTTTGCAGCGATGCCCCTGAGCGGCATATCGTCGCGCATCGAAGTGGCATCCACCGAGACAAGACAGGCACGGCTGCCATCCGGGTTCTCAAACACGACCGCACGCACGTGGAGCGGGTCACGAACGACGTCGAATCCGTCGAAGGGCAACACGCCCCCGAGATCAATCTGAGCCTTGCCGGCACCGATGCTGAGCATTTCAGTCCTCCTTCTCGGCGGGGCTATCCGATACGATACAGGCGCTGCGCGTTGCCTCCGAGGATCAGCTCCTCGTCGAAGGCCGCAAGCCCGAGGTCGCGAACGGCGTCCGGACCGTCGAGCAGCCACTCGCGACGGACCGGGTAGCTCGTCCCGAAAACCACATGGTCGGCCCCGAGCACCTCGATGGCGCACCTGAGCTGGGCCCTACCCCACGGCTGGGCATGGCTCATCTCGAAGAAGACGTGCTCCGAGAGACGCTTGGCAAGCTCGCCGTTGTCGGTCTGGAAGCGTTGAACAGCATCAGCCCGCTTAGACGACTTGGGCAGCAGCATCTCCGACACCGCGAAGAAGGCCCCACCCAGCATGGAGTGCACCATCCTGATGTGCGGATAGCGCTCGAAGAAATCGCTGAAGAGCTCGCGGCCCACAGCCGTAACCTGGTCCTGCACGCGGCCATAGCTGCGACGCAAATTGTTGTATGCCACGATAGATGAGAAGTCGACCGGTACCGGCACGTGATGCACGTAGACCGTGGCACCATGCTTGTCGAGGCTCTCGAAGAGTGGGGCGAAAGCAGAGTCGTCGAGGTACTTGTCACCGTAATGGCTGCAGAGCTGCACGCCGGCGAAGCCCAGCTCACCCATGCAGCGGTCGACCTCGGCGACTGCCTCGGTGGTGAAGTCGAGAGCGGGGATGACCGCAAGCGGAACCATGCGACCATCCGATCGACGCGCGTAGCCGGCCATACCATCATTGAAGAACCTACAGGTCTCGAGTGACATCCACTCGTTTGCACCCGGCACTTTGAGCACGGCAACGTCCACACCCGCCTCGTCCATGTCGACCAACATGCTCTCCAACACGTAGTCTCCCTGGGCATAGTTGAGTGCCTCGTAGCCTGCGGGCTTCTCGACGATGACCTGGCGCACCCCGTCACCCTCCTTGAGGTAGACGCGCGTGTTCTCGTCCTGCGGAGCCTCGGCCACGAAGCGCGCAAGCACCTCCTCACTGGTGAACAGGCTCTCCGGAACCCAGTACATGTTTGCGTCGACGATCATCTTCGACCCCCTCCATAGCGTGTATCGTCTTGAGGGCATGGTATGAGGTAATTTATTCCGATGCAATTCTATATTTGATAATAATTATTCCATATAGAACTAGATATGCATCCGTCGATCGTGTCAACACTTGTGCACTCTCAGCGAGAGGGACTCGCTGAGCCACCGCTCAGCATGCCCGCTATAGGCAGATACTCGAGGAACCCCATTGCCTCGGGAGACGGGTCTCGGTCGCGTATCCGGTAGAGCTTGATCTTTGACACGATGGGCTGTTCCAAGTCGACGATAGACACAGCCGTGCACGCGAGGAAGGCGGCTGGCGTGCGCATGAGGAGCGATACGCCCATGCCGCGACCAACGAGGTCGATGATATTCTCGGCACGTGTGCCACGGTAGCGCACCTCGGGCACGAACCCCTCTACGGCACAGGCGTCTGTGATGAGCGCGTCCATGACCGTCCCTTGGGGTAGGAGGAGGAACTCCTCGTTGGCGAGGTCGGAGAGGCGTACCGTCGGACGGGACGCGAATGGATGGCCAGCCGGGAGCACCGCCGCAAGCTGGTCCTGTGCGTAGTCCGAGACGGCAAACTCCTCATCTCCGTCGTCGAGACGAACGTCACCATCCCATTCTCGAACGAAGGCTAGGTCGAGCGAGCCTTTGCGCAGCATACCCTTCAGCTTGTTGGCTTCGCCCTCGGTGATGCGCAGACGCACGTTGGGATGCACCCGCTCGAAGCTGTGCATGAGTGCCGTGATGCCATAGGGCACCATCACAGGAATTGACCCGATATCGAGCACGTGGCACTCGTTGTCGGTGGCGTCGGCAAGAGCGACCTCGGTATCGTGTGCAATTGCGGCGAGTTTGCGGGCGAACGGCAGGAACACGCGACCGTGCTCGGTGAGTTGCACGCGTCGTGTCGTGCGCTTAAAGAGTTCTACGCCAAGCTCGCGCTCCAGGCGCTTGATGTGCTTGGAGAGCGACGATTGAGAAATGAACAGCTGATCGGAGGCGTGCAGATAGTTGCAGGTCTGAGCAAGGACTACAAATTCGCGACAACGCTCGGTATCCATAGGCATCCCTTCTCTTAGTCCAATATAGAATAAATCAAAGTAAAGAGGAATATCTTGAGAATAGGCGATAACTTGGCAGACGGTGATAGCATATGTGCATGCGTTCAGCTCCCGTTCGCGGCATCCGCGAAGAGGCAGGACAAGGTAAGCGCGAAACGCACGGCCCCGACGAGGCCGTGCGTTTTTTCATGAGAGGAGCCCACCGTGGAAGAGCCTGCGCGTCCGTACGAGATGACCGTCCCCAAGACCAAGGCACAAGGCATGGTCTATGCCCTGCTCATGTGCATCTTTATGAGTCTCGGCATGGAGCTATACAACAACGCCTGGAAGATGGGCGTACCGTTGCAGCTTGGCGGCATGTCAAACCTCACGTGGAGCGTCGTTTTGGCCGCACTTTCGGAGCTGTGGTTCATCATCCCGGTAGTGTTCGTCATCTCTAACGCCTACGGCAACCGCCTTGGCACGCGCCTAGCAAGCACCCTCATCGACCCAGAGCGCGACAGCTCCTTCTGGCGCTCGTGTGTAGTCGTCGCCTGCACCACGCTCGTGATGTGCCCCTCCATGAGCCTGTTCGCGAGCATGCTCTTCAGCGTCATCCTCGCCGGTCGTCCCCTCGTCGACCTGCCCATCATCTGGATCGGCACGCTGTTCAAGAACTTCCCGATTGCGCTGTTGTGGAACCTCTTCGCAGCCAGCCCCATGAGCCGCATCTGCATGAGGCAGATCTTCCCCGAACTGCGCAGGCGGGCCTGACCTTCTAACTTGCCTCGTCCGCCTTAGCCGAAAGGAGGATGTCCACGACGAGCTCCTCGGCCGTCGGGTCTATGTCGGACAGGTTCCACCTCAGCCTGCAGGCGATCGGCTCGACGCTCGCCTCCTCGGGGTAGCGGCAGGTCTTCTCCCCGGGCCCTTCCTTGCCCGGGACTCGGACCTAGGCGCGGCGTCCGGCGGGCCGTCCTCGAGAAAAAGCCCTTCCCGCTAGCTTCGGCTGGGAGCTGTGCCTGGGTGCGAGCACGAAGTGGCCCGGGACGGTGGCTAGGTGGCGCCTCGCCTCGGCGGGGCGTGCGCCGACACGTCGCCGGACACGATCCCTGTCAGGTTGCCCCTCGGGCTCCTGCTTCCGGTGGTCCCGGGGGATCCGGTGTGATCGGGCCCTCGTGCGTCTCGCCCGCAAGCGGGGTCGTCTCGCCCCGGCTGGCAGGTCGGCCGGGGCGAGGAGGGACAGCGTTCCGAGCCTCTCGTGCCTGTGGTCGCGCCCGACCGTACCGTCCGCGCCGCCGACCCCGGAGCGCGGATCGGGGGCGGTGTCGGCGTGCGTCCCGGGTGCCGGGCCCCTCGTCGTGGGACGGCACGCGGGTTCCCTGGCGTACCTCCCACGAGACGGGCTCGCCGTTTCCGCCGAGGCGGGAGGACATCCGCTCGCGGGGCAGGGGCACGCTGCGCACCTTGGTCCCGGGGTTCGGGTCGCGCTGCCCGCTGTTTTGGTTCAATAAGAACTGCGCCGAAATCGCATTAGCCTTCGGGTGACGTACTCATAGATTTCTGTGCAGCGTTCGTATCGCCTAGGCCAGTCCCATGGCACGCAAGGGGGCGGCCATGATACACGATTCCGGCTGGCGGGGAATCTCTTGCGGCCACCCGCCAGGAGGGGAAGGGAGAACAGCCGTGCCCCTTGATGTAAGACAACGTGTTAGACAGACGGGTGCCGACGGTATGGGACTGACCGAGATCGTCCGCGCGCTCCGCGCCCATCCGAAATATCGTCGTGAGGTACGCGAGCATGGAGGACATGTCGCACACAGCGTCGGCGGCTGCCGCCTCGAGGGCTCGTATTCCACCGTCAGCAGGTGCGTAAGGGTCTGGAATCTTGCCAACCGGAGGTCGCCCCGCAAGGGGGTTCCTCGAGCTCGACTGGGCACCGGGGGTCACGCGGGCAGGCTACGGCAACCTTGCCGCCGCAGTTGCGGGCGGGGTCCCGAGCCGCTGGCGGCGGTCCTGTTGCGGTCCGACCTGCGCCATTGGGTCGCCATGATGTGCGAAAGGACGGGGTACCTCTGCGAGGGGCTCGCCGGGGTTCTCGGGATGGTTGGTCGCTCGCCAGGACGCTCCGGGAGAACAGGGAGGGGATCCCCGGCCACTTCGGCAGCAGGCCCGCCAACGCCTACCCCGAGAGGCAAACTCTCACACGGCCCGTCAAGAGGGCGGCTAAGGGCCTTCGCAACGTAGAGTACCTCGCCACCGCGATCTTCCCCGGGCTGGGGGCTGTCGTTCGACGCCCTCGCTTGCGTTCCGTCCTAGCCCGTGCTACCCACCAGAAACCCCGAAGGGCCCGAAGTTATGGAGGGGCATATTCGCGTGCGGCACGAATGGATGAAGGCATCGGACCCGTTCTACGACTACCGAGACACGGGTGGCGTCAGGCGGATCTACGAGGCTTACCGCAGGAGCATTCACTCTGCGACGAGGGAGAGGTTCACGTTCTCTTTGACGATCCGATTAGCTCCGACACGGCTGCAGAGAAGTCGCAGGACATGGTCGAGGCGGGCGTCACCATGCACGCACGGGAGTGCCGAATGAAGTGGTGCGGCCAGGGCGAGGGCGCACGAGCCTATAAGTACGATGAGTTCCGACGCGTGACCCTTATTGACAGCTTCGGGTCCATTTGGGTGAAATAGCGACAAAATACCTTCTTTACCTGGCCCTTCTTATTAACAGCCTTATTGACTCCATTGTCAGGGAGAGTGTCGGATGGCCTTGTAGACGCGCCCCTTGCGCCCGCCAGTCTTCTCAAGCAGCCCCTCTTCGACCATGGCGTTGAGTAACCTTCTAGCCGTGTAGTCCTTCTCGCCAACAAGCTCGGATGTGGCGGCGGTGGTGATCCCGTTATGCCCGCGTGCGTAGCGAAGTATGGCGGTCCTCGCGTCCCCTTGTCTGCGGGCAATGACGGTTGCCGGCGTATTCCCTGCGGCAATGCCCTCCGAGCGCATGAAGGAGACATGCACGCCGTGCCTAGACTGGGTAACCGAGAAGGGCACGTTCGCCTCGTTGCAGGCGGCCTTGATGCGCTGCAGCCCGGTGCCGTAGATCTCGATGTCGCCGGAACGGTAGAGCGTCGTGGCAATGAGTCTGTTCCTAGGCTTGGAAGTGCTCTCCTCGCCTGTGAGGTAGTCCTCGGGGTTGAAGCCGACGGGGAAGAGGCCCGGGCTGTAGATGTCGACGTGATCCCAGAAGACGTCTATCTGGATGGCGGAGTCGTCCTCGTACTGGCGGTGCGCAAAGGCGTTGAATAGCGCTTCACGCACGGCGTCCATCGGGATCTCGGGCACCTCGCGCCTGTGCAGGGAGGAGCCGTCTATGACGAAGGCACGCCGGATGTTGTTCAGGATGTAGAGCTCGGCTGCGTCCACCATGGAGAAGAGCGTGCCGGTGACCTGCTGGTTGTCGAGGATGTGGACGCGCTTGCTGTCGGCGAAGACGCCCATCTTCAGCATGATGTCCTTGGACGGTACGAAGCAGACGGCAGCGGCGTTGGTGAGCGTGCCGTCTTCGCAGAGCAGGCCGAGGCGCGAGAGCACGTCCGAAGGCTCGGTGTAGCTGAACGGTATGCGCTTTGCCCCCACCCCGCGCTCGACATAGCGTCGCAGCACCTCCACGTCGACGGCAGAAACGGGCTGCCCGGAGCTGCGACCGTCCCAGGGGTTTGAGCGGTTCTCGCTCTCGCGCATCATCTCCGCAAGCTTAGCGCGGCTCATGACGATGTCCTCGTCCGCTCTGCGAATGCGGTAGCGCCCGTCGCAGGCGTACGGTGTCTCGAACCCGGAGAACTCGACGCGCACGTATGCCTTGCCCTCGGGGGTCTCCAGGCGCTCAATCTGCGGGTAGATGCGCGGCTCGATGAGCTCGCCCACCTTTTGGCTGATGTCGCGAAGGGTCTTCTCGGAGACGTCCTGGCCTACGACCTCGCCGTCGGAGGGGCGCACGCCGAAGTAGAGCGTGCCGTGACCGTGCTTGTTGAGGATGGAGGCGACGGACTCCATGCCCTCGTGCATCTCGCTGGTCGATCTCTTGTGCTCTACGTACTCGGTCTCTATCCCGAGGTTCATGGGCGCTGCCTCCTTCCTGGCGGTTGATTTACCGTGGCAATCCATTATACGCGCCGGGCGGGCGTCTGTGGGTGCTTGGTGGGAGTTGTGAGGTTGGGTCGCATGCGGGGATGCTACGGAGCGCATGAGGGCTTCTGGTGGATGCTGTCGGGACGGGCTAGCGGCCAGGGGTGGCGGCAAATAAGTCTTAACGTTACAAGCATGACACCGATGTGCGTGAGCAATGGTGATGCTCAATGGTCTCCTCTTGATATCAGGTTTCTCCGAAATACCCCCTTGCATTCCTTCACAGATGGAGTTATAAATAACTCGTCAACTGAAACAGAGTTATGAATAACTGCGAGAAAGGAACTGGGTTGCTAGATCGGAAGCAGAAGATTGAACATGTCAACCTCGCAAACCGTCTCTGGGTGGTGTACGAATCGTATAGGCTGAACCTTCCGTCCTATCCTTGGGATTTGCGCGTCTACCCCCTCGCCCTTATCGGTTTGCTCGTCAAGCGTTCCGAGAATGCCGTCGAGGAGGCCATCATCGGCGCGAACGTTAGCGTTGAGACGCGCAAGTATCTGCTCGACATCTTCAACGAGGCTGGCGATGAGATGGTTGAAGCCTTCATCGACGAGTTCACGGAAGCGGAACTCGAGATTTTCATGCACTCTGATCCGAGCTATCGTGCCGACCTGCTGGGCAAAGTGGGATGCAACTTCTTCACGCCTGTCAATGTGAACGAGCTCGGGTTCCGTATCCTCGATGTGAACGGCGGCGATACGGTTGCAGACTTCGGTTGCGGACCGGGAGGGTTCCTCGGCCATGTAGTGGAGCAGTTCCCGGAGATTCACGCTACTGGTGTTGAGTTCAACCATGAAGTTGCGTGTGTCGCGCGCCTTCGCATGGAGTACCTGGCGGCTAACGCCACCGTGGAGGAGCGCAACCTCTTCGAATGCGATAAGCCCTTTAAGTACGACAGGATTTTCTCGAATTTCCCCTTCGGACAGCGCGTTGCCGACCTGAGCGCCAGCGGCGAGTATGCGCAGAGGCTCGTCAAGGGCGACATGCCGTACGGAAGGTCGAGGAACGCCGACTGGGCATATTGCCAACTGATTGTTGACTCGCTTTCCGACACCGGACGCGCTGTAGCCATTCTCACGCCCTCCGCTCTCTACAACATGGTCGACAAGCGCGTGCGCGAGTATTTCGTTGGAAGCGGCTTCGTGGAGGCAGTGGTCGCCCTTCCGAAGGGCCTCTTCATCGGCACCGGCATTCCTACCGAGTTGGTTGTGTTTTCGCATGGTAACGAGAACGTGCGCTTCGTCGATGCCCGCGACCTCGGCAGCAGGGGTCGCCCTTGCTTCCTTGGCTCCAACGATGTCGCCGAGATCCTCGCAAGGCTGTCGAACGACGGCGACGCGAGCGTAACGGTCGGAATCGCCGATATCGAGTCGAAGGATTTCAACCTTCAGCCCGAACGCTATCTGTGGAGCGACATCAGGGTGAGCAACGGTATGCGACTCGGTGACGTCAGTACGGCCATCGTCAGGGGCTACAACGTCCGCTCGGATGCCCTCGCAGACGAATCGGAGGGCAACGAGAACAACCCCGCGTACCTTGCGATCACCGACATCGAGGACGGTGAGGTGAGGCGTCCGCTCAAGAGGATCGAGAAGGACGCGGACGTGCTGGCCAACCACCTGCTGCAGGACGGCGACATTGTGATAGCGCGCATGGCGCTCGAGGGTGGGAGCTTCAAGGTGGCGGCGGTTGCCGTTGACGGAGACGAGCGCATCGTGCCGAGCCAGAACTTCTACGTGGTCACCGTCGACAAGAAGAGGGTCTCGCCCGTGTTCGTTGCTGGTTTCCTGAACAGCGACGTTGGCCAGGAGCTGCTGAGCCACACCACGGCTGGTGAGACGGTGAGGAACATCACCACCGACGGGCTGCGCGACCTCATCGTCCCTGTCCCCGCGATGGCGGACCAGCAAGACATGGCCGAACGCTACCAGGCGAAGCTGGACGAGATATCTGTGCTCAAGCTGAGGCTCGAGAGGGCCAGGATGGAGGCGGCCAGCTTCTTTGAGAGCGAGGTGGAGTAGCTTTGGCGCTCTCGCAGTACGAGCTCATGGACTTGTGCGAGGCCGTGGAAGCACGCATCGCCGATGCCATCGTACCGGCCATCATGAGGGCCAACAGGACCGACGAGTTGAACGACTTGCTTGAGCTTCTGGGGATGGGAGACCTGGTTGCCCAGGACGGACGCCGGCCGCACGGAAAGATCATCGTGCTCGGGGCGAGCGAGGTGAAGGAACGCAAGCTGCGCAGCATCGCCAAGGCGCATGGCATCAGCGGTGACAGGATAGAATTCTACCTCGAATACGAGCGATTCAAGCACTACCGGTTCGACCGGCTGAGGGACAACCCCGCATTTGAGGCGGTGCTTGTGGGGCCGATGCCGCACAGCACTCCCGGTAAGCGTGACGCGAGCAGCGCGATCACCGAGATTGAGAATCGCCCGGACATCTACCCGCCCGTCATCCGCATGGAAGACGCGCACGGCCCGAAGATAACCAACAACAGCTTCGCCCAGGCGCTCGATATGCTGGAAGCGATTTCCTAGCAGTCCTTCGGCATATAAAATGGACGTTAGGCTATTTAAGAAGAGGTAACGACATTGGCAGACATTCAAAAGCTTGAGAAGGAGCTCTGGGAAGCGGCGGACAACCTTCGTGCCAACTCGAAGCTCACGAGCCAGCAGTACTGCATGCCCGTTTTGGGGCTCATCTTCCTTCGCTATGCGTGGGGGCGCTTCAAGACGGTGGACGAGCAGATTAAGGCGAAGCGCGCCCAATCTACCGGCAGGCAGATTCCCCTCGAACCCGACGACTACGCGAAGCGCTGGGCGATGTATTTGCCGCCTGAGTCGCGCTACGACTTCCTCGTGAACCTTCCCGAGGACGAGGCGAACATCGGCAAGAGGGTCAACGATGCGATGGCCGCCATCGAGAAGGTGAGCCCTCAGCTCGCCGGCATCCTGCCGCACGACTACACGGAGCTCGGCAACGACCTTCTGCGCGAGACGCTGCGCATCTTCAATAACCCGGCGCTCGACGAGGGCGGCGACGACATCCTCGGGCGCATCTACGAGTACTTCCTTGGCAAGTTCGCTCCTGCCGTGGCGTCCGACGACGGCGTGTTCTTCACGCCGAAGTCGCTCGTGCGCATGATCATGAACGTCATCGAGCCCGAGCGCGGCGTCATGCTCGACCCAGCATGCGGGAGCGGTGGCATGTTCGTATCCGCCAGCGACTACGTGCGCGAACACGGCGGCAAGCCGTCAGAGGCCATGACCTTCTACGGGCAGGAGAAAGTGGAATACAACGCCAAGCTCTGCCTGATGAACATGGCCGTGCACGGCATGAACGGCTCCATCCTCTCCGGCGACCAGGCGAACAGCTTCTACCACGACGCGCACTCGCTCGACGGCTCCTGCGACTACGTGGCGGCCAACCCGCCGTTCAACGTGAACAAGGTGAAGGCCGAGGAAGCCCAGGAGGCCGGGCGCATGCCACTCGGTATCTCCGGCATCAACAAGGCCGGCGCGTTCAGCAACGCCAACTACCTGTGGATTAACTACTTCTACAGCTACCTTGGGCCCACGGGGCGCGCCGGCTTCGTCATGGCCAGCTCCGCAACCGACAGCAGCGGCAAGGACCGGGTGCTGCGAGAGAAGCTGGTGAAGAGCGGCCACGTGGACGTGATGCTCTACGTGGGCAACAACTTCTTCTACACCAAGAGCCTGCCGTGTACGCTCTGGTTCCTGGACAAGGGCAAGCCGCAGGAGCTGCGCGACAAGGTGCTGTTCATCGACGCGCAGAGCTACCACACCGTACTCGACACTACGCATAATGAGTGGAACCCTTGGCAGCTTAAGAACCTCTCCGCCATCGTGTGGCTTTACCGGGGCGAAGACGACAAGTACGCAGCTCTTCTCGACGAGTACTGCGCCGAGATGCGAGGCATGGCGAACCTGGTCGAAGGAGACGCCAAGGACGCGCTTGCCGACGTTGCCACATCGGACGACTTTGATGCCGCGCGAGAATCGCTTACCGCATATACCGATGCCCGGAAAGAGCAGGCAAAAGCAGCTGTGGATGCCGCCAAGCCCCGTGAGCGCAAACGCCTTCGCGCTGAGTACGACGAGGAAATTGCCGAGCTGGAAGAGGCACTCACCGTCATCGGTGAGGCACTATGGCTGACTGAGAAGTTCGGCATTGGCGAGTACGCCGACGTGCCCGGCCTCTGCAAGATGGCGATGCTTCAGGAAATCGAAGAGAAGAGCTGGAGCTTGACGCCCGGCGCCCACGTGGGCGTGCCTCCTCAAGAGGATGACGGCATCGACTTCCACGAGCGCATGGGCGAGATCCATGCGGAGCTGCTACGTTTGCAGGCTGAGAGCAACGACCTCATGGCGACCATCTCTCGAAGCTTCGAGGAGTTGGGGCTATGAGCACGCCGCTGAATAAGCTTTGCGAGCTGATTGTTGACTGCCCGCACTCAACGGCGCCTGACGAGGGCGAAGGTTATCCGCTAATCCGCACACCAAACATAGGACCAGGCTATCTGGACTTGGCCGACGTCCATCGCGTATCGAAAGAGACGTACGACATACGAAATGCCAGAGCTGTGCCCCAGCCGATGGACTTGATTCTTGCTCGCGAAGCACCAGCGGGAAACGTCGGAATAATCCGAGATGGCCAATGGGTATGCCTTGGGCAGAGAACGGTTCTAATACGGCTCGACCAAAGCAAAGTCGACCCTTGGTTCCTGAACTACTATCTCAACGCACCACGACAACGCCATCGCCTGCTTAGCAATGCCAACGGAGCGACCGTATCGCACGTTAACATGCCCATCATTCGTAATCTGCCTGTTGACATGCCAAGCATGGCGGCGCAGCGGCGCATCGCGTCCATCCTGATGGCGTACGACAACCTCATCGAGAACAACCGCAGTCAGATTGCGCTGCTCGAGGAGGCGGCCCAGCGGCTCTACAGGGAGTGGTTTGTCGACCTTCGCTTCCCTGGGCACGGGAATGTCGAAATCGTCGATGGGTTACCCGCTGGTTGGTTGAGTATGCCCGTGTCAGAATATGCCCACGTCGTAAAGGGTTGCTCGTACAAGACTGAGAACATTGACGTCGAACAAGGTGTCCCGATGGTCAATCTCGCGAGCATAGCCTCTTGGGGCGGATATAAGCCCTACACGGAGCGGGTATACGGCGGCGCATACAAGGCCGAACAGGTTCTAAGTGCGAACGACGTTGTCATGGCCTTGACAGAGCAGACAGCCGGGCTCGCCGGATACGTGGCACGCATTCCGCGCTATGCCAAGGGATCGATACCTTCCATGGATCTAGCCTGTTTGCGGCCGAAGAGCGGAACACGTGCCTACCTGTACTGCGCGTGCCGATACGGTGACGTGTCGCGATTGCTCTCACCACTTGCCAACGGAACCAAGATCAAACACCTCAAGCCAGAGGCTCTCGGCTACACCGATATGCCGGTTCCTCCCATGGAGCTCCAACAACGATTCGAAGATGCCGTAAGCCCAATGTTCGGGGGCATTGACGTTCTCATGGAGCAAAGCGAGTGCCTGCGAGCGGCACGTGACTGCCTGCTACCCAAGCTCATGTCCGGCGAAATAAAGGTCGAGGGGTGATGACCTATGCCTAGCCGCTACTCAGAGGAGGAAGCCGTCCAGAAGCCAGCTAGCGAGCTACTACGAAAGATGGGCTGGGAGCTCGTCTACGCGTACAACGACGAGGAGCTGGGCCAGTACGGCACCCTCGGGCGCAAGAGCTACCACGAGGTCGTACTGCGCCGCTATCTGGTCGACGCCATCGTGGAGCTCAACGAGTGGCTCGAAGTCGAGGAGTGCGAGCATGCGGCGGACACGCTTATGGCCACGCTCGCCACGGATACGCTGCTCCAAACCAACGAGAAGAAGTACGCGATGCTGCGCGACGGTATCCCCGTGGAGAAGCGCCGCGACGACGGCACCAAGTACACCGAGTATGCTCAGGTCTTCGACTTCGAGCACCCCGAGTACAACCGGTTCATCGCCGTCGAGGAGATGTGGGTGGAGGGGCCGCTCTATAAGCGCCGGCCGGACCTCATGGGCTTCGTCAACGGCATACCGCTGCTGTTCGTGGAGTTCAAGCGCCACGACAAGGGCGTCCGACGCGCCTACGAGGACAACTACACCGACTGCCAGGACACCATACCGCAGCTCTTCCACTTCAACGCCTTCGTCATGCTCTCAAACGGGCTTGAGGCCAAGGTGGGCACGCTCGGCAGCAAGTACGAGTTCTTCCACGAGTGGAAGCGCCTTGCCGAGGGGATGCCCGGATCGGTGGACCTGGAGACGATGCTGCGCGGCATGTGCGGCAAGCGGGCGTTCATGGACCTGTTCGAGAACTTCATCCTGTTCGACCACTCGGGACCGACAGCGGCCAAGATCCTCGCGCGAAACCACCAGTACCTCGGCGTGAACGAGGCCGTCGCGTCCTACGTGAACCGCGACATCCGCGAGGGCAAGCTGGGTGTGTTCTGGCACACGCAGGGATCGGGCAAGAGCTACTCGATGGTCTTCCTCGCGCGCAAGATCAAGCGCAAGTTCGCGGGATCGCCGACCTTCCTGGTGGTGACCGATCGCGAGGAGCTGAACAAGCAGATAGCCGCCACGTTCGCGGGGTGCGGGTGCATGCCGGCGACCGACGCGAGTGCGTACATCGCCAAGAGCGGGGCCGACCTCGCTCAGCGCCTCAAGGGGAACCCGAGCTTCGTGTTCACCCTCATCCAGAAGTTCAACGACGCCCGGGCGGAGCCCATACACACTGACCACGACGTCATCATCTTCTGCGACGAGGCGCACCGCACCAACAACGGCCTGCTCGCCGACAACATGACGCGCATGCTCCCGGAGGCGTCGCGCCTGGGCTTCACGGGGACGCCGCTCTTCAGCTACGACAACATCACCGAGCGCACCTTCGGCAGCTACGTGTCGGTCTACGACTTCGCCACCGCCGTCGAGGACGGCGCGACGGTGCCGCTGTTCTACGAGAACCGCGCAGACATCCTAGAGATCGACAACCCCGACATCAACGACGAACTTGCGGAGGCCGTGGAGGCCGCCGACCTTGACGAGAACCAGCGCGACAAGCTGGAGCGCGACCTCGCCCGCGAGTATCACGTCGTGACCGCTGAGTCTCGCCTCGACATCATCGCGCGTGACTTCGTCGAGCACTACTCGAGCATCTGGGAGTGCGGCAAGGCGATGTTCATCTGCATCGACAAGGTGACCGCAGCCCGCATGCACGACCTCGTGCGAAAGTACTGGGACGAGGCCTTCAAGCGCGAGGAGGCCGCACTCGCCCATGACGGGCAGCAGGAGGCGCTCGAGCGCCAGCGCAAGATTGCGTGGATGCGCGAGACCGAGATGTGCGTGGTGGTGAGCCAGGAGCAGAACGAGGTGGCCACCTTCGCCAAGTGGGACATCGACATCAAGCCGCACCGCAAGAAGATGGTGGAGCGCGAGCTGGACAAGGAGTTCCGCGACCCCGACAACCCCTTCCGCGTCGTGTTCGTCTGCGCCATGTGGCTGACCGGCTTCGACGTGAAGCCGCTCTCCGCCATGTACTTCGACAAGCCCATGAAGGCGCACAGCCTGATGCAGGCCATAGCGCGCGCCAACCGCGTGGCCGAGGGCAAGAGCAACGGCTTGATCGTGGACTACATCGGCGTCGTGAAGGCATTGCGCAAGGCGCTGGCGGACTACACCCGCGACCCCGGGGACGGTCCTGGGGACGAGCCCGTGTTCGACAAGGAAGAGCTATTGGCCCGCGTGGCAGAGCTCTTGGACGCAATCGAGTCCTTCCTTGACGGGTGCGGCTTCGACCTGGACGAGCTGCTGCATGCCGGGGACTTCGAGAGGCTCGCCAAGGTCAAGGAGGGGGTGGATGCCGTCAGCGGCAGCGACGAGACCAAGAAGCGTTTCGGGATCATGGCTCGCGAGCTGTTCAAGCTGTTCAAGTTCGTGGAGAAGGGCGATGTGGACGGAGGTTCGTGGGCGCGTAGGGACGCCATCGACGCCATCTACAAGCAGCTTGTCAAGCGCCGTGACGTGGCGGACACAGGCGACATCATGGTGCAGCTTCAGCGCATTGTCAATGCCCACGTGAGCGTTGACGAGACGGGCGACAAGGGCACGGCGCGCTTCGACATCTCCAAGATCGACTTCGACCTCCTGCACCGCGAGTTCGAGAAGGCACCTCACAAAAACCTGCTGGTGGACGACCTGCGCGACGCCATCGAGCACAGGCTTGAGGTTGCGCTCCGCGCCAATCCGAGGCGGGCAGACTACTACGAGCGGTACCAGAGGATCATCGACGAGTACAACCGCGAGCAGGACCGCGCGACCATCGAGGCCACGTTCGAGGCGCTGATGAAGCTCTCCGAAGAACTGTCCGAGGAGGAGCAGCGTTTCGTTCGTGAGGGATTCACCAACGAGCGGCAGCTCGCCGTGTTCGACATGCTGTACAAGGACACGCTCACCAAGGGCGAGATAGAGCAGATAAAGCAGCTCTCGCGTGAACTGGTGGACAAGATACAGGAGCGGCTGGCGCAGATGGTGCGCTGGACAGAGAAGCCAGAAACACGTTCGGACGTGAAGACCCTCATCAGGGACGAACTGTATCAGCTTCTGCCACAGAGCTACCCGGACGAGTCGATTCTGGTGTACCGCGACGAGATCTACGAGTACTTCTACTCGCGGGCGGCATAGACATGGATTTGAGCTATTAGGAGCAGGTCAGATGAATGCGAACGACGCACAATTCCTTCCCTTCCTTGGCACGGCGAACGCCCAGTTCGTCATCCCCGTATACCAGCGCCTCTACTCTTGGACGACTAAGGACTGCGAGACGCTTTGGGTAGACATCATGCGCGCAGGAAAGTTCGGGCACACGCACTTCATCGGCTCTATGCTTTACGCACCTGAGGCCGGTGGCGTCCTGACCGGCGTGAACAGGTACCTGCTCATAGACGGCCAGCAACGCATGACGACGCTCACGCTGCTGCTGTCCGCTTTCATAGAGTACCTGAAAGAGGACGAGACGCGCGCCGAGTTCCTTGAGACCACCATCGGCGGCATCCGGCGCATGTACCTGTTCAACGACGAGCAGAAGGGCGACGCGCGCTACAAGCTGGTCCTCTCGCAGGACGACCAGATGACGCTGTTCAGCATCGTGGGCAATGTGGCTCAGCCCGAGCAACCCTCCCAGCTCATCGTTGACAACTACCAGTACTTCAAGGACAAGATGCACGAGAAGGGCTTCGATGCGCAGCAGCTCTGGGTCGGCCTCAAGATGCTGCTCATCGTCGACACAAAGCTCGGCGAGGGCGACAACGCGCAGCTCATCTTCGAGTCGATGAACTCGAAAGGGAAGCCCCTCACCGCCATCGACCTCATCCGGAACTTCATGCTCATGTCGCTCCCGAGCAAGGAGCAGACGCACCTGTACGAGTCATACTGGCATCCCATGGAGCAGATGTTTGGTATGGGCAACGAGCGCGTCATCAACGAGTTCTTCTGGAACTGGCTCTGGCTCAAGATTCCCAACAGGCAGCCAAAGTTCGACGAGGTTTACGACGAGTTTAAGCTGTATATCGGCGACAACCCGCAGCTCAAGGTCGAGGAAGTGCTCATCGATCTCAAGGATGGAGCCGACCACTACACCAAGATTTTCCTTGAACGCGAGAAGGACGTCGAGCTGGCAGCAGCGTTCCGCAACTTTAACAGGCTGGGCATCAACGCCGTGCGACTCCTGCTGATGGAACTCTATGCTCAGTACGACGCCGACAACCTGACGAAGGACGAGTTCATCGGGCTCATCAGGATGCTCGAATCCTTCCTGTTCAGGCGTTCTGTTTGCGGTAGGCTCACCACGGGTCTCAACCACTACTTCTCGAATCTCGCAAAGCAGCTTGAGTCGCAGGATATCGTGGAGTACATCACCGCGAACCTGCTGCTCCAGGACGAGAACAAGACCGCTTACTTCCCGACGGACGCTTACTTCGAAGAGCAGTTCAAGGCGCGCGACTGCTACAACCGCTTCCGTGACAAGTGCGTCTACTACCTTGAGCGCATCGAGAACCGACATCATCCGAAGGAGCCCATTTCAGGCTACGCCTACCAGGTTGAGCACGTTCTTCCGCAGACCATCGACAGTGTGCCTGAGTGGCAGGCTGCGCTTGGGGACAACTGGGAGCAGCTCCATGAGCAGTACTGCAACTCGCTCGGCAACCTGACGCTCACCGGGTACAACCAGGAGTACTCCAACAAGCCTTATGCAGACAAGCTCAACAAGCCAGACGACGGCCTTCTCTGCAGCCCGCTCTACCTGAATAGCGTGTTCGCCGGGGAGCCGGTATGGGATGTGGCGGCCATCGAGCGCAGGGCCGACAAGCTCATGCAGGACGCGCTCGCAATCTGGCCGAGGCCGACGCTCGACGAGGCGACTCTCGACAAGTATCGTCCCGCAAAGCGCACGGGCGGTACGCACTGGACCATCGAGGAGCATCATGCGTGGCTTGCGTCCGGGGGACCAGCCCACGACCTCTTTGAAACACTTCGAGCTCGCATTGCCGACGAGTTCCCAACCTGGGACGAGTATGTCAAGAAGTATTATGTCGAATATCGGGTTGGCACGCGGCGGCAGGCGCTCAGCATCCAAGCGAGAAAGAGCGGACACCTCGTGCTCGGCATACGCAAGCATGTTGATGAACTGAACGATCCAAAGAAGCTGTGCGTCGATAAGCGCGCAACAGGCGGAATCGGGCCAGGCATGCCGACGATGGTGGTGCTCGAAGGCGCTAGCGACATTGACGACGCGATGAAGATACTCAGGCAGGTATAGGCAACCCTGGCAGAATCAAGGGTGAGCGGGATTGTCGTTAATGGGATAGCGGCTCTGAATTCTCTTTGTTTCGTCGAGAAAACTGGCCGCTGACGGTAAGAAGCTGCTCGTATTGCTGCCTATCAAGCGTGCATTCTGCAAGCTCTTTGAATTGCTGCGTGGTGAGACGGCACTGTCTTGCCATGGCCGAAACAAGACCTGTAGTTATGTCACCCTTTGAACCGTGGCTTACCTTTGTGCGGATTGATGTCTTCAACCCGTCAGAGCGGACATAGCACAAGTAGAGGTGGTCCCTTTTATCCTTCTCAAAACCCTTTTTGGTGAGATTGCGGACAACCATGTCCTTTTTGAGCGACGGCATGCTACTCAACCACTAAGTCGAGGAATGTACGGCGAACCGCGATAGCATCAGGAGCCAGTTCCTCCTCTGATGCCATTGCGATGGCTGACCACCTCCATGCAAGGTCATCAAGAATCTCTTGCCTCATTTCATCTTGATGTTCGGCATAGACACAAAGGTCAAGCTCGTCGAAGACGCCCAAATAGACTTGACCGGTCTCGTCGAGCTCGACAGTTACGGTTATCGGATGCTCAAACGAATGCTCGACACCATCAGCAACGAACGACTTGATTTCCACCGGGCGAAGCTCGAGTTCTTCGATTCCATCTGCATCAATGATTTCGGCTATGTCGCCATTGATGTTGCACTTCACCTTGCACTTGACCGTCATCAGCTTATAGCGCGTTTCCATAAGACGGTCTTCGATTTCCGGATCGTATTGAACCGGGAACCGCCGCGTAGAACCATTCGGACGTAGCTGCAGCTTCTTGCTCTCAAAGTCAACGAGAGCAATCTTGCCTATGACTTCGGCGTCAACAAAATCGTCTTCGGCCGGACGTAGCTGCTCGAAGGGGATGATGTTTGCCTGCTTTAGCTCCGTTGTGCGCTCACCTTGGAGCCCAGAGGTGACGGTTATTCTTTCCGCAGGCTGAGGGCTTACTTTCTTGAGTCCTTCTATTACGCGAAGGCGCGCAAGCTTGCTTGGGACGGCCTCGGCGAACTTTTCCGTATCACCGCTGGAGGCGCAGTCAATGACTCTAAATACGCGTGCGAAGCCCTGGTCCTCCCACGGAAGAGCTGGCTGAACTTCATCAGAATCGTCGTAGAGACGCGCCTCAACTTGGTATGAGCCCTCTGTCGCAGGGGACAAATAAAGCTTGTGGCTGAGCTTCATTTCAGCAGATTCCTGCTGCTGCGTACGTGTGTCATTGGGGTTGTAGGTTCGGTTATCCTCCAAGGTGCCCAACAGGGTTTCATAACCGTCGAGAATCTCACGAAAGCGATCGTACGAGATTTCATGGCCGAGTTCGTCGGTATCAACGTGAATGACCATCTTATCAACTAAGCGATGGTTCTTCATCTTGACTTCCTCTGCCATAAACTCACCTCCCCGGAATGTCAAATCTTACACCCAAAATGGCCAGTGGTCTTACTGCGAGCATCAGTGGCTAGGCGAATGAGCAAAAACGATTCGCCCATGGTCTACATCGGGTTTGTGACACACACGGATACTTGGCCTGGTTAGGACGCCGACCCAATTATGTCGGCACGTCACAGAAAGGCAGGCCGACATGGCAGGTGATGCACATGGCGACAAGACGCAGGAAGTCGCGGAAGCCGCGCAAGACAAGGGGTAGCAGCAAGCGGCGCAAGAGCAGCCGCAGATGAACGGCAAGGACTGGGAGAAGGCCATCGCCGAGCGCGACGGGCGCATCGCTGAGCTTGAGCAGTAGGTGACCGACGCCGCCAAGAATGCCGAGACGGCCGAGCAGCCGCGCAGCCAGATCGCCGAGCTGAAGGCACAGGGCGAGAGCGACCGAATCGACTTCCAGCTGCAGCTGGCGGGCGTACGCAACGTGAAGGCCGCGCGAGCTGTGCTGGCCGACCACGGTGGCGACGTGGACGCGCTCAAGGAGGCCGAGCCATGGCTGTTTGCGGATGCCGCGGCTGCCAAACCCCAGGGCGGCACGACCGGACTTCCAAACGCGGGCACGAGCTCCGACGAGGGCAAGACCATGAAACGCTGGCGCAAGATCGCTGGCCTGGACGATTCCGACGAATAAGGAGGGCTGATGAATGCCTAACTCGATCGCATACACCAAGAATTACACGTCCATCCTCGATGCCGTCTACCAGCGCGCATCCGTTTCAGGTGTGCTCACGTCTGAACGCCGCATGATCCGCGCAGGCCGCAATGCAAAGGAAATCATGATTCCCAAGATTGAGGTCTCCGGGCTGGGCGACTACATCCGCAACGTGGGTTATCAGACGGGCTCGATTAACTATGCCTTCGAGACGAAGACCTTCAACTACGATCGCGGAATCCGCTTGATGGCGGACGTCATGGACGTAGAGGAAGCCGGGGTTTTGGACTGCTTCGTGGAGGCAGGCGCGGAGCTGCAGCGTACGCAGGTGGCACCCGAGGCCGATGCCTTCACCTTCGCCCAGATCGCAGGGCACATGGGCGTGACCGTCGCATCCGAGAGCTACGCATCGGCCGACGCCAAGGACGTGCTCGAGGACCTGCGCACCGTGACATCCGCCATGGACGAGGACCAGGTCTCCACGGGGAGCCGCATCCCGTTCATCACGCCGACGCTCAAGGGCGTGCTTGACGACTTCTCGATGGCGAACCCGAACCGCAGCAACCGCGTGATGGACCGATTCTCGCGTGTGGTGGAGGTACCGCAGGTGAGGTTCTACACCGCCATCGACCTGCTCAGCGGAGGGGACGACGGCTTCGGCTACCAGAAGCGTGCGGCGGCCTACGAGCTGACCGCCGACACCGAGGTCGACAACGCGAAGACGTACTACACGCGTTCGGGCAGCGGCACGTCGGCGAGTCCGTACGTGTACGCAGAGGTCGCATCGCCAGTGAAGTCCAACCTGGGCACCTACTACGAGATGACGACCACGCCCGGCCTGGACATCAACTTCATGGTCGTGGAGCGTTCGGCGGTCATCAAGTTCGACAAACATGTCGCGAGCCGCGTGTTCAGCCCGGACGAGCTGGAATCACTTGATAGCTACATGATGAAGTACCGCAAGTACGGGATCGTGGAGCTCTTCGACAACAAGCTCGACGACGTGTACGTGAGCGCGAGCACGTCGTAATGGCCGCGTCGGTAACATATCAGTTCTACAGCGAGACGTACGGGGACGGTCTTTCGGAGTCCGCCTTCGGCGCATCGCTGCCAGCCGCGACCAGGCATGTGAGATGGCTGTGCGGCGGGCGGGAGCCTGCGGATGACGAGCTCGAGAGCTACCAGAAGGCCGCGTGCGCCGCCGTGGACGCCTTCTCGGAGTTCGGCGAGGGGCAGGTCGGCGGATTCTCCATCGGCGACTTCAAGGTTACCCACTACGAGGACGAGGGCACGACCGGCGAGGAGATCGCCACGGGCGCGGCGCTCAAGGAGCTGGTCGGTACGTCGCTTGCTTTCTGCGGGGTGCGCTGATGAGGGCGCTGCGGCCGATACCGGCGCGGCTCTTGGCCGAAGACGCGGTTGTGCGGGTGTCGGACGGAGCTGGAGGGTTCACAGAGGGTATTGTCGTCTCCCACGTGCGGTTTGCTCGTACACAGTCGGCTGCCAATGACGACCACAGGAGTGCGGACGCCGGCAGCGGCAAGGTCTACGTCGACGCCGTGAACAGCGCGGGTGCGTTCGAGGTGCCTGCGGGGTCGCGCGTCGAAATCGGTAGGCATTCCTACTACGTGCGCGAGTGCAGTCGGTGCGAGGACTTCAACGGGCATGTCCACCATTGGAAGCTGGTGGTCGCATGAGCTGCGCCGACTCCGTCATATCGTTGCTGGCAGATGCTCACTTCGCAAGTTACTTCACAAAAGCTCTGCCGTCGGCGCTTGACTGCGCGGAGCCCATAGTTGTGACGGAGGGGCCGTTCGAGCGCGAGTCGCGTATGGCCGAGGAGGAGCGCGGGGCCGTCGTGGTGACGGTGATGGTGGTGCGCGAGGCTGCAGCCAATGCCGAAACAGTAGCCATGGCTGCCGAGTCGGCCATCCGACGTGCCAACTGGGAGCCGTACGCCGATGCCGGGGCGTACCGGGTCGTGGGCATCGACACGACAGCACCGGCGTTCAAGGAGCGGGACGGCTCCGGGCGGTTCGTCTGGACGTTCGACGTGGCGTGTACGGTGGTGAGGGCGCTGTGAAGAAAACCGACGACAAGAAGGTCAAATGCTAAGTCGTACGTTATGCGAAGTCCGGGCAGGAGGGCCCGCCCGGGCAGGTCCAACGCTCCCGCCGACTTCGCATAACGTGACGGCCCACGGCAGGTTCCTCAGCCATTCCATGATCGCGGACCTGTCCTCCTCCCCATACGCGCTCCCCATTATCAGATTGGCGGCGGCTCTCCCCACAGCCTTCTGCCTTGACTTCGAGCTGATCTTGGCGTAGATCTCGGTCGTCCTGGCAGGGGAATGGCCCATGAGGTCCCTGACGTATGTGATGTCGGCGTCCGCCTCGACGAGGTGGGCGGCCCTCGAGTGGCGCGGCGCGTGCGGGTGGGTCGTCGGCGGCACGACGAGGGGTCGGCCTCATGCGCTGCGGCGACGTGTCTCCTCGGGACATGCGTCATGCCCGCGCGCCCCATGGCCCTCCCGCCGTGGCTCGCGAATGGCGGGGAGTCCGGTGCGCCCGCAGTCGCGGCCAGGCGCGCCGACGCCATCCCGGCGACCTGGTCGCACAGCGGGACGATCCCGGCCTTGCGCCCCTTCCCGGAGAGCCCTGTTGTGGCCGGGGCGTCGAGGCGCAGGTCGCAGCGACGCGCGTTGGCGATCTCGGGGACACGGGCGCCGGAGTCGCACGGCGGGACCGGCATGGCGTGCTCGCGGGCATCCGGGCCGGCGCCCCCCATGACGGGGTCGGCCGCCTCGACGGGAAGCCACCCGACCTCCCCCGACGGCGACCTCGGGAGCCCGACGGCCCGCAGGGCCGACGCCCACTCGAGGTAGGCCGGCTCGGCGAGGCCCGCGTGGCCGGCAGGCGGGCGGGGGGCGCACGGCCGGACGTCGGCGGTCGCCGCGCAGACGCCCCCCGCGTCCGACGGCCAAGGGCAGAGCGACTCGAC
>ERZ772917.200-NODE-200-length-43745-cov-6.358869_pt1 | contig 43745 bp, 44 predicted proteins | sample MGYA00511187_ERZ772917 | MGnify/ENA primary metagenome ERZ772917 (study PRJEB29015, sample SAMEA2737925) | human oral metagenome | biome: human oral; feature: human-associated habitat; material: dental | place: China | collected 2012 ...
ACCCTGGACCTCTGCCTTGCAAAGGCAGCGCTCTAATCAGCTGAGCTATTACCCCGTGGAAGTATATTAACAAAGAATGTTTACGATGTCAACGCGGGATAGAGGTTAGAGCAGGGAGATAAGAGAATAGCATATTAGAACATAATATTTAACTTTAGCATATTGACAAAAAGCTTCTGTTATTATATAATAGCTTCATATACCAAGAGGTGCGGAATAGGTTGAGTTGGACACTTCATGGGATAGCGGGGTGGGATAACATAAAATAATTAATTTTGGTGGGCAGAAAGTGATAATAAATGGCTGGAACAAAGCAAGGTGGTCTGAAGGCTGCTGCCACAAATCGTGAGAAGTATGGAAAAGATTTCTATGCTAGGATCGGTCAAAAAGGTGGTCGTCTTGGATGTACTGGTGGCTTCGCTGCTAATCCTGCGCTGGCAAAGATTGCTGGAGCAAAGGGTGGTCGTATTTCACGACGCGGACCTGCTAAAAAGAACATTGAACAGTAAAACCGCCTAGAAATAAAGGATAACAGACTTCTTTGGGAGTCTGTTTTTTGGGCAGTTTTTCTTTATATCTAATGTGATATGATAAAGGGAGAAAAAGTGGAGGAAAAAATGGATTTTAACGAATACCAAATGCGGGCGCAAAAATTTGATACATTTTCTTATGAAGATTTCTTGGCTGCTGGGGCAAAAGTGGATAATTTAGGGTTGTTGGAAAAAATATTAGGGCTGATGGGGGAGTCTGGCGAGGTGTGTGAAAAAGTAAAAAAAGTGATAAGAGACGAAAAAGGGGTAGTATCTGAGGAGAAGAAGAAAGAGATCGTAAAAGAAATGGGTGATGTTCTGTGGTATTTGGCAATGGTGTCTAAATATCTGGGGGTGAAATTTGAGGAGGTGGCAAAAATGAATTTAAAAAAATTGGAAGATCGACTGGAGCGTAACAAAATTCATGGCGCGGGGGATAATCGATAAGAGGGGAGTGGAGTGATGAGAGGTGGAGATGACAAGAAATATGCTGTTTTGGAGGATTTAAGGGCAAATATTGATCGAGAGTATGCCGATTTTAATAGTAAATTGATACCCAATGTTGCAAAAACGAGTATGCTTGGGGTGAGAGTACCAACATTGAGGAAAATGGCTAAGAAAATGGTAGAGGAGGGTCGTGAGGCGGATTTTTTGGGAGATTTGCCCCATGAATATTTTGAAGAGAATATGTTACACTCGATTTTGGTGTCGGGCGTAAGAAATTTTGATTTATGTGTGGACCTGGTTGATAAATTTTTACCCTATGTTGATAACTGGGCGGTTTGCGATATTTTATCGCCTAAAGTCTTAGCAAGGGATAAGGAAAAGTTGCTGAAAAAGATAGATGATTGGATAAAAATAGGTGAAGAGTATAAGGTTCGTTTTGGAATTAGTATGTTGATGCAGCATTTTTTGGATGATGACTTTCAAGAGGTATATTTGAAAAAAGTGGCAGAGATAAGAATGGATAAATATTATGTAAAAATGATGCAGGCATGGTACTTTGCCACGGCTTTGGCGAAGAGATGGAATGAGGCGATAAAAATAATTGAACAAAAGAAGCTGGACAGCTGGACACATAATAAGAGTATTCAAAAGGCGATTGAAAGTTACAGAGTACCGAATGAGCAAAAAAATTATTTGAGGTCTTTAAGACTACTGGGACAATAAATGACAGTGAGGGCAAATCCATTGCCCGGATTGATTTTGAAAGCGGGTGAGACCACAATTTTTACAGACGGATTTTTGGTGTAGCCAGTGACGATAAGTATCAAGATGAAGTTCAACAAAATTTTGGTCGTAGTGGAATGGATACTTTTTGGTCCATTCGGGATGCAGAGCGAACACTTTTTTTGCAGACTGCCAGGCTTCAGTTTCTTTTTTGAGCCGATCAATGGATAACTGGTAGGAGTTGTGGTTAGAAAGAGCGTGCCCTAACTCGTGAAGAAGTTGCATAGCAAAAGATTGGAATTGAAGTGGGATATCTTGGTCGCTAATAGGGGGGATGGGTAGCTCGTAATAAATGGTTTTTGGGGGATGAAAGCGAAAACGTGAACTGGGGTAAAATTTAAACTGTGAATAATTGGTTTCGAGAGCGGATAAAAAAGAATTAAAAATGGGGGGGAGAGGAGGAAGAGGAGAGAGTTTCATGTTTTTATTATAGAAAAGAGCATGAAAAAGAAAAGAATGAACGGGATGAGAGAAAATGAGCTATGCTTTACAAACAGGGGTGAATTTGGTATATTAGGAGTAGATTCGGGTTCGTTCAACTGGGAAAAGGGAATTATTGGATTTTGTTGGTTGAGCGAACCGGAAGAAAGGAATAATAAAGAATGGCTGATGCCAAAAAAGTAACAATGGATGAACTATTAGCTGCGGCTAGTGATTCAATGAAGAAAGTTGTGGTCGGAGATACTGTTTCTGGAACCGTGCTTTCAGTGAAAAAACATGAGATCTTAATTGATCTTGGAGCACAGGGGGTGGGGTTAGTTCCACGTCGTGAAGCTTCTTTTGCTCGTAACTTGGAAGTGGGGCAAGAGGTTTCTGCTTCGGTAATTGACGCAGAAATGGAAGATGGTACAGTATTGCTTTCATTGCGCAAGGCAGTAAAAGATAAGGGTTGGGATGAAATTCAAGCTAAACTGGATGCGGCAGAGATCGTAGAAGTAACTCCTTTCGATGCCAACCGCGGTGGTTTATTGGTTGAATATGAAGGTATTAGAGGTTTTTTGCCAGTTTCACAGCTTTCAGCGGAGCATTATCCACGCGTGGGTTCTGCTGATAAAGATGAAATCCTACAACGTTTAAATTCGTTGGTCGGAAAAGGAATTAAGGTACGAATCCTAGACGCTAATAAGAAAGATAATAAGTTAATCTTTTCTGAAAAAGAAGCAGTAAAAGATGGTTTAGCGGCGCGTTTTGCTGAACTTCATGTTGGTGACGTAGTAAAAGGTGTAGTGACCGGTGTTGTTGATTTCGGCGTATTTGTAAATGTTGAGGGAATTGAAGGCTTGATTCATATTTCAGAAATTTCTTGGGAACGTGTGAATAATCCTTCTGATTATGTTAAAGTTGGGGATGAAGTTGAGGCTAAAATTATTGCTATAGATAAGGAACGTTTGAGTTTGTCGATGAAGCAATTAGTAGCTGATCCTTGGTTGTCAGAGGTTGAAAACTTAAAGAAAGGCTCAAAAGTTGAGGGTACCGTGACGAGGATTACTCCATTTGGTGCATTTGTGCAGATTTCTCCAGCCGTCGAGGCTTTAGTGCACGTTTCTGAATTAGGTGAAGGGAACGATGTCGACCCAGAAAAGATTTTTACTCTGAATGAACGTAAAAACTTTAAGGTACTCGATATTGATAGGGAAGGTCGTAAGATTTCGCTTTCAATCGTAAAGTAACCTACTGAAAGAATTAAAAAAGAACCCTTTTGGGGTTCTTTTTTAAATTCCGTAACTTTAAGTCGGAAGACGAATATTGAATAAATTATTTATTCAATGATTTATGGCAAAGCCACCAGTCTTCACATTCAAATTCACCGGCTTTGGCGCGATCTAAACGGTCTTTGACAGTGGCAATATCTTTGGCTGGTGGGATGATGGCATCTGCACCAAATAGCTCATTATTCGGCCAGTTGGCAGGAAGAGCTACTTTGTGTTGTTCTGAAGTTTGTAGACCTTTAATTATACGTAGAATTTCATCCATGTTGCGACCAAGCTCTTGTGGGTAGTAGAGAATGGCGCGAACTTTACCTTCTGGGTCGATGATAAAGACGGCACGAACAGTGTTAGTGTCATGATTTTTACCGGGGTGGATGAAACCAAGTTTGCCGGAAACGAGGCCAGTGTCAGCGATGATAGGGAACTCGATTTCAACGTTAAAGTGGTCTTTTATCCATTCAGTCCATTTGATATGGGAAAAAACCTGATCAACGGAGAGACCGAGAAGTTCAGTGTTCATTTCACGGAATTTAGCGTAATTTTTTTGAAAAGAAACGAATTCAGTGGTACAAACAGGGGTAAAATCGGCAGGATGACTAAAGAGAACTAGCCATTTGCCGGAATAGTCGGTTGGTAAAGTTTTAGGACCATGAGTGGTTTGGACTTGCATGGTGGGTAGCATTTCGCCGATCAGGGGGATATGCTGATTTTCAGAATCATTCATAAAAAATCTCCTATGTTAGTTTTATATTGGTCATAGGACCGTAGTCATTTTTATCATATTAAGCGCTAAAAAGCATAATCAATCAAATTCCAAGGTCATACGACCACGTCTATTCTAGCATAAAAATAAATTGAGAAAAGAGGAATATGCTAAAATTGGAGTAGTTTGGGGAAGAAATGAACAAAAATGATGGGGAGAGCAGAAATTGATGGAGAAAAGAGCAGAACTGGTGAAGACTGTTAGCCCGAAAAGATTGAGGAAAGTATTCATTTTTGTGTTTGCGATTTTGATGATATTTGGGGTGACGTGGCTATTATATGCGTTTAACGTGATACCGCATCGACAATATACTAATGCGGATTTTGGGATTGAGACATATAAGAGCTTAGTGGATAAGGACGGGGATGGAATTGATGATCAGACAGACTTTTTGCAGAGCGTGAGAAGATATATCGCGATAAAACCAAAATATAAGAGCAAATATTATAGAACGGGCTATCCGGATGATGGATATGGGGTATGTACAGACGTGATTGCATTTGGTCTGAAGGATACAGGGTACGATTTAAGGGAATTGGTGGATGCGGATATTAGGGCGAATAAAAAATTATATCAGCTGGAAGTAGTGGATAAGAATATTGATTTTCGCCGAGTAAATAATTTAAGAATCTTTTTTGAACGAAATGCGAAATCTCTGACGACGGATTTAACAGATATAAAAGAGTGGCAGGGTGGGGATATAATTGTGTTCAAGACACATATTGGGGTGGTGTCGGACAAAAGAAATCGGCAGGGAATGCCTTTTATTATTCATAATGGTGGGTTTCATTTTGAAGAAGACGTGCTGGAATATCGGACGGATATTGTGGGGCATTTTAGGATAAGTTAAAAAGTGCGGATTATTTTTTGAGCTAGTTTATGTTTTTGTAGACTTCGAAATGAAGTGCGGTAAAAATGCTAATGTCTTTGAATTATTTGGTGAGAAGATGCGCTGTAAGTGGTGTTATGCTGAAAATTCACATTATGATACAGATAAACAAATGTCAACTGGTTTAGCGAAAGAATTGGTTAATATTTCACTTGACTTTGGAGTAAAAGAGTTTGTCTTAATTGGTGGTGAACCTACTTTATGGAATGGTTTCTTTGAAATAATTAAGTATATTAAAGAGAATGGTGCAAAAATTTCAATAATAACAAATGGTATGCGTTTTTCAGAAGATAAGTTTTGGGAGAATTATAAAAAGGATCCTGCAACATCAATTGGTCTATCTGTAAAAGCAGCTACGAAAGAAATATTCAATGTTGCCACTGGTATTGATCAGTATGAAAAATCTATGGTTGGTATTCAGCGAATAATCCAGTTTCATCAATGTGGTGTTTCAGCCGTACATAATAAATTGGTTGGTATTGATGGTATTGTAGATATTGCAAAAAAATGTAGAGAATTTGGAGCTACTTCGTTTCAACTTGTGATGTGTTCTCCATCGCTTGTAGAGGATAATGTTTGCACTAATTTTGTGTTTTCGCCAGAAAAAGTATGGGATGAAATCAAGATAGTTTCCAAGTACTTAGAAGAAATATATGGTGAAACCAATGTTTATTATGATACTCAATTGCCACTTTGCCTTTTTCCGAAGGAATTTGTTTTGCGTAAAATTCAAAAGAAAAAGATCCAGACACAATGTCATATTTTTACTCGTAGTGGTATTAATTTTGATACGTGTGGAAATGTAATTGTTTGTAATACTATTCCGGAAGTTATCGCCATAAAGGGAATTGACTTTACGGACGCGAAAAATTTAGAGCGATACTTAAATGACGAAGAATGTCGTTTAAAATATCGTGACTTGTCTCGGCTTATTTATGAGCCAGAAACTATCTGCCATGCAATATATTAAAAAATTATAAAAAAAGAAAGGGGGTGATCTTATGAAGAAACTTCTTGAAGATCTTAAGAAGAGTGGTTCTATTACTGCTCCTAAGATTGAAAAAGTTCGTGAAGCGTGCTGTGGATCTCAGGGTAATTGTCAACGTTGTTAATCAATCAATACTAGTTTGATATACTTCACGAACAAAAAAGGCGTCATTGCACGAATGGCGCTTTTTTATATAATAAAAGCATGGCAACATATGAAATTATTTATGATGAGATACAGGATGCATATAATTGGTATAGTGCAATTAATCTTTTTCATCAGATTAATAAATTAAAAGATGAAGATGACTTGGAGATTGCTAAGAAAATTATTGGATTGAATTTTTCGCAAGCTAAGAAAATTTTGATTCCATTTATTTGTAAACGTAATAAAAAAATTTCTATGTCACCAAAAAAATTCGAAAGAATCATGAGAGAGCAATTGGAGCAAAATTTTGAATTAGCAGTGAAGAAGTTAGAGAAAGTTACTGGACATAAATTAGCTGTAAAAAATTGTGCAAAAAATCGTGCAATCGAAATTGCTAAAATTGATAAGAGTGCGACTTGCTCAAAAGCAGATTTATTATTTTTAATTACAACTTTTTCGGCAATGATCGTTTACTATGAAGAGGGGGTAATTTATACGTATGCAAAAATTGATGATGAATTATGGGGAATGCCACTTGACGGGATTTTACATGAATTAATGCATTTTCAAACGGATTTCTATTATCGTCAGAATCCAGAATCGCCAGTTGCAAAGTTATCAGAAGATGATTATTATGTACTGAAAGAATCTTTACCGGCTCTTCTTGACGAATCTTGGAAGCCAATAATTACTTTACCTGATTGTAGTTATCCTGAGTATCAGGAATTAAGAGATAAGTTGGTTGATTTCTATAAGAGAAATGGAGATTTTGACGAACTTATGAGGTTTGGAGCGGAAGAGGTAGAAAGATTTAATCGTTAAGAACGCCGAAGAGATCTTTTTGACCGAAAAGTCTTTTTTAGATAAAATAAAACCGTATGACGATAAAATTATTTATCCCAAAAATAGTTTTTGATCCAGGATTAGGGAAGAGACAAGAAATTCGGATTTTTTTGAATGAGAAAAATGAATTGCCACCAATTAGTACTATTGATGATACTTATGAAAATTTAGGTATTAGTATAGAAATTGGGAATGGATTTTATGAAGACGGAGCGACACAATATTTATTCGCAAATATTGCACAAGACAAAGATGAATATGATGGATTAGGAGAAGAATGGCACTTTGTTCTGTTTTCTGAATTGACGCCAGAAAATTGTGTCGATTATAAAGCAATCAAAAAAGCGATTATAAGACTCGGGTACGAAGTCTAGTTCTAGAACTATTTTATTGCATTAAAAAATGGACTCATCGTCCAATGTGGCTCCCCCGGTCAGACTCGAACTGACAACCTCGAAGTTAACAGCTTCTTGCTCCACCATTGAGCTACAGGGGAATCTAGGGAGAATTATAACGCATAGGCTAGAGGAATGCAAGGTTTTAGTAGATATTGGATGATATAATAGGATAAGTTATCTATGAGTAGGTTTAGGGGGTGGGGATAATTTTAGAAAGTTATTTTTTGATAAGAGGGGAAAGATAAAATAATGATGGAGAAGATAGAAAATTTGTTAATAGTCAAAAACTTAACAGTGGAAGCTTTAAATGGGGTGCAGACAAAAAAAATTATTAAAAATGTAAGCCTTGAAGTGAAAAAAGGTGAGACGGTAGTAATTTTGGGTCCAAATGGGGCAGGAAAGTCCACTTTAGGGTCAGCTATTATGGGGGATCCGCGGTTTAGAGTCTCTAGTGGGGAGATGATTTTTTTGGGGGAGAGAATCAATATCTTAGGGGCGGATGGACGAGCTCTTTTAGGGATGATGATGACAATGCAAAACCCTATAGAGATAGCTGGAATCTCTACAACAGATGTAGTTAGGAATGCACTAAATGCAAGGGGTGAAAGGTTGACGCTCGATCAGATACGGGAGAGGGTTTCTGTGGCTTGTAAGAAATTGGGAACTAATATTTTTTTCGCGGAAAGAGAAATTAATGTACAGTTTTCCGGGGGCGAGAGAAAAAAGAATGAGGTCTTGCAAGCGATGATATTAAAGCCAAAATTATTAATTTTGGATGAAATTGATTCGGGGTTGGATATTGATGCGGCGGAAAATATTTCGAAGTTACTAAAGGCATTACAGGAAGAGACAGGGGTGGCTTATTTGATTATTACTCACAATATGCGGATATTAAAAAAACTGGTGGTGAATCGGGCATACATTCTGAAGGCGGGAGAGCTAGTAAAAAGAGGTGGGATGGAACTGGTGGAACAAGTTGAGAAGAGCGGTTTTGGATCGATCTAGTTTTGAGAGAGGAAAAATAGATGAAGATGACTAGACAAAATAGAAAATTAGCGGAGAAAGGCTTAACAAGAGACTATATTTTGGAATTATCTAAAAAGAAAAGTGAGCCTAAGTGGGTAAGGGACTTGAGACTTGCGGGGCTTAAATATTGGGAAGAGTTGAGAATGCCAACCTGGGCACCAGATATTAGTGCGTTAAATTTAGATGAAATTTTACTGTACGTAGAGACGAAGGACGAAATGGTGTCGAGTTGGGATGCAGTGCCAAGGGAAATTAAGAGAACGTTTGAAAAATTGGGGATTCCAGAGGCAGAACGTGAGCATTTAGCTGGGGTGGGAGCACAGTATGACTCGGAGGTGATTTATCATAATCTAAAAGAGAGAATTGCTAAAAAGGGGGTAGTATATTTGCCAATGGAGGAGGCAATTCAATTAACGAAGAGGCGGAAAGAGGAGGTAATTAAGCAGTATGGGGTGGATTTGGTCGCCATAATAAAAAATCATTTTATGAAGCTAATTACCGAAAAAGATCATAAATTTGCAGCGCTTCATGCAGCGGTGTGGAGTGGGGGATCGTTTATTTATATACCGAAAAATGTGAGTGTGGAGATCCCGATACAAAGCTACTATAGACTGAACGCCCCAGGGGCTGGACAGTTTGAGCATACTTTAATTGTCGTAGATGAAGGATCGGACCTGCATTTTATTGAGGGGTGTTCGGCGCCGAAATATACTGTCTCAAACCTGCATGCGGGGAGTGTGGAATTATTTGTCAAGAAGAATAGTCGGCTAAAGTTTTCGACCGTAGAAAGCTGGTCAAAAAATGTGTTCAATTTGAATACAAAAAGAGCGTACGTAGAAGAAGATGGTGCAGTAGAATGGGTGACGGGTTCTTTTGGATCAAGAATATCGATGTTATATCCGATGGGAATTTTGGCAGGGGCGCGTTCAAAGATGGAGTATACTGGGGTATCGTTTGCGAGTGGAGGGCAAACTTTGGACACTGGAGCAAAAGTGGTTCATTTAGCACCAAATACTTATTCAATGATGGCAGCGAAGTCTTTATGTAAAGACGGTGGCATATCAACTACGAGGACATTGGCTAAGATCGGTAAGATGGCAACTGGAGCTAGATCCTATACAGACTGCAAGTCGTTGATTTTAGATGAAAAATCAGTTTCAAATGCTATACCAGAAGTAAAGGTTGAATGTAATGAAGTAGAGGTGGCTCATGAAGCGAGTGTGGGGAGGATTTCTGATGAGGCAATTTATTATTTAAAGACAAGGGGAATCAGTGAAGATGAGGCAAGGGCAATGATTGTGCGGGGGTTTACGGGGGATATTTCAAAAGAATTGCCAATCGAATATGCAATGGAGATGAATAATTTAATTAAAATAGAGATGGAAGGGACGGCTTAGTGTTGAGGGAGAGAAATAAATTCTACTTAGAGGAGATAGTTGTATGTTGAGGGAGGAATTTGCGTTTTTTGAAAAAGCTCCAGAGCTGGTTGACCCATTAATGCCGTTTGTATACTTTGATAGTGCAGCTACGATGCAACGACCGGATATGGTTATTAGGGCTGAAAGTGATTATTACCAAACGCTGAATACGAACCCCTTAAGAGGGTTGTATAAAATAAGTGAACAATCGACAAAACTACTAAACACCGCAAGAAAAAAAGTTGCTCAGTACATAGGGGCGGATCCAGATGAACTGGTCTTTGTAAAAAGCACGACTGAGGGGATTAATTTGGTGGCTAATGGGGTGGTTGAGATGATTGAAGGACAGTCAGTAATTTTGATCGATATAGACGCTCACCATAGTAATATTTTGCCTTTTACTGAACGCTATAAGAAACAAGCTAGGGTGAGTAATGACCTAATGGGGGATTATCAGAAGAATGCTAATAAGGTGAAAATAATATCGCTTACAGGGCTGAGTAACGTGAGTGGCAGAGATCAGATTGGGTTAGCGAAGGAGCTGAGGGCGAAGGGGTATGAGGGGCTGATTCTACTAGACGCAGCACAGTTAATTGCACATAAAAAGATTGACGTAAAGAAAATGGGGGTGGACTTTTTGGTGTTTTCTGGACATAAAATTGGGGCTCCGATGGGCGTGGGGGTGCTTTATATGAAGCGTGAGTTGATGGGGTTAATAAAACCATTGAATTATGGCGGGGAGATGGTCGAAAGTGTAAGGATGGTGGACGGGAAGTTAGAAGCGGATTGGGCGTTTGGTCCACAGAAATATGAGGGGGGAACCATAGACATGGGGGGAGTTGCTGGGCTATTGAAAGCCATCGAATTTTGGGAACAGTATAATAAAAGTAATCAACTTTTTGAGGAGACGGAAGAGCTGACAAGATATACAGTACAAAAGATGCAAACAGTCGGAAAAATAAAAATTTATTTTGGGGAAAATGGGATTGTTCTATTCAATATAGAGGGAGTACATGCTCATGATACGGCACAAATTTTGAGTAATTATGGAGTGATGGTGCGTGCGGGGTGGCATTGTGCGGAGCCTTTTTTGACTATGCAAGAGATTGGACCGGCAGTGCGGGCAAGTTTGGCTTTTTATAATACAAGGGCGGAAGTTGATTATTTTGTTTCAATTTTAAAAAGAATTAGGGGCGAGATGGGACTTGAAAAATGAAGAGCATATATGATGAAATATTACTGGAGCGTAATTTGTATCCGAGGAATAAAGGTAGGCTTGAGGGAAGCACCTTGGAAAAAGAATTGACGAACGCTAGTTGTGGGGATAGAATTTGTGTTCAGCTGAAGATTCAGGATAATCTAATTGTGGAGGGTAAGTTTGATGGGGTGGGGTGTGCGATTGCGTTGGCGGCGGCGGATCTAATGATTGATTCGGTGCGCGGAAAAACAATGGAAGAAGCAAAAGAAATGAAGGAGATGTTTAGGGAGATGATTCTAAGTCCAGAGACTTTTAAGATGTCTGGTGGGTCGAAGAAGATTGGAGATTCTAGTGCATTGGAGATAGTGGCTAGAATGCCAGCAAGAGTTAAGTGCGCAGAGCTAGCTTGGCAGATATTTAAGGGTCAAGAATAATTAAAAGTAATTTAGTTTCAACGGTATTGAAATATGGGTCTTCTTATATGCCCAAGAGTAATAATTCTTAAAATAGCTTAACTAAAAAGCTTGTGTTTAAAATTAAAACGGCATATAATGGTAGGTAGTTTAGGAGACAATAAATGATAAAGGTGGACGAGAGGTTTTTGGTTGAGGTTGGGCTACAGAATATGCCGGAGCCACAAAAAACTGCATTTATGACCGAAATTCAAGAAGAATTAGAGAATCGTGTGGGGGAAAAAATTAGTGAGGGGATGACGACTGAGCAGCTAGAAGAGTTCGATGGGATTATGCAGAAGGATCGTAATGTGATGATTAAGTTCTTGACCAAATTGGGTGATTATCGCCAGGATGAGATTTATCAGAAGCTATTGCAGAAGTATAATGTGGCGGAGGGAACTTTGGAAATTTTGGGCGAGTATCTAAGCGTGAAGTGGATTCAGCTAAATCGTCCGGATTATGCGAGAGTGGCGCAAGATATTGAGGCAGAATTCAAACAAGAGATAATTAATGCTCATGATGAGATAATTGCTGCGGTACAACAGTCTATGATGCAGGGGTCAGCGATGTCGCAACCTGTAGTGCAGTAGGTACTTCTAGTTGTGATTTTTTGTCTTACATTTGTGGTATAGTCGATTATTTCATGTAGCCATTATAGAAAGATTTGGCATCCATGGGTTTGCGTCCACTTGGTTGGAGTTGGTCGATAATGAGATAATGGTTGTCTCCGCAAAGGAGTTTGATTTTGGCGCGTTGGTCTGGACCAGAATTTGTGTCGAGGTGGGCTTTTAAGATAATGCATTCTTGTTGGCCAATAACTAATTTGCTTTTTGGAAAACCTTGAAAAGCGCGAATTTGATTTAAAAGAGTAAGGGCTGGTTTTTGGAGGTCCAAAAGTGACATGGAAGTGTCAAATTTGGAGGTGAAAGTGGCTTGATCGTGATCTTGTGGAGTTGGGGTGGGGAGCTGTGGTAAATGATTGATGAGCCATTTTGTGGCGATGGAGGACAGTTTGTAATAGATTTCAGATTTTTCAGGAAATGGTGTTTTGAAGTCGGAGGGAGTAAGGGTGGTTTGAAAATAGAGAGGACCCGCATCCATAGCTTTGACTAGTTTCATGATTGAGACAGAGAAGTTCTGATCGCCGTTTAAGATGGCAGTTTCAATGGGGGAAGCACCGCGGTAGGCTGGTAGAAGGGAGGGGTGGATATTGAGGATGCCTTGTGGTTCGAATAGATTCAACAAGTCTTGCTTGATTAGGACACCAAAGCTAGCAAGTACGCCAAAGAGATCCGGATCGGCGGATTTGAGTCGTTGGACTTCTGCTAAATCTGCTTTGGTTTTGGCATGAAAAACTATTTGGAAATTGGGACTTTGTTGGAATAGACTGAGGGAAGTTTCAGCTAAAGGTCCATTGCCAAAAAAGATAAGTTTAGTCATCTGGAAAAAGGTCTTTATTATTTTTAATGCGAGTGTCGTAATCAAGGGGCTTGAGGTCGCCGTCTTGATCTAGCTCGAAAAAAGCTTTTTGATCGTCTTTAATGTGATCAATAAAGAGAACGCCGTCTAAATGATCGATTTCGTGGGCAAGAGTTCTGGCAAGATTATCTTCGGCTTTGATTCTAACTTCGGTGCCATTGAGGAGGCGGGCTTTGATACGTAGTTTGGAAGCGCGGGGAACCAGACCGTAAATGAAAGGAACAGAGAGGCAACCCTCGTAATCGATAAGGGTTTTGCCACTGGACTTGATCACTTCGGGATCAATCAGGGCAGTAAAAGCAGTATTGGTTTTGTCTTCTAGGTTGTCGCGGATAATAATAATGCGTTTATTGATACCGAGTTGGGGTGCTGCCATGGCGGCTGAGAGCTCGTGAGGGTGTGCTTTTTCCCAGTCGAGGCTGGCGTCAATCATTTCTTGGACGATTTTTTCGGTCTCTTCGGTAATCTGATTGACTTTAGTAGACTTCTCTCTAAGACGAGGATCTGGTACGGTGATAATTTTCATGTTTATATTATAACGTTTTTTTGGTGCTTTATAAAGCATAAGAGGAAAAAGCATTTAGTTAAGTTAAGGAGATTATGTTTTTAAAGTTTTTCTAGGTTTTTATAGATAGAACTCGAAGGAAAACTAGTGAAAAATAAAAAGTTTGTGCTTTGGGTTTGAAAAGAATGGGATTAGACTGGTGGTGAAGATACTAGAAATTAAAATGAAAGGGGAGACAGTGTTGTAACTAGAAGCTAGAATGGGGCAAAAATGCTTAGATATTTAGTTAGCTTATGGCGTGGAGGGGAATTTTAACCGAACTACTTTTTGTTTTTCGTATAACTAAAACTCTCAACATTTAGGATTATATATAGTTCTTGTACTTCTAAATAAATTATAATTTCAATTCGCCTCCACACCTTGATTTAGCTTTTGAGTCTGGTAAAAATAGTATCAGCAATAGAAGATGAAAATATAGAGGACTTATAGTAGGGTTGGAGGGTCTAGAGTATAACGTAGATTAGGGACAGAACTGACTTTTTGGATGGCGGAGATAAGCTTTTGTCTTGATTTGGATTTGATGATGATTTGCCAAGTGTAGCCAGATGAGGAGTGCTCATGGAAGGCTGGAGTGGGGGCAGAAAGGGCAACTCCTGGTTGGTTGTGGAGTATTCGATGGACTTCACGGATTTTTTTGATGGAGGTTTGTTCGGTTTTTTGGGTGAGATATATTTTTGCTAAGTAAACATAAGGTGGGAAGCTAGTGGTTTGACGTTTTTGGATTAAGTATTGGTAAGCTTTTTGATAGTCGTTTTGGAGAGCATATTGAATAATGGGATGGTCTAATTGATAGGTTTGAAGATAAACGGAGGCGGAATTGAGGTGACCACGTCCGACACGGCCGATAATTTGGGTTAGAAGATGAAAGGTACGTTCTTCGGAGGTGAAATCTGGTAAGCTAAGCCCACTGTCGGCCTGTATAATGCCGACAGTTTCAAGTCTTTTGAGGTCAAGTCCTTTTGCGAGAAGTTGGGTGCCAACAAGAATATCAATGTTGCCGGTTTGGATAGTTTTATAGAGGCGATCTAAGGAGTCTGAACTAGTATTGTCGGTATCAAAACGAGCAATATGGGCAGATTTAAAAATCTTATTCAATTCGGCTTCTAAGAGTTTTGTGCCAAATCCTTTATGGATAATTGAGGAGTGGGAACAAACTGGGCAGGTTTTGGGTACGGATTGAATATGTCCGCAAGTGTGGCAGATGAGTTGATATTTGTCACTATGAAGAGTCAGGGGGAGTAGGCAGTTTGGGCAGAGTGCCTGCCAGCCACATTGATCACAAATAGTGAGCGGAGCGGAACCACGGCGATTATGAAAAATTAAAGTTTGATGATGGTGTTTGAGGTTTTGAGTAATTTTTTTAATCAGTGCGTCGGAAAAAAAGCGGTTATGGGTAAAACAGCTAGAATCTTTTAGATCGATGAGATGGATCTCGGGGGCGATAGCGGTTTGTTTGGCCTTTTGAAAGAGAGGGACATAGGCATGGTTTTTTTGTGCAAGAAAATAATCTTCTATGAGAGGGGTGGCAGTGCCGTAAAGGCAATCAATATTTTTAGTGTTCGCAATAAAACTACCTAGACGTAGGGCGGAGTAGCGGGGGGTGTTTTCTTGGAAAAATGCTTGATCATGGGCTTCATCAATAATAATTAAGCCTAGATTTTGGAGGGGTGAAAAAATAGCAGAACGTGCGCCGATAACAATGTGAGGAGTGTGACTACTGATAAGTTGTTGCCAGATTTGGTGGCGTTCGGATTCAGTTTGTTTGGAGTGGAGAGTAACTACGGAATTATGAAAATAGAGTTGAAATTGTTGCACAAGCTGTGGGGTGAGGGAGATTTCGGGGACGAGGAGAATAACAGAGCGAGATTTTTGGAACTGGTCTAAGGCGAGTTTGAGATAGAGGTTGGTTTTGCCAGAGCCGGTAATGCCATGAAGAAGCTTGGTATGGGAAGGGATCTGAGATATTTTTTTGAGGGCGGTTTGTTGGGCGACATTGAGGGGGATATGGGGGGTGATGCTGTTGGTGGAACTTGTGACTTGAAGGGGAGTAGTTAGGTTATTGGCGTGAGCAGTGAGGTTGTTAATGGGGATGATTAGATTATCAATGGAAGTGGTTTGTGGAGAGGTGGGTTTTTTGGGACGTCGTTTCTTGGTGATGCCCTTGGGGAGAATAAGGTTGGCGAAGGCGGGGAGAGGGGCAAGATAATAATCACTGAGCCAAAAAATAGCCTGGAGTAGATGCGATGGGAGTGGGGGGAGGTTAAGATTTTTTTCAATTGTTTTGATCTTGTAAGATGGATGATGGGGTGGAGTAATCTTTTGATAAACGATGCCTGGGACGATGGTTTTTCCAAGGGGAATAAGAACGATTTGCCCTGGAAGGAGTGGTGTAGTTGAGGAATAGGTCAGTAAGCTATCTGAAGGATTGACAGATTGCTGAAAGATTTTGGTGGGGATGACCTCGTAATACATTGAAGTTATTCTAGCATAGAGAGGAGATGGGAGGGGGTTTAGCTGTAGTAGATGAGTAATATTAGAAATGGGATGTGCCGTTGTGAGAAATACTTAATTTTGATATACTGGGGAAAAGCAAAGTGAGGTTTAGATGTTGGATGTCTTTATTACGTCTCGAGTTCGAAGGAAAATATTGGTGGTGTTTGCAAAATATCCAGATTTTAGGACGCATGTACGGGCGCTTTCGAAGTTGATTCACGAGGATCCTGGAAATATCCAGCGGGAATTGAAGCGATTGGAGAAGGGGAAGTTTTTGATTGTCACGAAAAAAGGAAATACGACAATTTACCAGACTAATAAGCAGTTCCCGATCTTAAAGGAGTTGCAGGGAATTGTGATTAAGAGTAAACAAATGATGCCGAATTCCAAACAAAACAAGACGATACAGTAGTAATTTGTTCGAAGAATGACGAGAATTTTTGAGGAGTTATTAAAGAAGAGGGGGATTGGTGACGATTTTTTGAGTCCAAAATACAATTTGGGCTTAGCGGAAAAATTGCCGGATATGGATAAGGCGATACGTAGAATTGAGCGGGCGATAAATGATGGAGAAACTGTTCTAGTGTACGGCGATTATGATGTGGATGGAGTAACGGCAAGTACTTTGATGCATGATTGCTTGAGGCTGGCTGGGGTGGAAAAAGTTTTTGTCATGTTGCCAGATCGTTTTGTTGATGGGTATGGGATGAGCGCGCGTTGTCTTGAACGGGCGAAAAAAATAGGAGCAACGTTGGTCGTGACAGTTGATTGTGGTAGTAATAATGCAGAAATAATTGAGAACTTAAAAACAGAGGGGGTGGATGTGATTGTTACGGACCATCATGAGATTATGCACGAATTGCCAAAAAAGGCAGTGGCAGTGGTAAACCCAAAGCGAGAGATAAACTCAGAAATTAGAGAATTATGTGGTTGCGGAGTGGCGTTTTTGGTGATGCAGAAATTAGTTAGTTTGAAATATATACCAGAGGGTCGAGAAAAATGGTTTTTAGATTTAGTGTTGATTGGGACGTTGTGCGACTCTATGAAAATTGATCAAGCGAATCGAATGTTAAGTTTTTATGGAATGAAAGTACTAAAGAAGACGAGGCGTCTGGGTATTATTGAGTTGTTGAAGGTGGCAAAAACGAAAAGAATAAATTCTGAAACGATTGGTTTTCAGATAGGACCAAGGTTGAATGCTGGGGGGAGGATGGAGACGGCTGAGACAGCTTTAAAACTTCTGATGTCTGAAAGACATGTAGTGGCAGCAGAAATGGCAGATAAGCTAAATCAGCTGAATCAGGAACGACGAATTCAGCAAAACTTAGCGATTGAGGAAATTTCAAATCCAGAAGGTGCGGTAATTGTGGTTGCTGGAAAGTGGCATGAGGGGGTGTTGGGCATTATTGCTGGGAGGCTAGTGGAAAAATATCATAAACCAGCCTTTGTGTTATCAGAAGTAGAAGAGGGAGTGTTGAAAGGGTCTGGGAGATCGTTTGGTGAGTTTAATTTGGCGGAGGCATTAAAAGAATGTGGCTCGACCATCATTGGTGGAGGTGGACATGCGGCGGCTTGTGGGCTTAAAGTAAGAAAAGAACAATTAGGTGCTTTTAGGGAGAGGATAAATCATTATTACAAGGAGCTGGGATTGGTTGATCAGATGAAATACCTAGAGCCGAAGGAGGAGATCGAATTAGAAACTTTGGAGGAGATTTCAATGGTGCTGATGGATGAGATTAAAAAGTTGGAGCCGTTTGGGGTGGGGAATTTAGAGCCAGTATTTTTACTTAAAGGAATGCAAATTAAGCAGGTGGTAAAAATGGGGAGTGAACAACAACATTTGAAATTAACGATCTGCGATAAAGAACAGAGAGAACTGAAACTAGTTGCTTTTAACGCAAAAAAAGACTGGATGGAACTAAGAAATGGAGATAAGCAAGATATTTGGGTTAACTTGATAGAAAATGAATGGCGAAACGAACGGAGCGTGGAGGGGAGGATTTTACAAATAAAATCCTAAAAACTAGTTCTCTCTGTTGAAAAAAAGAAGGACATCTGATATAATCCTGGCATATGGCAATCAAAGTAACTAGAAAAGACCAGGGAGAGGCAAACGAAAATATTATCCGTCGCTTTAACCGTAAGGTGTTGCAGAGTGGGATTATGCCACTGGCAAAATCACAGTTGCGTTTTTCGAAGCCAATCTCAAAGCGTGAACGTCGTCGTAAGGCAATTCTGAGAGAGATTCGTAAGGCCGAAAAAACTGAACGAATTAAGCTTGGTCTGAAATAACAAAAAGACCCCTTTAGGGGTCTTTTTGTGTTATACTGTTTTTGTATGAAAATTTTATTTTTAGGGGGTCCTGGAACAGGTAAGAGTACGGTGGGAAATAGGTTAGCAAATGATCTGAAGTGGGCTTGGATCTCTTCAGGTGCAATCTTGAGAGAAAGTAAAGAGCAGTGGGTGATTGATAGACTGAAGACAGCACAGCTGTTTGATGATTTGATGATCTCAGACTTAGTTTTTTCGAGATTGAATGGGGTGGAAAATGTGATTATTGATGGTTATCCAAGGACGCTTAGACAGGCAGAGATAATTATAGAGAGAGGTCTGAAAATTGACTATATAGTGGAGCTGATTGTTCCTTTTGACGAGGTGATGCGAAGGCTGTCGATGAGGGGTCGCAGTCAAGATGTGCCAGAGGTGATCGAAGATAGGCAGATGGACTATGAAAGGAGTCGAAATGAAATCGTGGCCTACCTTGTCGGGAATGGAGTCAAATTGTTAACAGTTGATGGAGTGGGGGAAGTTGATGAAGTTTATAAGCGAGCTGTGACAATAATTCGAAACGAGATGAACTTAAAAGTAGAATAGTAAAAACACCTAGTGAATGCTAGGTGTTTTTAGGGAATAGAGATAAGAGCCTGAGTATATCTGAATTTGAGGATAATAAGAGAAAGGAGAAGAAATGATATTAATTTATGGACCTGCTGGATCGGGGAAATCAACACAAGGGAAGCTTTTGGCAGAAAAATTAGGGCGAACTTGGCTGTCGGCAGGGCAGTTAATTCGGGATTCGCACCGTTTTGACGAATATACAAGCAAGGGAGCAATGATACCAGAGGAGATCTTGGTGGACTTGCTGTGGGAAAACATGGAGGCAGAGTTTAAGAAGGGTAAGGATGTGGTCTTTGACGGTCAGCCTGGTTCCGTTGAACAAGTGACGATGTTGGAGGAGAGAGGTGTATTTGCACGTACTGAATTCGTGGTGACTTTAAAAGTGCCGGAAGAAGAGTTGCTGAAACGCTTGGCGGAGAGGGGGAGGGAAGATGATAATATTGAGGTATGGAGACAGAAAATAACTTATTTTGAACAAAAAAGTTATTCATTTTTGAAAGAGGTGGCGCGAAAAAATGTAAAGGTTTTTGAAGTTGATGGGTTAGGTACAATTGATGAAGTTAATGAAAGAATAATGAATTTGTTCAAGGAAAAATAATTAGCTTTCAGGACAGTTGGGAAGAGTGAGGACTTCGTGTCCGTCTTCGGTGACTAAGATAGTATGCTCACAATGGCAACCAATCGAGCCGTCTGAAAGGATGACATCCCAGCCATTTTCGGGGCTAACATGGTTAAAAGGCTTACCAAGGGAGGACATGGGTTCAATACAGAGAGTATCACCTGGCTTCAATACATAACCATGGCCACGTTTGCCATAATTAGGCACTTCTGGTTGCATGTGCATGGATTGGCCAATAAAGTGTCCAACATAGTTTTCGATTACTCCGAGGTGTCCTTGTTTGAGAACTTTTTCTACGGCATAGCCGATGTCGCCAAGGCGAGCGCCAGGGGTGACAGCGGAAATACCCGCCCAGAGGCTTCGTTCGGTGGTTTTTATCATTTGCTTGACTGCGGGACTTGCTTTGCCTACAGTAGTAGTAAAAGCGGCATCAGTATGATAGCCTTTATATCCGATCACTAAATCGAAGGAGACTTTGTCTCCGTCTTGGAGTGCGTAGTCCGAATTTGGTGCACCGTGAACTAACTCGTCGTTAACAGAAATACAGACAGCGCCTGGAAATTTTTCTGGTAGCTCGTCGTAAGAAACGGAGGCGCCAGCAGCAATAATTTTTTGGCGAACCCAAGCATCAAGTTGGCGTTTTGTCATATTAACATCGACATAATTTCGAAGTTCTGCGAGAATTGTCCCTAAAATCTTGCCACCCTCGCGCATGGCGTTAATTTTTTTCATATCCATGTTAGTAATTATAACACTGATGTATTTTTGATATTGTTTATGTTATAATTTGGATATTATGGATGATCAGCAACCACATTTTACTCTAGGGATTGATGTTGGGACACAGTATATTCGTGCTGTTGCACTTTCGGAATATCAAGGTGAAATTTCTGTAATTGCGAACTCAGAAATGAGGAATAATGGTGGGATGAGCAAGGGAGTAATTACGAATTTGGCTGGTCCGGTGGAAGCTTTAAACAGGGCGATTATTGCGATTGATCAGACGAGTGGGAAATCTTTAAAATCTGCTTACACTTCGATTAATGGTGCGCATGTGGGGGCGGTACAGACACAGGGAATGATTTCGATTACGGGCAATGATGCGATTTCTGGGAATGATTTGAAGAGGATTCAGGATATTTCATTGGCTGGGGTGATTCCGAATAACAGAGAAGTATTGGAGGTGATACCGTTAAACTATGTAGTGGATGGGCAAAGTGGCATTAGAGACCCGATCGGTATGAATGCGATGAAACTGGAGATGCAGGCTAGTGTGGTCTCTGCTTTGACTCCGTCTTGTGTGAATTTACGCAAGCTGACTGACAGTACTCAAATTGAGACGATGAAATTGGTGCCAACAGCGTTGGCGGCAGCTAGATTAGTTTTAACTGAGCAGCAAAAAGAGAACGGGGTGGCGGTGGTTGATTTGGGTGCGACAACCACAAGTGTGGCGATTTTTATGGATGGTTTTCTGCAGGATTATACAGTTTTGAATTTGGGATCTAATAATATCACAAATGATTTAGCAATTGGTTTAGCGATTGATACAAGGGCGGCGGAAGAAATTAAATTACGTTATGTAACAGCGGACTTTCCTGATAGTGATAAAGAGATTGTGGCGAAGGTGGGGGATGAAACAGTGAATTTTACTAAGAATGAAGTGAATCAGATCGTGCGTGATAGGTTAATTGATATCTTTGAGCACGTAGAGAAAGTGCTGAAGCGATCCGGGTATGCACAGAAATTACCTGAAGGACTAGTGTTAGTGGGGGGCGGAGCGGAAATGCGAAACTTGGACAAATTTGTTAAGGGTATGCTGGGGATGGCGGTGCGAACTGGCAACGCAAAAGAGAAGTTGGAGGGTGTGTTTGATTTAGTGAATAGTCCGAGATATGCGGTGGCTTTGGGGCTAGCGTTATTGATGCGAGACGATGAGATAATGTTAGGTGATGACCATGATAACGGAAAGGATGGTGGTTTCTTTTCCTTCTTGAACGTATTTCGAAAAAAATAATTCTTTTTATAAATAGTACTTAACTAGAGAAAAAAATGTGATAAACTAGAAATAGTTATTTGTTATATAGTGAGGAAAAAAGATGCCTGAAATTAAACCAACAGAGGTGGAGACTAAAGCAAGCATTAAGGTTGTAGGAGTCGGTGGCGCTGGTGGGTCTGCAGTGAACCGGATGAAGGAGGTTGGTCTTTCTGGGGTCGAATTTATTGCAATTAATACTGATGCTCAGGCATTGCATCACTCGAATGCTGATACAAAGGTGCATATTGGAAAAGGACTAGGTGCTGGAGGAGATCCAGAAAAAGGACAGACAGCCGCCGAGGAGAGTCGTGAGAATATCAAGGAATCCCTGAAGGGGGCAGATATGGTGTTTATCACCTTAGGTGCAGGCGGAGGAACTGGGTCTGGTGCTGGTCCAATTGTGGCAAAGGAGGCTAAGGATCAAGGGATCTTGACTGTTGGTGTGGTGACGCGTCCGTTTACTTTTGAGGGTGCTCAGCGCAAGAGAAATGCTGATCAAGCGATTGATGAGATGACGGGTGCGGTGGATGCTTTGATTACGATTCCAAATGATCGATTATTGCAGACTATTGATCCAAGGACACCGTTGCTGGAGACTTTTAAGATTGCGGATGATGTTTTGCGTCAAGGAGTGCAAGGAATTTCTGAGTTAATTACTGAGCATGCCTTGATTAACTTGGACTTTGCTGATGTGAAGGCGATTATGAAAGATGCTGGTTCTGCTTTGATGGGGATTGGGCGGGCTTCCGGTGAAGGTAGGGCTAAAATAGCTGCTCAGCAGGCGATTGAGTCGCCTTTGATTGAAGTAAAGATTGATGGGGCAAGAGGGGTGCTGTTCTCGGTGGCTGGTGGATATGACATGTCAATGTCTGAAATTCAGGAGGCGGCGGAAGAGATTACGGGTGCGGTCTCTCCAGACGCAAATATTATTTTTGGCGCCTCTATTCGTCCTGAATTGCAGGATGAAATTGTGATTACAGTGGTGGCAACTGGTTTTGACTCAGACGTATACCGCAAAAAGCGTGCAGAAGAGGAAGAGAAGCGCAGGACTAGCGAGGCTTTAGATCGAGTTGAGGCGATAAGGAGCCAGCAGCAAATCATTGAGAAGACACCTCCTGTGGTAAGTGAGACTCCTGAACAGGCGGTGGCAGAAGAATTTACGGCTGCACCGAAGGAAAATATCTGGGATAGGATTGGGCGACAGGACGATGAAGAAGACCTAGAGGTACCACCTTCTCTGAGAGCAAAGTTACGCGGTAAAAAATAAAAATATGGTCAGAGGAATCTGACCATATATATTGAGGATTTAATTCATAGAGTCTGCTAAAATAAAAAGGAGATTGAGTGATTGAAGAAAATGTGTCGGGGAAGAAATTATGCAGTTGGGTGTGAAGATTGGAGATAGTAAGGTATTAGAGAGTCGTGAGACGCCAGATGGGACAATGATTAGGCGTCGGCGGGTAACGCCGGATGGTCGGCGTTTTACAACTTATGAGCGAGTGGAGATGTCGCCACTTTCGGTGATGAAACGTAGTGGAAACCGAGAATCATTTGATCGAGACAAGTTACACACGGCAGTTAATCGAAGCGTTGGTAAGTTTTTTAATTCTGAGCTTGAAATTGAGGATGTGGTGAACAAAGTAGTGGAAAAAATTTATTCACTAGGGCGAGAAGTGGTGTATTCTAAGGAGATTGGGCAGGCAATTTTGGATGTGCTAGCAAAAGAGAATGAAGTGGCTTATGTGCGATTTGCTAGTGTTTTTTTGCAATTTAAAACGCTTGATGAATTTGAGCGAATTATTCGAGAACAAAGGCAAAAGAAAGAAGATTAAAGGGAGAATTGGATGAGGATTGTGATAGTGGTAAAGAAGCAGTCAGAATATTACCGAGAAGCGGTAGAATGGCAGGGCGATTTTCAGAGAGAGACTAGAAGGGAAGTGGAGTTGATAGACCCAGAAACAATGGAGGGTGAGATTTTTGCTTCCGCACGAGATATTGTGCAATACCCAGCAGTAGTAGTGCTGGGGGGAAGTGGGGAAGTGGTAAGAAAATGGAGCGGTTCACCACTGCCTCAGTTTGATCAAGTAACTTACTCGATAAGAAACGTTTAAACCGACTAAACTATTGTATAATATAAATAATGTTAAAGTTAAGGGAACGAGCTTTAGAGGTTTTTGCGCAGGCAAGGGAAATGCCTGGTTATACTGTTGATTGGGAAGACCACTCAAAGAATGTGGCAAGGGTGGCGGAAACAATAGCAAGGGCAATAAATCAGAAAAAACAGATTGAAAAAACTGGAGCCGAGATGGATGTTGATTTGGCTTTTGCGTGTGGGTTATTGCATGATATGGGAAGATTAGTGATGGCTGAACGGGTGGGGTTGAGGCATCCAATTTTAGGTTATGAACTTTTAATGAGGGAAGGCTTGGAGATTCCGGCGCGGATTTCAATGACGCATACTTATTATGGCTATCATAAAATTAACAGAGAGGAATTTTGGAAAGAACTGGATGATTTGAGTACAAAATTTACAAAAGAATATATGGAAAAGACGAAGCTAGAAGATGTGGATTTCTTAGTACAGCTTGCGGATAATATGGGTCATACTTTGGGGATCATGACGATCTCAGATCGTTTTTGTGATATTTTGACGAGACATAATATCAGGTCAGCTAGCGAACATTTGCTGGAGTTGTACAGACTAAAAGAATATTTTGATAAAAAAGCTGGAATAAATATATATGAGCTATTCAAGGAAGAAATTTTAAGGACAACTATGATGGAACCGAATGGGGCGATCGGAGAAGAGCAAAAAATTACGGACGAAACGGAGGACGAATCATGAAATATCAGGCGAATACAAGACGAAGGGCAGTAGAGTATGAAAAGGCAATTGCAGAGTTTTGGAAGAAGAATCAGATTTTTGAGAAATCAATAGCACAAAGAGATGTGGAGAACTCATATGTTTTTTATGATGGACCACCATTTATCACGGGGATGCCACATCATGGGACATTATTATCTTCAATTGTAAAGGATGCAGTGCCACGTTTTTGGACGATGCGAGGAAAACATATTGAACGGCGTTGGGGATGGGATTGTCATGGCTTACCAGCGGAAAATTTTGTGGAGAAGCAGCTGGGGATTCAGGACCGACGTGAGATTGGAACTAAATGGCCATTAGATACTTATATTACTAAGGCCAAAGAATCAATGGTGTCAAACTCCGAAGCTTGGGAGGGGGTGATTAATCGAGTCGGGCGGTGGGTGGATTTTCGTGGGGCTTATCGAACAATGGACAAAGATTTTATGGAGTCGGTTTGGTGGGCATTCAAGACGCTTTATGATCAGGGGAAGATTTATGAGGGGCGTAAGGTTTTGATGTATGACACAAAGTTTTCGACTCCAGTGTCGAAAACGGAAGTAACTATGGATAATGATGCTTATAAGACAGTAACGGATCCTTCAGTTTACGTAAAGTTTAAGGTCTTGAGTGATGATCCTGAATTGAAGAACACAAGTTTATTGGCTTGGACAACAACACCTTGGACTTTGCCAGCAAATTTGGCTTTAGCGGTGAATACGGGGATTGAGTATCAAAGTTATTCAGTTGACGGTGAGCGAGTAATTTTAGCAAAGGACTTAGCGGAAAAGGTAGTGGGGGAGGAAAAGCCGTTAAAGACTTTTTCTGGTCGAGAGTTGGTGGGGCTAGAATATCAACCTTTAATGGAAAACTTTCCTAAGAACAAGCGTAAAAAGAATACGTATAGGGTGGTCGGAACGGATTTTGTGTCAAGCGAAGAAGGGACTGGAATTGTACATATTGCTCCGGCATATGGTGAGGTGGACTATCAGCTGAGTTTAGATCAGGATATTGATTTTGTGGATCTTCTGAATGATGGCGGCTATTATAATGAAGAAGCTCGAAAATGGTTGCATGAGCTGGGGGTAAGGGACACGGATGAATTCGGAATCGAGCTTTGGGCAGCTAATAAATTGATTGCTAAGACGCTTGAGGAAAAAGGTATTGTAAACAAAATTGAATATATCAAGCATGAATATCCGTTTAACCCAAGATCGAAACAGAGAATTATTTATCGAGCTTTTCCAAGTTGGTTCTTGAATGTCGCTGATATGAAAACTGAGCTAATCGAAAACAATGAGGAGATTAACTGGTTCCCAGAATATTTGAAGCATGGGCGTTTTGAGAAAAATATTGAAGTGGCTCCGGATTGGAACCTGTCGCGTGACCGTTTTTGGGCGACAGCGATGCCAGTTTGGCGAGGTGATAAGGGGACGATGAAGATTATAGGCTCGTATGACGAACTATACGAGTTGTCGGGAGTGAGACTGGAAGATTATCATCGTCCATGGGTGGATGAGATAGAGTTTGAAATTGACGGGGAGCATTTTAAGCGAATTGACAAGGTATTTGATTGTTGGTTTGAGTCTGGGTCAATGCCGTTTGCGCAGTTACATTATCCGTTTGAAAATAAAGAAAAATTCGAAAAGAATTACCCAGCGGATTTTATTGTGGAATACGTGGGACAGGTAAGGGCTTGGTTTTACTATGTACACGTAATCAATACGGCGTTATTCTCAAAGAATGCATTTAAAAATGTAATCACAACTGGCACAGTGGCGGGAAATGATGGTCGTAAAATGTCAAAATCACTAGGAAACTATACTGATCCGACGGAGTTGATGGATAAATATTCGGCGGATGCTTTAAGGTTCTTGATGTTATCTTCACCGGTACTGGCTGGGGAGGACTTTGCTTTGATCGATAAGGATGTATCAGACGTGGCAAGAAAATTATCAATGATTTGGAACGTATTTGACTTCTTTACGATGTATGCGTCAGTGGATGGATTTGACTCAAGGCAAGCAAAGAGGGTTTCTGAGTTAAGGAATCCGTTGGACTTATGGTTAACCTCTCGAGTACATCAGCTGAACAAAGAAATTGTTCAAGGTATGGAGGCCTATAACTTGCCGAGTGCTTTGTCCGGAGTATTGTTGTTTGTGGATGATCTTTCAAACTGGTTTGTGCGACGATCGCGTAGACGTTTCTGGAAGACGGAAGATGATGCTGATAAAAACGAGGCTTATTCGACTTTGTATTATGTATTAGTCTATTTATCAAAATTATTAGCGCCGTTTACACCATTTTTGGCGGAAGAGTTGTATCAGAAGATGACGGGCGCAGGGAGTCTAGATTCAACGATTATGGAGTCGGTGCATCTTTTGGATTGGCCAGAGGTGGGGGAGATGAATGATGAAGTGATTGAAAAAATGGCGAGAACTCGTGAAATAATTACGGAGGGATTGGCGATGCGTATGAATAAGAGCGAGACCGAAGAGCAGATAAAAGTGAGACAACCGCTAGCGGAATTTGTCTACAAGGGAGAGAAGCTAGAGGACTTTTATGAAAAAATCATTGCGGATGAGGTGAACGTAAAAATAGTGAGAGTGGGGGATGAGACTTGGTTGGATAAAAAAATGACACCAGAACTTTTGGAAGAGGGGTTTGTGCGTGAGCTGATTCGCTTCATTCAGGCGGCGCGTAAAAAAGCAGGACTTTCGGTGGATGATCGAATTAAACTTTCAATAGGGAGGGAAATTAGTCCAAGATGGTTGGAAGTGCTTAAAAATGAAGTATTGGCATTGGAACTTTTTGAGAATGAAAACTTTGCGTATGATGAAATTGTGAAGGTGAATGGGGAGAATATCGTAATTTCGTTAGAGAAAGTCTAGAAATTAATATTTAATAGTATTGAAAAAGTAATAATGAAATAGAAGAATGGCCCGAGGGGCTATTCTTTTTGTTTTTTGAGGGGGGTTTCTATCGTGGAAAGATTTTGGGGTCCCTTCGGGGAGCGGGGGTAGGTGTGGAGGTAGGTTTTGATAAATAATTTGACAAATTGGTTGAAATGTCGAATTTTAATGTTGACAAAAAAGCATAAACATGATAACATTAAAACCAGTTAGATAATAAATAAAAATAAAAACAAATAATAAAAAATCTAACAGATAGGAGTGTAGCTAGGTAAATTGAAAAAAAGAAGAAGATAGGGGATTAGACAATAACTAAGTGATAGAAATATAAAGAGGAAGAAAATATGGAATGAAGTTTATCCTAGGAGCCATTAATAAACAAGAACTAGGGTAGACAAGGAAGATAAACATGGGTCATGGAAAACATGGCCCGTTAACGAATAAAAATAGTTGCATTTTAAAAAAATGTGCTATGATGGATATATAAACAAGCAAAAATAAACATGAAAAAGAGAAGGGGAAAAATGACGTTTGAATTTTTTAACGACGAATCTAGCTATGTTCTGAAAAAGTCTATAACGCCAGAAGTGCAGGCAAGGATTATGGCAAGATTGGGTCGAAGTGCTTTGGGTATAGACTAAGAGAACCTAGGGTTTTATTAAGAAAAGATTAAAAATAGTATCGAAAAACCGATACTATTTTTTGTATAATTTTTTTATACACAGGCTTAGTGAGAGAGATGAAAGACAGTAGAGGGTATTAAAAATTTTTATTCAATTTCCATAAAAAGATTATTCGGAATCCAAACAGACAAAGATAAAAAACTGAACAAGAAAAATATTGACTATTTTTAACACTAGCGATATGATGGGGGCATAAAAGTCATATTTTTTAACATAAACATAATTTCGAAAGGTCTTCACGATGGTAGAAGAGAATAGCGTGCGCAATCCTGCTCCAATAATGCAGGACGACGCGTTCGATGAGGCAAAGCTCCAAGGCTTGTCGCAGGATCAACTAATTGATCTGTTTATCGATGAATTAGTAAAAGCAAAAGAGACGACAATCTCAGAAGTAGAGAGAGTGAGGTTGGCAGAAAAATTAAAAGACGCTGTGATGATGGAAATTCTTTTGAATCTGCCAGACTATTTGGTGAATAAAATTAATGAAAGCTACGACAACGGAACTGCATCTGAAGAAATGTTTGACGAAGCAGTGGAAGAGGCGGGGATTGATACGAATAGGATTGCCGAGAAGGTAATGATTAAATTTAGGGATGATTATTTAAACGATAAAGAAGATGGAGAGGAGCAATAAAATGGATCCAAACAAGTTTAACCGGTTTAATGGTGATAATCAGGCAGCTGAACAGGAGAAAAAGACCGTATATCCAAGCTACAGAGGCGGTATGGCTGATAGGATGAAGCGGATAGTTATGGCTGATATGGCAAAAGAGAATGCGCAAGTGGAGACTTCTGCAGAAGCTCCTGTGGCTGAAACTCCCGTAGTCGAACCCCCTGTGACTGAAGTTCCTAAGGTTGAGCTTCCTGAGCCTGAAATTTTTATGGTTAATGCTCCTGAAGTTGAAGCTCAGCCTGATGGAGGGAGAGGTAACTTCTTGAGCGCTGATGACGGTGTGGATAACACAGCAGGGCGTTTAGTAAGTGATAGAGAGGTATCGCAGATCGATGATATGCTAAATAATCCTCCAAGGAGAGAGCGAGTAGAAAATAAGGTAGCTTCGGTTGATGAGGATGATTGGGAAGCAGATTTTGGTTCTGAGAATTTGAATAGAAAGACTGGATTGGTTCAAGATATCTTAGCAAAAATTAGAAAAACTGGGGTTGGTCGAGCTTTTGTGAAGACGGTTTTAGTGGCAGCTGCTGTTGCAAGTACCAGTGGTATTCTTTCTGGTTTTGCTAATTCTAATGATGTGGCTAGAAGTATGGCAATAGATTCGAATGCTAAGACTGCGCAGGAGTACTTGGATAGTAATTATAGTGCGTCATCAGCTGAGAGCGAAAGTGCGGCGAGCGAACAAAGTGCCGAGACAAAAGGACATCTTAATTATGAATACTATAATTATGGATCGTCATCTGCTAAGAGTGAAAGCTTGGAAGAGACAAGCGAACAAGAAGCTGAGAGACACGAATCTTATATGTATATGGAGTCGGTAAAGTTTGTTGACGGTGAGACGATGAATCTGGACTTGAAGGCTGGTGGTGATAATACCGGGAATGATTACTTGAATAATGCAGGAAAGGAAGAGGGGAGACCAGCTTCATTTACAGATATAGATGAGCGTTTGCGAGGTCAACAGGGGTCGCTTTATGAGGCGGCGCAGGTGGCAATGGGACAGGGGAATCCAGAGCCGATGAGAGAGCTGGAGAAAATATGTCTAGAGAGTATGGCTAACCGTAGTGAAAACTTAGCACCTCTGGGCTTTAATGCATATATTTATGGTGTAATTGAGGCAGATATGGCTGCAATTAATCCAGCGGAGATTTCGGATAAAATTCAACTGATGGAAAAGTCTGAAGACGCGTATAATCTGTTTAGGAAGGGGATGGCAGAAGAAAGAGAGAGGCAGCAGGCAGAGGGGAAGATATATGAGCTGATCAATTATAAGGATACTTTCTCTTCGTTCTATGCAACTTCAAAAGCGGAGATGGATGGACAAGTGAATTTGTCGATTGCCTTTGACGAGCAGGTGGCACCACTTGAAGGTGGAACATTGATCATGCGAGAATACACCAGTGATTATCAAGATTGGTATGAGGCGCATCCGGAAGTGAAGGAGCGAATTTTGAGAGCTGCTGGACAGATTGGTTATGACTTCTCGGCAGAAGAAATAAATGAGGTAATGTCGGAATGGCAGATACTTGGTCAAGAAGTTGGTTGTGGACAATACGCGTTAAAGAAGAGAGTAAAAATTGTTCGAGAGAGAAGCTCTGGCGGGGGCGGCGGGGGAGTGGTCCGACGTGGCGGAGGTGGCGGTGGCGGCCGAAGTAGCGGTGGGGGTGGCGGAGGCTCTTCAAGTCGTCAGGCAAGTAGTGTAAACGTGACTTACGTAATCAACCAGGGCGGAGGAGAGAAGAAAACTGAGCAGAATACTGAGAAACAAGAGGAAAACGTAAGGTATGAGACTCGTTATGTCGTAAATAATAATACGGAAGACAATAGTGACAGGAGCCGAACTAGCTACAATTATTATAGCCAAGTAATTAATCACGAAAATAATGGGGGTAAGAAGGACGAGATCGTCAACGTTAATAGAATTGTGAATGAGAACGAGATCGTGAATAAGAATAAGAGTGCGAACGAGAACGAGATCGTGAATAAGAACAAGAACGCGAACGATAACGAGAATGAGAACGTCAATAAAAATAAGAATGATAACGAGAACGAGAATCTAAATAAGAATAAGAACGCGAACGATAACGAGAACGAGAACGCTAATAAGAATAAGAACGATAACGAAAACGCTAACAAAAATAAGAACGATAACGAGAACGAAAATAAGAACAAAAATCAGAATGAAGAGGGGGGTGGCAAAAAAGAAGAAGAAAAGAAGCTAGCCCCTAAGACAGGCAATGTTCCGGGGGCGAATGACGGGACTGAGGTTCAAGCTGGGACGGCTAAGCAGGAGACCGTGAAACCGGTTGATGAACAAACTGGTCCAGCAACTGGACAGAACTCCGCTGGAGAGGTGATGAATCCTGGAGCTGCGGGAGCGCAAATGGGTGAGAGCAATGTTTTGAATCAAGAAAGCGGGGAGGCAGAAGCTGGGACCTCGGGAGAAGCGGCTGCTACTGCGAATGGGGTCGAGGATAAAAATGTTGAAAACATAGGGAATCCTCAGCTTGACGTTGCGCCAGAACCTACTCCGGAGGACGCGAGTCCGTCAAATCCAAATTCCATTGGTGATGATTTCACGGCTGATGACTGGGATTTTAGCAATTACAATTAAGTTAGTTATCTAGATTAGAGCGCTCTAAAAATAAAGGAGAGGAATGAGAACAAACACAAACACAAAGACCTGGGACGTGTTGCGCCATACGGCGCACCGCATCCTGCCAGTGATTGGTCTGTTGTCACTGGGTGCGACGACGGTGTTGTCCACAAATGGGGTCCATGCAGTCGAGGCGTGGGGCCCGCAACGACCAACGTATACATGGGAGAAGCCGGCCGACCATGCAACAATTAATTCTATGACGAACAACCCAGCGTTGGGGGACGAAAGGAATTTCGTTAGGATTAGAAAAGCTGGCACAGGCGATAAATATCAAGATACTGTAGTGACAGAGCCTGGGGCAGAATATGAAGTTTACGTATTCTTCCATAACAATGCAGCGGCCAATTTGAATGATAAGACGGGTAAATCTTTCGCACAAAATATCCGTCTAAAAATCGATCAGATTCCTTCAAACTTGATGAATGGTGACACCGCGATGATTAAGGGTATCATCACCGCAACCAATACTGATCCAAAAGAAGTTTGGGATACAGCTTACATCAAGGCCAATCAGGCAGTGTCGTTACGCTATGTGCGGGGGTCAGCAAGGATACATAATGCTAGCACTCTCAACAACGAGAAGTTAGACGATGAAGGTTTGTTTGGTAAGAAAGGTGGGGTTTTCTTAGGATATAATCAGTGGGGATTACTACCTGGTTGTAACGAATATTCTGGTAATGTGACCTTTAGAATCAAGGTTGATAAGGCTGGATTTAGTATGAATAAAACCGTATCCAAGGATGCTGCAAATAACTATCAAAATAGTATCGAAGCAGTACCAGGAGAGACTTTGGATTTTAAAATCCATTTCAAAAATACTGGTACGACTCTGATTCGAAATGTGATGGTATACGATCTATTAGGAAGGGGCATGACCTTTGTGCCTGGTACGACAAGGATCTTTAACGCCGCTCATCCGGATGGTCCATTTGAGAAGGATAATCTATTTAAAAATGGATTCATTATCGGAGATTATGGTCCTGGGAGAGAGGCGACCCTGACTTATAAGGTAAAAATCTTGGATGATGAAACTATCTTCCCTTGTAATGAAACTGTAGTGGTTGAGAATAATTCTGCGGCTGGAACCAATGCTTATACAATTCATGATAAGGTGAAGGTGAAGGTGCATCGTAAATGCGAAGATAAGCCGACACCAAAGCCAAATACGCCCAATAATGAAACACCAAAACCAAATACACCAAACAATGAAACTCCGAAGGAACTACCTCGCACTGGTACTTCTGAAATCGTGTTGGCGATTGTAGTGGTGACAATGATAGGAATTGGTGCAGCTTACTACTTAGCTTCGACTAAGCAATTGAGTAAGTTGGAAGCAAATGCCAAGGGTAAAAAGTCTGAGTAACAGACAAAGACTTGAAAAACAAGCTAAAAGAGTTTGAATAAAAAAATTGTTCTTTATTAAAAGATAAATTTGAGATAATTTATAGCACCTTAAAAACAAAAATGTGAAGACTGCAAGTGAGTAATTTTTGGAGCGAATCTTTAGTAGGAACGTTAGACTAACTTCTAATTGATTTTAGAGCTTTAATATGTTAGAATGACTGACAGTTATTACTAAATAAGGAAAATTATGAAAAAGGCAGTTGTACTCATCGGCGGCAAGCAATATGTCGTGGCTGAGCAAGAGACCCTACGGGTGGACCTCCTCCCGGCAGGTACTAAAGAGCTCGAAACTGGTGCTTTGCTTGTGATAGATGGAGAGAAGACTATGGTCGGTACTCCGGAAGTAGCGGGTGTAAAAGTTTTGGCTAAAGTAGTTGACGAAAAAGTTGCGGGCGAAAAATTGCGGATTATTCGTTATCACGCAAAGAAGCGTGTGCATAAAGAAACTGGACATCGTCAAAAGTACAGTTTGATCCAAATTACTTCAATTAAATAATGGATTGAATTGAAGAGAAAAAGACTCTATTTCGAGTCTTTTTTTATTGTTTATGGTAATATATAGATATATGGCGACGGTGATTTGTATAACGAACCAGAAAGGTGGGGTAGGTAAAACGACGACTGCAGTGAATCTTGCGTATTATTTGGCGAAAGATAAAAGGAAGACGCTCATAGTGGATTTTGATCCACAGGGAAATGCAACTTCAGGCTTGGGGGTCAGTAAGGCTCAGTTTGAAGCTGACTATGAAAAAGATGGCGTAAGCTCAACAATGTCGGAAGTACTGCTTGGCCAAAAAAGGATAACAGAAATTATTTTGAACACTAAATTTAAGGAGCTTGATCTAGCGCCGGTGACTCCGCAGTTGGCAAATGCGGAAGTGGAGTTGGCGGGATTGAGTAAAAAATTTATTCAGTTAAAATCTGCAATAGCTGAGGTGAGGGAGGGATATGATTTTATTATTATTGATTCACCACCGAGCTTATCATTATTGACAGTAAATGGAATGATTGCTTCTGATTATTTATTATTGCCTGTACAGACTGAATTTTATGCACTTGAGGGGGTGGCACAGTTGTTGGACTCGGTGAAACTAGTAAGGAAGGCAATGAATCCTAATTTGAAACTACTTGGTGTGTTGGCTACAATGTATGATAAACGGACTTCGTTATCAGTGCAGGTATTAGAGGAAATCCGTAAGTATTTTAAGGATAAGGTTTTTACGGCTTTAGTTCCTCGGAATGTGCGATTAGCGGAGGCGCCAAGTCATGGGGTGCCAGTAGGAGCTTACGACAAGTTCAGCAAGGGGGCGAGAGCGTATAAGGATTTGGCAAGAGAAGTAATAAAACGAGTGGAGGAGGCTTAGGTGACTGGACGAGGCTTGGGGCGTGGATTTGATAGTTTAATCCCAACAGATTTAGTGAATGATGATTTTGATATTACTGCGACGCAGGATGCGAAAGAGAGTCAGCTGGTGGAACTGGAGATCGATTTGATCGCGCCTGATATGGAGCAGCCAAGAAAAGATTTTTCAGTTGAGGCATTGAATGCTTTGGCTGATTCTATACGTGAGCATGGTGTGTTACAACCGATTGTGGTAGTTCGCGAAGGGGAAAAATATAAGATTGTAGCAGGGGAGAGACGATATCGAGCATCGAAACTGGCGGGTCTTTTGAAGATACCAGCCATCATCAGGACTTTGGATGCCCAAAATAGATTGGAACTTTCGATTATCGAGAACGCGCAACGTGAAGATCTTAATGCGATTGAGATGGCAACTGCGTATGCAAAGTTGAAGAACCAATTTAATCTTTCGCCAGCTGAGATTGCGAAGAGAGTAGGGAAGAGTGAATCTTCGGTGATAAATACGATGCGCCTTTTGAACCTGCCAGATGATGTAAAAAGAGTGATGGTGGAGAATAGCTTGACTGAAGGAGTAATGCGTCCTTTGATATCAGCGGAGCCGGATTTGGTGCGAAAAATCTTGCCACTAATTGTCGAGGAAGGGTGGTCGGCGCGCCGAGTAGAGCGTTATATTGCGGAGAATAAGAAGCGTAGCTCTGTAAAAATCGTAAAAGAGAATGCTTTTATTAGACAGGAAGAAGATTTGAGCGCAAAATACGCAGCTAAAGTACGAGTGAGGGGGAGGACTTTAACTTTGACATGCAAAAATGATGAAGATCTAAGAAATTTACTGGAAAGATTAGCGAAATAAGAGCGTTTTGGGGCGGTTTTTGAATAAAAAAGTTGTTCAATATGGTACTGAGAATCATAATGCAAAAGTAAAAATCTTGCTGAATGGGCTAAGGAGAAGGAATATTGAGTAATAAATTTGTTCAAAGGAAAGAACAGAGGAGATACTAAGAAAAATGGCAGAATTGAATAAAAAAGTTATACAAAATGTGCGTGTTAAAAAGGCGGTTGAAGTAGCGACAAAAGCACATGAGGGGCAGAGAAGAAAAACTGGTGAACCTTATATCATACATCCACTAGCGGTAATGCAGATCTTGATTGATTGGGGAATGGACGAAGATACGATAATTGCAGGGGTGCTACATGATGTAGTAGAGGATACAAAGGTTACCTTGGATGAGATTAAGCGGGAATTTGGTGAATCAGTGGCTTTTTTAGTGGATGGAGTGACTAAATTAGGCAAGGCAAGGCAGGGAATGCGAGACATTGATACTTATTTGCCAGTGACTAGAGATAACTTGTTGAGACTTTTGATTGCAACAGGGGCGGATATTCGAGTTTTAATCATCAAATTGGCCGATAGATTGCATAATTTGAGGACCTTAGCAGCCTTGCCACCAGAGAAACAGAAGAAGATTGCTAAGGAATCGTTGGAGATTTTTGCGCCGCTAGCTGACCGCTTGAATATGGGTAAATTAAGGGTGGAAATGTCGGATATCGCCTTTTCTTACGTAGACCCTAAGCGTTATGAAGAGCTAAGGAAGTTGATTGAAATGCGGAATCGATCTGCTGAGAAGAGTTTAAAGAAGATTAAAGATGAAGTATCGGAGATATTGACGAGGGAAAAGATTAATTTTGAGATTAATGGGAGGGTAAAATCGGTCTATTCTTTGCATAAGAAGCTGGCAAAACATGGTCAGAATATCGATGAAGTATACGATTTAACGGCTCTGAGAGTGATTGTAGACGACGTAACGAGCTGTTACCTGGTCTTAGGGTTAATTCATTCGTTGTACACGCCGATGACGGGTCGAATAAAGGATTATGTGGCAATGCCAAAGCAGAATGGGTACCAATCTTTGCATACGACCGTAATTACCCCTGATAAAAGGATTGTAGAGTTTCAGATTCGGACAAAAAGTATGCATGAATATGCGGAAAGAGGGCTGGCTGCAAGCTTTTACTATAACGAGCAGAAGTTAACAGAGAACTATAAAACAGGGAAGATTCAGCACCTACCAACGAATTTGCTGTGGATTTCGGAATTACAGATGGCAGCAGCTAAGTTGAGAGACGGGAGACAGATTGATCTGAAAAAATTAAAGTTAAATTTGTTTGCGGATAAAATTTTTGTCTATACTCCGAAAGGTGATATTATTGATCTACCAACAGGGGCGCTACCCCTTGATTTTGCATATCGATTACACTCTGAGGTAGGAGGGCACGTGGTAGGGGCGAAGATTAATGGGAAATTATCAAATTTGAACACTAAATTAAAAAGTGGCGACGTAGTGGAGATTCTTACTAGTAAAAACCAGACAGTGAAACCAAGCTGGTTGGACAAAATTATTACTCCGCACGCAAGGGCGAAGATTAAACAGCAATTGGGGAGAACGCTAGGGTCAATTATTGGCTCAAAGAAGAAATAAGAAGAGAGCGGAAACATGAGAGGAGGAGGCTTGGGGAAAAATATAATGTTTGTGCTAAGATAGTAGCGAAAAAAATGGAGAAAAAAATAAATTAATAAATTAGTAAAAAGGCTATGCTTAGTTTTTGGTGATTTGACCTCAATAAAATAAGTGGGTAAAGATTTTTGAGTGAAGAGAAAAGATTGGAGATAAAGAAGAAATAAATAACGTAAAAATAGAAAAAGTTTATGGTTAAAGAGTAGAAAAGGAAACTTTATTTGGGTTTGTAGCTAAGAGCTAGTAATGATGTTTATGGTATAATTTGGGGAGAGATGAGACAAAAAAGGATGTGGAAGAGGACTGATCTTGCGAGAATGGTGCTGATAGGTAGTTTTTTGTTGATTATGGCTAGAATGTTTCAACTTCAGGTGGTAGCACACCAAAAATATGTAGATTTAGCATTATCACAACAAATGATGCAGAATACAATTTTCGCCAAAAGAGGTGAAATTTATATGATGGATGGGAAAAACACGGTGCCAGTAGTGATGAACGAGAAGGTTTTTACAATTTCGGTGGATCCGTTTCTCTTGAGAACAACAAAAGACCAGGATCAAAAAGAAGTGATGGGGGAGATCGACAGAATGACGGCCGGTTATCGAGTGGTCGCTTGGGATAAAGTGTTTGAGAATGAGAAGTCTAGGTATGCGATTGTTGCGAGAAATGTACCTTATGACCAGGCGCAGAAGGTTAAAGAGGCTAGAATAGTGGGGGTATACATACAGGGGACGACAAAGCGAGTATATCCGGAGGGCGAACTAGCGGCGCAGGTATTAGGATTTGTGAATGCGGATGGTAAGGGGCAGTATGGGATCGAGGGGGAGCTAAACACGGAACTGACGGGCGTGAATGGTGTTTTGAAAACTGTAAAAGATGTTAACAATATTCCACTAACGATTGGTAAAAATAACGTAAGGGTGCCGGCGCAGGACGGAAAGAATGTTGTACTGTCGATTGATCGAAATATTCAGAAAAAAACGGAGGAGGTGTTAAAAAATACGGCAGAACGTTTTAAGGTGTCGCATGCCTCGGCGGTAGTGATGAATCCTAGAAATGGTCAGATTTTGGCAATGTCGGGATATCCGAGCTATGAACCAGCGGATTATGCAAAGGTGACGGACGCAAGGAGGTTTCAAACTGGCGTGACGATGGACGCGTTTAATCCGGCTTCGGTTTGTAAGACGTTTGCTTTGGCTTCGGCAATAGATAGTGGGGTAATGACGGCAACAACAACTTATCATAATACGGATTTAGTGGTGATTGATGGCTGGCCGATTCAGAACGCAATTAAAGGGCATACGGGTGAGATCTCTATGCAAGAGGTCTTTACCTATTCTTTAAATACGGGTTCAATTCAGGCTCTGAGGTTACTGGGTGGCTCGCAGACGGAAATTACTTATCAAGGAAAAGAGAAGTTATATGATTATTACTATAATCGTTTTGGATTAGGCAAATATACCGGGATTGAGCTACCAGAAACGAGGGGAGTAGTTGTACCACCTACCAGTATTGATGCGACGAATGCACGGTATGCAAATATGACGTTTGGGCAGAGCTTGGATTTGTCAATGATTCAGGTGGTGACGGCTTTTTCTTCGGTGGTGAATGGCGGCGATTATTATAAGCCAACTTTGATTGCGGGGGAGATAAAAAATGGAGAGTTTGTCAGAGAAAAATTAAAAGAGCGAGACCATCAGGCGATTGAAGGATCAACAAGTGAAACTATGCGCAAGATGCTACATCAAGCGAGGTTGGTATTTCCGAATGTAAAACAATATGACGAGGGAGTATATGTGGGCGGAAAGACGGGTACTGCACAGGTGGTAAAAAATGGGAAATATACTTTTGACGAAACGATTGCAACCTATGTAGGGTATGGGGCAAGATCAGAGACGGAATATCCTGAATATGTGATTATGACAAAGATTTGGGAAGATAATCGTAAGCTGGATGGCGGGATGAATGCTAAACCGATATTTGATGAGATTAGTCAGTTTATGGTAAACTATTTGAAAATGAGGAGGTAATTTTGCATAACAATTTAGATAATAATGCACTTTATGGATTGTTACTGGCGTTGGGCAGTTTTTTGTTTGCAATGTTTTTAACTCCAATTTATACCAATATAGCTTATAAATATCATTTTTGGAAAAAGCAGAAAAAAACTACGGTGCAAGGAGATAATTTACCGATTATGACCAAGTTGCACGCGCATAAATTTAAACGGGTTTTTCCGACAATGGCTGGGGTGATCGGAGTGGTGGTAGTGATGATTGTGACTTGGTGCTGTAACTGGAACCGAGCAGAAACGTGGTTGCCGTTTGCTGGTTTTGTGGGGGGTGCGATGGTGGGGTTGATTGACGATTGTATTAATGTATTCGGTACTGGTTCGGGGGCGGCGGGGCTGAGGGCGCCGGTGAAGTTTACGATGATTACATTAGTGGGGCTGATGTTGGGGTGGTTTTTCTCTTATAAACTAGGTTGGACGGGGATTCATATGCCATTTTATGGAGACTTTGAGTTTGGGGGGATTTTGATGATGTTGATTTTTGCTTTTGCAGTGGTGGCGACCTCAAATGCTGTTAATATTTCGGATGGCCTGGATGGTTTGGCCGGAGGGTTAGCGACAGTGGCGTATGGTTCTTTCGGGATTATTGCACTATTCAGGGGGCAGGTTGCGTTATTTGCTTTTTGTATGACGGTAGTGGGGTGGTTGCTTTCTTATGTTTGGTTTAATGTGCCGCCAGCGAGGTTTATGATGGGTGATGTGGGGTCGTTTGCTTTGGGGTCAGGTCTTGGAGTGGTATCAATGATGACAAATTCGTTCTTTTTATTACCGATTATCGGATTGTTATTTGTAGTGGAGGCGGGTTCTTCATTAATCCAGATGGGTTCTAAACAGATCCTGCATAAAAAAGTTTTTATCTCGGCGCCGATTCATCATCATTTGGAGGCGATGGGATGGGGGGAGGCTAAAATAGTGATGAGGTTCTGGGTGATTGCGGGGGTGATGGGAATCATCGGGATTTTTATTGCGATGACCGGTGGTATTATCCCGCAATAGGTTGTAAGAGGAGTGAAGACTAAACAAAATTGGTCGGAAAAACTAAAGAATGAGAAAGCATCAGGCAGATAAAGGAATCTTCATTGCAACTTTTATTTTAGTGTTGGTGGGGACAATTATGATTAGTATTGTGGGCCCTTCATATACGAACATTCAAAATGTGGCGTATGGGACGAATGAGGATCCGGATAGTACTTTGCGCAGCCAGATATTTTTTGTGGCATTATCTTTTTTGGCAATGGTGTTTTTTATGCGGTTACCATTACGGGATTTGATGGATGGCAAGAAAAAGATACAGAGAGGAATGGAAAAATGCTTGAATATTTTGCCTGAACTGTTGATGTGGGGGAGCCTGTTAATTTGCTTGGTAATGTGGATTGGCTCTTTGGTGAAGTTGCCGATCGTGGAGTGTAGATTGGGCGCGTGTAGATGGATAAGTTTTGGTCCAATGCAGATTCAGCCAGCGGAGTTGGTAAAATTTGGGGCATTGTTTTATTTTGCTAAAATTTGTACTGAGTGTAGGGCGGTTCGGGGATTTGAGAAAGTAAAAAAGAGGCCGGAAGAAGGAAGGAGAATTATTAGAAATAGTTCGAGATTGGCAAATAATAGGATCAGCTACCGGAATGAGGGAAGAGCTAGGGGTTTTGGGGTAAAGACAGTTAGTGCAAGAAGCAAGGGTTGGCAGAAAATTGTTGGATTATGGCATGATTTTCGACAGAAGAAAGACGGAAAAGTGTTTTGGGTGAAATTTTTGGTTCCACTAGGTATAGCGGTGTTTTTTATTGTGATTGCGCAGAAAGATTTGGGCTCAGCGCTACCTTTGATGGCAATTGCGTTTTCGATTTTATTAGTGAGTGGCGCAAATTTACGGTCGATTTTAATAGTGATTGGAGTGGGTTTGGTTTTATCTGGAGTAGCGATGATAAAATCACCACATCGATTGGAACGTTTGAAGGCGTTTATGGGTGAATCGAATAGTTCATATCACGTTAATAATTCCTTAATTGCGATTGGGTCGGGGGGGTTATTCGGAGTGGGGATTGGTAATACAGTGCAGACGGCTGGCTATTTGCCGGAGTCGATTACTGATTCGATGTTTGCGGTAATCTGTGAAACAATTGGTTTTGCTGGTGCAGTAGTGGTGCTGTATTTTTATTGGATGTTGCTGTCGAGAATCTTAAAGGTGGCGGATTGTACAAAAAGTAATTTCTATCAGTTGGTGGCGGTTGGAATTTTTGCTTGGATTGCTGGACATGTGGTGGTAAATATTACGGCAATGCTGGGTTTGGTGCCATTGACGGGTATTACATTGCCCCTGCTTTCTAAAGGCGGGACTAGCTTATTGATGAACATGGCAATTATTGGTTTAGTGCTAAATATTTCGCAATATACGATGCGGGCAGAGATCATGGATGTGGAGAGGAGAGTACAGAAATGAAAGTACTAGTGGTAGGTGGGGGATCGGGAGGACATATTACACCGGCGATGTCGGTAATTCGAGAGTTACTAGAACACTATCCTGCAACACAGGTGGAATTTTGGACGGATCGTAAATATTATAAAAATATTTTAAACTTGGCGAATGAAATTGCGGTGTCTTGGGGAGATGAAGAGACGGTAAGTCGGAAGAATAAGCAATATATCAGAGTGAGAAGAGTATTTTCTGGGAAGTTTCGGCGCTATCATGGGCTAAAATTGAAAGATTATTTTGATGATGGTGCAAAAACATTTTGCAGTGTGGTGTTCGGGAATTTGGTGGGAATGGTTGGTTTTGTCCTAGGTTTGATGCAGACTTTTGGACGTCTGGTGATTTCGCGAAAACGGCCAGATGTGATTTTTCTGAAGGGGGGGTTTGTGGGGTTGCCAGTGGGGTTGGTAGCGGGAGTTTTAAAGATCCCCTATGTCTTACATGAATCAGACGCGGTGTTTGGGCTAACGAATCGAATTTTAATGAAGAAGGCGACAAAGATTGCAACAGGGGTACCAGTAGAAACTGAAAAATACGCTCCGGAGATTGCGGAAAAAATTGAATGGGTGGGAATACCAGTGGCCTCAGAATTTATACCGGTAACGATATCAAGGCAAAATAGCTTAAAAAAGAAACTGGGGTTTGATGTGCAGAAAAAGCTGGTGATAGTAACTGGTGGGTCTCAAGGATCGGAGCATATAAATGTGGCGATGAGCAAGATCTTGGAGCAATTGCTAAAGACAGTGAGCGTAGGCTTGGTTGCTGGGCGGAAATATTATGACCAGATGCTAGAGCTGAAAGAATTTGAAAAATGGGAAAGAGCAAAATTGAGTTCTAATTTTAGGATGTGGAATTTTTCACCAAGGATGGACGAAATTTTAGGGGCAGCTGATTTAGTGGTATCAAGAGCGGGAGCGACGACGATTGCTGAGCTGGCCGCACTGAAAAAACCGGTAATTTTGGTGCCTTTTGAGAAACTACCTGGTGGTCATCAAACGAGGAATGCGGAAAGACTTGAAGAAACGGGGGCAGTGGAGATGATTTTGGATTCTAAGATGGAAAAAAATCCAAAGTTACTGCTGAAGAAGATTCTCGAGATGTTGGATGATGAGAAAAGATGTGCGGACCTGGCGGAGCGCTTGCATGAGTTATCTAAAATAAATGCAGCTAAGAGGATGATGGAAATAATTGTAGCTGCAAGAAAAAAGAGAAAGACATAGGGGCATGAGAGATGTGGGCAATAGGAAGGGCTTTTAGGGTCAAAAGATGAAACTGGGGCGAACGATTGCGGGGGGTAGGGAAGTAGCAGTGAGTGATTTTGAGCGACAAAAACTGCTGAAGCAAAGGGAGAAAAAGAAAAAGATCCAGTTAACTTTGTTAGGGGGGGTGATTATGGCAACAATAGTATCAGGATACTGTTTAATTCGTGAGGCAATACAGGAAGTGCCGGTAGTAAATCAAAGAACTCAAGGGGTTGACGAGAAGTATATACCGACAGTGGAGATTATTGATGAAGATGGTTCAAATTTTATCACCGAGCGAATGAAACAGTTTGTGGGGATGATGGAAAAAGATGCTAAGGATAGTGGGTTGAAGGTGGCAAAGGCGATTATTCCAGCTGGAAAGGCGAGAGAAATAGATGTTTATTTTGATGGCGAGGAAGAGTTTTATAAATGTAATCTGGATCGGGGGACAGCTGAAAGTATAGAGGATATCCTGCGGATGATGAATTTCATTAAGCAAAAGGGACTGAAGGTGGCATATGTGGACGTGAGGATAGAGGGCAGAGCATATTATAAGAATAAATAGTGAAACACTGGCACTAAAGGAGCGAGAGCTCCTTTTTTGGTTAGCGCTTGGCTTGCTTGCGTTCGGTTTTTTAGGGAAGAAAAGATGACTAAATAATAAACTAATTTGGTATTTTTGCAACCGATAAAATAAGTGGGTTTTGATTAGTCAACTGATATTTGTTCGGTTTGTAAGAAAATAATAAAGAAAAAATGCAAGAAAAGAGTATAAAAATATTAAAAAAAGTAACAGATAGGTAAGAAAAGTTTTCCACAATTGTGGAAAACTGAATAAAAGATTTGTTTAGAAATAACAGAGGTGAAGGTGGTAAAAATAGAATACTTAATAACTGGTGTGGGTTTGTAAACTTGATAAACATGTGGAAAAGTTGGTTGAAATAAGTGGAATATTTTTGTAAAAAACACTTGCATTATGTGCAGAAACGGTCTAAACTAAGGGCAGTGGACAAGAAAACAAAAACCCACAAATAAAAAAGATAATAAGAAAATGAATAATCAAGCGACAAGAAGAACAGTAGAAGAGATAGATTTTGAGATAATTCGCTTGGTAAAGAAAGAGAATGCCTAGAGTTATCTTTTTGGCACATTAAAAACGTTTGAGGTCGGTCAACTAGGAGTCTTGGCGCGCGTTTAGGAAACGCGTCATCAA
>ERZ772917.203-NODE-203-length-43483-cov-19.529244_pt1 | contig 43483 bp, 33 predicted proteins | sample MGYA00511187_ERZ772917 | MGnify/ENA primary metagenome ERZ772917 (study PRJEB29015, sample SAMEA2737925) | human oral metagenome | biome: human oral; feature: human-associated habitat; material: dental | place: China | collected 2012 ...
CGCGAGAACGGTACTTATTGCTCGCGAGAACGGTACTTGTTCGTCGTGAGAACGGGTCCGGGGCCGCCGCTCCTACCTGGCACGAGCACGGCCGACTGGTCAGCCAGGCTGGCGGGTCGGGGCGCCGGGCTCCTGCTCGGTACGGCGGATTCGAGACCTGCTCAACGCACCTGCCGATCCCGCTCCCACGCCCGGATGGTACGGCGGATCAGCGTGGTCCCCCCATCCGCGCCTCCGGGGCCGCGGGCCGCGCCTCCGGGGCCGCGGGGGGAGCCGGCAGGCTGGCCCCGGGACCCGCCGCCTGCTCCTGGTCCCACCGGGCCACGTCCTCCCAGGTGTCCAGGTCGCGCAGGATCCAGGTGTCGGCGGGGGTGAGCGTCCTCAGTGACAGGACCGCCATGGCCCGCCTGACCGACACGTCACGCAACGGCACGCCGCCCGGGGCCACCCCGGCCGCCAGGGGAGCCGGACGGTAGACCCCCAGGAGGTGCTGGACGTAGCCGCCAGCCCCCGCGGTCCTCACGCAGACCCCGTCGGTGCCCGCCCCGGCCCGGGCCAGGGCGTCCAGCAGCCCAGGCAGCGCCCTCCAGGAGCCGGGCGCGTCGCAGGTCAGCAGGGCAACGGCGGGGCCGGGTGCGGCAGGACCGGTCCCCGCACCCGTCTCGGCACCCGTCCCGGGCGTGCCCGCTCTGGCGCCCCCCGACCCGGGAGCGCTCGCCCCGGATACCGCTGTGCCGTCGGCACCGGACACGTACCTGGTCCTGCTCCCGGACCCGGTGCGGGGGCCCAGGAGCCCCAGGGCCCCGAGACCCGCAGCCACCCCGGCTACCGGCCCTCCCAGCGGCGGATCCTCCAGGGCGCGCAGGACGCCGTCGGGCAGCGCCACCTGCTGCGGCGCCACGACGACGACGTGCCCGTCAGGCAGGCCCCGGCCGCGGAGTCCGGCCACGCCGTCGAGCACGTGGTCCAGCATGCGCCGCCCCGCGACCAGGACGTCGGGCTTGCAGGCCCCGCCCAGACGCCGCCCGGTGCCCCCCGCCAGGACAATGACGTCCAGGCCGCCCCCGGCCGTGTCCGTCGTGTCCGTGCCTCCGCTCATACCTGTGCCCCGCTCATACCCGCGCCCCCTGGGCCGGACGCACCCACGTCCCTGAGCGGCCCCCCGACTTGGCCGTCACCATGGCACGGCGGAGGGTCACCTCCCGGTCCACGCCCTTGACCATGTCCACCACGGCCAGGGCCGCCACCGTCACCGCCGTCAGGGCCTCCATCTCCACCCCGGTGCGGTCCGCGGTACGCACCGTCGCCTCAATGCGTACGCCCCAGTCCTCCACGCCCAGGTCCACCCGGGCCCCGTGGACGCCGATAACGTGGGCCAGCGGCAGCAGGTCAGGCACCTTCTTGGCCGCCGCGATCCCCGCGACCCGGGCCACGGCCAGGACGTCGCCCTTGGGGACGGTGCCCTGGCGCAGGGCCGCCACCACCTGCGGGGAGCAGGCGACCTCAGCGCGGGCGGAGGCGGAGCGGACGGTCGGGGTCTTGGCGGTGACATCAACCATGTAGGCGGCGCCCTCGCTGTCAAGGTGGGTCAGGTGGATCGGGGTGCTCATGTCCGTCAGGCTCTCTGCCACGGGGCGGTCAGGGGCGTTCAGGGACGGGTGGGGGCGGGCAGGGGCAGGAGGCGCAGGGGCTGCCCCAGCTCGACGGCGGGCACCTCCTCGTCCACCACGGCCAGGGCCTGGGCCTGGGGCAGGGAGGCCACCAGGTGGGAGCCCGAGCCCAGCCGGTGGGTGGGGGCCACCCAGGTGTCCTCCTGCCCGGGGTGCCCCGCAGGCGCGGGGACCAGGCGCACGGGCACGTGCTGGCGCCGCCCTACGGGGGACGACCAGGCGCTCGCGGCACGCGCGTACCCGGGCGGGGCGGCGGGCGCGGGCGGCTGGAGCCCCGCCAGGCGCGCCAGGGCCGGACGCACGAGGCTGGTGAAGGACACCAGGACGCTGACCGGGTTGCCCGGCAGGGCCAGGAGCGGGACCCGGCGTCCCCTGACGTCAATGTGCCCGTGGGCCTGGGGCTTGCCCGGCTGCATGGCGAGACTGGCGAAGGTGAGGTGGACCCGGGCGGACTGCCCGTCCGGGGCGGCCCCGGCAGGCTCCTGGTGCTGGGCGGCCAGCATGGTCAGGGGGTCGAAGGCCCCGGCGGAGACGCCGCCGGAGGTCACCACCAGGTCCGCGTCGGCGGCTGCCTGGAGCAGGACCTCGGCCAGGGAGGCGGAGGTGTCGGCGGCGCGCCACGTCCCGGCGCAGTGCGCCCCCACCTCCGTCAGCAGGCCCGCCAGCAGGAGGCTGTTGGAGTCGGGGACGTGACCCGGCGCCAGGGGCTGTCCCGGCTCACTCAGCTCGGCGCCGGTGGACACCACGGCGACGCGCGGCCGGGGGCGCACCAGGACCGTCCCGTGACCGGTGGAGGCCAGGGCGGCCAGCTCACGGGCCCCCAGGAGCGTGCCCCGCCCCAGGACGGGAGCCCCGCAGACCGTGTCCTCCCCGGCGTGCCGGACGTTGGCGCCCGCCTGGGGCAGGACGCGCACCGTCACCTGGTCGGGCAGGGGCCGGGGTCCGGGCTCCTGGTCGGTGTCCTCGACCCTGACCACGGTGTCGGCGCCAGCTGGCAGGGTCGCGCCGGTCATAATGCGGGCGGCCGTGCCTGGCTCCAGGGGGGTGGGGACGCTGCCGGCGGGGACGTCCTGGGACACGGGCAGGACCACGGGGGCCGCGCCGCCCAGGTCCTGCCGGCGCAGCGCGTAGCCGTCCATGGCGGAGTTGGTCCACGGCGGCACGGCCAGCAGCGCCCGGACGTCCTGGGCCAGCACGGTGCCGTGGGCCCGGGCCAGGGGCAGGGTCACCGGGGCCAGGGGCTCCAGGGCGGACAGGACCGTGCGCAGGTGGTCCTCGACAGGTGTCAGCGGTGACATGGGGCCTCCCTGGGTGGGTCGGGTCGACGGCGGTACAGGGCCTATCATGCCGCCCGGTGGCGCCAGGACGCGCCTAAGCTGGCCCGACCGCCGGGCGATCGAGCTCTTCGTGCTGCCCAGTGGCACTGGGACGCGCCTGGTGGCACGCTACGGAGCGTCCTCGGCCGGTACCACAGAGAGGCCCCAGCATGCCCGTCACCGACCCCGCACCCTGGTCCCGGCCGCCCACGGCCGGGGAGGCCGACGGTGCCTCCACTGGTGCTACCGCGGCTACCGCCGACGGTGCTGCCGCTGACGCCCCTGCCGTGGCCGCCTCTGACGCCCGTGGTGCTGCCGTGGCCGCCACCCACGGGAGCGGCGGTGTCCCCGGGCCTGGTGTCCTCACGCCGGGGGCTGACACGTCGTCCGTGGGACCGTCCGGGAGCACGGCAGCCGGTGTTCTTACGCCGGGGGCTGACGGCGGTGCGGCTGACCGGGAGGCCGTGGCCGCGGCCCCGGCCGACGGATCCGGCGCAGCCAGCGTGGGCAAATCCGGCGCGGCCATTGTGTGCTCGGAGGTGACGACGCGGCCGGTCAGCGCCACGGAGCTGGCTCGTCAGGTCTCCTGCGCGGCCGCTGGGGCCGTGGTCACCTTCGAGGGCGTGGTACGTGACCACGACGACGGACGGGGAGTGAGGGGCATCACCTACAGTGCCCACCCAATGGCCACCGACGTTATGACCCAGGTCGTTGCCGACGTTGCCGCGCACCCGGGCCTGCGGGCCTTGGGCGTGGTCCACCGGGTCGGTGACCTGGTGGTGGGGGACACCGCCCTGGCGGTGGCTGTGAGCGCTGACCACAGGGCGGAGGCCTTCGCGGCGGCCAGCGCCCTGGTGGAGCAGGTCAAGGCGCGCCTGCCCGTGTGGAAGCACCAGCTCTTCGCCGACGGCACGGCCGAGTGGTCCAATATGGCCTGAGCCGAGTGCCTCCGGCGGGGCAGATGGGCGGGACGGTGTGGGGCCAGGGACGTCCCGTTCTGGTCCCTGAGAGCGTGACTGGGTGCTCCGCCGGCCTCAGCCTCCGGTAGAGGGCAGCAGCTCGGCCTCTGGTGAGGGCTGGTAGCGAGGCCTCCGGTGGAGGGCGGCAGCGCACCCTCTGGGCGCACTGGGTGACCGGAGGCCAGGACCCGGGGGCTCACGCACCCCACCGGTGCCCCCTGGGCGCACCGGGCGACCGGAGCCTCAGCCTCCGGCGAAGGGTGGCAGCACGTCGACCCGGTCGCCGTCGGCGAGCTCCTGCAGGCCGTCGGCGGGCGCGCTCAGGGAGTTCACCAGGTAGCTCGACAGCCCGATGACGCGCGCCATCTGGGTCCCGCGCCCGGCCAGCGCCTCGCGCAGGGCCGCCAGGGTGGTACCCGGTGCCACCTCCAGGTGCTCGTGGGTGGTGCCAGCGGCCTCGGCGGCGGCGGCGAAGTAGCGGATCTCAATGGCGTTCACGTCTCTCCCGGGCTGGTGGGTGCAGTAGACGGGGACGAGGCTACCCGGAGCCTCCGCGGCGCGGCTCCTCATGGCCAGCCAGGGGAGCGATCCTCGACCCCCACGCCCCCGCCCCTGACCAGCCACACGGGGGTGGCGCGTCCCGGGCTGGCGTGTCGATACCCCGCGGGTGGCCTTTAGCCGGGCCACGCAGGGGCGGCGCACGCACCTTCGGGTCACTCCACCCCTGACTGGCCACACACAGGCGGCGTTGCACATTCATCTTGGGGGCGGTGACGAGGCGTTGGCGTCATTCCAACGTTTTGTCCCCCGGGTACGGGGCCCAGGACAAGATGAATGTGCAACGGTGCCCGCGTTGCACATTCATCCTTGTTTTAGACCCCGGACCGCTGACATGATCCGCGTGATCTCGCGCTTCATTGATCGCCGATTGTAAAAAGAATGTGCAACTCCGCGCCTGGCCCGCCCGGACCTGCCCGCCTCAGCCGCCGATGGCGCTCATAGTCCGCCCGGGGCGCTCAAAGCCGTCGGGCGTGCGGGCGGGCGTGTCCGAGCCGTGCGCCAGGGGCTTGGTCCAGGTGGCCTGGCGCCAGGCCCCGATAAGGTCCTCGTCGCTGGCCCCGCCGCGCAGCAGGGACCGCAGGTCGGTCTCCGTGGGGGAGAACAGGCAGGTCATGAGGCGGCCGTCGGCGGTGACACGGGTGCGGTCGCAGTCGGCGCAGAAGGGCTGGGAGACCGAGGCGATGACACCCACGCTCCCGGCGGGGTGGTCCGTCCCGGCGGCCACGTGCCACAGGGCGGCGGGACGGCGGTCGGGGCGGCCCGCCGGGGTCAGGGTGAACCCGGCTCCGCGCAGGGCGTCCAGGATCTGCTCGGCGGTGACCACGGACCCCGGGCTCCAGGTCTGGCGCGGCCCCAGGGGCATGTGCTCGATAAAACGCAGCTGCCACCCCCGGCGCAGGCACTCACGCAGCAGGTCGGGGGCGTGGTGGGTCAGCCCGGGCTGGGCGACGGCGTTGACCTTGACCGGGCACAGGCCCGCCGCCTGCGCCCCGGCCGCACCGGCCAGCACGTCGGGCAGGCGGTCCCGGCGGGTCAGGGCGGCGTAGGCGTCCGGGTCGAGGGTGTCGATGGAGACGTTGACACGTCGGAGCCCTGCGGCGCGCAGGGCGGGTGCCCGCCTGTCCAGGCCCAGGCCGTTGGTGGTCAGCCCCAGGTCCACGGGGTGCCCGGCAGTGGTGCGCAGGGGGGCGAGGGCGCGGACTATCTTCTCCAGGTCGCGGCGCATGAGGGGTTCGCCGCCGGTCAGCCGAATCCGCTCCACCCCCATGCGGGTGACGGCCAGGCGCGCCAGGCGGGCGATCTCCGCGGTGGTGAGCAGCTCGGGCGTGGGCAGCCAGTCCAGGCCCTGGGCCGGCATGCAGTAGGTGCAGCGCAGGTTGCAGCGGTCGGTGACCGACAGGCGCAGGTCACGCACCGTGCGCCCGTGGCGGTCCAGCAGGGGGGCCACCGGCCCCTGGACGGAGGGGGCCCGCTGGGGCGGGGCTGGGAGCGTGCGGACGGGGGCCGCCGGCCCCTGGGCGGGCGGGGCCACGGGTTGGCAGACGGTTGGAACGGGGCGCAAGGAGGGCAGGCCCAGGAACGTCGTCGCCCGGGTCGTGGGAAGCGGCCGTGTCGAGGGCACCGTGTCCAGGGCTGTCATAGCGCAGAGGATAGCGGGGCCGCCGCCCGCCGGGAGCTGGCGTTGGGTGCTCCTGGGCCGCCCGACGCCGCCCACCGGGCGCGCCACCTGCCAGAGGGTGGCAGGCGACGACCCACGGGCGGCGGACCGTGCGCCACCTGCCCGGGGGCCAGCGGACCGCGCGCCACCTACCCGGGGCCAGCGGACCGCGCGCCACCTACCCGGGGGCGACGGGGCGGATCTCAGGCGGTGCGCAGGATCTCCACGCGGGCGTAGCCGTCCTCGGCCTCCAGCAGGGTGTGCTGGAAGGTCATGGGCAGCTGCTGGTCGATCTGGACCAGGAGCGGGGTGGGCACGTGGGGCGCCACCAGGTCGAGGCCCTCACCCACCTGCAGGCTTGAGACGGCGCCGATGACGGCGGCGTGGCGCAGGCGGTGGGGGATCGCGCGGGCGTCCAGGGTCAGGCGCTCGGGGTCGTGCTCGCCGCAGCCGCAGCTGTGGCCGGTACGACGGATCTCGGTCACGGGGATGAGGTTCGGGTCCTCGCTCATGGGTGCTCCTTACGGGAGGTCAGGCACATAGTGCTCGGTGCTGGCCGACGGGCCGGGGCACCTGCGTCCGGGTAGGACGTTGAAAGGTGCGGTCGCAGTTTATTACGGTTGCCGTTGTGGATAACAAGGCCGACCTGGTGCGGGCCCTGACGGCCCTGGGGGGACCGGGGTGAGCCCCGCGCCGTCCTCACCACCACGTCGTCCCCACCGCCGCACCACCCAGGTGCGCCGCAATGCCGTCGTGGTGGGCTGGCTGGTGAGTGCCGCCGTCCTGGCCGTGCTGGTCCTGGGCGGGCCCCTGGCCTCGTGGGGGACCTGGCTGCCCCTGCACGCCCTCCTCCTGGGCGGTATCGGCAGCGCTATCACCGTGTGGTCCGCGCACTTCGCCGACACCCTCCTGCACCGCCCCGCCCTGGGCGGCGCCGCCCTGGTCAACGTCCGGCTGGGTGTCCACGGCCTGGGGACCGCCACCGTCCTGGTAGGGATTACGGCAGCCCGCCCGGGGCTCGCCCTGGGTGGGGTGGGGCTGGTGGTCCTCGCCGCGCTCACCGGTGTGGCGGCCATAAGCGTCCAGTACCGGCGGGCCGTAGCCCCGCGCCTGGGCACCCTGGCCCTGGCCTACGTGGTGGCCCTGACGCTCCTGGCGGTGGGTGCCACCCTGGGCTACCTGACGAGCTGGGCCGAGGACCGCGGTGCCTCCGGGACCGCCGACCGCCTCTACGTGGCCCACACCATGACCATGCTCCTGGGGTTCGTGGGGACCACGGTCCTGGGCACGCTCACGGTCCTGTGGCCCACCATGCTGCGCACCAAGATGCAGCCCGAGGCGCCCCGGTGGGCTCTCCGGGGGCTGCCCCTCCTGGTGGCGGGGACGGCGCTGGTGGCCTGCTCCGGGCTGTGGTCGCCCCTGGGCGGTATCGGCGCCCTGGTCTACCTCGCAGGAGCCGGCGGGGTGGTCCTCCCCGCCTGGCGCACCGCCCGGCGCGTGCCGCCGACGTCTTTTGCCACCGCCTCGGCAACCGCGGCCGTGACCTGGTTCCTGGGCTGCGTGGTGGTGCTCGGGGCGGGGATCACCGTCGCCGGTCCCGACGCCGGGGCGTCGGGGGCCCGTGACCTCATCCACGCCCTGCGGGTGGCCCTGGGGGCGGGCTTCGCCCTGCAGATTCTCGTCGGCGCCCTGAGCTACCTCACCCCGGTCATGCTCGGCGGCGGCCCCAAGGCGTCGCGTGCCACGAACCTCGTCATGGACCGGGCCGCCGCCTACCGGGTCACCGCGGCCAACTCCTGCCTCCTGCTGGCCCTTATCCCGGCACTGCCCTGGGAGGCGCGTCTGACCTGCGGGGCCACGGCGGGGTGCGTCACCCTGTACGCCCTGGTGGGTATGGTGCTCTCCGCACGTGAGGTGCGTCGTCGCTCCCGGGACGGTGCGGCCTCGCGCTCCCGTCGTCAGCCCTAAGGACCACCATGAGTGACAAGCACGAGCCCGACCCCCGTGGACCAGGGTCGGCACCGTCTGCGGGCGCCGGGCCCGGCCCGGCCAGCGGTGTGGCTGGTAGCCCCAGCTCTGTGGCCGATAGCCCCAGCGCCAGCCCGGCCAGTGGTGCGGCCAGCGGTGCCGGTCCCGCCCCAGCTAGTGGTGCGGCTGGTAGCATCCCGGCTGGTGGCACCGGTCCCCGTCCCGGCCGGACACTGTCGCCACCCCGCCGCGCGGTGACCGCCGGGACCGCACCAGCCACCGGCAGACCGGCCACGAGCAGGCCGGATGCGGCGCGCGAGGCCGGGCACCAGGGCGCGTCCCGCCGTCGGGCCACATCCCCGGAGCAGGAGCGCCTTCGGGAGGTGGACCGGCGTGGGGTGGTCCTGGGCCTCATGACCGCCGGGGCGGCCGTCGCCGTCGGGAGCGTCATCGCCCTGTGCTCCCAGGTCGGGGGTCCCGCGGTCGATGAGTCCATACCGGCCACCGGCCGGGTGGTGGAGACCACGGTCACCGTCTCGGGCATGCGGTTCGTGCCCGACACCGTGGACGTCGCCCCCGGGGACCGCCTGGTCATCACCCTGGACAACACCGCCGACATGGTCCACGACCTGGTCCTGGAGAACGGTGCCACCACCGGCCGGGTGTCCGCGGGACAGCGTGCCGAGCTCGACGCGGGCGTCATTAGGGGGCCGGTGGAGGGCTGGTGCTCGATCGCCGGGCACCGCGCCCACGGCATGGTCTTCCACGTCACCACGGGAGCCGCCCCCGTGGCGGCGCCCGGTGCGAGCGCGAGCACGCCCACCAGCGCCGTACCCGACTACGAGGCGCCCCTGCCGCAGGGCTTCACCGCCTTCGACGCCGCCCTGGCACCCGCGCCCTCCCAGACCACCCACCGCCACACCTTCACCGTCACCGAGGTCCCCATGCCCGTGGGCTGCGGGGTCACCCAGACCCGCATGACCTACAACGGGCAGGTCCCCGCGCCGGTCCTGCGTGGAAAGGTGGGGGACACCTTCGAGATCACCCTGGTCAACAACGGGACCATGAGCCACTCCCTGGACTTCCACGCGGGCGTGGTCTCCCCGGACGCCGCCATGCGCTCCATCAGCCCCGGTGAGAGCCTGGTCTACACCTTCACCGCCCAGCGCAGCGGCATCTGGCTGTACCACTGCTCGACCATGCCCATGAGCCTCCACCTGGCCAGCGGCATGCACGGGGCCGTCATTATCGACCCACCCGCCCTGGCGGAGGTGGACCACGAGTACCTGCTCGTCCACTCCGAGATCTACCTGGGCCCGGAGGGCGGTCCCACAGACGCCGCCAAGGTGGTCGCCAAGACCCCGGACCTGACCGTCTTCAACGGGGTCGCCTTCCAGTACGTCCAGCAGCCGCTGACGGCACGGACCGGTCAGCGGGTGCGCTTCTGGGTGCTCGACGCCGGCCCCTCCCTGCTGTGCTCCTTCCACGTGGTGGGCCTCCAGTTCGACACGGTGTTCTTTGAGGGCGCCTACCAGCTCGGGGGCCCCGAGGGGATCGGGACGGCGTGGAACGGGGGCTCCCAGGCCCTGGGGCTGCACCCGGCACAGGGCGGGTTCGTGGAGACGGTCGCCGGGCCGCCGGGCAGCTACACGTTCGTCAACCACTCCTTCGCGGACGCGGAGAAGGGGGCCACGGGGATCCTGCGCGTCAGCGAGTGAGTCCCGCGCGCTAACTCCCCACGCCCGCAGGGCTGAGCGGCCGTTTACGAGGTGTGTGAGTCCCTCGCGCCCTAGCTCCTCGCCCTAGTTCCCCACCTGGAAGCTGGTGCCCCGCACCGCGTCCGGGCTCACCTCGGTGACCCGCACCCCGGTCACCCTGGACCACCGGGGGCCCCGGTGGAGCCAGGCGATCAGGGCGTCCACCCGGTGCCGGGGCCCGCGGGCGAGGACCTCGACGTCGCCGTCGTCGAGGTTGCGCACCGTCCCGGCCAGGCCCAGGCGCTGGGCCTCCTCCTGGCAGTAGTAGCGGAACCCCACCCCCTGCACCGTCCCGGAGACCAGGACGTGGACGCTGCGGGTCCCCGGCGCCCGACCTGCCCGCCCCGCCGTCGGATCCTCCTGCGCGGGCCCCTGCGCCGTGGTGGCCCCAGGGCCCTCCGGCGTCGGTACCTGGGCGTCGGGTTCCTCCTGGGGTGTCCGGGCCTGGTGTCCTCGTCGCCACCAGTGGCTCATGCTGCCTCCTTACGGGAATCAGTTCCTGGCTCCAGGCGCACGTGGCAGCCGTCGGCCTCCATGACGGTGAGTGTGAGCCGGTCCCCGACGCCGTCCTGGTCGTCTCCCGCCTCCCGGCGGCTCTCCTCGGCCGCTGCGTGCAGGTAGCCCTCGTGCATGGCGCACACCAGGGGGTGGGGGCGTCGGTCCCGTGCCACCAGCGGGCAGGTGGTCAGGACGACGTCACCGGTCCCGTCGTCCACGTGCGGGGTAAAGCCCATGGACATGAGCCCGGGCATGAGGGAGGCCAGGGGCTCGGGGAGGTCCTCCGCGTCGGCGGGACCTGTTGCGGTGTCGGACTGCTCCGCGTCGCCGGGAGCCGCCGCGTCACTGGGCTGCTCCGTACTGTCAGGTCCTGGGGCCAGGGCCCCCGCATTGCTGGGAGCCGCCGCGTCGGCGCCGGGATCCGCCGTACCGTCGGGAGCCGCCGCGGTGTCGGCGAGCCCTGTCGCGGCGCCGGACTGCGCCGAGTTACCGGGGGCCGCCGTCACTCCGGGCTGCGTGGCGCTCTCGGCCGCCCAGCGCCGCCCGATGGTCAGGGCCACCTGCCGGGCCTCCTCGCCCTCGCCCAGGGTCTGGGCGACCGCGTCCAGGAGCGTGGTGTAGGACACCAGTACCTCAACAGGGTCCGGCGCCGTGACCTGGTAGCGCAGGGTGGGACGTCCCCGGCGCCCGGTAGAGACCGGGGTCATACTGACCATGCCCTGCTTGACCAGGGACTCCAGGTGCTCGCGTACCGTGTTGTGGTGCAGGCCCAGATCCTGCGCCAGCTCCGCGGCGCTGACGGGCGACGCCGACTCCTGGACCGCCCTCAGCACCCGGCGCCTGGCGGGGGAGAGGCCCGCGCGTGCTACGAGACTGGCCCAGGCAGGCTGGGGAGCTTGCTGGGCTTGCGACTCGGTCATGGTAGGAGAATATGCCGTGGCGCAAGGACCTTGTCGCCCCGGCGTAGTCTGCGCCTCATGCGTATTGCCACCGTCAACGTCAACGGTATCCGTGCTGCCGCACGCAAGGGCATGGACCAGTGGCTCCGCTCCAGCGGCGCGGACGTCGTCCTGCTCCAGGAGGTCCGTGCCGAGGAGCCCGTCGCCGCCTCGCTCCTTCCTGGTTACGAGGCGGTCACCTGGCCCTGCCGCGTCAAGGGGCGTGCGGGGGTGTCCGTCGCGGTGCGTCGGGGTGGTCCCGTGCGTCTGGGCCAGGTGCGTTACGGCGTGGCGCCTCCCGGCACCCAGGAGCCCGACGTCGACTCCGGCCGCTGGCTGGAGGCGGACCTGCTACCCGCGTCCCCCGGCTCTGACCACGTGGACGTACCCGACCCGGCTCAGCGCCCGGTCGCGGGGCAGGCGACGCGACCCGACCCGGGTGCTCCCGGCCAGGACCCCGGCGGTCCCGGTACGCCCTCTGAGTCGGCCCGGCCCCTGCTCACCGTTGTCTCCGCCTACTTCCACGCCGGCCAGGTCGGCACTGAGAGGATGGGCCAGAAGTACGCCCACCTGTCCCTGGTGGACGCCCGGATGTCCGCTCTCCTGGCGTCCGCCGCCGACGGCCCGCAGGTCCTCGTGGCGGGGGATCTCAATATCGTCCACACCGCCTCCGACATGAGGAACTGGCGCTCCAACCACAACAGGACCTCCGGGGTCCTGGATGAGGAGATCGCCTACCTGGACACCTGGTTCTCCTCGGGCTGGGTGGACACGGTGCGTCGTCTGGCGGGGCCGGTCCAGGGGCCCTACACCTGGTGGTCCCAGCGCGGCTCCGCCTTTGAGAACGACACCGGCTGGCGCATTGACTACCACCTGACCACCCCGTCCCTGGCCGCTCTGGCCCGTTCCTTCGCTATTGACAAGGCCGCCCGGCGCTCCGGGCGCTGGTCCGACCACGCCCCCCTCGTCGTGGACTACGACCTCTGAAGACCGCTCAGTGGCGGGCGGGAGAGGGGCGGGGCCACACCTGGTGCGCGCCCGGCCTGCGCCCCGTGGGAGGGTCGGGCCGTGGTCCGGCCGTGGTTCGCAGGCGTCCAGGTGCGGGCTATTCTCGTGTCTTGTGCCCTAGCCCCTCAGGGCCCGACCGAAGGAATCCCGTGCGCATCGTCATCGCCCTGGGTGGAAACGCCCTCCTGCCCCGCGGCGCCACCCCTGACACCGCCATCCAGGTGGCCAAGGTGCGTCTTGCCGTCGCCTCCCTGATCCCCCTGGCCCAGGAGCACGAGCTGGTGCTCACCCACGGCAACGGCCCCCAGGTGGGGCTGCTCGCGGCGGCCACCGCCTCGGCGCAGGTGCCTGCCGACGCCTACCCGCTGGACACCCTGGTGGCCCAGACGCAGGGCATGATCGGCTTCTGGATCCTCCAGGCCCTGGCGGACGCCCTGCCCGGGCGTCAGGTGGCGGGCCTGCTGACACGGGTCCTCGTGGACGCCGACGACCCGGCCATGAGCCGCCCCACCAAGTTCGTGGGCGCCGTGCTCACCGAGTACGACGCCCAGCACCTGGCCTCGGAGCGCGCCTGGTCCATGGCCCGTGACGGGAGGCACTGGCGTCGGGTGGTACCCTCCCCGGCGCCCCGCCAGGTCCTGGAGGCGGGGAGCGTGCGTACCCTGCTCGACGCCGGGGCGGTGGTCGTGTGCACCGGCGGTGGCGGGGTCCCGGTGCGGGCCTGGCCCGACGGCACCCACGAGGGGGTGGAGGCCGTGGTGGACAAGGACCTGGCCTCAGCCGTCCTGGCCCGCCAGATCGGGGCGGACCTGCTCGTCATCCTCACCGACGTCCCGGGCGTGGTGGTGGGGTACGGCACGCCCGAGGCCCGGCTGCTGGACGCCGTCACCCCGGCCGGGCTGCGTGACCTGGGGCTGCCTGCGGGCTCCATGGGGCCCAAGGCGGAGGCGGCCGCGTCCTTCGTGGAGGCTACCAGCGGGCGTGCCGTCATTGGCAGCCTGGGGCAGGCCGAGGATCTTGTAGCCGGTCGGGCAGGTACCCAGGTCCGCCTGGGCCCCGGTCCGGCCCTGTCGTGAGGGCCTTGTTCCAATCCAAGAGGGTGTCGGCCCAGGCCCGCCCGGCTGCGCGCGGCCCGGGGGATCCGTCCGGCACTGCCCGGCTCCGCCCGCCACAGGAGAGCCCGGCCGGTCCCGCTGGTGAGTCCGCCCAGGTCGCCATAGGTGCCCCGGCCCGGAGGGCCCGGGGCGGGCAGCCCGCGGCCACCCGGAAGGCCGCCAGGTACCGGGTCCGTAGCCGGGTGGACGGCGTCCTTGTGACACCGTGTCCCGATTCGCACCAGGTGCGGGCCCTCGGACCCGTCAGGCCGGCCCTGACCGGGGGCACCATAAAGCCCGTGAACGCATCACTCCCGAACCCGAGCGACCCAACGATCACACCTCCCCCTGAGGGCACGACCGACGCCGCCCCCGGCCCGCGGGCCACCGGCCCTGAGGGCAGCGCGGTCGACCAGCAGCTCGACGCTGACCGGCTCATGCGCCAGTCCGCCGTCGTGCTGCGCCTGGGACGCCTCATGCTCGCCGCGGGGGCCAGCTCCTACCGGGTCAAGTCCTCCATGGCCCGGGCCGCCGCCGCCGTCGGCCTGGACCGCCACACGGCCACGGTCACCATGACCGAGATCGTCACCTCCTCCTACGTGGGGGACCGCTTCCGCACGGAGGCCGCCGAGGTGCGCCTGGTGGGGGTCAACGTGGACCGCCTGGAGGCCCTGCGCCGCATTGTGCACGACCTGCGCCACCACGAGCGGGTGGAGGAGCTCGACGCCGAGCTCGACCGGGTGGCGGCCATGCGCGGCCTCTACGGGCCGCTGACCAACGCCCTGGCCTCCGGGGTGGCCTGCGCGGGGTTCTGCTTCCTCAACCACGGCGGCTGGGTGGAGTGCCTGGCCGTGCTCGTGGCCGCCTGCCTGGGGCAGGCGGTGCGCCGCTACATGCTGGTGCGCCACTTCCAGCACTTCTTCACCTGGCTGGTGTGCGGCCTGGTCGCCTCGGGCCTGTACATGTCGATCGTCTCGGGCCTGTCGGCCAGCGGGCTGATCGCGAGCACGCACCAGGGCGGCCTGCTCTCGGCGATCCTGTTCCTCATCCCCGGGTTCCCCATGGTCACCGCCATGCTGGACATGATGCGCCAGGACTTCTCCAGCGCCATATCCCGCTCCGCCTACGTCATGCTGGTCATGGCCGCGGCCGGGGTGGCGGTGTGGACGGTCAGCTTCATCTTCTCCTGGGACCTGGTGAAGATGTCCTCGGCCTACCCTGACGAGGGTGTGGTCCTCTACGTGCTGCGCGCCCTGTGCTCCTTTATCGCCGCCTACGGGTTCGCCATGCTGTTCAACGCCGGGGCCCGGGCGGCGGCGCTGGCGGCGGTGGTGGGTGCGGCCGCCAACACCGGACGCATCCTCCTGGTGACCGAGTGCCACGTGCCCTGGCAGCTCGCGGTGGGCCTGGCCGCTGTCGTCATCGGCCTCATGGCCCAGCTCTTCGTCTCCCGGGCGAGCCTGTCGCGGGTGGCCCTGTCCGTGCCGGCCGTCGTCATTATGATCCCGGGCGTGCCCTTCTACCGGGCCCTCTCCGCGCTCAATGACTACGGCGTGTACGGCGACGACGCCGGCAGCGCCCTGCGGGAGGCCGCGGCCAGCATTGTGGAGGTGTTCTTCGTCATTACGGCCATTGGTATGGGCCTGGCCCTGGCCCGCATTATCACCGACCGCAACTGGCGCCACGACGTCACCCCCAAGGAGCTGGTGGACAGTGGGCCGAGGACGACGTCGAGACCGTGTGAGCGTCGGCGCTACCCCGCCGCGGCAGGGACGGGACCGGGGACGCCGGTCGGGACTGGCCGCGGGCGTGCCCGGGAGCGGGCAAGCCGCCCCGTACCCTGGGAATAAGCAGGTGCCCGGGAGCGGGACCACGGGGTGGTGGGTTGCCTTACACCGCCTACGCCAGGCCGCCCAGGATCTGGGCGATAAAGATCTTGGCGACCATGGCCACCGGGTAGACCATGGCGTAGCCCAGGGCCACGCGCGGGTCGGAGCCGGTGCGCTCGTTGGCGAAGGCCAGGATGGCCGGCTGGGTCTGGACGCCGCCCAGGAGCCCGGACAGGCGTGTGCCGCCCATCCCCACCACCCAGCGCATGGTGACGTACAGGCTCAGGCCCACCATGGTGGTCACGACGAACCCGGTCAGGAGGATCTTCCACCAGTCGTCGCCAGCGAAGGCGCTCTCGATCTGGCTGCCGGCCTTGGTGCCGGCCTGGGCCAGGAACACCAGGAGCCCGAACTCGCTGAGCACGGCGGTGGCGGTGAACGGCAGGGCCGTCACGAAGCTCCCAATGCGCCCGATCTTGCCGAAGACGAGGCCCACGATCAGCGTGCCCGCGGCCGAGCCGATGGAGAAGGTCGCCCCGGTGGGGGTGAGGAACTCCCACTCGCCGATAATGATGCCCAGTGCCATCCCCAGCCCCATGGCCACCGGGTTAATGGAGGACAGGCCCCGGGCGGAGTCGCCGAAGAACCTGGTGATCTCCGCCATCCGCCCGGTGGGGGCGACGACGCGCACCCGGTCGCCGAGCTGGAGGACCAGGTCCGGGGTGCCCACCATGTCCACGTCACCGCGGCGTACCCGGGAGATGGTGGCCCCGTAGCTGGCGTCCATGGCGAGCTCCCCCACGGTGCGCCCGGCGACCTTGGGGTCGGAGACCGTAATGCGGCGGAAGTCGAGGTACTTGCGGTCCTCGATCAGGGAGTGGGAGGAGCCGTGCCCCAGGTCCCTGATGACCTGGTTGACGGCGTCCTTGGTGCCGACGACGGTGACCAGGTCGCCCGCGTAGACGTGGTCCTTGGGGGTGGGCCGGGTAATGGGCCCGGTCTCACCGCGACGTAGGCGGGAGAACTTCAGCTCCCCGGGGATGACCTCCAGGATGTCCTCGATACGGGGGCTGTCGCGCCGCTCCACGCGGATGGTGCGGTTGATCACGGGCGAGGGGGTGTCGTGGTCGGTACGCCGGTAGCGCAGCGCCAGCAGGCAGAAGAACAGCATGCCGACCACCCCGTAGAGGTAGGCGACGGCGTAGCCCACGGTGGCGATGCCGGCCCCCTCGGGGTTGCCCGCGGCCGTGGCGGCGTTGCCCGCGGCGGCCAGGGCCGGGGTGTTGGTGACGGCGCCCGCGAAGGTCCCGGCAATGAGCGTGGGGTCCATGCCCAGGGCGTGCCCGACCCCCAGGGCGGCCCCGGCGGCGGCCACGAGGACGGTCAGCATTATGACCAGGGGACCTGCGGCATTGCGGATGACGTGGAAGAAGTTGGGGCCGGACTGGACCCCGATGGCGAAGGTGAACAGGGCCAGGCCGAAGGTGCCGATCTCCGGGGGGATGGTGATGAAGGTGGGTCTGCCCGTGTCGGGGACGTCCCAGGCCGCGCCCCAGGCGGCCAGCGCAATGCCCAGGAAGAGGACGGCGGCCGCGCCCAGGCTGACCCCCCTGGCCTTGACGTGGCCCACGAGCATACCCGTGCCGACCAGGAGGAAGAGGACGAGGACGGGGTTCTTGGCCAGGTGGGCGAGGAGGTTGGTGACCAACAAGACGAGGACTGCCTTCCGGGTGACTGCACGACGCTGGGCAGCACACGTACCAGTGTGCTGGAGCCTGGCATTGTGTCACAGGGGCCCGGTGCACCTCCAGACGGGGTACTGCGTGCACCCCTGGGGCGGGGTGCCGCGGCCAGCGCGGGCGCCTCGCGCGGCGCCCCCGAGGGGCGCGAGCGGGGCCGTTCGTCCCTCCCGGCACCCTCGTGGTCCCACGATGTGAGACAACCCCGGTTCCGGGGTGACTCCTGACGGTCCCTGTCCTACGGTGGGGCGGTCGGCGCCCGGCCGACGCCACCGAGTCCGCACAGGAGGGCGACCATGGGTCAGCGCACCGACCACCACGCTCCCGCAGCACCCAGCCAGGAGATGACAGGGGCCCAGGCGCTCGTGCGCGTGCTGGAGGACCTGGGGGTCACGGACATCTTCGGTATGCCCGGCGGCGCCATCCTCCCCTTCTACGACCCCCTCCTGGCCTCTACGCGCATCCGCCACGTCCTGGTCCGCCACGAGCAGGGGGCCGGGCACGCGGCCGAGGGCTACGCCATGGTGACCGGACGCCCGGGCGTGTGCGTGGCCACCTCCGGCCCCGGCGCCACCAACCTGATCACCGCCATCGGGGACGCCCACATGGACTCCGTGCCCATGCTGGCCGTCACCGGGCAGGTCGGGGCCCGCGCCATCGGGACCGACGCCTTCCAGGAGGCGGACATCGTCGGGGCGACCATGCCCTTCGTCAAGCACTCCTTCCTGGTCACCTCCCCCGACGACGTCGCCCAGGCGGTGACCGAGGCCTTCTACATCGCCTCCACCGGGCGGCCCGGGCCGGTGCTGGTGGACGTCACCAAGGACGCGCAGGTCGGTACCACCACCTACCGCGGCCTGCCAGAGGTCGACCTCCCCGGCTACCACCTGCCCGGCCGCCCCAACGCGCGGCGCCTGGCCCAGGCCGCCGAGGTCCTGGCGGCCGCCGAGCGCCCGGTGCTCTACCTGGGGGGCGGCCTCAACCGCGCCCAGGTGGATCCCGCCGAGCTCCTGGCGCTGGTGGAGCTCATTGGCGCGCCCTGTACCACCACCCTGACCGCCCTGGACGTGCTGCCCTCCGACCACCCCCTCAATATGGGCATGCCGGGCATGCACGGCACCGTCACCGCCGTCGGGGCCCTCCAGCGGTCCGACGTCATTGTCAGTCTCGGCGCCCGCTTCGACGACCGCGTCACCGGGCACTTGGACACCTTCGCGCGGAGGGCCGCCATCGTCCACGTGGATATCGACCCCGCTGAGATCTCCAAGGTCCGCGCCGCAGACGTCCCCATTGTCGGTGACCTGGCCGACGTCGTCCCCGCCCTGACCCGGGCCTTCCGGGAGCAGGTGGCCGCCGAGGGGCGCCAGGACATTAGCGGCTGGCTCCAGGAGGTGGAGCGGGTGCGCGCCACCTACCCCACCGAGTGGACGGACACCGACGACGGCCTCCTCCAGCCCCAGGAGGTCATTACCCACCTGGACCGCGCGGCCCCCGAGGACACGGTCTGGGTCACCGGGGTGGGCCAGCACCAGATGTGGGCGGCGCACTTCCTGCACTTCCACCGCCCGCACTCGTGGCTGACCAGCGCGGGCGCGGGGACCATGGGCTACGGCGTCCCGGCTGCCATGGGGGCCAAGGTGGCCCTGCCGCAGCGCCCGGTGTGGCTCATTGACGGCGACGGCTGCTTCCAGATGACCAACCAGGAGCTGGCCACCTGCACCCTGAACGAGATCCCCATTAAGGTGGCTGTGATCAACAACTCCTCCCTGGGGATGGTCCGCCAGTGGCAGACCCTGTTCTACGGGCAGCGCTACTCCAACACGGACCTGCACACGGGTGCGGGCACGCAGCGGGTGCCGGACTTCGTGACCATGGCCCAGGCCTACGGGGCCGTGGGGCTGCGCTGTGAGCGCCTGGAGGACGTGGACGACGTCATCGCCCGGGCCAACGCGATCAATGACAGGCCCGTGGTCATTGACTTCATCTGCTCGGCGGACGCCCAGGTCTGGCCCATGGTGGCGGCGGGCGTCTCCAACGACGACATCCAGCACGCGCGGGGCATGAGCCCGGTGTGGGAAGAGGAGTGAGGGCATGAGCAAGCACACCCTGTCCGTCCTGGTCGAGAACAAGCCCGGCGTGCTGACGCGCGTCTCGGCCCTGTTCACCCGCCGGGGATTCAATATCCACTCCCTGGCCGTGGGCCCCACCGAGCACGAGGACATCTCGCGTATTACGGTGATCGCCGACGCCGAGGGCCTGGCCATGGAGCAGGTCATCAAGCAGCTCAACAAGCTGGTCAACGTCCTCAAGATCGTCGAGCTGGACAGCCAGACCTCCGTGGAGCGCGAGCTCTACCTCATTAAGGTCCGCGCGGACGACGCCAACCGGACCTCCGTCCTCCAGATCGTCGACCTCTTCCGCGCCCACGTCGTGGACGTGTGCCCCACGAGCGTGGTCATTGAGACCGTCGGCTCACGGTCGAAGGTCAATGCTCTTCTGGAGGCCCTGCGCCCCTACGGGGTCAAGGAGATCGTCCAGTCCGGCGCCGTGGCTATTACGCGCGGCCCCCGATCCATCACCGATCAACTCAAGGACAAGTGAGACACCATTATGGCAGCTGAGAAGTTCTACGACGACGACGCGGACCTGAGCGTCATCCAGTCCAAGAAGGTCGCGGTCATCGGCTACGGCTCCCAGGGCCACGCCCATGCCCTCAACCTGCGGGACTCCGGCGTGGAGGTCGTGGTGGGCCTGCGTGAGGGCTCCCGCTCCGTCGCCAAGGCCGAGGAGGCCGGGCTGCCCGTCAAGCCGATCGCCGAGGCCGTGGCCTGGGCCGACGTCGTGACGATCCTGGCCCCCGACCAGGTCCAGGCCGAGCTGTACCGCAACGAGATCGAGCCCAACCTCAAGGCCGGTGCCGCGCTGCTCTTCGCCCACGGCTTCAATATCCACTTCGGCTACATTAAGCCCGCCGCCGACCACGACGTCATTATGGTCGCCCCCAAGGGACCCGGCCACACCGTGCGCCGCGAGTTCGAGGCCGGGCGCGGCGTGCCGGTGCTGGTCTGCGTCGAGCAGGACGCCTCCGGGTCCGCCTGGCCGCTGGTGCTGTCCTACGCCAAGGCCATTGGCGGCACCCGCGCCGGGGCCATTAAGACCACCTTCCGCGAGGAGACCGAGACCGACCTGTTCGGTGAGCAGAACGTCCTGTGCGGCGGCGTCTCCAAGCTCATCCAGTACGGCTACGAGGTGCTCGTCGAGGCCGGCTACCAGCCCGAGATGGCCTACTTCGAGGTCTGCCACGAGATGAAGCTCATCGTCGACCTCATCAACGAGGGCGGCATCTCCAAGCAGCGCTGGTCCTGCTCCGACACCGCCGAGTACGGCGACTACGTCTCCGGCCCGCGCGTCATCACCCCCGACGTCAAGGAGCACATGAAGGAGGTCCTGGCCGACATCCAGGACGGCTCCTTCGCCAAGCGCTTTATGGAGGACCAGGCCGCCGGCGCCCCGGAGTTCAAGCGCCTGCGCGCCGAGGGCGAGGCCCACCCGATTGAGAAGACCGGGCGGGAGGTCCGCTCCATGTTCGCCTGGCGCTCCGACATTGACAAGGACTACCAGGAGGGCTCCGTGGCCCGCTGAGGCTGGCACCCGGGCTGGCTGCGCCGGGGCCCGGGCGGGCCCCGGCACGACCACGCCGGGGCCTGCCGCGGCACCTCCGCGTGCCCGGGGCCCGTGAGGCGCCCGCACGCTGATAGCCTTGAGGCTCCCGGACGAGGAGGGAGCGTGCAGTGCTGACCAGGCTTGAGGTCTCCGGGTTCAAGAACCTCCGGGACGTCGTGGTGGACCTCGGTCCGTTCACGGTGGTCGCCGGGCCCAACGGCGTGGGCAAGTCCAACCTCTTCGACGCGATCCACCTGCTCTCGCTCCTGGTCGATCACCCGATTAAGGAGGCCTTCCGGCGGGTTCGCGTGTCACCCGGTCAGAAGGCGCCGTTGCGCACGCTCTTCCCTCGAGAAGTGCTGGAGGGGCGTGAGCGCGTTCGCCTGGCTGCTGAGGCCATAGTCCCGAATACCGTGAACGATTGGTTCGGGAGCGCGCACGTGGACGCAACCTACTTGCGTTACGCCGTGGAGTTCGCGTGCCGCGGGGGCGATGATGGCGTCACGCTAGAGGTCGCAAGAGAAAGCCTTAAGTCCATAACCGTGCTTCCACGCGGTGTTGCGTATTCAGAGGCTGAGGAGCTGCCCGGTGGGCGTACTCTGGTGATGGCGGACGGCCGCCTGAGGGAGCGGGCGGGCCTCCCTCCGTTCAGAGGACCCGAGATCGCGGTCGGCGCGGATATCTATCCGGAAGGGGGCGGAGGAGCAGACTCAGGAATGCGTGGCACCAGCACGTGGCTGTATATGGCCAAGGTGCTACCTGGGTTCGAGGAGGCGCGGGCGCTGTGCCAGGAGATGCTCTCATGGCGCCTCCTCTCCCTGGAGCCCTCGGCCATGCGGATCTCCGACGACCGTGACGAGACCGCGGGGATGACGCAGGCCGGGGCGCACCTGCCCGCCGTCCTCCACGCCCTGGCGTCGCGTCGCGGAGAACAAGTTTACGAGGACGTCGTCGCCGCCGCCTATCCCCTGATTGACCTGCGTTCCCTCACGGTGGTGCCTAACGGCGACTACCTGGAGCTGCGTGCTCAGGTGGGTGACGGCCCCCAGCTCCCCGCCCGGAACCTGTCCGACGGGACGCTGCGGTTCATCGCCTTGGCGGTCCTGGCCGTTCTTGACGACCGCTTAAGTCTGCTGGCGGTCGAGGAGCCTGAGAACGGGCTCCACCCCAGCAGGACCAGGGACATGCTCGATCTCCTCAGGCTGGCGTCCCGAGAGCGAGACGGCCGGCTCCGACAGGTTGTCGTCAACACCCACTCGCCCTACCTCGTGAAGGAGGTCGAGCGCAGACATCCCGAGGATCTTCTGTGCGCTGTGCGGACCAAGGCTTCTGACGGGGACGGCGGGTACGCGGACTGGGCTGCCTTCCGTCCGCTCGCGGGCACGTGGCGCTCTGAGGGCTGGCGTGAGGGGAGGGGCGTCCGGCCGGTCTCGCGTGGGGAGATCGCCGACTTCCTTCACGGCCCGCGCGAGTGGTCGGGGTGAGGCTGATGGAGTGGTACTGCTGCCTGCTTCGTGAGGGGACCTCTGACGATCCGCTCGCCGAGTCGCTTCAGAAACTTCTCGTGTCGTTGACGGGAGATCCGGTCAGTATAACTATTCGAGGAGATATTAAGGGGACGACGGCTGAGAAGATCTTGATCCTCGCAGCCCAGGACGCCGGATTGTACGATATTGTTTTCGTGCACCGTGACGCGGATAGCCCTCGCGGCGCGGAGCCCCGAATCAGTGAGATCGTGGAGGCTTCATCTGGGTGGACTTCTGCGCAACATGGTGGCCGCAGCCAGGTTGTGCCTGTCGTGCCGGTCACTATGACAGAGGCGTGGGCCCTGGCCAGCCTCTTCGACACGTCAGAAGCGGCCGAATGGATCAGCCGTCATGAGAAAGTCAAAGTGGCGGGGCTGGAACAGGTATCTGATCCGAAAAGTATGCTCCGAAATGTCCTGGGGCGTCATGAGCGGAATGGTGCGCTCACGGGCTCCGAGTTCTCCTCCCGACGTCGTCGTACTCTGGTGTCAATGGATATTACGGGCTCATTGGCGTCGATGCCGTCATGGAAGCGACTGCTAGAGGACACGAGAACGGCTGTTATCGCTGTGCGGCCTCACTATGGGAGGGAGCGGTAAGTACCCGACGGGTAACAGTCCTAGGTTGTGGCTGGTGTCGGGTCCGGCCAGGACCCGGCCGCCAACCGGGAGCGCACCGCCAGTCGGTAGACCAGAATGCGGACTACGTGTCTCACATCCTGGCTGGTGTCCGTACCCTGGGGGCATGACCCAGCACCAGACCGTCAAGCTCGCAGTGATCCCCGGGGACGGGATCGGCCAGGAGGTCGTGCCCGAGGGCCTCAAGGTCCTCCAGGCCGCCCTGGCCGGTACCGACGTCGTCGTGGAGCCCACCACCTTCGACCTGGGTGCACGGCGCTGGCACCGTACCGGCGAGACCCTGACCGACGCTGACCTGGAGGCCATTAAGGCCCAGGACGTCATCCTGCTCGGCGCCGTGGGTGACCCCTCGGTCCCCTCCGGGGTGCTGGAGCGCGGCCTGCTCCTGCGCCTGCGCTTCGCCCTGGACCACTACGTCAACCTGCGCCCCTCCCGCTACTACCCGGGGGTGCCCACCCCCCTGGCCGACCCCGGCGACATCGACCTCGTGGTGGTGCGCGAGGGCACCGAGGGCCTGTACTGCGGGAACGGGGGAGCGGTACGCACCGGCACCCCCCACGAGATCGCCACCGAGGTCAGCGTCAACACCGCCTACGGGGTGGAGCGCGTGGTGCGCTACGCCTTCGAGCTGGCCGCCTCCCGGCCCGCCCGGCACCTGACCCTGGTCCACAAGCACAACGTCCTGGTCCATGCCGGGCACCTGTGGCGCCGCACCGTGGAGGCCGTCGGGGCCAGCTACCCCGGGGTGCGCGTGGACTACAGCCACATTGACGCCGCCACCATCTACCTGGTCACTGACCCGGGCCGGTTCGACGTCATTGTCACCGACAACCTCTTCGGTGACATCCTCACCGACGAAGCCGGGGCCGTCACCGGCGGTATCGGGCTGTCGGCCTCCGGCAACCTCAACCCGGTCGGGCGGTTCCCCTCCATGTTCGAGCCCGTCCACGGCTCCGCCCCCGACATCGCCGGCCAGGGGCTGGCTGACCCCACCGCCACCATTAGCGCCGTCGCCATGCTGCTGGAGCACATCGGACAAGCTGGTGCCGCCCGCCGGGTCGAGGCCGCCGTGGGCACCGACATGGCCGCCCGTGCCGCTGCCGCCGCAGCAGGCCGGCCCCTGGTCCGCTCCACCAGCGAGATCGGCGACGACGTCGTGGCGGCGCTGGGCGCCTGAGCGCCAGGCGGCAGGCTCCCCGGTGGCGCCGGGGCCGGTTGCTTCTCCTCCCAGCCGCTGTAGCGCAGCGTGGAGGCTCCCCGGTGGCGCCGGGGCCGGTTCCTGACGTCACCTCCCGTGAGGCCACCATGTGAGAACCTCGGGTTCACCTGGTGGGCTCAGCGGTAAGCTGCACGTATGTCTGAGGCCACCGCACCCACCCACGACTCGCTGGACACGCCCCTTGCCCGCGCCGCGGCGCTCCCCCTGCCCCCTGCCGACGCGCTCGCAGGGCGCTTCCCCCTGACCCCGAACCCTCACACGGCCACCTCGGCCGAGCGTGACCGGGCGCTACGGGACCTGCACTTCGGCAGTGCCTTCACTGACCACATGGCCCACGCCCGGTGGACCCGCGGGGCCGGATGGGGCGACTACGGCGTCGTCCCCTTCGGCGACCTGTCCCTGTCCCCGGGTGCGGCCGTCCTGCACTACGGCCAGGAGGTCTTCGAGGGCATTAAGGCCTACCGCCACGAGGACGGCTCGGTGTGGACCTTCCGGCCCCGCTACAACGCCGCCCGCCTGGCGGCCTCTGCCCGCCGCCTGGCCCTGCCCGAGCTGGACCAGGAGGACTTCGTGGCCTCCCTGGTGGACCTGGTCCGGGCGGACGCCGCCTGGGTGCCCTCCGGTGAGGGGGAGTCGCTCTACCTGCGGCCCTTCGCCTTCGCCTCCGAGGCCTTCCTGGGGGTCCACCCGGCGGGGGTCGTGGACTACTACGTCATCGCCTCCCCGGCGGGTGCCTACTTCACCCACGGCCTGGAGCCCATCTCCATCTGGGTGACCACCGAGTACCACCGGGCCGGCCGGGGCGGTACGGGTGCCGCCAAGACGGGCGGCAACTACGCCTCCTCCCTGCTGCCCCAGAGCCTGGCCGCCGACCAGGGCTGCGACCAGGTCTGCTTCCTCGACGACGTCACCCAGAGGAACCTCGAGGAGCTCGGTGGCATGAACATTATGGTCGTGGACGCTGACGGCACCGTGCGCACCCCCCGCCTGACCGGCACGATCCTGGAGGGCTCCACCCGCAGCGCCATTATCCGCCTCCTGACCGACGCCGGACGCACCGTCGTCGAGGAGACCATTAGCCTTAAGGGCCTGCTGGAGGGTATTGGATCCGGCAGGGTCACCGAGGTGTTCGCCTGCGGGACCGCGGCGGTGGTGGTGCCGCTGGGTCGCCTCAAGGGGGAGGGGTTTGACGTGGGTATTGACGGCAACGAGGTCACCCACCAGATTCACGACCATCTCACGGGTATCCAGTACGGGCGCCGTGAGGACCCCCACCACTGGATGTACCGCCTCGCCTAGGACCAGGACGCCCGTGGCGCGCGGGGAACCGGTTCTCGCGGTTACCGCGCTCAGGTTATCGTCTCGCGCGTCCACGGGCTGCCCCGGGTGCTGGTCACCGTAATGTAATAGGGAGTACCTGGCACTGCACCTGCACTGTCCCCCCGGAACTGGTGGCGCCCCCGCCCGGACTCGAACCGGGAACCCGCGGATTAGAAGGCCGATGCTCTGTCCATTGAGCTACGGGGGCTTACCTGAGAAGTTCCTGTGACCTGGCGTATCCTGCTCCCTCATCCCACCCTGTGGTCGTGCGGTCGCTGGTACGAGGGCCCCAGTTACTACCTCGCGGCGGGCAGGAGTCTACCCGTTTTCCGCAGGCAGGAACCTAGCCCGTCACGGAGGTGGCCGCGGCCTGGCAGACGAGCCCGCCGGCGGCCCACCGCGCCCCGCCGTGTCCCGCTCCGCCCCGCCGTGTCCCGCCGAGCGCCCCGGAGCCACTACAGTGAGACCAACGTGATCCCCAGCGTACCGAAAGGGCCTCCGTGACTCAGAACCCCGCGCAGCCGTCTGCTGCCAACGGCCTTATCGTCTCCTCACTGTCGGCCCAGGGCTCCCAGCCTGCCCAGCAGTTCACCACCGCCTTCACCGTCGGGCGCTCCCAGGAATGTGATGTGCACGTGGTCCATCCCGTGGTCTCCCGCAGGCACCTGGAGGTGGTGCCCGAGGGGCGGGGCTGGAGAGTCAGGGCAGTGGGCCGCAACGGCATGATCGTGGACGGGGTGCTCTGCCGGGAGACCTTGGTGACCCGTCCGGTACGTATCCAGATCGGGGACACCTCCGGCCCGGGGATCGCCCTGACGCCCGCGCGCCTGCCAAGCGCCGCCAGCGCCGTCTCCGCGACCACCACCACGACCGGGATCCCCCCGCAGACCGCGCCGAGGCCTGTGCCCACGGTCCCGCCCGGCAGCGCCCCCTCCGCGGCCACGGTCCCGCCTGCCAGCGCCCCCTCCGCGGCGACGGGCCCGGTGGGCTACCCGCCCCGGTCCGGCCCGGGACCCGCCCCGGCCTCCTACTCCGCCCACCTCCCCCCGGCTGTCTACGGGGCCTCACCCCAGACCTCGCAGATCCGGCCCCAGACCGGGAGCATGCCGCCGGTGACCCAGACCGGGAGCATGCCGCCGGTCCGCCACGCCCAGAGCGCGCCCACCACGGTCCGCTCCTTCCGGGTCACCGACACCGCCACCATCGGGCGCGGCCGTGACAACGCCATCCCCCTGCCTGACCCGCTGGTCTCCAAGCACCACGCCCGGGTGGACGCCACGGCCCAGGGCATTGTCGTCACCGACCTGGGCTCTACCAACGGCATCTTCTTCCGGGGCGTGCGCGTCCCCAGCCTGGTGGTCACCGAGCCCGTGGTCCTGGGCATGGGCTCCAACTTCGTGGCCATTAACCCCGACGGCCTGATCCAGGTCCAGGCGGCGGCTGGCTCCACCGGTGACCTGGTGGCCAAGGACATTGTCTTCACCGTCGACAACGGCCGTATGACCCTGCTGGACCAGATCTCCTTCTCCCTGAGCGGGCACGAGCTCCTGGCCGTCGTCGGCCCCTCGGGCGCGGGCAAGTCCACGCTCCTCAAGGCCCTCACCGGTGAGCAGAAGGCCCAGCACGGCGAGGTCCTCTTCGACGGCCTCAACGTCTACGAGCACTACCCGATTATGCGCAACAAGATCGGTGTGGTGCCTCAGACGGACGTCATCCACAGCGCCTTGACCGTGCGTCAGACCCTGAACTACGCCGCTGAGCTGCGCTTCGCCAAGGACGTCACCAAGGCCGAGCGCACCGCGCGCATTGACCAGGTCCTGGAGGATCTGGACCTGACCCCCCACGTGGACAAGCGCGTCAAGAAGCTCTCGGGCGGACAGAAGAAGCGCGTGTCCACCGCCATCGAGCTGCTCACCAGCCCCTCCCTGCTGTTCCTGGACGAGCCCACCAGCGGCCTGGACCCCCAGCTCGACCGTGACGTCATGCAGCTCCTGGCCAGCCTGGCCCACGGCACCCGCCCCGGGGACTCCGGCCGCACGGTCGTGGTGGTCACCCACAACGAGACCCACATTGACCGGGCCGACAAGGTCCTCATCCTGGCCGCCGGGGGCAAGCCCGTCTACTACGGCCCACCCAGTCACGTGCTGCCCTACTTCCAGGAGCGTCTGGCCGAGATCGCCGCCCGGGGCGAGCTCATGCCCAACCCCCCGCGCGGGACCCTGGCCGACCCGACCGCCATTAACGGCTACGCGGACGTCTACGCGCTCATGCGTAACCACACCCCCTCCCTGCGGGCGCACCTGGAGGCCACGGTCCCCTCCACCCGGCGCGGCCAGAGCAGCCAGCCCAGGCCGGTCGGGCAGCAGGGCCCCACGGAGCCGCCGCCCCGTCCCCTGGCGCGCCAGATCTCCACCCTGGTCCGCCGCCAGCTGCGGATCGTCCTGGCCGACCCCTCCTACCTGGGCTTTATGCTCATCCTGCCCGTCATCATGGGCCTGCTCACCAAGGTCATCGAGGGCAAGACCGGTTTCGCCCTGCCCGATCCCCCCAAGCCCTCCGGCCAGGCCCGTATGCTGCTCGTCGTCATGGTCATTAGCGCCATCTTCGCGGGCATGTCGGCCACTATCCGCGACCTGGTCAAGGAACGGGACATCTTCCTGCGCGAGGCCGCCGTCGGGCTGAGACCGGGGGCCTACATGGGCTCCAAGACGGTCATGCTCGCCCTGGTCGTCACCGTCCAGACCTCCCTCATGGTGGGTATCGCGCTGCTGCTCAACGACGCCCCCAGCGAGGCCGCCGCCCTGGGCGGGGCCAGCCTGGAGCTGTACGTGGACTGCTGGCTCTCAGGCTTTGTCGCGGGGATCCTGGGACTGGCGGTCTCGGCCCTGGTGTCCACCTCCGAGCAGGTCATGCCGGTCCTGGTGGTGACCATTATGACCCAGCTGGTGTTCTCCGGGGGGTTCGTGACGGTGACCGGCAGGGCCGTGCTCGACCAGATCAGCTGGCTCATGCCGGCGCGCTGGGGCTACGCCCTGGTCGCCTCCACCGTGGACATGAACTGGATGACGCGCAGCACCAGCCCTGACGCCCTGTGGAACCACAGCGCGGGCCAGTGGTGGTGGGACGCCCTCGTGCTCCTGGTGCTGGGGGCCATTGCCGCGGCGGCCTGCCTGAGGGTCCTGGTCCACCAGGCCCGCCGGTGACGGCCTACCTCCTGAGGACGGTGTAGACCACCAGGTCCCCGTAGCTGCCGCCCTGGGTCACCAGGAGACGCACCTGGCTGGGCTGACCCGGCGCGGCGACCACGCCCGTGTAGGTTCCCCGTACCTCCCACACCGGCCGACCGGTGGCCGTGGAGTAGGCGACGACCCTGTCCCCGGCGGCGTCCGAGCCGGAGTCGGGCTGGCCCACCTGCATGAGCAGGTCCTCGCCCAGGGTGCCCAGGGGCCTGAGGAGGCAGACCTCCTGGGAGCCCCGCCGGGGGAGCGCCAGCTGCGTGCCTCCTGCCGAGGCCGTGCAGGCGCTGGTGTCCACGGTGACGTCCACGACGCGGTCAGGGCCGATGGCCTGGAGCGCCGAGGGGTTCTTGGCGGCCGCGGTGTAGGCCTGTGCCAGCCCCTCGGCGTCCAGGGGGGCCGAGGAGGCCCAGGTCGGCGGGTTCCTGAAGGTCCCCGGCACGCTCCTCACCTGGCTGCCGCTGGCGTTGTAGACCGTGGCGCCCTCGGAGGTGACGCGGGAGAAGGCCGCGGTCCCGGTGCCGATATTGAAGCCCCCCGGCCAGGCGCGGTCCTCCGGGTCGAAGTCGGGCTCCTTGTCCAGGGCGGAGACCAGGACCTCACCGGTGGCTGCTGACAGGACCTGCACCGAGTCGGAGTTGTCCTCGTAGGTCAGGACGAAACCGTTGCGCACCATCCCCTTGGAGTAGGCCCCGGCGGCCCGCCACACCTCCTTGCCCTGGGCGTCCAGGGCAATGAGGTCGCCGTTAGAGCGGTTCCTGGCCTTGTCGACGACGACGGCGTAGTCCTGGGTGGCGCCTACGTACACCGTGTCCTTGGGGCCGGGGACGGCTGTGGTCCCACCTGTACTGACCAGGACGCTCCTGCTGGAGGAGGACTGCTGGCACAGCAGGGTCCTCGCGTTCCAGAAGGCGGCCTTGTAGCAGTCCCCGCTCCAGACGGGGGCCTTGTCACTGCTGGTGAGGTCGTACAGGGACCACGTGCCCGAGGACCTGGCGGCCAGCATGCCCCCGCCCGGGGCCAGGGCGGCCTCGGAGACGTCGGCCAGACGCTGGTCCTCCCGGGCGGAGTTGCCTACTGGCAGGGCGGCGAGCCAGCCCGGGTAGTCCCGGGTGCTGCTACCCCACCACCACGCCCCGGCCCCTGCCGCGGCCAGGGCGAGTACCACCAGCACCACTGTCACGCCGACCCACCGGCGCCTGCGGCGGGGCCCACCGCGCCGGGGGCCGCCTGGGGGCCGGGAGTTGGCCGGGGAGCCCCCGGGTCCAGGGGCCGGGGCGATGCCGTACCCCTGTACGTCCGCCATGGGGGACGTGCGGTCCTGCGGGGTCACGAGAGTCGGCCCGGCCTGTGCCCCAAGGGCCGCGGGGGCGCCAGGGGCCAGGGCCCCGGGACAGTCCCAGTCGTAGGGGAGGGCTGAGGGCGTGGACGGGGGAGGGGCCGGGAGCCTGGGGGCGGCGGGCAGACCTGCCAGGGCCGTCTCCATGGCCTCCAGGCTCCGGGCCACCACGTCGGCGTCGGGACGGTCCTGCGGGTGCTTGGCCAGCATGGCGGCCATGAGCTCCCACAGGGGGTCCGGGACGCCGTCGGGCCGTCCGGGGTCACGGCGGGCGTGCTGGTGCAGCAGCTGGGCGGGCTCACCGAGGAAGGGCGGCACGGCGCAGGCCATGACGTAGAGCATGACCCCCAGGGAGTAGACGTCCGCCGCGGGGGTGGGGGCCTGCGGGGACAGGATCTCGGGGGCCATGTACAGGGGGGTCCCGATGGCGCCCGTGGCCTGCGCGGCGGTGAGGGTGTCGCAGATGCGGGCCACCCCGAAGTCCCCCACCCGGGGTACCACGGCGCCCTGCCCACCGCCTGCGGGCGTGCCCCGGGGGGCTGGCGCGACGCCGTCGTGGCCTGGGCTGGCCGCGCTCAGGAGGATATTGGCGGGCTTGACGTCCCGGTGGACCACCCCGGCGTGGTGGACGGCGGCCAGGCCCCGGGCGATACGTGACCCCAGGGCGGCCAGGCGTGCCGGCGGCAGCGGGCCCTCGGTGCGCAGCAGCCCGGACAGGTCCCCGCCGTCGACGTAGTCCATGACAATGGCGAAGGTGGATCCCTCGATGACGACGTCGCGGATGGCCACCACGTAGGGGCTGCGCACCCGCAGCAGGGTGGAGCGCTCCTTAATAAACCGCTCCACCACGGCGGGGTCGTCCACCAGGTCGGCCCGTAGGACCTTGAAGGCCAGGGGCTCGGTGGAGTCCACGTGGTGACCGCGCCAGACCTCCCCCTGGGCGCCCGCGCCCACGCGCTCCTGGAGGACGTAGGAGCTTCCGAGACGGCGGGCGGGGGTGTCGGTCATGGGGGCTCCCGGGTTCGTGGTCGTGGGCAGGCAGCTCGCTTACGTGTACGCGACCCTACCCGCCAGGCACGCCTCCTGGCGGGTAGGGTCGGGGGCTGCTAGTTGCCCTTGTTGAGCTCGTCGAGGCTGGGCACCTGGTCGGGGCTGCCCTCCAGGGCAGCGTCCCCCAGGACCACGCTGGCGTTGTTCCCCGTGGTGCGGGTGACCACGATCTTGAGGCGCAGGACGTTGGTCATGTCCAGGTCCAGGTCGGTGAACGTCCCGAAGGAGACGGTCTCGGTCTTGAGCAGCGTCTGGTCGGCGTAGAAGTCCACCGTGAAGGTGGCGTTGGCGTCCTTGGCGTTGTCGCTCAGGCCCAGCTTGCCGGACAGGTGGGTGAAGTGGCGTCCCAGGTTCCACTCAGTGCTGCTATCCCTGGCGTATTCCGCGTTGTAAATGGAGTGGGCGTACTTCTGCCCATTGAGGGTCGCCGGGTTTGAGGAAAACGCGTTGGAGGTCACTGCCTTGAGGTCGGAGAGGTAGATAGTGGCCACCTTGGCGCCAATGGTCAGGGTGACCTCGGTGGGCACGGCCGCCCCGGCGGCCGGGTCGGTCTCCAGGACCTTACCGACCTTGGAGGCGTCGGAGACCGACTTCTGCTTGATCTTGACCGTGATGCTGCCAGGCAGGGCCTTCTTGGCCTCGGCCTCGGTCTTGCCCACCAGGTCGGGCATGGAGGTGAGCTTTGAGGGCGTGGCCGACGCCGTGGCCGACGCCGTAGCCGACGCTGTGGCCGACGCCGTGACCGAGGGCCTGGTCGAGGGGGTGGGTGAGGGCGTCGGGCCGGGATCCGTGGTGGTGACCGGTGCGGGCCCGGCCTTGTCCTCGCCCGTGTCCCTCAGGAGGTAGAAGGCGCCCGCGCCACCGGCTCCCAGGAGCACGAGTGCCACCACCAGGGCCACCACCAGCCCCCGCCGCCGCTTCTTGACGGGCGCTGCGGGGCCAGCAGCGGCGTCAGCGGCCTCCGGCGCACCGGGGGCACCTGGGGCTCCGGGGGCTCCGGGGGCCGGCACCCCCGGGCCCGCTGGCATGCCGGGGTAGGAGGCAGCACTGGACGCGGAGCCAGGCACCCCCGGACCTGCTGGCATGCCGGGGTAGGAGGCGGCGCTGGCGGCGGAGCCAGGCACCCCCGGGTAGGAGGCGGCGCTGGCGGCGGAGGCTGAGGGCACTGCGGGCAGGACCCCGGTGGCCGGGACCCCGGCGACCATGGTCTGGTCCCCGCTGACCGGCGTCGCGGCCGGCAGGGCCTGCGGGGGCTCGGTGAGGGCGGGGGCGGGCGGGAGCTGCGCGAGCGTGGTGACCAGGGTGCTCAGGGCCTCGCGCACGGCGGTCATGGTGGGACGCGCGGCCGGGTCCTTGGCCGTCATGGCGGCAATCAGGTTCCACAGGGCGTCCGGCACGCCCTGCGGCCGCCCGGGCAGGAGGCCGGCGTGGGCCTTAATGAGGTAGGCCGGGGTGCCCACGAACGGGGTGACGCCGCAGGAGAGCTCGTAGAGCACGATCCCCAGGGAGTACACGTCCATGGCGGGGGAGGCGGGCATGCCGTCAGCCACCTCCGGGGCCATGTACAGGGGTGTGCCCACGAACATGGTCGATCGGGTGGTGGAGGCGGAGTCGCAGATCCTGGCCACGCCGAAGTCGGCCACCTTGGGCGTGGGCGGGTCGGTGGCGGGGTCCAGGAGGATATTGGCGGGCTTGACGTCCCGGTGGATCACCCCGGCGGCGTGGATCGCCTCCAGGCCCACGGCGACCGAGGCGCCGATCCAGGCCACCATCGCCGGGCTCTGGGGGCCCTCGTGGTGCAGCTTCGCCGTCAGGTCGCCGCCTCCCACGTAGTCCATGACCAGGGCCAGGGTCTCCCCCTCGGCCACGATGTCGCGGATGCTGACCACCGCGGGGCTGGCGACCCGGCGCAGCGTCTCGCTCTCCTTGAGGAAGGCGCTGACCACCGAGCTCTCCCTGGCCAGGTCACGACGGAGGACCTTGAACGCCAGGACCTCCTGTGACCCGTCCGCGTGCCCGCGCCACACCTCCCCCTGAGCGCCGCTGCCAATACGCTCATCAAGGGTGTAGATGCTACCAAGCCTTTGCATAGTGGGCCTTTCCGTGGGGCCGGTACGGGGAACGGCTCTGACGGAGCCGGGACTATCGTAGACGGAGTGTGGTCTGCGACGAGACCGTGGGGCGGGGCAGGTTACTGCCTCGCCTGCCGGGTGCCGGGCGGGACGTCGGACGGTGGTGGGGAGGCGCCGTCACTGCGTGGGTGAGGTTGCCCGCCTGCCGCCTCCGGGGACGACGTGGTGGGGAGGCGCCGTCACTGCGTGGGTGAGGCTGCGCGGACGGCCGGAGGATAGACTCTGTTCGTGAGCAAGCAGAGTACCTCCGACCCCCTGGTGTGGATCGACTGTGAGATGACCGGCCTGGACCTCGACGCTGACGCTCTCATTGAGGTGGCCGTCATTGTCACCGACTACGAGCTGCGCCCCCAGGGTGAGGGGATCGACGTCCTCATCCGTCCCCCGGCCGCCGCCCTGGAGCAGATGAACGACTTCGTGCGGAAGATGCACACCTCCTCGGGGCTGCTGGCGGAGCTGGAGGGCGGGCTGCCTCTGGAGCAGGCCCGCAGGCAGGTCCTGGACTACGTGCGCTCCCTGGTGCCCGAGCCCCGTACGGCCCAGCTCGCGGGCAACTCCGTGGGTACCGACAAGGCGTTCCTGGTGCGGGACATGCCCGAGCTGGTGGACCACCTCCACTACCGGGTGGTGGACGTCTCCAGCATTAAGGAGCTGGCCAAGCGGTGGTACCCGCGCACCTACTTCCGCTCCCCGGAGAAGCACGGGGGCCACCGGGCCCTGGCGGACATCGCGGAGTCCATTGACGAGCTGCGCTACTACCGGGCGGTGCTCTTCCCCGCCGACGAGGGGCCCACGAGCGAGGCCTGCCAGGCGGCGGCGGAGCAGGTGCTCGCCAGCCCGACGGCGGAGGTCATGAGGCAGGCGGGCCCTCGCTGAGAGGCTGCTGCCGGCAGACCGCCCGGCCGGGAGGCTACCCTGCCGGGAGACCGCCCCCGGGCCCGCGCGGGTCCCTCGCCCTCTCGTGGTGGGCCCCGCCCGTTAACCCCCGCCCGGTGGACCGGGCCCCGGCCGGGCGGACGGTGCGTGCTGGCGTTCCCGGCGCCCTGCACCCTGCGGCGCCGGTACGTGATGCAGTCCACGGTGGGCGGATTGGTACCTCACGGGGCGAGTCGATAAAGTACGGCTCGTTGCGATTGCCCGCACGCTGGTGGCTGTAGCTCAGTTGGCAGAGCGCCTGGTTGTGGTCCAGGAGGTCGCGGGTTCAAACCCCGTCAGCCACCCCGAGTAAGGGGACGGCCCCGTACCGCCGGAAGGCGTGTACGGGGCCGTCTGCCGTGCCACGGCCTCCCGGGCCCAGGGCCACGTCCGGGTCCCTCACGGCCAGCGGGGCCGCGGTAGGCGCACTGTGGGCCCGATCCACCGCGGGAGGCCGCGCACGCCCGGGCGCGACGGGCCCGGGGCGGGCGGGTCGCGCAGGCGGGCATTTCCTCTCTGCGCGTGCGCCCTCCCCGTCGAGGTCCTTCCGACCTTAAAGTATGTTGTATGGCCCCTCCTGCCTCCCCAGTCCCCTCCAGCGGGGAAGCGTCCGTCAGCTCACTGAGCCGCAGCCAGCTCATGGACGTGCTCACGGACACTGCCCGTGACCTGGATAACCTCGACCTCAGTCTGACCGCTCCCGGGGTCGAGGCCGCACGTCGTGCCCGGGCCAGCCTGGTCGCCCAGATACGCGACCACGTCCTGCCCCGCCTGGCGGATGCGGACATCCCCGCCATTGTCGTGGTCGGTGGCTCCACGGGCGCGGGCAAGTCCACGCTCGTCAACTCCATCCTGGGCGCCGAGGTCTCCGAGGCGGGCGTCCTGCGTCCCACCACCCGGGTGCCCGTCCTGGTCGTCAACCCCGAGGACGCCCAGTCCCTGGCGGACCACCCGGTCACGGGGGTCTCACGCCTGGTCACCTCCGAGGCCGTGCCCGCTGGCCTAGCCCTCGTGGACGCCTCCGACCTGGACAGCGTCCAGGAGGCCAACCGCACCCTGGCCTCGCGCCTGCTGGAGGCGGCGGACCTGTGGCTCTTCGTGACCACCGCCGCCCGCTACGGGGACCAGACCCCGTGGACCACGCTGGAGGAGGCGGCCAGGCGCCGCACCTCCATCGCCGTCGTCCTCAACCGGATCCCGGCCTCGATCCTGGCCGAGGTGCGCACCGACCTGGTGGCCCGCCTGGCCGGGCTGGGGCTGAGCGAGTCCCCCCTGTTCATCGTCCCCGACGCCGGCCCCCACGAGGGCCTGCTGACCGCCTCCTCCGTGGCCGAGCTGCGTACCTGGCTCCAGCTCCTGGCCGGGCGCCACCGCGCCGCCGGGCTGGTGCGCCGCACCGGACGGGCCCAGTGGACGGCCCTGCGCGCCGAGCTCACCCAGCTCGCCGAGGACGTGGACACCCAGGCCGACGCCGCCGCCGCCCTGGAGGCCGAGACCAGGATCCTGCGTCAGTCCCCGACCTCGGACCTCGCCCGTGACGTGGAGCTGGGCTCCTGCGGCGAGGGCGCTCCGACGACCCGCTGGCTGACCTCCGCCTCCGCCGGCGGCCCCCTGGCCTCCCTGGCCCAGGGCGGGCGCCTGGGACGCGGCTGGTTCGGACGGGCCACCCGGTCCCGTGCCGCCGCCCTGGCCGAGCTGGCCGTGGAGGTACGTGCCTGCGTGGCCTCCCGTCTGGAGGCCACCGTCGTGGCGGCCTCCGACGACGCCACCCGGGTGTGGCAGGAGGCCGGGGCCGGGACGGCGGCCGAGCGCCTGCTGCCCCGGACCGTCGACGCCGTCGACGTCCTCAGGACGTGGTCCAACAGTGTGACTGAGGCCACTGTTACGGCGCCGAAAGGGCTGACCCCTGGCGCCACCGCCGACCTGCTGATCGCCGCCGCCGCCGGGGTGGAGGGGGCTCGTGGCGCCGCGGAGCGCCTGGGACTGGGCCAGGAGCTGGAGCGCGCCCAGACCTCCCTGACCCAGGCCCTCGGCGGTGCCCTCGCCGTCCTCCTGCCCGAGGGGGCGGCGGCCAGCCTGGCCCCTGACCCCTCGCTGGCCGCGGCCCTGCGCCTACGCGCCAGCGAGCTAGCTCCCTTCGCCCAGCCCGGAGGAACTGGAGGAATCGGCTATGACTGACACCGTGCTGGACGACCAGCACCTTCAGGAGCGCCTGGCCCGCATGAGACAGGCGCTGGACGCCTGCCCCACCGAGGTCCCCGCGAGCCTGGCCATCCCCGCCCGCACCGGGATGGACGAGGTCGCCAAGCGCCTGGCCCTGGGGGTGGACCACACCGTGGTCGCCTTCTTCGGCGGCACCGGCTCGGGCAAGTCCTCCCTGTTCAACGCCATCACCCAGCTGGACTTTGCCGACGTGGGGGCGCGTCGTCCTACCACCTCCCGGGCGGCGGCCTGCACCTGGGGCGACGACGCCGTCGCCCTCCTGGACTTCCTGGGCGTCAACGAGGACCGGCGCATCCGCCGTGACTCCCTGCTGGACGCGACCGACCAGGACGACCTGGAGGGGCTGGTCCTCCTCGACGTGCCCGACTACGACTCGGTGACCACCGCCCACGCCCTCCAGGTGGACCGCCTCGTCCCGCTGGCGGACATCCTGGTGTGGGTGGTGGATCCCCAGAAGTACGCCGACGCCGCCCTGCACGAGGGCTACCTGCGGGGTCTGGGCGCCCGCCAGGAGGACATGCTCATCCTGGTCAACCAGATCGACACCCTGCCTGCCACGGGCGTGAACACGCTCCTGGCCGACGTACGTGAGCTCCTGGACGCCGACGGCCTGCGTGACGTGCAGGTCCTGCCGGTCTCGGCGGTGCGCGGGGACAACCTGGGCACCTTCCGCACCCTGCTGCGTGAGCGCGTCGCCCGGGAGTCCAACGCCGCCCGGACCGCCAGCGCCGAGATGGACGCCATTGCCCGGCGCCTGCGTCCCACCGTGGCGGAGCGCCTGGTACGTGTGGAGCCCGCCTTGGTGGCGGAGACCACCACCGCCCTCATCCAGGCCTCCGGCGCCGCCGCCGTGGAGGACTCCGTGCGGGCGGCGCTCGCCCACGCCCTGCCGCGTTCCCTGGCCCGTCCGGAACCTCCCTCCCGGGCGACGGTGGCCTCCATCCAGACCACCTGGCTGCGCCGCACCACCCACGGCCTGCCCCTGGTCTGGCTGCGCAGCGTGGAGGAGTCAGTCATCTCCCCCGAGGCGCTGGCCGCCCAGAGCACCGAGGCGGTGGGCAGCGTGCCCCTGCCCGGCCACCGTGCCCCGCTCATTGACCTCAGCTGGTGGGGCGGGATCCTGCTGTTCGTCATCGGCCTGGTCTGGGGCGGGATCGGCCTGTCCCAGGGCACCGTGGAGCCCGCCGCCGCGGCCGTGGGGCTGGTCGGCCTGCTCATGCTGAGCTGGTCCGCCTACCAGCGGCAGGTGCGGGCCCGCCGGGAGGCGACGCACTACGGCGAGCAGGTGCGCAGCCGTCTGGACACCGTGGTGGGCCGGGGGCTGGAGGCCCCGGCCACCGAGGTCCTGGGGCGTCACCGCCTCCTCCAGTCGGCGCTGGGGCTGCCCGAGACCCCCGGGCCTGAGGACCCCCGCTGACCGGAGGTGAGCACCGGCTCGGGCTCGCCCTAAGACCCCCGGGCCTGAGGGCACCCGGGCCTGAGGACCGGCTCACGGTGCCGTGGCGTGCGGGCCGGGCCGGCTCAGCAGCCAGTCCAGGTCAGCGGGGTGGGGGACGCGCAGGGTCTCAATGAGCAGGCGCGTCACGGCCTGTGCGGTCGTCGCGTCGTCGGCAATGATCCGGCTCATGACCTCACCCCCTGCCCACCCCAGGAGGGACAGCTCACTGCGGGCGGCGTCGCCCAGGAGCGCACGGCCCTGGGGGTCCAGGACCGGGACACCCACCTCGGTGCCCTCCCGTCGGCCGGTGAGCACCACGCTGGGCGCCTCGGGGGAGGGCAGCAGCGCCCGCCTGCCCATGAGACGTCCCACCAGGCCGGGGACGGCCAGCTCCGAGGCGCTGACCGCGGGCGCGGGCGCCGTCAGCAGCAGCGTCGGGCGGACGACGTCGTCCTGGCCGCCGCGCAGGACCTGCCCCACCAGGCGCTCCAGGCCGGGGGTGAAGCGCGCCCAGGAGCCGCGGTCCACCAGGGCGTCGAGGTCCTGGACGCCCTCACCCGGGACGGCTTCCCCGCCCGGGCCGGTCACCCCGCCCGGGGCGGCCGGGTCCGGACCGGTGGGCTCGGGGACGTGGGGGGCGGGGGCGTGGGAGGCGGTCACGCTCTGAGGGTATCGGGGTGTGGTACACACCGGCCTCGGGCGTGTCTGCCGGGAAACACTCAGGTTGGCTGCGTACGGTGACGGCGGTAGGGGGACACGTGTGTGCGTGTGTCCGCGGCAGCGAGGGAAGCATGCGATGATCCGATTCGACCACGTGTCCAAGGTCTACAAGCGGGGGGCCCGGCCGGCGCTCGACGACGTCGAGATCAGGGTCGAGCGTGAGGAGTTCGTCTTCCTGGTGGGGGCGTCGGGCAGCGGGAAGTCCACCTTCCTGCGCCTGGTCCTGCGTGAGGAGCGCCCCACCTCCGGCTCCGTCCACGTCCTGGGGCGCGACCTGTCCCAGATCTCCACCTGGAAGGTCCCCCAGCTGCGGCGGCAGATAGGCTTCGTGTTCCAGGACTTCCGCCTGCTGGAGAACAAGACGGTGCTGGAGAACGTGGCCATTGCCTCCCAGGTGATCGGCAAGCCCCGTCACTACGTCCTCTCCGCCGTCCCCGAGGTGCTCAAGCTGGTGGGCCTGGCGGGCAAGGAGAAGCGCCTGCCCCACGAGCTCAGCGGCGGCGAGCAGCAGCGCGTGGCCATTGCCCGCGCCATGGTCAACCGTCCCAAGCTCCTGCTCGCCGACGAGCCCACCGGGAACCTCGACCCCACCACGTCGGTAGGCATTATCGGCCTCCTGGACCGTATCAACCGCCAGGGCACCACCGTGGTCATGGCGACCCACGACGACGAGATCGTCAACCAAATGCGTAAGCGCGTCATTGAGCTCAAGGCCGGTCAGGTGGTCCGTGACCAGTCCCACGGCTTCTACGGCTCGGACCGCTGAAGGAGAACCACAATGCGACTGCGCTTTATCCTGTCGGAGACCTTCAAGGGCCTGAGCCGTAATATCGCGATGACCATCTCGGTCATCCTGGTCTCGTTCGTGTCCCTGCTCTTCGTGGGCTCCTCCGCCCTGCTCCAGGACCAGATCTCCACCATGAAGGGGGCCTGGTACGACAAGGTGGAGGTGAGTGTCTTCATGTGCCCGCCGTCCTCCTCGTCCGCCAACTGCGTCAACGGGGAGGCCACCCAGGAGCAGATTGACGCGGTGGAGAGGCTGGTCAACTCGGACACCCTCAAGCCCTACGTGAAGAACTACGAGATCGAGTCCAAGGCCCAGGCCTACGCGAACTTTATGAAGGCCTACGGCAAGTCGGCGATCGGCCGCAACGCCACCGAGGCGATGATGCCGGTCTCCTTCCGTATCAAGCTCTACGACCCTGAGAAGTACCAGGTGGTGGCCGAGCAGTTCGCGGGGCGCGACGGGGTGGAGCGGGTCGTGGACCAGGGCGACACCCTCGAGCCCCTGTTCCTGGTCATGAACCGGGCCTCCTGGATCACCGGCGGCCTGGCGGCGGTCATGGCGGTGGCCGCGGTCCTGCTGATCTCCACCACGATCCGCCTGTCCGCCATGAGCCGGTCCAAGGAGACCGGCATTATGAGGCTGGTAGGGGCGTCAAACCTCTTTATCCAGCTTCCCTTTATGCTGGAGGGCGCCCTGGCGGCGCTCGTGGGCGCGCTCCTGGCCGTGGGCGCGCTGTGGGCCGGGGTGAACACCATTGTGGAGGGCTGGCTGGCCAAGTCCATCAAGTTCACGACGGCCTTTATCGGTACCGGTGACGTCCTGAGCCTGGCACCCTTCCTGGTGCTCGCCGCGATCCTCCTGGCTGCCGCGTCCTCGGCCTTCTCCCTGTCCAAGTACACGAGGGTCTGATTCTCCATGCTAGCGACTACCCGTTTCACTGCGGACGCCCTTGCCCGACGGCCCCGGCGCCTCCGACGCCGGGGCGTGGCGGCGGCCATGGTGGCGCTCACCGTCATGGTCCTCGGCGTCGGGGGCGGGGCGCAGGCCGACGACCGCTCCGACGCCGCCGCGGAGCAGGCGGAGGCCGAGCAGCGCAGGGCCGAGCTGACCTCCTCCCTGGAGGGGGTCAGCGCCGAGCTCGGGCAGGCCTACCTCGACCTCCAGAACGCCAAGACCGCCCTGAGCACGGCCCAGACCGACCTGGCCACGGCCGAGGCCGACCTGGCCGCCAAGGAGCGCGAGCAGCAGACCATTACCAACCAGCTGGCCGTGGCGCAGTCCACACTGACCACCCTGGAGCAGGAGGCTACCGGCTCCCAGGCCGCCACCCAGCAGAGCACCAGCTCGATCGGCCAGCTCGTGGTCTCCACCTACCAGGGGGAGAACTCTCTGACCTCCTGGACCTACGTGCTCTCCTCGGACTCCGTGGAGGACCTCACCCAGCGCGCCTCGGGCGTCGAGATCGGCTCCGCGGTCCAGGAGTCCGTCCTGGCCGCGGCCGAGACCGAGCGGGTCAAGGCCGAGAACCGCCAGGCCAGGCAGAAGGCCGCCACGCAGCGGGTGAGCGACCTCAAGAAGGACGCGGACGACGCCGCCGCGGCCGCCCAGACCGCCAAGGACACGGCACAGCAGAGGCGTGACGCCGTCGCCACCCTGGCGACCCAGAAGGCCAACGCCGCCTCCGTCCTGGAGACCCAGAAGGCGGGTCTGGAGGAGCAGCAGGCCCAGGCCAGTGCGGACGCGGCCGCGGCGGCGTCGCGGGTGGCCGAGATCGACGCCGCCAACCAGGTCGCCCTGAGCGAGGGCAGCGTGTCCTCCGTGCCGGCCTCCTCCATCCAGTCCGACTCCCTGGGCGAGGGCTACATCGGCCACCCCATCCCGGGGCCCCTGAGCGTCACCTCGCCCTTCGGGTACCGGATCCACCCGGTGACCGGCGTGGCCACAGGGCACCAGGGCGTGGACTTCGCGGCCAGCGAGGGCACCCCCCAGTACGCCGCGGTCTCCGGGACGGCGACCTACTGGAACTCCGCCTCCTGCGGCATCGGCATTGACATTAACGGCGGCTACATTGACGGGCACTCCTACGTCATCACCCTGTGCCACCTGTCCTCGCGCACCATTGCCGACGGGCAGTACGTCAACCGGGGCGACGTCGTCGGCCTGACCGGCTCCACCGGCTACGCCACCGGCCCCCACGTCCACTTCCAGGTGGCTCGGGACGGGGTCTACATCGACCCCATGACCCTGCCGGGCTTCTGAAGCCGGCGCGCCGGGTGTGCGCCCGGCAGCGGGGTCGGGGGTCGCCCGGCCCCGTACCTGAGTGGGCGTGCCCGGGCGGCTCTGCCCGACCGCGGACCCGCTGGCTCCGCGCCCAGAGTGGGTATGGAGCCAGCGGGTCCGCTGGCGCCACGGCGGTGCCGGGGGCATGCGGTCCGCTCTTGACGTCTCGCGTACCCTAGGTCATTGCGGTGCCGCCAGGCCCGCCACGCGCCGACGCAGCCAGTGGAAGGAGACGCTCGTGCCCAGCAGGCCCAGCAGGCCCAGGAAGCCGACGGCGGGGGAGCGCGCGAAGGCCGCCTCCGACGCCCACAAGACGGTCGCGCGCAACCGCAAGGCGACCCACGACTACTTTATCGAGGACCGCTACGAGGCGGGACTGGTCCTGACCGGCACCGAGGTCAAGGCGCTGCGCATGGGCCGGGCCTCCCTGACCGAGGCGTGGATCGAGATCGACCGTCACGGTGAGGCCTGGCTCCAGGGCGCGCACATCCCCGAGTACCTCCAGGGCACGTGGAACAACCACTCCCCCCGGCGCAAGCGCAAGCTCCTGCTCCACCGCGCCCAGCTGGAGCGGCTGGCGCAGCGGGTGAGTGCCAAGGGCTACACGGTGGTGCCCCTGGAGCTGTACTTCCTGGGGGGCCGGGCCAAGATCGAGATCGCCCTGGCCCGTGGCAAGCAGGACTGGGACAAGCGCCAGTCCCTGCGCGAGGCCCAGGACAGGCGGGAGGCCGCCCGCGCCATGGCCTGGGCCAACCGACGTCGTAACTGAGGACGGTTGCCCCTACCAGTGGTCGTGGACGTAGGGCCTGACAAGACGGTCGTAGATGTCTGCCACGGCGGCGTGCACCTCCTGGCTCAGGGGCGCTAGCTCGGCCGCCTGCACGTTGGACCGTACCTGATTGGGACTGCGGGACTCCGGCAGGACGCAGGTGACGCCCTCCTGGTCCAGCAGCCAGCGCAGTGCGACCTGGACCGGCTGGACGTGCTCGGGGACGAGCTCGCGGCACACCTGCGCGAACTCGCGCGCGGCCCGGGCGCCTACGTCCTCGGGGACCACCGAGAATATCCAGCCGGCGTCAAGACGGGCCGCCGGGTCGGGCAGGGGCGGCTCGGTACCCCGGCGGTGGTTGTGGGAGAGCATGCCCTCAGGCAGCGGGACCCTGGCGATCACGGCCGTCCCGGCGGCCCGAGCAGCAGGAAGGACGTTCTCCAGCGGCTTGTGCCGGAACACGTTGACAATCAGCTGGACGCTGGCGCAGCCGGGGTGGCGGATCGCCTCGAGCGCCTGGTCGCAGGTCTGCGCGCTCACGCCGTAGGTGCGGATCCGTCCCTGGTCAACCAGGTCGTCGAGCAGCTCCCACGTGTGCGGGGAGGCGATGACCTCGCCGGGTGGACTGTGGAGCTGGACCAGGTCGATGGTCTCCACACCGAGGTTGCGTCGCGAGAGGTCGTTCCAGGCCCGGAAGTTCTCACGAGTGCAGGTGTCAGGTGTCAGGGGCAGGCGGCGCCCCATTTTCGTGGCCACCACGAGGTCGGCGTCTGGGTGCGTGGCGAGGAAGCGGCCGACGAAACGCTCTGAGCGGCCGTCACCGTAGACGTCGGCGGTGTCAATGAGGCTGACACCGGCCTGGAGGGCGGCGTGCAGGGACCTGACGGCCTCGTCAGGACCGACCTCACGGCGGTCGATACCCAGCTGCCACGTACCGGTGCCGATAACGGAGACCTCGCGTCCCAGGGCCTTGAACGGGCGGCTCTCCATGGCGTCCTCTCTGGGGAAGAGTTCTGACGGGAGCGATTCTAGGCGACGTGGTCCCACGAGGGTGAGCACCTCGGGGGGAGCGCGCGGCGGCACCAAGAACGTGATGTAATCCACAGGTGGTGTTCGTGGCTGTCCTGGTAGAATAATGCTGCTCTCACGAGCTGGTTTCGGTAGAGGTGACACTCTCCCGGTGACAACTCCACAGGGGATGATCGGTTTCGACGACGGTCGTGGGTTCAGGAGA
>ERZ772917.204-NODE-204-length-43445-cov-3.473911_pt1 | contig 43445 bp, 36 predicted proteins | sample MGYA00511187_ERZ772917 | MGnify/ENA primary metagenome ERZ772917 (study PRJEB29015, sample SAMEA2737925) | human oral metagenome | biome: human oral; feature: human-associated habitat; material: dental | place: China | collected 2012 ...
TCTCCATCGAGCCGGGCATCTACCTGAAGGACGACGTTGGCGTGCGGATCGAGGACCTGGTCCTGGTGACGGAGGAGGGCTGCGAGAGGCTGAACCGTTACAGCAAGGAGCTTGAGGTGCTCCAGTAATCCCAAAGGTTGTTTGACGACGGACGCGAGGGCGGCCCCGGATATTTCCGGGGCCGCCCTCGCGCGAAGTCAGCCTGCGATGACCATCTCAGGGGCCTGCGCGGTGACGAGCCCGCTGGCCAGGACCTCTGCGCCGGCGTATCTTTTCAGCAGGTCCGTCAGCTCCGTCTGGGCCGCCCTCAAGTCTTCCATACGGTGGGGCTCGATGCACTCCATGACGATAAACTCGTTGACGGTGCCGTCCGTCACCGCCGTTCGGCGGCCGTCGCGCCAGTTCCAGCAGCGGCACACCGCACCGGCTTCGTCGTAGTACCCGATTTCTCCGGGGAGCGGCGGGTCCTGGGCATCTTCGCCCAGGGGCAGAAAGTCCTCGGTCCCCTTCATGGCCCCCAGGTGCAGGTCGCCAACGAAGGCGTCCAGGTCCTCCGCCCCGATGGGGAACCCGTATCGGAGGGAGATCGCGTTCGTCAGGTCCACGGTGGGGGCGATGGAGGTCAGCGGCTTGTCGTGCAGGACGCGCTTCAGCAGGTTCTCGATGGAGCAGCGGGCTCCCTTCTTGGTGGGGAACCTTCGGTAGGCCTCTCGCCAGCTTGCGGGGATGGCGTTCTCCGAAATGACGTCCGAGGTCAGGTGCTTCCGCGCCTCCAGGTTGGCCTGGGCCAGCAGGGCCCGGATATCCCCGGCCTGAGCTTCCGCGGGACGGCGGGCCTCAGGCCCCAGGTGCACGCAGAGCACCGCCAGCGCCGCGTCGGGAAAGAGCGCCTGAAAGGCGTCGTCGAGGATCAGTCGTTTCATCGTGTCCTCTCCTCAAGTTAAAAGGGCCCCAGGTTGATCGCCTGAGCGACGGCCACCAGGATGCAGCCCAGCACCACCCACCAGCAGAACACGCGCCAGCTGTACTTCATCCAGTCTGAAAGGCGAGGATCATGGCGTCCAGCGAGCTGCGCCCCTCCTCGGGCCGGATGGCCGCGTGAGCCGCCCGGCCGTGGTACGTCACCGTGAAGCTGGTCAGGGCCATGGACTTGACGTCCGTCGTCGTTTCGCCGCTGCCGTGCATCATCAGGGCGACGTCGATGTCGTGGAAGCAGTCCCCGTGCTTCAGCATGAGGACCTTTCCGCTCACCGTCTCCTCCGCCGGCGTCCCGTAGACGACGACGCTGAAGGGCGCCTTGATGCCTCCGTCCTTCAGGGCCGTGGCCGCTCCCAGGATGCAGGGCCCCTGCATCTGGTGACCGCAGGCGTGCCCCTGGGCTGGGAGCGCGTCGTACTCGCAGAGCAGTCCGATGCGGGGGCCGCCCTCCCCCTGGCGCCAGACGGCCCGAAACGCCGTTTCAAGCCCCCCCACGCCGCGCTCCACGGCAAAGCCCCGCTCCTCAAGCCACGCGGTGAGCAACTGGGACGCATGCCGCTCCGTCAGGCCAACCTCCGGATGGTCGTAGATGTCGTCGGACATCCGGGAGAGCTCCGGCCTGAGGGAGTCGATAAAGCGGTTCATCCGTTCCTTCAAAGTGATCTTTCCTCCTGTCGTGTACGGGGTGCTTTGCCACGTTAAAAACTTGACTGTGTTCAAAAATGATAGCATAAATTGATGGGCGTGGGAAGGAGCTGCGCCCCCGCCCCCGTCGTCAAAAGTCACTGCTGTTAAATTTTAATATAAGCAGTATTCTTCTGGATATATAGACGCTTTTGGGTTAAACTTATGTTGCAGTAGAAAGCAGTTCAATAAATATTAAGGAGTAGGAGGGGGAGTCTATGACCGGCGGCACACTTCCTGGGTGCGGTTTTCTGGAGGTGGTGGAGATGAAACATCTGCGCGTTCTCAAGACGGTGGAGAGGACCGGCGTGAAGGCCTGGCTGGTCGGAGATTCCGCCCGCATGATCGAGATGGGCATCGATCCGAAGGTCATGACGCTGGCCGTGGACGCAAGGGACCTGAGCTCTCTGAGCGACAGGCTGGATAGCGCGACGGTTGACGCCAAAGGGACGTTCCCCGTCCTCCGGGGGACGGTTCTGGGCGCGCCCTTCCGGGCTTACAGCCTCCAGGGCGACACGATCGCGGACGACCTGGCACGCAGGGACCTGAGCATCGAGGCCATCGCCCTGCGCAGCGACGGCGGGGTGGTGGACCCCTTCGGCGGGCGCCGCGACATCCGAAACCGCGTCATCCGCCTGACGGGCGACGACGTGGACCTGATCGACAGGGACCCGCTGCGCATTGTGCGCATCCTGCGCTTTGCGGCGGAGCTGGGGATGGACGTCTTCTGGCGGACCGACATGGACGTGCGCGATTTCCTTAGGGGCCACTCGGACCGCATGAACGCCATCCCCGCCGAACGCTGGGGGCGGGAGATCATCAAGGGCATGAAGGAGCGCCCCTGGCGCTTCATCAGACTCTGCGACCACTACAACCTGCTGCCCTTCTTCCTGAAGGACCTGGAGGATCTGAAGTCCGTGCCGGACGGGCGCGGAAGGACGCTCTTCAGCCACGTCATGGCGACCCTGTCCGTCATCGAGAGGCGTCTGCCGACCCACAAGATCATGCAGGACGAGGCCTTTATCCTGGCGGGGCTCTTCAGCCGCATCGGCACCAGGTCGTTGGACGCCGGGGACGAAGGAGAGCGGAGGAAGAACGAGGCGCTGACCTCCTCCTTCCTGAGCCAGTGGAACATCCCGGCGGAAACGATTCGCGCCGCGCAGGCCATCATCGACGGCTACCGCAGGTTCTACGAGCCGCGGACGGAGGAGGACCTGTGCCGGTCCGTGCTGGAGCACGGGGCCGACGCGATGGCGGCGGGACTTGACTTCGCGGGCTGCATCGCGCGGGCGGAGGGCCTGCCGCACCTGGAGACGCTGTCCGACAATCGATGGCGTCTGGCCCAGGTGCTGCGCCGCTTCAAGTCCGTGGCGCTTCAGACGGGGGGCGCCTCGCGCTTCCTCGGAGGGGACGAGGTGATGAGCCTCCTTCGGCTGGCTCCAGGGCGCATCATCGGCGCTCTTTTGGACGGGCTTGACGTGGCCGTCGGCACGGGGCGGGTGACGAACCGCGCTCAGGCCGAGGAGTGGGTCGTCAGCCATGCACGCTCCGTCTGACACGATCGCCGCGATATCGACGGCTTGGGGCGAGGCGGGCATCGCCGTCGTGCGGGCGTCCGGCCCCTGTGCCGTGCCGCTGGCCCGGTCGGTCCTGCGCTTTGGGCCGAAGGGCTTCCCCCCGCCCCGGACGATGTGCCTGGCCGCCCTCCTGGACGGCGCGGACAACGCCATCGATCAGGTCCTGGCGGTCCACTTTCCAGGGCCTCACAGCTTCACGGGCGAGGACGTGGTGGAGGTCCACACGCACGGGGGAACGTTGGTGGCCCAGCTGTGCCTTGAGGGACTGCTGCGGCGGGGGGCCCGCATGGCGGAGCCGGGGGAGTTCACCCGCAGGGCCTTTCTGAACGGGCGCATGGACCTGTCCCAGGCCGAGAGCGTGCTCGGCATCATCCGCTCCCGCAGCGAGGAGGCCCTGCGGGCCGCGGCGCGGACCCTGTCGGGGGAGTTCTCCGAGTTCGTGCGCCAGATCCGCGACGAGCTCCTGACCCTGCAGGGGGACCTTGAGGTGGGATTGGACTTCCCGGAGGACGCAGCGCCGGCCCTGGACCCGATCGGTCTGCACGACGCACTGGAAACGCTGCGCATCAGCCTGCGGGACTTGGAGGACCGCTGCTCCTTGGGCCTGCTGCTCCGGGAGGGCATCCGAGTGGTCATCTCCGGCCGCCCCAACGTGGGCAAGTCGTCCCTCCTGAACGCCCTGCTGAAGCAGTCCCGTGCCATCGTGACGGCCGTGCCGGGCACGACGCGGGATATTATCGAGGAGACCGTCACCTATCGGGGCATCCCCATCCGGCTGGTGGACACGGCGGGGTTGCGCGTCCCCTCCGACGAGATCGAGGCCAGCGGCATTGAGCGGGCGCGGGCGGCCCTGAAGCAGGCGGACATCTGCCTGTGGCTCCTGGACGGCTCCGCCCCCCTGGAGGACGCGGACCGGGATTACATCCGCAGCCTGGGGACGCGGGAGTCGATCATCGTCCTGAACAAGGCGGACAAGGCCCTTGCAGTGACGGAGGATGACCTGCGGGCCATCGTCCCGGAAGGGAGGACGCTCGCCATCTCCGCCAAGACGGGGGAGGGCCTGGACGCCCTCAAGGAGGCCATCGTCGCCATCGCTACGGCGGGTGGAGCACTGGACGTGGGGCTGAACGTCACGGCACGGCAACTGTCGGAGCTTCGCGCCTGCGCGGAGGCCATCGCGGAGGCTCAGAGGGTCCTGGAGGCCGACATGGGACAGGACGTGACGGCGTCCCTCCTGGGCACGGCCAGGAAAGCCCTGGAGCGCACGCTGGGAATCGCAGCGGACGACGACCTCCTGGACTCCATCTTCAGCCGCTTCTGCGTCGGCAAGTAGGCCGGCAGCGAGGCAGACCTTTAAGAGAGCGCAACGACAGAAAGCGGCGGGCCTTGACCCGCCGTTTTTTTGTTCCCCGCCTTTACATTTCGTCCGCGCCATAGTAAACTACAATTAAATAAACAAATGCCACTATTTAAAATTTACTGATCTGAAAAAACACCAGTTTAACAGGGCGCAGTAAAGGGGCGCCGTATCCACCTTGATTGCCGTTGGCTGCATGATTCTCTTGAGCTTGTTTTAAGCTCCGTTCGTTCCAGCCCCCGCAAGAAGCTTGTGCCGGTGGGTATGTAAAAAACAAAGCGAGGTTAGGCCGATGATCATGAACCCTTCTGCAGTGAAGCGCGTTGTGATGGATGGAAAGAGCCTCTCCCTTGAGGGCTTCGTCGCCGTTGCGCGGTTTGGCGCCTCCGTGGAGCTGGCCGAGTCCGCCCTCCGCGCCATGGAGCGATCCCGGACGCTGGCGGAGAAGATCGTGGGGGAGAAGCGCGCGGCCTACGGCATCACCACAGGCTTCGGGGACTTTCAGAAGGTGGCGGTGCCGGAGGAGATGTCGAACCAGCTCTCCACGAACCTGATCCTGAGCCACTGCACGGGCACGGGGGACCCTTACGCCGCCGAGGTGGTGCGCGGCATGATGCTCCTGCGGGCCAACGCCCTGTGCGAGGGGGTTTCCGGAGTGCGGCCCGTCCTGGTGCAGATGCTCGTCGAGATGCTGAACCGGGGAGTGACGCCCGTCGTCCCCCAGAAGGGGTCCCTTGGGTCCTCCGGCGACCTGGCGCCGCTGGCCCACATGACGCTGCCCCTCCTGGGGCGCGGGCGGGCGCTGTATCAGGGCGTGGAGATGAGCGGAGCGGAGGCGATGGAGAAGGCAGGGATCCCGACGTTGAGCACGCTGGCCTGCAAGGAGGGCCTGGGCATGACGAACGGCACCTGCGCCATGACGTCGGTCGGGGCCCTGGCCCTCTACGACACGATTTGCGCGGCCCAGCTGGCGGACGTCATCGCCTCCCTGTCCTTCGAGGGGCTGACCGCCCTGAAGGACGCCTTTGACCCGCGCGTCCACCAGGTCCGCGGCCAGAGGGGGCAGATCCGGGTGGCCGCCAACATGCGCCGCCTGATGGAGGGGTCCGAGATACTGGACCGCTGCCAGGGGGATCGGGTGCAGGACGCCTACGCTCTGCGCTGCGTGCCCCAGTACCACGGCGCGGTGCGCGACGCGCTGGACTACGTGCTGGACAAGGTGGAGATCGAGCTGAACGCCGTCACGGACAACCCCCTGCTGTTCCTGGAGGACGAGGCCGTCATCTCGGGGGGCAACTTCCACGGCGAGCCCATGGCCATCCCCTTCGACACCCTGGGCATCGCCTGCTCCGAGCTTGCCAACATCTCCGAGCGGCGCACGGAGCGCATGGTCAACGCGGCGCTCTCCAATGGCCTCACCCCGTTCCTGACGACGAAGGCCGGCGTGAACTCCGGCTTCATGATCGTCCAGTACGCCGCGGCCTCCATGGTGTCGGAGAACAAGGTGCTGGCGCACCCGGCCTCCGTGGACTCCATCCCCTCCTCCGCAAACCAGGAGGACATCGTTTCCATGGGCACCACCGCCGCGCGCAAGGCCGGCTGGATCGTGCAGAACACCCTCTCCGTGCTGGCGGACGAGCTCTTGACGGCCTGTCAGGCCATCGACATCCGCCGCCGCCTGGACACCCACGGCCAGGGGATCACGCCGCTGCACGAGGCGCTCTTGAAGCACGTGCGCGAGCGGGTGGCCTTCTACGAGGTGGACCGGGAGATCTGGCCGGACATCGCGGAGGTCGAGAGGATGGTCCGCAGCGGCGAGCTCCTGGAGATCGTGAGAGCGCACGTCCCCGACCTGGAGTAGGCCGTCGTGAGCCTCGTTAGGTTGAAGGTCGTCCGCGCGGACCCGGCGGGCAACGCCACGCTCTTCGTGCTGACGCCCGTCGACCGCGCGCTGCGCGCCGACGCCGCGGGAAAGCTGATCGCCGCCCTGCCGGAGATGAAGGTCGAGCAGGTGGGCTTCGCCTCCGCACCCCTCATGGGCGGTGCCGCCCGGCTTGAGATGGCCGGGGGCGAGTTCTGCGGCAACGCGGCCCGTGCCTGGGGCATGTGGACCGCACGGGAAGCAGGGCGCGTCCCTCGGCCTGAGAGGGTGCGGATCGAGGTCAGCGGCTGCAGCCACCCCATCGCGGTGGACGTGGACTGGGCGGAGGGCACGGCGCGGACGGAGATGCCCCTGCCCCTTGCGGCTCGCCCCGTCCCGGAGTTCGGGGGGACGTTGGTCCACCTGGGCGGCATCGCTCACCTCGTGGTTTGGGACGAGGTTCCGAGCCGCGACTTCTTCCACCGCGCGGAGCCGGCCTTTAAGGGGATGGCCGGGCTTGAGGCCTATGGCGTCATCTTCCTGAACCGTCTCGACGCGGCGGGAGAGGCGCGGCTAACGCCGTTCGTCAAGGTCCCCTCCGTGGGGACGCTGTTCCAGGAGGGCAGCTGCGGGTCCGGCAGCCTGGCCGCGGCGGTGGCGGAGAGCATGGAGGTCCGGGACGGCGAATTCTGCAGGCGGTACGTCCAGCCCGCCGGGGCCCTGACCGCCTCGGTCGTCCGGCGGGATGGGGCGGTGCGGAGCGCCTTTATCGAGGGGCCGGTTTCCCTGGACGAGCCGGTCGAGGTCGAGCTTGACCTATATGCGGTGAGGTGATGCCGTGATGCTATAATTTTTTAAGAGGGGCGGAAGCGGCCGGCGGACGGGCCGCCCCCTAGGCCGAGGCGCATTGTGAGCCACATCTTTGACCTTGCGGACTTTATTCAGACAAAAGGAGGGTTTAGATTGTCTATTCTGACCAACCCGGTAACGGTTTCCGTCATCGTGCTGTGCGTGCTGTGCCTTTTCAAGCTCAACATCCTGGCGGCCATGCTGGTGGCCTGCTACGCCGGCGCCCTGGTGGGCGGCATCCCGTTCCGCGACGTGATGGGCATCATCACGGAGGGGTTCAGCAGCAACGCCGAGACGGCCCTGGCATACCTGCTGCTTGGCACCTTCGCCACGGCCATCGCCACCACGGGCCTTGCGGACATCATGGGCAAGAAGATGTCCCGCCTGATGGGAGACCGGCGGGCGGTGCTGCTGCTGATCCTGGCGGGCGTCAGCTGCTTGTCCCAGAACCTCATCCCCATCCACATCGCCTTCATCCCCATCATGATCCCGCCGATGTTGGCCATGTTCAACCGCATGAAGCTGGACCGCCGCGGCGCGGCCTGCTCCCTGGCCTTCGGACTCAAGGCGCCCTACATCGCCATCCCCTTCGGCTTCGGCACGATCTTCCACGGCATCATCGCAAAGAACATGACCGAGAACGGCATGCCCATCGAAACGGCCGTGGTCTGGCACTACACGTGGCACCTCGGCGTGGCGATGTTCCTCGGCCTGCTGATCGCCATCTTCATCTCCTACGCCGCTCCCCGCGAGTACAAGACGCTGGACGTGGACACGTCGGCCACGGACGCCATCTCCGAGGAACTGAAGCCGGCTCACTGGATCACGGTCCTGGCCATCTTCGTTGTGGTCGCGGTGCAGATTTGGACCGAATCCCTGCCCCTCTCCGCCCTGAGCGGCCTCGTGGTGATGTTCGCCCTGAGAGCCGTCCCCTGGAGCAGGATCGACGACCAGTTTGCGGGCGGCATCAAACTCATGGGCATGATCGCCTTCGTGATGCTGATCGCGGGCGGCTATGCCGGCGTCATGAAGCAGACGGGCGGCGTCGACGAACTGGTTCACGCGGCGGCCAACGCCATGAGCGGCAGCAAGGTCATGGCGGCGACGATGATCACCCTCATCGGCCTCCTGGTGACGATGGGCATCGGCACCTCCTTCGGCACGATCCCCGTGCTGGCGGTGCTCTACGTCCCGCTCTGCAAGCACATGGGCTTCTCCACGCCGGCGACGTGCCTCCTGATCGCGGCAGCGGCGGCCCTCGGCGACGCGGGCTCCCCGGCCTCCGACACGACCCTCGGCCCCACGGCGGGCCTGAACGCGGACGGCCAGCACGACCACATCTGGGACACCTGCGTTCCCACGTTCCTGCACTTCAACATCCCGCTGATGGTCGCGGCGATCATCCTGTCGCAGTACCTGTAGCGCGGCGCCGCAGGCTTCCGGGCCTGACCCTCGGCCGGCGGGGCGAAAACATCGCCCCGCCCCTTTTTTTGCCCCTGGGTCAGCCTGGACGCCGCTCCCGGAGGTATCGGTACGTGCTGTCCGGCGTCATGGCCCGAACGGTGCCCCAGTCTTGGGCGGCCAGCGCAGCCCGCACCCGCGATGCGCTGATGGCCTCTCCCCCTGCGGAGGCCCGCTCCACCACCACGACCTGGATGCCGCACTTCGGCAGCCGCTCGAGGAGCGCCTCGTTGTAGCGCGCCGTGGACGGACTGAAGGGCTCCGTCCCCACGTAGCGCCTCGCGATGCCGAGGGCGGGGGCCACGAGGTCGCAGAAGACGGCTGCATCCAGCGCGCCCTGCGCCGCGGCCAGCGACTCCTGCCGCGTGAAGTAGGCGGGAAAGGTGCGCGCGGAGATGACGTACTCGCCGCCCGACAGGACCTCGACGTTGGCCAGGTCCGCCGTGCCCTCGCGCATCAGCCGGAATCGGACGTCGAAGGGGAACTCCGACCGGTCCTCGCGCACGGCCAACACCCATACCCAGGGGTTCTCCGAGGCGGCCCGCTCCACGAGGTGCCGATGTCCCAGCGTGAAGGGGTTGGCGTTCATCACGACGCAGGCGTGAGGTGCGGGCCGGCCCTTCGCCTGACGCCGAAGGCCCTCCGCGTAGGCCGAGGCGCTGCCGCTTCCGACCTCCAGAAGGACGGCGTAGGGCCGTGCGTCCGCCACCCTGCGAAATCCAAGGCCTGCAAAAAAACGCTCCATGTCGGGCTTGGTGATCACCTGCCAATAGGTGATGCCGCGCTGGACGGCCCTCTGGATCAGGGCCGTGATGAGCGTGGCGGAGAGCCCTTCCCCACGGTGCGCCGCGTCGACGGCGACCCCCTGCAGCAGGTTCCCCTTCAGGAAGCCGCACCCCACGAGGCGCCCGTCCTCGTAGAGCCCTACGCCCTCGTCCGCCTCCTCCGGCAGCGTGAGGTCGTTCGCCTTCAGGAGCGCCGCCAGTTCCGGGTCCCTCTCCGGCCGATAGATCGCGTCCACGCTGACCTCTCCCATGACGACCACCTCCCGCACAACACGGATTCCGTTGCTCCGCTGCCTCTGCAACGGCACAGGCCCTGTAAGTCCGTTTCGAAAATCCGCGCTTTTCATTCTATTTTAAAACCGTTAGTCGCAGGGTTTTACTCTCATAAAACACAAATTTTATTATATCATTTGAGCCGTACCGAAAGCGGGGCGCGCCTTACCGGAGCAGGGCGGCACTTTGAGAGGGGACATTGGGATGACGGGCGGGGAGCGAAGGGGCGGACGGAGGATCGAGTTTTTTGCGCCGAGGGCCGTGGGGCTGGAAGAGGTGTTGCAGGCACGGGAGCGGCGCCAGGCGGCGCAGCGGGCTCTGCTGGCGCGGTGGGGAACGCCCCTCGTCAGCCTTTGTATGAACGTCCCCGGCCCCGTCAAGGATACGCCCCTGATCGAACTGGCCTTCCGTCATGGACTTGACGAGCTCGAGGCGCGTCTGCCCCCGCCCCTGGCCATGGAGGTGAGGCGGGATGCGGCTGGGCCGGAGGCCCTCCTCGCGTTCCGGATGGAGGCGCCCGCTCTCAAGGCCCTGGGGGAGGCGGTCGAGGCGGAGGCGCCCGTGGGGCGGCTCCTCGACGTGGACGTGTTGGACGGGGAGGGACACAAGCTCTCCAGGGCCGTGCCCCGCACCTGCATTGTGTGCGGCGGGCCGGCCTTTGACTGCGCCCGCAGCCGGGCCCACGGGTTGGCTGCCGTCGAGGCGGCAGCGCGGGCGCTCCTGATGGGCTGGGCTGCGCCGCGCTTTGCGGAGGCGGCGGAAGCCGCGCTGTTGGAGGAGGCGCGCCTCACGCCGAAGCCCGGCCTGGTGGACCGGTCGAACAACGGCGCCCACCGCGACATGGACCTCCCCATGCTGGAGAGGAGCGCCAGGGCGCTTCGCCCGTACTTCGAGCGATTCTTCAGGGCGGGAATGGATGAGCCGGACCGGTTCCTCCCGCTGCGGGGGATCGGCGTGGAGGCGGAGGCCGCGATGATGGAGGCCACGGGGGGCGTCAATGCGCACCGCGGGGCGATCTTCGCCCTGGGGCTGCTGCTGGGGGCGCTTGGGGCGTCGCTCCTTGACGGGCGGGACGTCCTTCAGCGCGCGGCGGCCCTGGCGAGGCAGAGGCGTGGGGGAGGCGAGGGGTCCCACGGCGCGTCGGTGCGCACCCGCTACGGCGCAGGCGGGGCGGTGGAGGAGGCCATGGCCGGGTTCCCGACGGCCTTCCGGGCGCGGGCCGCTCTGGAGGCGAAGGGGCCGCTGACGGCGCTCCTGGGGCTCCTTGCGCGCTGCACGGACACTAACCTCCTGTATCGCGGCGGACGGAAAGGGCTCCTCCTGGTCCGGGCGATGGCGCGGGCCGCCCTCTGCCTGCCGCAGGGGATGCACCCCTGGGCAGCGCGGGGCATGGACCGCGTGATGATCCGCCGGAACCTCAGCCCCGGAGGGTCCGCGGACCTCCTGGCCCTGGCCCTCTTTATGGAGCGGGCGGGGCTGTAGGGAGGTAGAGGCAGGTCGCGTGTCCCGTGGTGCGCGGCGAAGGGCGCGAGGCGTAGTCGTCGGAGTTGCTGCGCTCCAGCAGGACGGCTTCCCCGTTTCCCAGGGTCTGCATCAAGGCGAGGAAGAGCCGTGCGCCGCGCCGGCAGTCCACGTCCAGCCCACCGATCTCGCCCGTGCGAAAGCCCCTCAGGACCGCCAGGGTCCGGTCGTCCTCCGCGTCGGACTCGGCCCGCGGCTTGTAGTGGGACAGGTCCATGCTCAGGAGCACCACGCCCCCCTCCTGGCGCAGCAGGCGCGTCAGCACGCGGTGCGCGCGCAGGAGCTCCATGTCGCTGGCGCCGGTCCGCACCAGGAGGCACAACACCTCCGCGCCGGGAAAAAAGCGCTGGACGCGCGGGATGTGTTCCGTGACGCAGTGGTCCCGCTGCACGGCGTCGTCCTGGCGGGGCATGGCCCAGGAGAGGGCGCGCGCAGCCGCCGCGTCGCCGGACAGCAGCAGGTCCCCTGCGGGGGTCCTCCAGTCCGGCGCGCCCAGGACGACGCCCGCGCGGGCCCGGCCGAAGTGGTCCGGGCCGATGATCACGACGCGGGCCGGGGTTGCGTCCTCCGAGGCTAGCCGCTCGTAGAGGTGGTCGATCATCGCTCCGGCCACGCTGTGGTGTGGGGCTAGGGCCCCGACGACGCGGGGAGCGGCCTCCGCCGCGGAAACAAGACAGGCGGCGGCCGCCAGGGCCGCCGCAATCCGTCTGAGTCGATTCGATAAGCTAGTCATTGACCTTGTTCTGCCAGTAGGGGAGGGCCGTCTTCAGCTCGTCCTGACGCTTCTCGTCGTAGACGAGGGCCTTCCACTCATCGTCGTCCATCCGCTTTTCCCCCATCGGGGTCGTGAAGGTGTAGTAGGAGAACATGTAGCCCTCCGTGACGCGGAATCCGCCCGACTTGTCGTTGACGTAGACCCGGAGCTTCCTGGGCGTTCCCGTGCCCATGAAGAGGACCTCGCCCGTCGGAACGGAGGTGGCGACGTCCGCCACGAGGGCCATGCGAAGCTGTCGCTGCGCCTCCTCGCCCACGATCTCACCGATGTCCTCGGGCAGGACGGAGGCCAGCCTGAAGCTCAGCAGCTGCTCGAAGTCCTCCCAGGTCATGGAGTCGTCCAGGGCGCGTTCGGCGATCGCCGTCAGCCCACGCATGTCCTTGGCGAAGGACATCAGGTTCGCCGCGTAGTACTCCCGCCATTTCTCGTTCTCCTTGGGCAGGAGCTTCGTCAGGGTTTCCACAAGGCGGTCCGCGGCCTCTGTCAGGGCGCTGTAGAGCGCCGGAACGGGCTCGACGTAGCTGCGGGGGATGGGCAGCTTGAAGGGGCCGGGGATCCAGAGGTCTCCGCCTCCGTCCCCCATCTCCGCGCCGCTCTGCTCCGCGTAGAGGATCGTGTCGTGCTTCAGCTCCGTCATCGCGGCCTCGGCCGTGATGAGCTTCTTGTAGCCCCAGGCCGGACGGTTGGCGAAGAACTGCTTCGATCCCGCCTCGGCGAGGTACGCCCGGACGAACTTCAGGACGTCCGTGTAGACGTTGTCGCCGTCCTTACCGGTCGAGTAAGCCTCCCAGAGGTCGGCCATGGCCCGCTGATTTTTCTCGTAGTCCTTGAACTTCCCGTTCGGCTTCATCTCGGCCTGAGCGGTCGGGGAGCCCAGCACCGCCATGACGTCCAGCGGGTCCGGGAGCGGCCGCATGTCCTCACGCGTGCTCGTGGCGGGGAAGGTCAGCGCGTCGAAGACCATCGCGTCGAAGGTGACGCGTCGGGGCAGGACGGCGAACTTCTTGCCATCGAGCTTCTGAATGACGCTCTTCTTCCCTGCCGCATCGAGCGCCTCCACGAGCGCCTTGACGCGGTCCAGCTTGGCGAGGTCCCCCAGCTTGAAGGGCTTGAGGGCCACGGACAGGTCGTCCCACGAGTTGACGTTGGAGCTGCCCACCAGGTAGGAGATGGGGTCGGCCAGGGCGCGCCAGCGCTTCTGGACCTCCGGGGTGCTCAGGATGTGGTTCAGGATGAGCGTTGCCGCCGCGCCGTTCTCGCTGTCCAGCGGCCAGGCGGTGCCCAGGAGGTAGGTGGTCCGGAAGTAGGCCTTGAGCCCGTCGTTCATCGTGTAGTGGCCTCTGGGTTCGAAGAGGGAGAGGTCCTGCGGCAGCTCCGTGAAGGGGTTGGTCTCCAGGATGCCGGAGCCGCGCATCGCACCCTCCGCAAACTCCCGGACTTCCGCCGGAACGTTCCCCTTGCCGTTCGACGCCAGGTAGAGACCGAGGGCGATGAAGCCCTTGACGTTGGCCACGGCCGTCCGTCCCGGCTCGGAGGCGGAGAGCTGCTTCGGCAGCTTCGCGGCGGCGTCCCTCATGGCGTTGAGCAGCCCCGTGACGCGGGGAGCCAGGGCCTTCTCCTCCAGCTTCTGAAGGGAGCGGTCGAAGTAGAGGTGGAAGGCGTGCATGGGCAGGTCCGCCGTGATGAACTTGGCCGTCAGCTCGTCCATGTCCGAGTAGCAGTCCACCAGGTCGTCCTCGTTGATGAAATCTCGAAGCTGAGGGGCCGGGTCGAGGTAGAAGCCGTTCTTCAGAAGGGCGGCGCGGGCCTCCGCCTCCAGGGAGGCCGGCAGGTTCTCCTCCTCGACGCGGGTCAGGTCGGGCGACGACGCGGACAGGTCCCTGAGGTCCTCTGCGCGCAGCCAGGCCTGGCGTCTGTCGGAGCCCGAAAACTCCGGGTTCGAGGCCTCCGCTTTCTCCTGGAGCGCCGAGAGGGCCTCGCGATCGGGACCCTCATCGTAGTTCGTGTAGAAGGTGCAGAGGACCCACAGGGCGCCGTCCTCACCCTTCTTCTGGCCCAGTGCCGTCACCACGGCGCCCCGGGGAAGCGTGAACTTCGAATAGTCCGAGAGGGGCAGGCTCCCCGGCAGGAGGTACGGCATGGCGCCGTCCTTCAGGACCTGCCAGGGACGCGGGGCGAAGCCCTCGTGTTCCGGCATGGGGGCCAGGAGCTTCTGCTCCACGAAGCCCAGCATCTCCGTCCCGTCGGGCCCGGCTTTGATGGAGAGCCAGCCCTCCTGCTTCGAGGGCTCCGCATCAAGGGTGTCGCCGTAGGCGATGCAGAAGGTGTTCTCCTCTTCCTTCGGCTGGTAGGCCTCCCATCGGCCGTCGGGCGCGGCCTTTGCGTCCTTCAGCTCTTCGAAGACCGGCGCCACGGGGCTTGTGACCACCCAGCGCTGAGCGGCCTCGGCGACGCCCGTCAAGAGCGCTGCCAGGAGCAGCGCAAACAAGGGGCAAATCGCCGAACGTCTTAGCCATTTTCCTTTCATCTCGTACATCCCTCCAAGATAAACAAATGGTCGAATGCGGCCGGAACCCTCCGGCCCGGCTCCGATTATAACCTGAGGCAGGCCGTTCCGCCGCCGTCAATTTCACCGCTTTAAGGCGGTCATTCGTACAGCCGGCCCGCCCAGTAGGGGAGGCACTGCTTCAGCTCGTCCTGCCGTCCGCCGTCCCGAACCAGGGCCTGCCACTCTCCCTCGGTCATCCCGGCTCCCAGGGGTCGCGTGAAGGCATAGAAGGAGAGCGTGCGCCCCTCCGTGACGCGGCTTCCCCCCGATCGGTCGTTGACGTAGACGAGGAGCCTCCGCGGCGCGCCCGTGCCGACGTAGATGGCCTGCCCGACTGCGGAGGACGCGGCGACCTCCGCCAGGACGACCGCGGAGGGTCCCTCTGCGGGCAGGCGAAGGTGCTGGATGCGGTAGAAGTCGTCGTAGGTCATGGCGTCGTCGATGGCGCGCTGCGCGATGCCGGCGAGGCGGCGCATCTCGCTGGCGAAGTCCGTCAGGCCCCGGACGCCAGGGTCCAGATTGCCTCCCAGGAGGGGGGCCGCGAAGGCCGCCAGTCGGTCCGCGGCCTCCGCCAGGGCGCTGTAGAGGGCTGGCGCGGGCTCGAGGTATCCCCTGGGGAGGGGCTGGGCGAAGGGGCCCGGACGCCAGGTTCCTTCGGGGTCGCGCCCTGTGGAAACGTCCTGGCCTGCGGGCGCCTCCGCCGAGCTCCCCAGCTCCGTCAGCGCGGCCTCCGCCGTGACGAGCCTCTTGTAACCCCAGGCCGGCTGCGTCGCGAAGTACTGAGCCGGGCCCTTCCCCGCCGGAGCGGGCGCTAGGTAGGTGCTGAGGCACCTCAGGGCGTCCGTTCGGAGGCTGTCCTCCTCCCTGCCCGCCGCGTACCCCGCCCACAGGTCCGCTGCAGCCCGCAGGGCCTGGTCGCTGCCCCGGCTCCCCGCGAACAGCGAGAGCTCATCCCGCGCCGGCTGGGACCCCAGCGCCGCCATGACCTCCAGCGGGTCCGGCAGCGGAGTTGGCTCCTCGGCTGCGGCCTCCGGGGGTGCGACGGGGAGCCCGAACGCCCGCGCCTCGAAGGAGGGGCGAACGGACAGGAGGGCGAACCTGCGCCCGAGGCCGCCGTCCCTCTGGTCGAGCTCCGCGAGGGCCGACATCAGGGCCTTCACGCGGTCCGGGGCCTTGAGGTCCGCCAGCGTGAAGGGCTCCAGGGCCGCGGCGACGCCGTCCGCTGGAGCCAAGGTCCCCCGCAGGTATTGGAGGGGCGCGACGAGGGCGCGCCAGCGCGCCTGCACGTCCCTCGTCCTCATGAGGCGGTTCAGGATGAGGATGGCAGCGGCTCCCGTCTCCGTGTCGGTGGGCCAGGCCGTTTCCAGCAGGCGTGAGGTGCGGAACCAGGCCTTCATCTGGTTGTTCAGCAGGTAGCGCCCCCGCGGGGCGAAGGCGGCGAAGTCCTGGGAAAGCTCCGTGAAGGGGTTGCGATTGAGGCCCCCCGTGCCCAGCATCGTGCCCCAGGCCAGGTCCGTGACCTCCGGCGGGACCTCCGTCACGCCGCCCGTGGCGAGGTACGCGGCCAGGGCGATGAAGTCCTTGACGTTGGCTGCGGCCGTCCGGCCCGGCTCCGAGGCGGAGAGGTCATCGGGCAGGCGCCGGGCGGCGTCCGCGAGGGACCTCAGGAAGTCGTGGAGCAGGGGCAGGAGCGCCCGCTCCTCGACCCTCTGCACCGCGCGGCCTGCGGAGAGGCGGAAGGCACAGAGTGCCATGTCGGCCGTGATGAAGCGCGCCCTCCGGGGGGCTGCGGCCCCGCCTCCGTCGGGCCCCAGGATCGGGTCGGGATCGACGTAGAAGCCGCTGTGGGTCAGGAACTTGCGCTCGTCGCGGCTGAGGCCCGGAGGAAGGGCCTCAGGGGCCACCTGCGTCAGGTCGGGGGATGTGGCGGCCAGGGAGGTCAGGGCCTCCTCCGGCGCCCAAGCGCAGCGGCGGTCCGACCCCGCGACCGGCCCCACTCCGGACCGGTCCGTTTCAAAGACGCAGAGCAGCCAGGCCCGGCCCTCCGAGTCCGCCGCGCGGCCGGAGATCGAGGCCACGGTTCCGCGGGGCATCCGAAGCCCGTCGTAGGCGGAGAGGGGGAGGGCTCCAGGCAGGAGGAAGAGGGCGGACACGTCCCGACGGGCCTGCCAGGACTGGGCGGGAAAGGGCTCGTAGTCCGGCATGGGGACCATGAGCCTCCGCTCCACGAAGCCCGACGTTTCCCGTCCGTCCGGTCCCCGCCGGAGGGCCAGCCAGTCCGCGCGCTCCGACGGGTCCGCGTCAACGACGTCGCCGTAGGCCATGACCAGAGCGCCCGCGTTGCCGCGGACCTCCGCCCAGCCTGCGTCGGGCGCCGGGACCGCGCCCTCCAGCCGCTCGAAGACGGGGACGATGCGCCCCGAGGCGACGTAGCGCCGGGCCCCCTCCGCGGGGGCAGGGGGGAGGGCCGTCAGGACCGCGAGGGCCGCGCCGATCGCAAGGTTCAGACACAAATTAGGATGTTTCACCGTTTCAACACCTCGGTTTTATCCGCCGGAAGCTTTGTGGAACGGTTGCCCTTTCGGAAGACCGATCCTTCGAGTTACGGCCTTTTGTCCCTTATTCTATCGTAAACTTTCGTAAACTTGAAGGTTTTGCCAGGGCGCGGCAGGGGCGCGATCCAAGCGAGCGGCCCCTTTGAAAAAAATCGGTGGGATGGCCCTTCTCCGGACAGCCGGCTCCGTGCTTCCATGAGGCACACGGGGCACGGACCGGGGCGGTCCCGTGCCGGGGCTTTTAAATTTCTGGAAGGGACAGGAGGGGCAATAGGCGATGGAACAGTTTTTGAGGTTCCTCAACCGGCTTGAGGAGGAAAAAATTTATTACCGGCTCAACAAGGTTCGGGAGGAGGCGGTGATGGCGGAGATCGCTGTTCCGGGGGAGCGCTGGGAGGTCGAATTCATGGAGGACGGGTCCGTGGAGGTCGAGAGGTTCGTCAGCGCGGACGGGGTCTCCGGCTGCGTGGACATGGACCACTGCCCGGAGCTGGACGATCTCTTCGAGAGGTTTTCCGAGTAGCTGTAGCGATGAGGACTAAAGCGGCCTGCAGGGCCATCGGCACCCGGTCAAATTTTTTGGTCCCCGCGGCCGCCGCGCTCACTGGGAAAGCTTCAGGTCGAAGCGCCGGAGGCGTCGTGGCTTGTCCCCCGACGCCTTTTGTTCGGGGGAGGGGGAATTGGTCACCGGCTGCTGCGGAGTGCGCCTCAGGGTGTGGGAGCCGCAGCAGGAGTAGACCCGAACGTTGTTCTCCAGGAACCACGTCACGTTCTTGTAGACGTCGCGGGTCCGCGACCTGATGCAGACCTTCCAGCCCGTTTCGGGCATGGTGTCGAAGAGGAGGCGGCACCGCTCTCCCCCGTCCTCGTAGTCGAGGTCCCCGGAGGCCGTCGAGAGGACGGTCCGGATCGTTCGGACGAAGTCCGGCCCGGCGTCACGGACCGCGGGGCGCATCAGGGCCGATGGCCGGGAGCTCGCCAGCACGACGCCCTGCGAGTCCAGGACGTCGGCCGTCAGGGAGTCAGGGAGGGCCCGGGCCACGACGAGCTTCTGGAGCTCGAACACGTCCATGTCGCAGGTCACGAAGCCCCGCCACGTTTGACCCCTCGCCCACACGGGGTAGACGGCGGAGACCGAGGGGGTCCGCGTCAGAGGATGAATCCGGAACGGCCGCCACAGGACCGCCTCAGTGTCCTCCGGAACGGCTTCGGCGTCGTCCGGGAAGCCGTCGATCGTCGAAACGTCCCCCGCCTCCCGAAGGGCGTACTCCGCGAGGGGCCTTCCGTCCGCAAAGGCCTCGGCCGGCAGGCGGAGGCCCAGGCTGCCGACTACGTCGTAGGACGTGAGGTAGCGGGCCGGAAGGGACTTGCAGGCGAGGGCGTCGCCGGCAGCGCCGCATCGTCCCGCCTCAAGCGCCGCCTTTTTGAGCAGGACGCCCGTCCTCAGCGTTTCCATCTGGATGGAGTTCAGGAGGGTCTCGATCTCGGAGCGGACCTCCTCGCGCAGCTTGTCCGGGGCGAAGCGCAGGACCGCGCGGTAGCCCAGGACCCCTGCCGCGGCTGCAAGACAAAGAAGACAAAGGACTCTGCGGACGAAAAGGCCGCGTTTCTCCATCGGTGCGAATCTCCCTTCCCCGTGCCTGACGGGCACGAACCTCTTTTAATTCTACACCCGATGCACCGCCGCCGGACGTTGTATAATAAACCATCGTCCTCCTGTCGGCGGACGCAGAGGGAGGTGTTTGCTCGTGGTCCTGTTTCGTTCTCGCGGCGGCCTGGCTATAGCGGCCCTTTGCGCTGCGGCGGCTCTGGCCTTGGGCTTCCTGTGCTGGCGGAGCACTGGACGCGACCCCATCGTGCTCACGATATGGCACAACCCCACGGGGCACGTGGAGGACGCGCTGACCGTGGCCGTGGACCGCTTCAACCGATCGACGGGGCGGAAGCACGGCGTCGCCATCCTCGTCACGAACATCGCCAAGGCTGAGATCATCCACGAGAACCTGACGTCCATCGCAGAGGACGCGCCGGGAGCCCCGGAGCCTCCGGACATCGTCGTGGCCTATCCCAAGTCCGTCCTGCCCCTGATCGAGAAGGGACGGGTGGTCCCCTTTGACGACTACTTCTCTCAGGAGGAGCTGGCCCGATACGTTCCTTCCTTCATCGAGGCGGGGCGCATCCACGACGGAAAGCTCTACTCCTTCCCCATCGGCCGCGGGTCGGAGGGCCTGATCCTGAATCGCACGCTCTGGAACCGTTTCGCGCAGGACACGGGCGTACAGCTGTCGGAGCTGGGGACCCTCGAAGGGCTGTTCCACGCGGCCGAGCGCTACTACCGTTGGACGGACGACAAGACGCCGAACGTCCAGCGCGACGGGGCGATGTTCTTCATGGTGGACAACCCATTCAACCTGCTACAGGCTGCCTTCGCCCAAATGGGAGAGGCCCCCTTCACGGACGAAGGACTCAACACCGAGTCGCCGACCTATCGGCGCGTGTTTCAGTTGCTCTTTGAGCCGAGGGTGCGGGGTTACTCGGCCATCTACAAGGGCTACGGAACGGACCTGGCCAAGACGGGGCTGCTCCTGTGCTGGACCAGCGCTACGGCGGGTATTACCTTCGTGCCCGATCGGGTGACCTACCGGGACAACACCTCGGAGCCCGTGAGCTTCGACATCCTGCCCTTCCCCGTGCTGGAGGGAGGGAAGAAGGCCGCCATTCTCCGATCCGGAGGCTTCACGCTCCTGCGCAGCACGCCCGATCGGGAGGCTGCGGCCGTCCTGTTCTTGAAGTGGCTGACGTCCCCGGACGAGAACCTCCGCTACGTCTACGGCACGGGCTACCTCCCCGTGACGCGACAGGCGGCGGAGCGAGCCGAGGCGGAGTGGCGCGAGGGCGCCTGCGGGATATGGAAGAGCTACATCAAGACGATCGGGGTCATGCAGCGCGAGTACGCCTTCGTCCCCCAGAGCCCCCTGCCGAACTACGGGGAGCTCGAGATCCGCTACGAGCGGGCCCTGTGGGACGTCGCGTCGGAGTCCCGCCAGCGCTATCGGGACGCCCTGGACGCCGGGATGAGCGAGGAGGACGCCTGGAACATGGCGTCGAGAGGGGCCTATGAACAGTTCCTCGACCGGACCCGGTGATGCCCTCAGGCGCGTGCTGCGGCTGAAGCTCTACGCCTTCTTCGCCGCGAGCGCGTTGACGGTGGCTGCTGTCGTCTTTATGGCCCTCCTCCTGACGGGAGGCGTCAGCCTGAGGGATCGGCGGGGACGCCTGGCCTTCGACAACGAGCTGAACCGCCTGGCCGCCGGAACGGAGCGCCGGCTGGGGGAGCTCTCGGCCATGACCCTGCAGCTCAGCCGGATGATCTCGCGGGGCGCGGAGCAGTTTCTGTCCGCTAAGGACCTCTCTCCGGACGGGCTGATGCGCCGGCCGGAGCTGCTGGAACCGCTTCTGGCGTCGCAGTTCGACCTCCTGATGCTCTCGCTGCAGCGCTCCCGCGCCACGGGGGCCTTCATGATCCTGAACGCCACGGCCAGCCTGCGCCTTCAGGAGGCCGTGACCTCCCGATCGGGGCTCTACCTCGTCAACTGGGCCCCGGACTTCGTCAACGGGTCCGCCCTTCAATACCAGCTGCTGCGGGGCCCCGCGGGGATCGCCCTGGACCGCGGATTCGCCATGGAGAAGGAGTGGGGCATGGAGTTCGACGTCCAGGGCGCGGACTACTTCTCCCTTCCCCAATCGCGGGCGGAGGAAACCCCGGAGGAAGCGGAACACGTCTGCCTGTGGTTCCCGGCGGCGTCCGTCCGGGGCACGGCGCGGCGCGCCATGCTGTGTGCAGCGCCCCTCGTCGATTCCCAGGGGAACGCGTTCGGCGTCTGCGGCTTCGACCTCACGGACCTGTACTTCAAAAGGACCAACGTCCCCGCCTCCAACATCTACGAGGGCGCCTTTTGTGCACTGGTCCCTATAGACGAGACGGGGCTGGACCTGTCCGGAGGCCTCGTGTCGTGGCGTTACTTCGTCGATGAGGGGCCGGGTGGCGCGGGGGTGGGAAAGATCCTCCGCACGGCGAGCCGGGAGGGGCTGACGGTGTATCAGGCCGAGGACGGCAGCGGCCTGGTGGGGGCCCATCGGATCTTGAGGGTGCAGCCTACGAACCTGCCGGAGGGCGCCAGGGACTTTGCCTTTGCCCTCCTGGTGCCGAAGGAGAGCTACGATGCGGCGAGCCGCGCCCGAGCCCTCCGGCTGGCCCTGCCCTTCGCCATCGCGGCGGGGGTGGGGGTCCTCCTCTCGCTCTGCCTCAGCCGGCTGTACCTGCGCCCCGTCCTGTCGGGTTGGGGCTCGGACGGCCCGACGACGGCGAACGCTCAGGAGTTAGACGAACTCGCCGAGCTCTTGAACGCCCATCCGGACGACGCCCGGAGGACGGCCGGAGTGATGGGTGCAGAGGAACGAACCTTCAACGAGCGCGCGGCGACCCTTTCCCCCGCGGAGCGCGCCGTCTTCGACCTCTGCCTTCAGGGCTGTTCCGCGGGGGACGTGGCGTCCGCCCTCAACATCAGCCCCAACACGGTGAAGACCCACAACCGAAACATCTTCGCCAAGATGGGCGTTTCCTCCCAACGCGAGCTCCTCACCCTGTACATTGGCATCCTGAAGGCGCGCCGGCGGACCGGACCGCCGACCCCAACCGCCTGACCCAGCCTTGAGGTGCACTGCGACAGAGCCTTGAGACCTAGATTTTTCGGCTCATCCTTTGGGGTGAGTCGAAGATCAACCCTCTTTAACACTGAATTTTCGTTCAATTATTGACCTGCTGTCCTCTTTGGAGCTCTCGCCGCAAATCCTGCGGGGGGGTGATGACGCGTGCCCTGACTTCGCGGTATCCTTCTGCCATGTTGAAGTTTTGAGGGCGCGGGGGCCCGGCGTCCTCGGATGGGCGGTCCCTGCGGAAGGGGCGGCCGGAAGATCGAGAGGAGGCTGTTTCTACATGACGGCGTTCAAGAGGGATCTGATGAGCTGGAGCCGTGACGACCTTCTTCTGATGGCGTTGACGGCGTACTTCGAGGGGATGGACCTGACGCGGCAGGAGCGTCGCGTGGCGGTCATGCTGGCGGAGTCGAAGAGCGCCAAAGAGATCTGTTCGGCGATCTTCATCACGGAAAACACGTTGAAATACCACATTCGAAACATAAACCGAAAACTGGGGATCAGGACCCGTCGGGAGATCCCTGGCCTTCTTGCGGCTCTGACCTCGGAGGCGGAGCGCAAGGGATGGCTGCGGCGGCCCGCAAAGATCGTCAACCTGGCGGAGTTCCGCGCCAGGCGGGGCCTTCAGCCGGCGGCCCTGATTTGATATTCTGTGTGAGGATGCGCTGAACCCCCACACACTTGGGTCGCACGCCCCGCTACAGGGACTGCAGCAGCATGGCGTGCAGCTCGCGGCGCAGGTCCGACAGGTCCGGAATGGGGTCCGCCGTCAGAGGGTTGACGAGCAGCGCCGCTGCGATCCCCAGGTCCGGGACGAGCCAGAGGGAGGGGCCGGAGAGGCTCGCGTTCCCCACGCCCTTCGGAAAGACGTCGGATAGGCTCCAGCCCAGGCCCCAGCCGCCGCCGTGGTCTCTGAAGGACTCCTCCACGGCCTTGTGCCGAAGCCACTCCTTGTCGCCGGCGGAGCCGCCGTCCAGGTAGATGCGTCCCAGCTTCAGCAGGGCACGGGCGGAGGCGAAGATGCCGGCGTGCCCTGCCACGCCCTTGAAGAAGTAGAAGGCGTTGCCGTCATTGGCCGTGCCGACGATGGGGCGGTCCGTGGGGCGGAAGCCCTCGAAGGGGAGCCCCATGTCGGCACACCGCTGCGCCTCAGCCCGGTTCCCATTCTCCGTTTCGGCGCAGATGCCCGCATCCACCGGTCCATAGGTCGATGAGGCGCCGATCGCCGCGTTGAGGTCCGTCAAGGACTCCTTGAGGCCCGCACATTTAGCGCGGACGACCTCCCCCAGGATCATAAAGTTGATGTCGCTGTGGAGGGGCCCCTGGGCGGCGGGCTCCACGGACAGGACGTGCTCCAGGACGTCCCAGAAGCTTCCCTGCCGGGCGTAGAAGGGGTACCAGGCCGGGATGCCCGAAGCGTGGGCGAGAAGGTCCCGGACGGTGAGCCGCTCAAAGCGCGAGCGCGTGGCGGGGCCCAGGGGGGCGAAGGGCAGAAGCTTATCGAGCCGCTCCTCCAGGGCAAGGCGGGCCAGCGCTTCCTGGTGCAGGATGGCCGTCGTGGTGTAGAGCTCGGTGACGGAGCCCAGGTCAAAGAACGTTTCCGGGCCACAGCCCATGGAGAGCTCAAGGACCGTTTTGCCGTTTTTCGAAACGGCGCAGACGGCCTTGGTGAAGCTTCCGCGCGCCCTGTAAGACTCGAGAAGAGCGCGAACGTCCTGCTTCATATCCTTCATTTTTGAGAGAAACCCCCATTTCATACGAATTTGACGCGAACAAGCCCTTTGGTAGCGGTCCGCCTGCGCTCAGGCGGACCCGACAGGCCATGCAGAACTCTTGGGCGCGCCCTCCCGCAGCGTCGAGAGGCCCCTCGACGCCCGTCAGGCCCCTTCGTTGACGCCATCGGCCACGTTCTGTATTTTAGCAGAAGCGGCGCGGCGTTTTTGCGCAAGAATGGCATGAATGGCGTCCAATGCCGTTTTTTATCCGTTCCTCGTGTTAAAATAGACCGTAAGGCTATCGTGAACGTATGAGCGAGCCGTGCGTCGGCCCGACGTTCCGGGCTGTGCTGGAGAGCTTTTGGGAGGTCATTGATTTTATGTCGGAAGAGAAGATCGAGGGGCCGCTGGCAGGGGAACGGATCCTTCCCCTGCCATTGGTGGGGGAGATCAAGGACAGCTACCTCAACTACGCGATGAGCGTCATCGTCGGCCGAGCCCTGCCGGACGTGCGCGACGGGCTGAAGCCGGTGCAGCGCAGGGTGCTCTACGCGATGTCCGAGTTGGGGCTCCGCCACAATTCCGCCTATAAAAAGTCCGCCCGCATCGTCGGAGAAACGATGGGTAAGTACCATCCCCATGGCGACAGCTCCATCTACGACACCATGGTGCGCCTGGCGCAGGACTGGAGCCTGCGGTACTGCCTGGTGGACGGACAGGGCAACTTTGGGTCCGTGGACGGGGACCGGGCCGCAGCCATGCGCTACACGGAGGCCCGGCTTCACGAGCTGGGCGAGCTGATGCTGGCGGACATCGACGAGGACACCGTGGAGTGGGGGCCGAACTTCGACGAGTCCCTCAAGGAGCCCCTCTCCCTTCCCTCCGTCCTGCCCAACCTTCTGGTAAACGGGAGCACGGGCATCGCCGTCGGCATGGCGACGAACATCCCGCCTCACAACCTGCGGGAGGTGACGGATGTCCTCTGTTGGCTCCTCAAGGAGGGGATCAATCCGGAGGAGGCCAGCTTGGCGGACCTCATGGAGCGGCTGCCGGGGCCAGACTTCCCCACGGGAGGCCAGATATTGGGACGGCAGGGCATCTACGACGCCTACAGGACGGGTCGCGGCAAGGTCATCGTCCGCGGCCGGATGCACGTGGAGGACGGCAGGCGCGGCAAGGTGAACGTCATCGTCACCGAGATCCCCTACGCAGTGAACAAGACCACGCTGATCGAAACGATGGTGAAGGCGGCCCAGGACAAGGTCGTCGACGGGATTCAGGACATCCGCGACGAGTCGAACCGGGAGGGGATGCGGATCGTCCTGGAGCTGAACCGGGACGCCAACCCGGACCTCGTGATGCGCCAGCTCTACAAGCGCACGCAGCTCCAGACGACGTTCGGCGTCATCAATCTGGCCCTGGACCGACAGACCCCCAGGCTCCTGCCCCTGGCGAGCATCCTGGGGCTCTTCCTGAGCTACCGGCGCGACGTGGTGCGCCGCAGGACCCAGTTCCGGCTGAACAAGGCCTCGGCGCGGGCCCACATCGTCGAGGGGCTCTTGAGGGCGGTGGACCGGATCGACGAGGTGATCCGCCTCATCCGGGAGGCCGCGAACGACGACGTGGCGGAGCAGGGACTGATCGACCGGTTCGGCTTCTCCCAGCTCCAGGCTCAGGCGATTTTGGACATGCGCCTGCGCCGCCTCACGGGCTTGCAGCGCGAGAAGCTGGAGGAGGAGATGCGCCAGCTTCAGGCGGACATCGCGTCCTACGAGAGGATTCTGGGGGACCCCCGGACGTTGGACGGGGTGATCCGGGACGAGCTGGCGGACCTGGGGAAGCGCTTCGGGGACGAGCGGAGGACGGAGATCCTGGACAGTTACCTGGAGACGCCGGACGAGCAATTGATCCCGGAGAGCGACATCGTCGTGGTCCTCTCGAAGGACGGCCTGCTGAGGCGTCAGGACCTCGAGTCCTACGCGCTGCAGGGGCGCGGCGGCAAGGGGCGCAAGGGAGCGGCGGTGCGAGAGGACGACAGCGCCGCCCTGGTCTGCGTCACCCACACCCACCGCGACATCTACTTCTTTACGAACCGGGGCAGGGTCATGTCGCTGAGGGGCTTCGCCATCCCGGAAACCCGATCGGGCGGGAAGGGCCGGCAGATTGCCTCCCTCCTGCCTCTGGAGGACGGGGAAACGGTGGTGACGCTGGCCAGCGAGGAAACGGGAGGGGAGAAGTGGCGGTACGCCTTCTTCCTCACGCGGTGCGCCATCGCGAAACGCGTCCCCTTTGCCGAGCTCATGGACTCCAACCGGCCCCGCCGCGTCATCACCCTGGACGAGGGGGACGAGATCGCCCAGGTGCGCCTGACCCGTGGCAAGGACGATCTCCTGCTGATGACGGCAGGGGCGAAGGCCCTGCGCGTCCCGGAGGAGGAGTTCCGGCCCATGGGCCGCAGCGCAAGGGGCGTCCGCGCCATGAACCTTGCGGGGGACGACCACATCATCAGCTGCGACGTGGTGGGTGACGATGAGGACGTCATGCTGTTGAGCGAGCGGGGAGTGGGGAAGCGCACGCGGTTTGACGAGTTCACGCCGCACCACCGGGCCACGGGTGGGATGCTGGCGATGAAGATATCGGAGAAGACGGGGCGCCTCGTGGCCTGCCACGCGGTGCACGAGCAGGACGAGATGCTCGCCGTCACCGTCCGCGGGCGCATGATCCGGGTAGCGGTCCAGGAGATACGGCTGCTCAGCCGTGCCGCTACGGGGGACATTACGGTTCGCCTCGACGAGGGGGACCTGGTGGCGGACTGCAGCATCGTGCGCGCGGACGCGCTCCGGTCCGACGAGCCGGACGGCAGCGAGGCGGGCAGCCTGCCCTTTGAAGCCCCTGACCTGGCGTAAGGAGTTTGCCATGAGGTTTGCCAAAGATGGGTTCTTCACGATCGCGGCCTCCGTTCTGCTGACGGCACTTGCCGCCCCTTTCTCCTTCGCCCTGGGGGCGGTGATGGGGGCGTTTGCGCTCTTCGTCCTTTGGTTCTTCCGGGACCCGGACCGCAGCACGCCAGACCGGGAAAACGCCTTTTTCTCCCCGGCGGACGGGCGCGTCGTGGAGGTCCTGGAGGTCGAGCACCCCTTCACAGGGCCCGCCGTCCGGGTGGGGATCTTCATGAACGTCTTCAGCGTCCACGTGAATCGAGCCCCCTGCGCGGGGCGGGTGGCTTTCCTGGACTACGTTCCGGGAAAGAAGGTCGCCGCCTTCGCCGCGAAGGCCTCCGAGGTCAACGAGCGCAACTTCGTCGGCCTCTCGACGGCCCGCGGCCCAGTCATGATGGTGCAGATCGCAGGGCTGCTTGCGCGACGCATCGTCTGCCGCCTGAAGCTGGGCGACGCCCTGGAGGCGGGGCAGCGCTATGGGATGATTCGCCTGGGGTCCAGAGTTGACATCTACCTTCCCCGCGAGGTAAGATTAACAGTTAAGATCGGAGATAAGGTGTATGCCGGGGTCTCCCGTATAGGAGAGGTGGAACGATGAGTTTCTTCAGGAGAAAACGGGGTTCTGCGCGCAAGCCGCTGGAATTTCGGCAGATCGCGCCCAATATGGTCACCAGCGGAAACCTGCTGTGTGGGGTGTTCTCGCTGATGTTGACGACGCAGGGGCGGTTCGTCCCGGCGGCGTGGCTGGTCTTCTTCGCCGTGATCTTCGACGGCATGGACGGCAAGGTGGCCCGCATGCTGGGCGGCGGCTCCCAGTTCGGGCTTGAGTTCGACAGCCTGGCCGATCTGGTCAGTTTTGGCGTCGCGCCCTCCATCCTGATCTTTCAGACGTCCCTCCGGGGCTTTGGCGGCCTTCTGGGGGCGGTCGCGGCCTGCTTCTTCGCGCTGTGCACCGCGCTGCGGCTCGCGCGGTTCAACGTGGTTCACGTCCCCGGCCCCTTCCAGGGGCTGCCCGCGCCGGCGGGAGGGCTCTTTGCCTCCTCCTTCGTGCTGGCGGGTACGGACCTGCCCGCAGGGGTGATGGCGGCGGTCCTGGCGCTGACGGGCTTCCTCATGATCTCCAGCATCCCCTACGCCAACCTCAAGAAGCTGACGAAGCGCAGCGCGGATCGGAGGAAGTGCCTTGTGCTCTTCTCGCTCCTGGTCCTCTCCTTCGCGTTCCTCAGGAACGCGGCCCCGCTCTTCCTCTTCTTTGCCTACATCCTGAGCGGGCTCCTTCACTTCGACTGGGGACGCTGGCTTTTGCGTCCCGAGGCTCGGGACGAGGAGCCGCGCTCTCACGAGGCCCACTAACAGAGGCGACGCGAGAAGGACGTAACACGGAGGGTCGTTCGTTCAGGGCTTTTCCTTCGTTTAGGGTGAGATATTGAATCAGTTAAAAAAAGGGGCGTCCATCGGGACGCCCCTTTTTCTAGGCGTATCCTATTGCAGCACCGGCGCGCTCACGCCCTTCTCAGGTCAGAACGGCCAGGAGGGGAGGAACGCCGCCGGGTTGGGGAAGCGCTGGCCGATGAAGCTCAGTATCTGCGGTCCCCAGAGGAGCGTCAGGTAGCACCCCACCGCCAGGTAGGGGACCAGCGGGACGGCGTCCCCCCGTCCCCACCGCACGCGGCCCATCAGCATCAGGAGGACGATGCCGAGCCCTCCGACCATGATGCCGAGGTAGAAGGCCAGGAGGGTGAGCTTCCACCCCATGACGGCCCCCATGCCGCCCATGAAGAAGGCGTCGCCCCAGCCCATGCCCTCGCGGGAGAGGATGAGGACGGTAACCAGGATGATGACGGCAAAGACTCCCCACCCAACGGCCACTCCCGCCAGCCCGTCCAGCAGCGCCTCGCGCCCACCTGCGCAGCGAAGGAGCATTCCCGCCACGCCGGGGGCGATGGCGAAGGCGTCGAACACGTCGCCGGACTCGAAGTCGGTCAGCGCGTTCAGAAGGAGGCTGAAGAACGCGAACAGGACGAGGACGCCGGCCCAGGAAGGGCCCCACCGCCAGGCGGCCCCGGCGGCCCCGGCCGCTCCGATGAGCTCCACCAGCAGATAGCGCGGGGAGAGCGACGCACCGCAGGATCGGCAGCGTCCTCTCTGGAGGAACCAGGAGAGGATCGGGATCAGCTCGCAGGGAGTGAGGACGTGTCCGCAGGCCTCGCAGCTCGAGCGCTCCTTCCCCCACCAAGGGCGCCCCTCGATGCTGCGGTGCGCCACGACGTTCAGGAAAGAGCCCATACAAGCCCCCAGCACTGCGGCCAGCGCGACGAAGAATGGAAGCGCAGACTCCTCCGACATGGTCAGGCTCTACTTCTTCCTGCCCTTATCGCTGTACAGCTCCTGACCGTAGGAAACGGGCTTGCGCTGAGCCGCAGCCGCCGCGGCCGCCCGCATCTGGGTCAGGGATTGCTCGAACTCCTTCGCCAGCTTCTGCCGGCTGTCGTTCTCCTGCAGCTCGCCGCCGCGCGGCATGTCGCGCTCCAGGTAGCCCAGGTCCACCAGCCCCTGCACGTCGCGGATGTCCGCGCCCAGAGCGTCGGCCAGAGTTTCGACGTTAAAGGCCACCTTCGGGTTGTCCCTCAGGTAGTTGCGGACGTCGAGGTAGAGGTCGTCGAGGCGCTTCTGGCACTCGGGGCATACCCTTCCGCCCGCTGCGGTGAATATCTTGCGGCACAGTCTGCACGTTATCAAAGCCATGTCCGTTACCTCCTGCGTTGACGGGCGCCGGGGACGAAGCTCCGCCCGCCCGATTGTGTTAACGAAAAAATCCCCAAGCGGCATTACCTCCCTTATTGTACAACATCCTGCGGGGTTCTTTGCGTGTCGCGGCCTCGTCCCATGCGGTCCTGATGATGGGTCGCCGCCTTGGGATTCGCAGGCGAGCGGGCGCTTTCGTCCTGTCGCCATAAGGGTATAGTCGTGGCATTGAGCAAGCACTACTTATAAGGCTATCCTTCAGCGCTTCCTTGTAAATTTCCACCTGAAAGCGGTCTTCCAAAAAGCTGGATATCCGTTCCCGAGAGAATTTGGAGGAGACGTTTTGAAAAAAATGATCTTGTGACGAACTGGGTAGGGTTTGGAACAAAGCGCGCGGCTTCCGGTGTCCGGGGGCCGAGCGCCTCTCGTAGCCTTTCGTATTCAAAGGGAGCCTTAATTCAGCCGGTCCCGCAGCGCCACAATTTCGTCCATGGACAGGCCCGTCGCCAGGGCGACCTGCTCCAGCGTGAACCCCAACGTCAGCATCCGCCGCGCGGTAGAGGCGATGCCCTCGTTCCGTCCTTCATTCAAACCCTCGTCCCGACCTTCGTTCCGCCCCGCGTTTCGACCCAAAACGAACCCTTCGTTTAAGCCCTCGTTCCGGCCTAATGCGATGCCCTCGTTCAGAATTGTCTTCGCCTCGTACTCCAGAACCCGTCCTCCCATGATGGATTTCACTCCTTCCCTGACTCTGTCGCTGCCTTCGGCGATGTGTTCCAGTACCTTGCCGGACATCTCCTCAAGCGTGTGTCGCACGTACTCCGTCAACCTTCCGGCCTCGCTCAGCGCCGCAAGACGGTTCTTGATCTCCTCGTACTCGGACATCAAGCCCCTCAAGGCGGCATCATCCCTCTCGTACTCCGCGAAACGGCCCTCGTGGGCGAAGATGCGAAAGGGTATGAGGAACAGCAGCCCCTTGGCGAAGATATCGTCCGCGGTGTAGCGCTGGGCCTTCAACACGGGTATGTTGTAGTCGGCGGACTTTTTACCGGGCAGCTCGATGCGGATGGTCATGACGTCCGGCGTGGAGGCGCGGTGTCTGAGGTACAGGACCGCCGAGTGGGGGAACCGCACCGTCAGTACATTGTTCTCGATCTCTCCCGCGTCCAGAGCGATCTGCGAGTCGTACTCGAACATCCGGATCAGCATGGTGTTGTCAGCGGTGCTCTGGCACTCGATGTGGTACCGTCTGGGCTTCTGCCCCTCTTTGCGAATGGTGAAACAGGAGTCCGTGACGCGCTCCTGTTCCTGCCCATCCTGAGCGTTGATGAAGTGCTCGTTGGGGTAGAACACGACGGCTTCCTGCCCGGAGTAGGACTCGTGAAAAATCTCGTTGACGACGGGGATGATGAGGCTGGAGCAGTCGTTCAGCAGAGTCCGAAACACGTCGTCGTAAGGTGTGTTGACGGTCATCCCGAATCGTCCTCCTCTCCCCGTCCTCAACACCATTATAGCAAAGGTGTGGAGGAGAAAGCGGGGGTTAGACTACAGGGCAAGCGCGCAGCGTGCCGCGTGGCTGGCCCGGCAAAAACTACCCGAAAAACTACCCGGCGTGGGGGTGGCGCACAAGGGCCGGATAGCGTAAGCTGGTAGCGTGTGGGGATGTTCGGGCCGAGCGCTGAAATTTGCTCCGGAAAGCGAGGAGGGATGCCTGTGGCCTTTATCAAGTCTGTGGCGCCGTTTGGTGACTGGCGCCTGGTTGGGGGATGGAAAGCGGCAGCGTGACGATGGCGAAGCTCTCTTCTGGGAGAGTCGACTGAGCTTGAGACAGGAGGAACTGCGATGAAAACGAGAAGAATTCTGGCTGTGTTGTGCGCCGTTCTGCTTTTGTCGGGGGCCGCGTCGGCCCTGACCGGCGCGGAGTATCAGGAGATGCTGAAGGACCCCGGTTTCGCTGCGGCCGACAAGGCGCTGAACCAGGCCTGGAGCGAGGCGAAGAAGATCATGCCGAAGGCCGCGTTCGAGGCGCTGAAGAAGGAGCAGGATGCGTGGGTCGCCAAAGGCCGGGACAAAGAGGCGAAGGAGCTCATAGCGGACGGGATGCCGGCCCCGAAGGCCTATGCCCTGGTCACGGAACTACGGAAGGGGACGATCCAGACAACCGCGGAAGAGGCTTTCCTGATGGGCAACCCCTCCGGGGTGCAGGGATTTTACGTCCGCAAGGGGAAGGGCGGCGAGGACGGATGGCTCAAGGTCTACAATCGCTCCCTTCCCGATCTTGAGGCGAAGATCGAAGCCGTTAGAGTGATCTCTCCGGAAAACGCGAACGTGGGCGAGCTGTCCGGCAGGGGGCGCTTGGAGGATGGAGTTGCGGAGTTCGTCGATCCCCAGGCCGAGGAGGCCCGGATGACCGTGACCTTCAAGGGTGACACGGCGACGGTGACCACCTCGGCCGAGTTCAAGAGGAGTGGCTGGTGTGGTATGGGGGTTGTTTTGGACGGAACCTACGTGCGCCAGAAGGCGAAAAAGTAGCCTGAGCACGAGGAGAGGGCGCGTGGAGTTGGGCGCAGCTTCTTCTCTTGCGCCGGATGAGGGGTTGGCCTTAAAATAACGCATAGAGATTTGTCTTTTATTTTTAAGGGGGGACTCGTAATGAAACCGACGATCATCGATCACATTGGCGTCGCCGTGAAGAGCATCGACGCGGCGCTTGAGTTCTGGGAGGGGACGCTTGGGGTTTCGTGCCATGGCGTCGAGGAGGTGGCGGAGCAGAAGGTGAAGACGGCCTTCCTGCCCTTGAAGGACTCCGAGGTGGAGCTTCTGGAGCCGACGGCGGAGGACAGCCCCGTGGCGAAGTTCATCGCCAAGAAGGGTGAGGGGATGCACCACATGGCGCTGCGCGTGGACGACCTGGAGGCTGCGCTGGCTGAGCTGAAGGCGAAGGGCGTGCGCCTGATCGACGAGAAGCCCCGCAGGGGAGCGGGCGGCGCGCTGATCGCTTTCATCCATCCGGCGGCGACGGGCGGCGTCCTGCTGGAGCTCTGCCAGCGTCAGGCGTAGGGGGCGGCCTGTTGGAAGAGCGCGCGGTGGGGCTTCTCATCGCCTTTATCAAGGCCCTTCCCCACCGCGTGGCCGTGGCCTTCGGCGGCCTGCTGGGGCACCTCTTGTGGCTCCTGAGCTGGAAGAAGGTCGACCGTTGCGAGCGGCGCTGCGTCCAGGCCCTGGGAGTGGGCGTGACGCTTGCGCGGGGGATCGTCCGTCGTTCTTTTGTCAACCTCGGCCGGTCTGCGGCGGAGTTCGTGCGGCTGGACCGCATCAAGCCCAGGCTCCAGGAGCTCGTGGCGATCGAGGGCACCGAGAACCTGGACCGCGCCCTGGCGCGGGGCCATGGAGCCCTTCTCATGGTCGCCCACATGGGGAACTGGGAGATGGCGGGGGCTCGCGTGGTCCAGGCCGGGTACCCGCTGGTCCCCATCTACACGCCCCAGCGCAACCGCGGCGGCTTGAACGACCTGATCCAGCGCCGGCGGACCCGCGCCGCCGGCATGACGATGATCCCCAGCGAGGGCGGAGGCCTGCGGGGGGTCTTCCGCGCCCTTGGCCAGAACGGCATCGTCTGTATTCTTCAGGACCTCGACGCCCGCGCCGATGGGGTGGTGGTGCCGTTTTTAGGAATGCCAGCCAGTGCCCACGAGGGGATCGTGAAGCTCTTTCGCCGGTTCGGCGCCCCCGTCGTCCCCGTCCTCTGCGTGCGCGCCCCGGACGGGATTCACCACCGCGTCGTCTTTCAAGAGGTCCTGAGCGACGAAGTGGATGAAGATGGAAATTCGTTCGGATTCAATATGGAAAAGTCCCTGCGGATGTGTCATAATGTTTTAGAGGAGTGGGTCCTCACCTACCCCGATCAGTGGCTGTGGCTTTTGGACCGATGGGAATCCACGATGCGCTGATCTTGGGGCTGGACCCGGGACGCGACAAGATCGGCTTTGCGGCGATGGCCCCGACGAAGGAGCTCCTGTTCTCGGGGGTCTTCCCGGCGAAAGAGTCGGGGGCGTTTCTGAGGAGGGTTGCACGCGGAAGCTGTTCGGCGGACGCCTTTTCACCTTGGCTGCAGGAGCGCCTGGAGGAGGGGACGCGCCGAGCTCTGTCGGCTGTCGTCCTTGGGGATGGTACTTACAGCGATGTCCTGATGAGGGCGCTTAAAGAGACTTCCCTGCCCTGCAGGATCGTCTGCGTGGACGAGCGGGGAACCACCCTGGAGGCGAGGAAGCTCTACTGGAAGCTGCACCGTCCACGTCCCTGGCAGCTTTTTCTGCCGCGTTCGATGAGGGTGCCTCCGCGGCCGCTGGACGACCTGGCGGCGTGGGCGATTGCCCTGCGCGGAGTGGATGCAACAGCGGCAATTCCGTCCCCAGCGTAAACTGGGGACTTTAAAGAACACGCGGGACAGCCCTTTGCGCGCAGGGGGCAGTTTTGAAGGGAGTCATTCAACGCTATGGCCAATATGGATAAACTTGCTGCTCTCGTCAACAGCTTCGGTTCGTCCGTCATGTCTGTGGGACGAGAGGTGGGGCTTTCGGTCACCTTGAACAAGGCCCAGGTTTCTCAGGGGATAAAGGTCGCCAACATCTGCGCGGCCGCCCTGATCGGGATCGTGGGGGAGGATGCCCGCGGAACCGCCGTCATCATGCTTGACAAGGACGGCTTCAACTCCGTCATCTCGGCGATGTCGGGCGGGATGATCACGCCGAGCCTTGAGGACCCCATGTCCATGAGCGTCGTGGGTGAGCTGTCCAACATGGTCAGCGGGCGCGCCCTGATCCAGGCGTCCCTTGCGGGAGTGGACGTGACGCCGCCCCAGCTGATCGTGGGGGACAAGATTCAGAACGTCCCCAACGAGGGGCCGGGCATGAAGAGCTTCACGCTTCCCTTTGCCATGCAACCGAGCGGTGTGCTCTATTTGGTGCTGTCCTTTGAACAGGGAAAATGACGTTGAGGACCCTGCCTCCGACGAGTCGGCGACAGGGCGGTCCGCAATAGCGGGGAGGGGGGCCGAAATGGCACCCCCTTGCCCGTAGTTCTTGTGGATTGGGGTGGCGGCTCATCGGGTGAGTTCGCCGCCTTTTTCGTTGCGGGAGGTGAAGGTGGTGCGAATAGTCAGGAAAATCTTGTGGGCGCTGCTCCTTGGCCTCGTGTCCTTTCAGTCCGCGGAGGCGGGGGTTGTGCTGGTCCTCTCTGGGGGTGGGACCCGGGGCTTTGCCCACATCGGCGTCATCGAGGTGCTGGAGCAGAACAACATTCCCATCGTCGGCATCGTGGGGACTAGCATTGGCTCTCTGATGGGTGCGCTAAAGGCCAGCGGATACGACGCGGAGGCGATGAGGCGCATCGTCGCGGAGCTAGACCTGCCCTCTCTGCTCTCGGAGAACACGGGGCCCATGTTCGTCTTTACGGGTGACGACAGGAGGGCCAAGGGCAGCACGATCACCGCGCTCTCCTATCAGAAGCAGGGGGACCAGCGGGGCCCCCGGGGCATCCTGACGGGAGACAAGCTGTACCGCTACTTTGCGCAGTTGATGCGCCACGTCTCGGCGAAGGACTTTTACCATCTCCCCATCCCCTACGCGGCCGTGGCGTCGGACATCCACACCGGAGAGAAGGTCGTTCTGAGACGGGGAGGGCTGGCTTCGGCCATGCGGGCCTCCATGTCCATTCCGGGGCTCTTCGAGCCGTGGGAGATCGACGGCCGCCTCCTGGTGGACGGTGGCGTTGTCTCCAACCTTCCCGTCTACACGGCCAGGGAGATATTCCCCGGCATCCCCATCGTCGCGGTGGACGTTTCGGAATCCCCCTCCAAGGAACGCCCGATCAACTCCTTCATCGACGTCATCGATCAGTCGCTGGCCATCCTGATGCGGCGCACGACGAACGAGGAGAGCCGTGCGGCGGACCTGCTGCTCTCCCCCCACGTGAACAGCTTCAGCTTTTTGGATTCGAGCGAGGCGGACGCTATCATCAAGGAGGGGCGGCGCGTGGCGCTGGATAAGCTCGACGCGATCCAGAGGCTGTCGGCCCGAGGTCCCGCGCTGTTCACGAGCGCGAACGTGGAGGTCACGAGCGACGTCGTCGGTGACGTGGAGGTCGTGGGGCTGCCGGAGAAGATGGCGCGGAACCTGCGAAAGCGCTGTCTTGTCTGGGTGGGGAAGACGATCGACCAAAAGCGCATCGAGGATGCCATCGAGCGGCTGGTGCGGTCCCCCGGCATCGCCAACGTAGACTACCAGACGGGGCGCACGGAGTCGGGTGACGTGCTGGTGCGCCTCGAGGTGCGGCAGACGCCGGAGATCGAGGTGGGGCTGTCGGGGTACACCACGAACCTGCACAACAACCGCTGGCTCTACGTCAAGGGGGCTGCCCGTGGACTCCTGTCGGAGTACGACACGATGTCGGGCGTGCTTCGGATCGGCGACCAGTGGGGGATCGACCTGTCCTATCAGACGGCGCCGGAGGGCATGAACGCCTGGCGTTTCAACCTGTCCGCCCAGAACTGGGAGGTCCGCAGCAGCGCGGGCACGCGGGATTGGGACCGCTTCGCCTTCGGAGTGAACCGCGTATATCAGTGGGGCGACGTGAACGTGGGGCTTGGATTGGCCTACGAAGACGTGGGGGGGGATTCCATCTCCGACGAGGACGACCGCAACTCGATCGGCCCGACGTTCTTCGCCGCCTACGACACGCTGGACATCCCCGGCGACCCGACAAAGGGCTACGCCTGGCGCATCAACGCGTGGTGGCCGGACTTTGACGAGGTCCTCTATCGGTTCACCTACTTCAAGCCCTTGGAGGTTACGGGGCACCTGCGCACGTACTTCCGCCTGGGCTACGCGGAGGGCGACCTGGATCGTTGTAGTCACGGGACCTACCTGGGCGCGGCGGAGGAGCTCTACACCGCGGCGGCCCGACCGGTCGAGGCGGAGCGCATGGCCTGGGCGAACCTGGCCTTCCGCCGGGTGTTGAGCCGTAGCGTCCTGGGCATCGTGGCGGTGGAGCTCTTCGGCAGCTACGGCTACGCGATGGACAAGGACTACGGGAGGATCGACTCCCCATGGGAGGTGGGCGTTGCCGTGAACTTCCCCAACAACATCGTGGACATCAAGCTGGCGGCCCTGTACGGCTCGGAGGAGTTCAAGGTGGGCTTTTTCATGGGGGTCCCCATCTGGGACCACTACCCGCTGCCGTAAGCCGCAGCGACTTCGTTCGATTCCAAGGAAACTAAATCGTAGATCACAGGGCCCCGCCGGGGCCCTCCATCCTGTGTGAGGGCAGGGCCTGGGTGGCCCCCCGCCCTGTGGAGGTTATATCATGGCACGCAACATCACAGCACGAAGCGTCGATTACTCTCAGTGGTACCTTGACGTGATCAAGGCGGCCGAGCTGGCGGACTACGCGCCGGTGCGCGGCTGCATGGTGATTCGCCCGACGGGGTACTCCATCTGGGAGAACGTTCAGCGCTACTTCGACGACGCCTTCAAGCGGACGGGACACGTGAACGCCTACTTCCCGCTCCTGATCCCCAACTCCTTCCTCCAAAAGGAGGCGGAGCACGTGGAGGGCTTTGCGCCGGAGTGCGCCATGGTCACCCATGCGGGCGGGGAGGAGCTGGAGGAGCCCTTCGCGGTGCGCCCCACCTCCGAGACGGTCATTGGCCACATGTACAGCCGCTGGATCCAGTCGTGGAGGGACCTGCCGGTGCTTATCAACCAGTGGTGCAACGTCATGCGGTGGGAGAAACGGCCGCGCCTCTTCCTCCGCACGTCCGAGTTTCTGTGGCAGGAGGGGCACACGGCCCACGCCACGGAGCAGGAGGCCCGCGAGGAAACGCTGCGGATGCTGGAGGTGTACCGTAAGGTCATGGAGGAGGAGCTGGCGTTGCCCGTGATCACGGGCGAGAAGACGGCGGGGGAGCGCTTCCCCGGCGCCGTAGCCACCTACACCTGCGAGGCGATGATGAGCGACGCGAAGGCGCTCCAGGCGGGGACCAGCCACTTCCTGGGCCAGAACTTCGCCAGGGCCTTCGAGATTCGCTTCCAGGACAGGGACGGAGAGCTGGCGACCTGTTGGACAACCAGTTGGGGGATTTCTACGCGCCTCATCGGCGCCATCATCATGACCCACTCCGACGACGACGGCCTGGTGCTTCCGCCGCGCATCGCTCCCATGAAGGTGGTGCTGCTGCCGATCTCGAAGGACGAGCGCCAGGCGGAGGACGTTCTGCTGCCCATGGCGCGCGAGCTTTCAGGACAGCTCAACGAGGCGCTGGGGGGGCTCTATACGACTGTGGACACGCAGTTTCACATGCGGCCCGGCGACCGCTTCTTCACCCACCTGCAGCGGGGGGTGCCTCTGCGCCTCGAGCTGGGGGAGAAGGACGTGCAGGCCGGGACGGTGCGGGTCGTGAGGCGCGACACCGGGGAGAAGGCGGACCTCAGCCGCGACGCGCTGGTCCCTGCGGTGCAGAAGTTGCTTGAGGACGTCCAGTCGAACCTCTACAGGAGGGCCCTGTCCTTCCGCGAGGCGCACACGGCCCAGGCCTCCAGCTACGACGAACTCAAGGCGATCCTGGCGGAAAGGGGTGGGTTTGTCGAGGCGTACTTCGGGGGGACGCCTGAGGACGAGCGTCGCATCCGGGAGGAAACGGGCGGCGTGACCCCGCGCTGCATCCCCCTGGCGGACGCGAGCACGGGCCGGTGCATCGTCACGGGGAAGGAAGGGCGCAGGACGATCTTCGCCAGGGCCTATTGAGCCCCTTGAACTCGTCTGCCCGTCCATGATGAGTGCTGAGGGGGACGAAAAGGGATGGATAGGAAGGAGAAAATAATCGTCTTGCCCTGCGATTGCAGGTGCTGTATGTTCGTCGTCGAAAAAATCGTGTGGGAGGATGGCGACGTCGCCTACAACATCTCGATCAAGGACTCCAGGTACGACCACAATTACAACACCCTGTGGGGTCGTATCAAGAGGGCAGTCAAGACGTTGTTCGGGAAACCGATCTTTTACAACGATCTTTATCTTGACGGAGAGGAAACGTTTCAAAAACTCGTCAAAGACATGGAGGAGCTCTCGAAGGCGGAGCTGAAGGGGGACTGAGGTCGAAGTGATGCAACGACGACCCTTTTTGCGGCGGCGATCGGCACGGGGGCTGTGACGGATGTGTTTTGACGGGGATTGTTTTTTTCGGGTGGTGTGAGGCGGGATGACGCACTATAATTTGCCGCACGATCACGGACAGGACGTTCAGGTCGTGCTGGAGCGTATGCCGGCGGCGCAGCGCTTCGAGGAGGCGGCCATGAGCTTTCAGCAGCTAGGGGACCCCACGCGGCTCAAGATCCTGTGGATCCTATGCCACTGCAGGGAGTGCGTTTCCGACATCGCGGCCGCGGTGGGCATGAGCGACGCCGCGGTATCGCACCACCTTCAACTTTTGAGGCGCAGTGGCCTCATCGTGGGCAGCCGCGTCGGAAAGGAGATCCACTACACCCTTTCCGACGAGCGCAGGGCCGGGCTGCTGCACCGTGTGATGGATGCCCTGTTCGAGATCACCTGCCCCAGGGAGGACGTCCCCGGCCCTCGAAGCGTTTAGCCCCTTCGGGGGCTTTTTCTTTTTGGAGCAGGCCTTCTCATCGGCGGTCGCGCCATGCCGGAATGCAGGCAAAAAACGGGGCCAGGTATTCAAAGATCGTCAGCGTGGTGCGAACGTCGAGCTCTCTGAAGTCTGGACTTAAGGAGGATACGTAGCCCCACAGCAGACACAGGGCGTTCACGGCGCTGGCGGTCAACACGAAGGGCGCCCAGGGTACCCGGCGCAGCACCAGGTACCCGCCAACGATGAGCGCGGCGGGGAAGGCCCATCCGGCCCACCACGTCCCGGAGAGCAACAGCGACTGAAGTTCCCCCTTCGAGATTGCCCAGTGGAGATTGTAGGCGACGCTGAGCAGCAGGGAGGTGCCTGCAGCGGCGCTGGCGGCCAGGGCCGAGCGGCGATCCCTCCGGGGGAGAAGGGACAGGCAGAGCGCTGCCAGCAGGACTTTGAGGACCAACAGGATTGCCCAAAGGTCCAGGCTGTCTTGATAGTGCCTGAACTCGATCCACCTCATGACCCAGTAGATGCAGTTTGCCAGCGGATAGAGAAAGGACACGGCGTAGGCGCACCACGCGGGGAAGGACTCCTTCGCGTGGGCGGAGCAGGACAACCTATCCAGGCGGTAGGCCGTGCGGAGGACGGCGAGGAACAGCACCATCAGAAGCACTCCTCCCATGGTGACCAGGAAATAGATTCCCCCCAATCCGATGGCCACCATCATGGACCTGCCCGTAAACGCGCGAAGTGTTGCCCCGGTTGATAATACTGCGTACACGAAAGCCTCGCAGTAGGCGTAGGTCATGAGGATTTTTGGCGAAGCCGAAGGGCGCAGGCTGTAGAGGAATGCAGCACCGGGCAGGATGCAGGGCAGAAGTCGAATGCCCGTCCGGCCGAGGCTGTCGTAGAGCGTCATGGACAGGATCGCGCTTAAAAGGCCGCCTGCGCCGAAGAACTCGTTGAGGCAGAAAAGGATCGCGCCAGCCAGGAGCAGCCGGCTGAGCCTCTTTCTGAGCTTCAAGGTCTCCAAACGTTTGTCGTTCGGTTCAGGCTCGATTTTCTCGACCCCCGACCGTACCGACCGCGGTGAACGCGCGTCCAGCCACGCGAACAGGAACGCGGCGATGATGGAGGCGTAGCCCATGACGTCGCAGACCTGAAACGCCAGGATGGTGGGGGATTGCAGCTCCATGTGCCACAGGGCGGGGGTGTCGGCGAGGAGGTACAGGGCCCCCGCCGTGCTGACGCAGAGGAGGGGCCAGGCGCGTCGGCTTCGGCGCAGCGCCAGGTATCCGCCGACGAGGAGGGGGAGCCACAGGAGCTGATGAATCCACCAATACGGCGAGGACAACAGCTGAAAGGCCTCCCGCAGAGCTTTGGGGTTCGCGTTGGCGAGGAAGGTCGAGTGGAGGTAAAGCCCCCGATCCAGGAGCCCGTAGAGGCCCGCTCCGGCGCTCAGCGCCAGGGCCGCCCGGCGGTCCCGCCTGAGGTGCAGGAGGAGGGCGATTGCAGCCGCTGCGGCCAGGACGAGCACCGGCCAGGTTTCCTTCCTCCATGAGGTGGGGCTTGCATTGGCCCACAGGACGATCCTCAGGAGGGCGTCGCTCAGCGCGTAGCCGAACGAAAGTCCCCACGCCCAGAGCCCCCACAGGCTGATGCAGGCCCGGTCCTTCGGCGCATCCCACGCTTCGCTCATCGTCGCTCACTCCTTTAATTTGAATAGATTCGTCGTGTGCGGCACGGACCGGCTGTCCGAGACGCCAGACAGGTCGATCAATATATTATCATGACTTTACGGTGGCGTAGAGACACGTTAAGGCGATCATCGAGATGCGACCGTAGTATAATAACACGGGGTGGGGGTGTCGTGCCGATGCGGAGGTCCGGAGCGAGTGAAAGCGGGGGCTTTTAGATGACGATCATGCCGGAGCGCACGCCGGGTGCGGCGGCGCTGAACGAGGAGAAGCGGGCGGCGCTCAAGGCGCTGAAGACGGTGAGGGGACAGGTGGAGGGCATCATAAGGATGATCGAGGAGGGGCGCTACTGCGTGGACATATCCAACCAGCTCCTGGCCTCTTCGGCGCTCCTGAAGCGCGCGAACGTCCTGGTGCTGCGGCAGCACATGCACCACTGTGTGCGGGACGCCGTCGAGCACGGCGACGTCAACGCGAAGCTGGACGAGATATCGGACCTCCTCGCCAAAGTCATAGGCCGCTGAAGCCCGTTTGACAAAGAGGGCGGGCCGTGCTATCGTTCAATGGACCCCCACGGGGAGGGGGTCTATTGAACGCCCTTCGCCTCATCCTGAGGGCGTCCGCTTGGTGAGTTGCGAGAGGTTCTTGAGGAGGGATTCCGATGAAGAAGGAATCGTACGACGTTACGGGCATGAGCTGTGCGGCCTGCTCGGCCCGCGTGGAGAAGAGTGTGGCGGCGCTGCCGGGCGTTAAAGAGGTTGCCGTCAACCTGTTGAAGAACAGCATGACCGTCAGCTACGACGAGGGGGCGCTTTCCTCCGCCGACGTCGTGGCCGCGGTGGTGAAGGCGGGCTACGGGGCCAACCTCCGCGCCGCCGCCGAGGGAAAGAAAAAGGAGCGCGGGCCGGCACAGGACGTCGCCCTCCAGGAGTACCTGGGGTTGAAGACACGCCTGGTGGCCTCGCTCGTCTTCGCCCTCCCGCTGTCCTACCTGTCCATGGGGCGCATGATGGGCTGGCCCATGCCGTTCTGTTTTCTGGGTGCTGAGAACGCACTGGTCTTTGCTCTGACGCTCCTCCTCCTGGCTTTACCGGTGGCCTTCATCAACTTCAAGTTCTTTCGGGTGGGCTTCGGCGCGCTGGCTCACGGCTCGCCGAACATGGACTCCCTGATCGCCCTGGGCAGCAGCGCAGCCCTGGTGTACGGCGTGTACGCCATCTATCGCATGGCCTGGGCCGCGGGACGCGGGGATATGGCGACGGTCGACCACTTCTCCATGGACCTCTACATCGAGTCGGCAGGGATGATCTTGACCCTCATCACGCTCGGCAAGTTCTTCGAGGCGCGGGCCAAGCGCCGGACGTCGGATGCCATCACGCGCCTGATGGACCTGGCTCCCCGGACGGCGGGGGTGGAGCGGGGCGGTGCGGAGGTGGAGATCCCGATCGAGGAGCTGGAGAGGGGGGAGATCGCCGTCGTCAAGTCCGGGCAGGCCATCCCCGCGGACGGCGTGCTGACGGAGGGCGCCGCCGCGGTGGACGAGTCCGCGATCACGGGCGAGAGCATCCCTGTGGACAAGGCCCCCGGCGACCGCCTGGTCGGCGCGACGACGGTGCGCAGCGGCTGGCTGAAGATGCGGGTCACGGGCGTGGGCGAGGAAACGACCCTGGCGCAGATCGTCCGTCTGGTGGACGAGGCCACGAGCTCCAAGGCCCCCATCGCCAAGATGGCGGATCGGGTCAGCGGCGTCTTCGTGCCCATCGTGATCGCCATCGCCCTTGCGACGGGCGCGATATGGCTCCTGGCGGGGCGCGGTGTCGAGTTCGCCCTCTCCATGGCCATCTCCGTGTTGGTGATCTCCTGCCCCTGCGCGCTGGGGCTGGCGACGCCCACGGCCGTCATGGTGGGCACGGGGCGGGGCGCGGCCAGTGGCATCCTTATCAAGTCGGCTGAGGCCCTTGAACGGCTCCACGACATCGACACGGTGGTGCTGGACAAGACGGGCACCATCACTCAGGGGATGCCGGTCGTGACGGACGTCCTGTGCCCTGCGATGGACCGGCGGGAGTTCCTGAGGGCTGCCGCGTCCCTTGAGAGCCGATCGGAGCACCCCCTGGCCGCTGCCGTCACCGCGAGGGCGGAGGAGGAGGGCTTGGAGCTCCTGCCCGTGGAGGGCTTTTCCCAGGAGGCCGGGGCAGGGGTCCGCGGCGTCGTGGGAGGGTGCGAGTGGTGCGCGGGAAACCGCAGGGTCCTGGAGGCGGCAGGCCTCTACGACGAGCGCGCGAAGGAGCTGGAGCAGAAGCTGGCGGACGAGGGCGGCACCCCGATGTTCTTCGTGACGGAGGGGCGGCTGGCTGGGGTGATCGCGGCGGCGGACGTCGTGAAGCCCACCAGTCGCCAGGCCGTAGACGAGCTGCATCGTATGGGGCTCCAGGTTGCGATGCTGACGGGGGACAACCGGCGCACGGCTTGCGCCATTCAGCGCCAGGTGGGGCTGGACGAGGTCACGGCGGAGGTGTTGCCCCAAGATAAGGAAGGGGAGGTGCGCCGCCTGCAGAAGGCGGGACGAAAGGTGGCCATGGTGGGGGACGGCATCAACGATGCCCCGGCCCTGGCCAGGGCCGACGTGGGCATCGCCATCGGGGCGGGCACGGACGTGGCCATCGAGTCCGCGGACCTGGTGTTGATGCGCAGCAGCCTGTTGGACGTGGCGGGGGCCATCCAGCTTGGCCGCGCCGTCATCCGCAACATAAAGCAGAACCTGTTCTGGGCGCT
>ERZ772917.205-NODE-205-length-43432-cov-3.798349_pt1 | contig 43432 bp, 35 predicted proteins | sample MGYA00511187_ERZ772917 | MGnify/ENA primary metagenome ERZ772917 (study PRJEB29015, sample SAMEA2737925) | human oral metagenome | biome: human oral; feature: human-associated habitat; material: dental | place: China | collected 2012 ...
ACCTCAACCTGCTCAATCGTGCTGCTCTGAGAAAGCCGGGGGCTCACTCTTTGTTACGGGCTTGGCATCCCAAGGAGGCGACGAGCTTTCCCGACAAACCTGAAAGTAGCTTACCATAATGGCAGCTCTTTCATATCTTATTCTACGAGGAGGCATAACGCATCCAAAAGATCAAGTGCGTCGCGGTTGAGGCAGAGGACCCGTAAGAGCGATTGAGTTTGGAGATGGAAAGAGGGAAGACTATGGACAAAAATATTGATGCCGCCGGGAAGTTCGACAACATCCAGACCGTTGAGGAAGAATTTTTGGAGGAGTCTGCAGGCGGAAAAAAGGAACCCGGAGGCCGGACCCCGCGGAAGGCCAACCTTATGGAGGCGCTGTTTACCTTTGGCTTCCTCATCGTCGTGATGTCGGTGAGCATTATCAAGTTCAAGCTGGACCCGCATATCCCGATGTTCGTCGGCGTCATCGTGGCCGCGATCATGGGGTTGTGGTTGGGCTACAAGTGGGAGTCCCTCGAAAACGCGATGATCAAAGGGATATCCCAGGCCATGCAGTCGATCATCATCTTGGCCATCATCGGTATGCTCATTGGTGTGTGGATCGTGTCGGGCGTCGTTCCCTCGATGATCCTTTACGGGCTGAAGCTGCTGTCTCCCCAACTCTTCTTGCCCGCTGCGGTCCTGATTTGCTCCATTACGTCTTTGGCGACGGGGACCTCGTGGGGGACTGCTGGGACCATGGGGGTCGCGCTCATGGGGATCGCCGTGGGGCTTGAAATCCCGCTTCCTCTGGCGGCGGGCGCAGTGATTTCCGGAGCGTACTTCGGTGACAAGATGTCCCCGCTCTCCGACACCACAAACTTGGCTCCTGCGATGGCAGGAACGGACGTCTTCACCCACGTGAAGGCGATGATCCCCTCCACGGTGGTGGCTTACCTTGCCGCTCTGGGGCTGTTTGCCTATATGGGCATGGGCTATGGGGGCTCCGATACCAGCCTGGAGAGCATCAAGCTCATCCAGGACGGTATCCTGTCCCAGTTCAAGGTCAGCCCCGTCCTCCTGATCCCGCCGGCGCTGGTCATCGTGTTGGTGGCGATGAAGATGCCTGCCATACCGGGCATCGTCATCGGGCTTCTCACTGCAGCGGCCCTGGCCCCCATCTATCAAGGAGCTTCCCTTGGAGATATCCTGAAGTGCGCGCATTATGGCTACGTCAGTGAAACCGGCGTTGAGGTCATTGACACGCTCTTCACCAAGGGCGGTTTGGAGGGGATGCTCTTCTCGATCTCCCTGACGATCATCGCCATGATGTTTGGCGGGATCATGGAGGAAACGGGCCAGCTGGAAACGATAGTGAACGCGGTCCTGTCCCGGCTGAGGAGCTATGCCGGCCTCATCATCTCCACGGAGGCAACCTGCCTGTTCAGCAACATCACCATGCCGGAGCAGTACATCTCCATCGTGATACCGGGTCGCATGTACGCCCAGTCCTACCGGGAACGAGGGCTGCACCCGTCGCAGCTCTCCAACGCTCTGGAGGGGATGGGCACCGTTTCGGGCGCCCTGATCCCGTGGAACACCTGCGGTGCCTTTATGAGCAATGCCCTGGGCGTGCCGACGGCCCTTTATTTCAAGTACTGCTTCTTCAACCTGTTCATGCCCCTCGTCGTGGCCGTGTTCGCCTTCTTGAAGTTAAACGTCCGCTACATGACGGAGGAGGAGAAGGCTCAGCTGGCTGAAACGGGGCGCTGCTGAGGGCACGTTTTCCCCCATCCTGCGGGATAGGGGCTGAGGTTCAGAGCTCTGTATTTTTCTGCGCGTGAAGCCCGGCCTCGTTCGGCTTGGCCCCTGTGCGGATAGGTTTTTTGGTTTTTCTTTGTGTATTTTGATGGTCTTATAATTTTGCAGTTAATTTTGTAGTGAGGAGGCGTTTTCATGAGGGATATCCGTGTGATGATATGGGGATTTGGCGCGATGGGGAGCGGGATCGCGCGAATGCTTCTGAAGAAGACGGGTGTTGAGATCGTTAGTGTGGTGGTGGGACGCAAGCACCTCCACGGAACGGACGTCTACCAGTACCTGGGAGAGGAGCGAGGGAGCCGGCGGGAGCTTCTGTTCGGCGGCACGGAGCTCATCCGCAACGGCGCGTGCGACGTGGTGCTGTTGGGGACGGATTCCTTCACCAGGAGCGCATTCGAGAAGGTCAAGCTCTGCGTGGAGCACGGCCTGAACGTCATCACGACAGCGGAGGAGATGGCCTGGCCCTGGGCGCAGGAGCCGGAGCTCTCTCTCGAGATCGACCGTCTGGCGCGCCAGCACGGGGTGACGGTCTTCGGGACGGGGATCAACCCTGGGTTCGTGCTGGACCTGCTGATCCTGGCCATCACGGGGACCTGCGAGGACGTGAAGTCCATCGAGGCCGCGCGCATCAACGACCTCTCGCCCTTCGGCGGGGCGGTGATGCACGAGCAGGGCGTGGGCATCACGCCGGAGGAGTTCAAGAGGCGCCTTGCGGCCAACGACCTGGCGGGTCACGTGGGCTTCCCGGAGTCCATCTCGGCCATCGCGGCCGGCCTCGGCGTCGAGATTACCAAGATCGAGCAGACGAAGGACCCCATCATCTCGAAGGTGCACCGCGAAACGCCCTACGCGAAGGTCGAGCCGGGGAACCTGGCGGGCATCCGTCAGCAGGGCTGGGGGAGGACGGCCGACGGCCGGGCGTTCATCCACCTGGACCACCCGCAGCAGGTCCGTCCGGAGGCCGAGGGCATCGACACGGGGGACTACATCACCATCGACGCGGGCGGCTACACGCTGAAGTTCTCCGGCAAGCCGGAGATGCCGGGCGGCATCGGCACGATCGCGATGGTCGTGAACATGATCCCGCAGGTGCTGAACGCGCCCGCGGGGCTCACGGACCTTCTGGAGCTCCCGATCCCCCACGCGATCCTGGGCGGCATGAACCGGTTCGTCCACGAGCTGAACGAGGAACGCCGGGTCTACCACAAGGGGGACTGCGTCGTCCTGCACATCGAGCTGCTCCCTGCCGGAGAGCGGGCCGCGAGCGTCCCGGAGGACACCGCCGGGCTGCCGCTTGAGATGTGGGTCAAGGGGGAGCTCCTGGCGGAGAGCGCCCACACGGGGGAGGCAGTGCGGGTCCGGACGGCGATCGGGCGCGAGGTGGAGGGCACGCTCACCAACTGCGACCCGGGCTATCAGCACGACTTCGGAAGCTACGTCCCGGAGCTGGCGCAGGTGCATCGGCAGGTTGTGGATATCCTGAACGGAAAGGGGGCCTGCTGAGATGGGCGGCAGGAGCTATGAGGCCGTAATGGCGCGCAAGAACGAGATCGTCAAGGCGGCGGTCGGAATCGACTACTCGAAGTTCGAGGAGGCGGGAGGGCGCTTCGACTACGAGAGGATGATGCGGGAGGCGGTCCCCCACACCCTCGAGGAGATCGTCAGGATTCAGGGTGAGATGAGCGTCGGCAACACGAAGCTCCTGAGCCTCAACAACGTGACGGCGCTGGCCCGCAAGACGGCCGGAGGCGGGAAGGGGGCGCAGATCCTGGTGAAGGACGAGGCGCAGAACCTCTCCGGGAGCTTCAAGGCCCGCCGCGCGGCCCTGTCCGTCTACGAGGCCCACCGGATGGGTTACAAGGGCGTCGTCGCGGCCACGTCGGGCAACTACGGGGCGGCGGTGGCCTGCATGGCAGCGCGCCTCGGCCTGAAGTGCATCGTCGTCCAGGAGTGCTACGACAGCCGCCGCGTGGGGCAGCCGGAGATACTGGAGAAGCAGCGGGCCTGCGAGGCGATGGGTGCCGAGGTGGTGCAACTGACCGTGGGGCCTGAGCTCTTCTACGAGACGCTGATGCTGCTGGAGGACACGGGCTTCTACAACGCATCGCTCTACACGCCGTCGGCCATCGCGGGCATCGAGACGCTGGGGTGGGAGATCGCCCAGCAGTGCCGCAGCCAGCTTGGTCGGGACCCGGACGTCGTCGTGGCCACCAACGCGGGGGGCGGCAACATCACCGGCACGGCCCGCGGGCTCCGGAAGGCTGGGGCGAAGTCCCAGGTCTACGCGGCGAGCGTGGACCTGTCGGGGCTGCACATGGCCTCGGACCGTGACTTCAACCGCAAGTCCTTCACGACGGGTCACACGGGGTTCGGCGTGCCCTTCACGGTGCAGCCGGACCGGACGGACGTGCCCCGCAACGCCGCGCGTCCCCTGCGGTACATGGACCGCTACCTTCTGGTGAAGGAGGGCGAGGTGTTCTACATGACGGAGGCCCTGGCCGCGCTGGAGGGCATGGAGCGCGGGCCTGCGGGCAACACCTCCCTGGCCGCGGCGTTCGCCCTCTCCATGACGCTGCCGGAGGACAAGGTCATCGTCGTGCAGGAGACGGAGTACACGGGCGCGGGCAAGCACCCCATGGCGCAGCTGAGCTTCGCGCGCCGGAACGGGGTGGAGGTCCTCGTCGGCGACCCGGAGACGGAGGTCCCTGGGAAGAACATCGTGCTCCCCGACCACCCGTCCCGCTTCAAGGTCCGGGAGCACAGCCTGGAGGCCATGCGCCGCAGCGCGCTGAAGCGCCTGGCGCAGGACCGGAAGTCCGTGACCGCCGAGGACCTGGAGTACTTCAAGGCGGAGCTGAACGCGGACGCGGCGTTCGTCCGAAAGGAGCTCGAGGCGCTGGGCGTTTCCTGCTGAGGGTTGCGCTCATTCCGCGGGGGGAGCGGTGTTCGTCCCCCCGCGGGTTCACGAGGGCGCCGTGAAACGCGCGAGTGGGAGAGAGGGGAGAGCATGGCGAGAGCGGACGACTTTGAACAGCGGCGCGCGCACCTGGCGGACAAGAGCGACGAGGAGCTGTTCGATTACTTCTGGGAGCTGGCGGGCAGGGTGGTCCAGCCCATGCTGGACGCGGGGAAGGTCTACACGACGCCTGCCGTGGAGCGCAGCGTGCTGCTGCGCATGGGGTTCTCCAGCATCGAGGCCAAACCCATCGTGGACGGCCTGGTGGAGCGCAGCCTGCTGGGGCACGGAGCGGGCAACACGGTGTGGCGTCTGTCGGAGAAGCTGGGGGTTTCCGTGCGGCAGGCGGGCGTTGCGCTGGCGTCCGGCGAGCACTGGGACCTGGTTCCGGGCCTGTACGAGGGAGGGAAGTGACGTGGGCGAGGACAGGAAGGTTCCGTTCCCGGAGGCGGGCAACCCCCCGGAGCACCTGGACAAGGACAGGAAGATCGACGTCCGCCAGATATTGAACGGCCTCGAGGACTACCGGCCGCGGCGTCACCCGTGGCACTGGCGCGAGGGCCGCGGCGTCGAGCGCCAGGTGGGGGACTTCGTCTACCGTGAGACGTCGGAGCCCCTGAAGCAGTCCGTGCCCCTGCCGGGGAGCCGTGGCTTCGGGTCCATCGACCCGCAGCCGGACTGCGTCATCACGACGGAGATCGCCTCTGGGCGCTTCGAGGACGACATCCGCCGCATGAGGATGGCGGCCTGGAACGGTGCGGACCACCTGATGGTCATCCGGACGGCGGGCCAGTCGCACATCGATTCGCTCATTGAGGGGACGACGCAGGGCATCGGGGGGATCCCCGTCACCCGGAAGCAGTGCCGTGCGACGCGCCGCGCGCTGGACCTGATCGAGGAGGAGGTGGGGCGTCCTCTGAACTTCCACTCCTACGTGTCGGGCGTCGCGGGGCCGGACATCGCGGTGATGTTCGTGGAGGAGGGGGTGTCGGGCGTGCACCAGGACCCGCAGTACAACATCCTCTACCGGAACATCAACGGCCTGCGCAGCTTCATCGACGCCTGCGAGAGCAAGAAGGTGCTGGCCTACGGCGGGATGCTTCAGATCGACGGGGCCCACAACGCCAACGCGACGGCGATGGAGGCGTGGAAGGTGATGCCGGAGCTCATGGTGCAGCACGCCATCAACTCGATCTTCTCCCGCAAGGTCGGCATCCGTCCGGAGAACATCGCGCTCTCCACCGTGCCGCCCACCGCGCCGCCCGCGCCGTGCATGAGGCTGGACCTCCCCTACGCGGTGGCGCTCCGGGACCTGTTCCGCGACTACAAGATGCGCGCGCAGCAGAACACGAAGTTCATGGAGTCGGAGACGCGCGAGGCGACGGTGACGCACACGCTGAACATCGTCATCTCTCGTCTGACGAGCGCGGACATCCAGTCCACCATCACGCCGGACGAGGGGCGCAACGTGCCGTGGCACTACTACAACATCCAGGGTGTCAACACCGCACGGCAGGCGCTGGACGGCCTGGACGGGATCCGCGACCAGGTGAAGCTGGACCGCGACGGCGAGCTGGGGCGCACGGTGCGCGAGCTGAAGGAGCGGGCCGTGCTCTTCCTGGAGGAGATTCTGGAGGTCGGTGGCTACTTCGAGGCGGTGGAGCGCGGGTTCTTCGTGGACAGCGGGAAGTACCCCGAGCGCAAGGGGGACGGCATCGCCCGCGAGAAGGCGGGTGGCATCGGCAACGACATGATCTTCCTTCGGGAGCCGGACTACTTCGCGCCGGTCTCCGTCCACTATGGAAACAACCACGTCCCGCCGCAGTTCAAGCGCCCGTCGGACGCCATCGGGGGGGACACGTTCGAGGACCCGTCGAAGATCGTCTGGGTGGACGAGCTGGACGAGTTCGACAACGTGAACGCGCGGATTGCGGAGAAGCGGAAGTACTACGAGCACCCGAACCTCATCCGCCCCGAGGTGGAGTGGATGGCGGACGGCGTGGTGGTGGTGACGCTCCTGCTGCCGACGGACGTCCGCACGGCGGAGTTTGCAGCACTCAAGATTGGCGAGAAGATGGGGCTCACCGACTGCGTGGCGATCCACAAGCAGGCGATGCACCCCTGCGAGGGGGCGCTGATCGAGCTGAAGGGCGTCGTTGGGTTCGACATCGACACCGACGAGCTGGTCATCCCGAAGCTTCCTGAGGTTTTGAGCGCGAAGGAGATTCGGGACTACATCCACGAGCGTCCCATCACGGTGGTGGCGGCGACGGTGGGCGAGGACGAGCACTCGGTGGGATTGAAGGAGATCCTGGACATCAAGCACGGGGGGATCGAGGGCTTCGGAGTGAAGTACCACTACCTGGGCACGTCGTGCCCTGTGGAGAAGCTGGTGGACGCGGCCATCGAGACGAAGTCGGACGCGATCCTCCAGTCCACCATCATCTCGCACGACGACATCCACATCCAGAACATGCGGCGCCTGAACCAGATCTGCGTGGAGCGGGGGGTGCGCGACCGGCTGATCCTGGCGGGGGGCGGCACGCAGGTCACGGACGAGATGGCCGTGGCCGCGGGGCTGGACGCCGGCTTCGGCCGCGGGTCGAAGGGCATCGACGTCGCCAGCTTCCTCGTCAAACGCTGCAGGGAAAAGGACTCGGAAAACTGTGGCGGAAGCGCCCGGTGAGATCGTGAAGGAGGCCGTCATGTCCCGGAGAAAATCCATCGACGTCCTGGTGGCCGAGATCGGCAGCACGACGACGGTGATCAATGCGTTCGACGGCGTGGAGGGCTCCGACCCCGTCTTCCTCGGACAGGGTCAGGCTCGCACCACCGTCGAGGAGGGGGACGTGGGCGTCGGGCTGGACCTGGCGCTGACGGACCTCAAGGAACGGCTCGGCTGCGCGGACCTCGAGTGGCACGACATGCTGGCCACGAGCTCCGCGGCGGGGGGGCTCCGTATGACCGTCCACGGCCTGGTGTACGACATGACCGTGCGCGCGGCGCGGGAGGCGGCCCTGGGGTCCGGCGGCGTCATCAAGGCGGTGACGGCCGGACGGCTGCGCCGAACGGACCTGGCAAAGGTCCGGGAGATCAACCCCAACATCATCCTCGTCGCGGGCGGCACGGACTACGGCGAGCGGGACACGGCCCTGGCGAACTTCGAGGCGCTGTCCCGCACCGTCCCCTCGATCCCCGTCATCTACGCGGGGAACGTCGAGAACCACGACGAGATCGCGCTCATGGCGGAGGAGGCGGGCGTCCGGGTCTACTTCACCGAGAACGTCTACCCGAAGCTGGACCAGTTGAACATCGAGCCCACGCGCACCCTCATCCACCAGGTCTTTGAGGAGCACATCACCCACTCCCCCGGCATGGCTCGCATCCGGGAGAGGGTCAACGGCGCGATCCTGCCGACGCCGGGAGCCGTCATGCAGTGCGCCATCATGGCGCAGGAGCTTCTGGGGCCCCTCATCGTCATCGACGTCGGCGGAGCGACGACGGACGTCCACTCCGTCTGCGAGGACAGCCCGGCCGTCGCGGACATCATGATGGAGGCAGAGCCCTTCGCAAAGCGCACCGTGGAGGGCGACCTCGGCGTGTTCGTGAACCGCGTACACCTCGTCGAGAAGTTCAGCGAGGAGGAGGCCGCGCGCCTCATCCCCCAGGCCGCCTACTTCCTGGAGCACGCCTCGAAGATCCCGACGACCCCGGAGGAGGTCGAGTTCGTCGAGCGCCTGACCCAGAAGGCCTGCGACGTGGCGCTGGACCGACACGCGGGACAGTTCATCGACCTCTACGGCCCGACGGGCAGGACCACCCTGGCGAAGGGGAAGGACCTCTCCCTGGTGCGCACCGTCATCGGCACGGGCGGCGCCCTGACGCGCCTGCCGGGCGGGCGGGATATCCTGGCCAGGGCGCTTGGCGCGGGCGGGCGGCGCAAGCTCTTTCCGCCAAAGGACGCTAATGTCCTGCTGGACGGGGACTACATCATGGCCTCCCTCGGCGCCCTGCACCGACGCCACCCGACGGCAGCGCGCAGGCTCCTGATGAAGAGCCTCGGCGTGGAGGGAGAGGCGTAGGGTGCGTGTACCGGGCTACACCGGCCTGGGAAGGAGGTAACGCATGAGGTATCCGCAGATAGGGGTCGACCTGGATAAGCTGGTTGAGAACGCGAGGGTTCTTTCCGCGCTCCTGCGCGCACACAAGCTGAACTTTCATTACGTCACCAAGTGCTTCTGCGCGTGGGAGCCGATGGTGGACGCCCTCGCGGACGCCGGGATTCGCAACTTCGCGGACGCGCGCCTTGAGAACATCGAGGTGTTGAAGCGCTGGGCGCGGAGCGCAATGCTCCTGCGCGTGCCCATGATCTCCGAGGCGGACGACGTCGTCTGCCTCTGCGACGTCAGCCTGAACTCGGAGCTCGCCGCCATCAAGGCGCTGTCGGACGCCGCGCTGACGCTGGGGCGGACGCACGAGGTCATCCTGATGGTGGAGCTGGGGGACCTGCGCGAGGGAGTGCTGCCGGAGGACGTCATGCCGATGGTGGAGCAGGTCCTGACGATGCGCGGCGTGAAGCTCAACGGACTGGGCGTGAACTTCAACTGCTACGGCGGCGTCATCCCTACGCCTGAGAAGCTGAAGGAGCTGGCGGACCTGGCGAAGGAGGCGCAGAACCGCTGCGGCTACGAGTTCGAGTACGTGTCGGGCGGCAACTCCGGCAGCCTGCCGCTGGTGCTTGACGACCGGATGCCGGACGGCATCAACCACCTTCGTATCGGAGAGGCGTTCCTCCTGGGACACGAAACGTCCTATGGCAGCTCCATCCCGGGGATGCTGCACGACGTGTTCACGCTGCGGTGCGAGGTCATCGAGAAGAAGCTGAAGCACTCCGTGCCGTCCGGAGAGCGGGGACTCAACGCCTTCGGGGAGCCGCCGGCGGAGATGGAGGATCGCGGGATGATCCAACGCGCGATCATCGCCGTCGGTGGACAGGACACGTTCCCCTTCAGTCTAACGCCCCGCATGGAGGGCCTGCGCTATCTGGGGCACTACTCCTCCGACCACACGATCTTCGACGTGACCCACGCGAAGGGCGACGTGTACGTCGGCGGCACTCTGGACTTCGACGTGGACTACAAGGCGCTCCTGATGATCTTCATGTCAAAGTACGTCGATAAGGTGCCGGTATGGTCAGGACAGGACTTTATGACGGCGGTGCGAATGAGGAAGCCGTCGTGAGGGACGAGCCATGGATTCCAGGACGCTGAGGGGCAACCTCCAGCTCCTCGTCACCGCGGCCATTTGGGGCTTTGGGTTCATCGCACAGCAGTTCGGTGCCCAGGCCCTGCCTCCCCTTTCCTTCAACGCCTGTCGTTTTGCCCTGGGGAGCACGTCGCTGCTCCCCCTGATCGTCCTCTCCGGATGGAACGATCCGGCGATGAGGCGTGCGAGGGCTGCGTCCCGCAGGCTCTCGATCCGAGGCGGGCTTTTGAACGGAGGCGTCATGTTCCTGGCGGCGTGGCTTCAGCAGGCGGGCATTGCGGAAACGACGGCGGGGCAGGCCGCCTTTCTGACAGGGCTCTACATCCTCTTCGTGCCCCTGTTGGGGCTCTTCATGCATCACAGGGTTCCGTTGACAACTTGGTGCGCTGGGATGTTGGCCCTCGTGGGCCTCTACCTACTGAGCGTTCGGGAGGACCTTTCCATTTCGCGGGGCGATGCCTTCGAGATCGCGGGCGCGGTGTTCTGGGCCCTGCACATCCTGTGCATCGACGCCTACGTAAAGAGAACGGACCCCTTGGAGCTCTCGTTCTGGCAGTTCGCGTTCTGTGCGCTGTTCAGCGTTGGGACGGCTCTGTTCCTGGAGCGGGGCGGCTTTATGCGCATTGAGGACGCCCTGATCCCGATCCTCTACTGCGGAGTGGTTTCCGTGGGGCTCGCCTACACGCTCCAGGTGGTGGCTCAGAAGGACGTCATTCCCTCCCATACGGCCTTGATCCTGAGCATGGAAACGGTCTTCGCGACCCTGGGAGGGGCGGTCGTCCTGGGCGAGAACCTTGGCCTGCGAGGCTACACGGGTTGTGCCCTGATGTTTTCGGGGATGATCCTCGCACAGTGGCATGGCCTGCGCGGGGGAACGCGCCCCACGGACGTGAGGAGGAGATCGGCATGATGCTGGAAACGGAGCGCCTTGCGATCGTCGAGGCCGCGGAGTCGGATATCGGCTGGATTATTGCGCAGGAGAACGACGAGGAGAACAGGAAGTTTGTCTGGGTCGGTACCTACGAAGAGCACCTGGCGGAGATCGCCGACCCCGGACACCGGTTGCTGGTCATCCGGAGGAAAGACGGCGTTGAGAGGGTCGGTTACGCCCTGGTCCATCTTGACTTCAAGTCCGAACGCTTCGAGCTTCGGAGGATCGTCATCGCTCAAAAGGGCAGGAGATACGGGAGGGAGTCCATGGAGGCTCTGATGAAGTATGCCTTCGAAACGCTGAAGTTCAACCGGTTCTGGCTGGACGTCTATCCCGACAACGCGGTGGGCATAAAACTTTATGAAAGCCTGGGGCTTCACAGAGACGGAGTGCTGCGACAGAACTTCAAATCCGAACGGGGCTACCTGGACCAGATCATCTATTCGATGCTGAAGGAGGAGTACTTTCATTCCGTTTCCGAGAGGACTTCGCCGGAAGAGAGGCGGTGAAACTGGATATTAGTCAAGCAGGAGGACAGAGGAAGTGACGGGTTAGTCACTTTAAGGCGGTCCTATACGATGTAGTGCTCTTGGCGATCGGCGGATGCCGCAGAGCATCTTCAATGAGATCGTCGAGATGAACGTCGCACACCCGTTCCGCGAGGGCAACGGAAGGAGTATGCGCATCTGGCTGGACGCCATGTTCAGGAAGGGATTCGGAGTAGTCGTGGACTGGAACCTCGTCGACAAGGAGGACTACCTCGCCGTAATGGAACACAGTCCCGTCAGGGACGTCGAAGCGCGGGCGGCGATTACCTCCCGTCCGACCGGGGCAGGACCTGCACGGCTTCGGGATGGGCGGTGACGAACCGCATCAGCGCGTCGCACAGGGCCTCCACGGCGGGAGAGCGGGAAACGGGCGTAAAGGGCTGGTCGTAGGGCGTTCGGGTCAGGAGCTTGTCCGTCCTGGTGAAGGTCGCAGTGATGGCAAAGCGGGCCGTGCGGTCCTCCGGCCGGTAGAACAGGCTCACGATGCTGTAGGCCCATCGCTTGATCTTTTCGCGCTCCCTCTTGTCCCGCGTCCTCTGCAGCAGCTTGTCCCGATAGCGCCAACTGATGACGCTCTTGTAGCGAAACAGGAAGACGTCCCCGCCCTCCTGGCGCTGGATCGTTTCCGTGTCCAGGAAGTAGAGGCCCATTCGGTCGTCCTGGAACGCCGGCAGGTATCGCTCCCCATCCTGCGCCGCTGCCACGCCCCGGCAGGCGGTGAGCGCCGCAGCCAGCGCGAGGAACAGGGCGAGTTTTTTCAACGGCTCTTTCAATTTTCGCGGATCAACTCCTCGAGGAACGGCGGCAGGATGAAGGCGGCGCGATGGATGGCGTTCGTGTACCAGCGCGTGCCGGCCACCTCCCGCAGGGGCGTGGCCGGGTCGGCGGAGAGGGAGGCTGCGCCGTAGGTCCACATGCCGGACGGGTAGGTGGGCACGACGCCCCAGTACATCCGAACGACGGGGAAGACGGCGCGCATCTCGCGGATGGACTGGCACATCAGCGCCGTGTCCGTGAAGGGGGACTCCGTCAGCTCCGTCATCATGCCCCGCTCGTTCAGGACGGCCTTCAGGTCCCGGTAGAAGGGCGACTGAAAGAGTCCCGCGGCGAAGTCCACGGGGTCCGTGCCGTCTACGATGGCGACGTCGAACCGGTCGGAGGTCGTGCGGAGGTACTCCATCGCGTCCATGCAGCGCACGTCCGCCCTGGGGTCCGAGAGCGCACAGCCGACGGTGGGCAGCCACTCCTTCGACGCAGCGATGACGCGCTCGTCGATGTCGATGAGCGTACACCGCTCGACGCCGGGGTGCTTCAGCACCTCCTTCAGGATGGCCCCATCGCCGCCGCCGACGATCAGGACGCGCTTCGGATCCGGGTGGGAGCAAAGGGGCACGTGGGCCATCATCTCCGAGTAGGTGAACTCGTCCCGCTCCGTCAACTGAAACGCCCCGTCCAGCATTAGGGTGCGACCGTACTCCGGCGTGTCCACCACCAGGATGTCCTGCCACTTCGTCCTCTCGCGGTGTAGGACGTCCGTCACCTTCAGCGATAGGCGCAGGCCCTCGCTGCTCTCCTCCGTCAGCCACAGATCGTTCGTCCGCTTGGCCCTCGTCACGGGCGCGTCGCCCATGTCCATCCCCTCCATCCTTAATAGTAGAATCGTTCGGGGGCGCAGCCCCCTTCTTGAGCGTTTGAACATAGCGTACCATGAACCGCCTGCGCCGCGCAAGCGCCGCCGACCGGAGCCGCCTTCCCGATCGAGTTCACTTTGCACACGAAATTTGAGTTACAATAGAGGCGTTCGATCGGTTCGAGCCCGCTCTGGCGGGCGTGGGGTTCCTCACTTGGAGGGGAGGTTTTGCTCTTGAGACGACAAACGCTCGGTTGGCGCGGGGCCGCGTTGTTCGCTGTGCTGCTCTTGCTGGCCCTGTCCTGCGGGACCGCGCGGGCCTTCATCCGCGAGGGCGGCGTTGCCGGCCGGCCGGGGCTCTCCTTTCACGGGATGGCCTACTTCTGGGGCCACCTGGACGTGAACATCACCAACGGGACGAAGGAGAACGTGCTCTTCGGTGGCACGATGCTCTTCCTGGACCGCAGGAAGCGCGTCGTGGCGCGGGCGGAGATCCTGCCGGAACGGATCAAGCGACGTTCCACGCGGCGCCTCCGAGCCGTCTTCACGGAGGGCAGCGGAGAAGACGCCTCCGCGGCGTGGCTTCTGGTGTGGGAGTTCCGGCAGAGGACTCGGTAGGAGGCAGACATGAAAAGGACGAGGACCCTGGTGCTCTTTGCCGCGGCGTGCCTTGCGGTGCTGGCCACGGTGGCTGCCGAGGCGCTCTCGAACAGCGCGGACGCCTTCATGTCCCTGCCCTTCGGCCACCCCTTCAATCGGACGAAGCTGCGCATGGAGCGGAGCGGGGCGGCCGCGAAGACCCAGGACGGGGACTACCTCTCCATGGAGGGGCTGTTTGAGGGGCGTCCGGCCCTGTTCGTCTTTTCCTTCCACGGCAAGAAGGGGCTGAAGTCCAAGGCCGTGTACCTGCAGACTGCGGGCGGGGAGGAGGATGAGCGGCTCTACACGGCGCTGATGCAGGCGTACAACAGCCGGTTCGGCAGGACGGAGGAGCGGCCCCTGCCCAACGCTTGGGCGGAGGGGAAGATCATGCTGCGCTGCATCTGGACGCCAGACCGTTGGACCTCCGTTGCGCTGACCTACAACCCGGAAACGGCGGCGCGCTTTCCGGGGCCGTCGATCAAGGACCGCCCCATTCACCTGGAGTACCGATATTCCCGATGGGATTGATTCTTTCCGCCGAAGATAGGATAAAATAGTGTCCTGCATGAGAAAACCTGAAATTTGTGCCCTGAAGGGGCGCGTTTGGGGGCTTTATCAATGGGAAAGAAAATGAAGAACATCGGCATCATCACGTCGGGCGGCGACTGCGGAGGGCTGAACGCCGTCGTGCGTGGCGCGGCCAAGACGGCGATGCAGCGGGGCATCGGGGCGTACATTGTCCCCAACGGCTACGCGGGGCTCTACAACCTGGTGGACTTCGACCGGCTGGTGTTCCTGGACGAGGAGCGCACGGACCACGTCAACTCCTCCTTTGCTGGCAGCGACGCCGGGCACAGCCGGGTGAAGATATCGAAGATACCGGACCCGGACAAGTACAACCGCATCCTGCTGGGACTGCGCAAGTTCAACCTGGACGGCCTGCTGATATCGGGCGGCGACGACACGGGTAGCGTCGTGGTGGACCTGGCGGAGCACGGGATTCCCTGCGTTCACGCGCCGAAGACCATGGACCTGGACCTGCAGACCTACTCCGTGGGCGGCGACTCCGCCATCAACAAGATCGCGCGCATCGTGGAGGACCTGAAGACGACGGGCAAGACCCACAACCGCATCATGATCGTGGAGGTCTTCGGGCGCTACGCCGGACACACGGCGTTTCGCGGCGGCATCGCGGCCGATGCGGACTGCATCCTGATCCCTGAGATTGTGGCGGACTTCGACGCGATCTACAAGCACCTGAAGCACTACTACATCCGACGCATCCTGAACTCCGACGTCCATTCGGGCACCTACGTCATGGTGGTCGCCGAGGGGGTCAAGGGCGAGGACGGGAAGTACTTCTCCGACAGCGGGGACAGCACGGACTCCTTCGGCCACGTGCGTCTGGCCGGTGCGGGGCGCTACATCCGCACGCGCCTCGAGGCGATGATGCGGGAGGACCCCCAGATCCGCCAGTTCATGAAGGTTTCCGGAATGTACGTCCCCGGAGTCTTCGAGATACCGGAGATTCGCGAGGTCATCCCCGGCCACATCGTGCGCAGCGGCTCCACGTCGTCCTACGACGTCAACTTCGGCAAGCAGATCGGCGCGTCGGCGGTCATCCTGCTGGACGAGGGGATCAGCGGCGTGACGGTGGTGGAGGTCTACAAGGGGCGCATCCGCTACATGCCGACCGCTGACGCCATCGTGCCGCGCCCCGTCAGCCTCGAGGACGTCACCTTCTACGAGCAGATGGACATCTGCTTCGGCCGGACCCCGCAGCACTACGAGCCGATGATCGAGGAGCAACAGGGCGAGGTGGAACGCTTTTTGTAGCGCCTCCGGAACGGACGACGACAGGCCCCAAACTGGGGCCTGTCGTTCGCTTTCTGTGCTTTCCCGAATTACTTTGCGGGCGCGGCCTCGCCGCTCGTCCCCTGGTTAGGGGCTCCGGGCTTGACCGTGCCGTTCAGCCTGCGCTGAGCTGCGGCTTCTTCGATCCAGTCCAACCGCCTGGTGAAGGCTGCCGTCTGGATTTCGTCTCTCAGCTTCTGAATCTGGCCGTAGAGCTCAAGGGCCTTCGGCCGGTCGATGGGGGTTGACGCAAGGGCGTAATCGAGGTCGATGCGCAGCTTTTCGAGCGTCTTGGCCTTCTCCTGAAGCTCCTGGGGCAAGTCTAGGATCCATCCCCTTCGGGCACCCCAGCCGCCGTTCCTGTCCCCACGGGCAGGACGTCCGCACCATCCGTCTGTCGCCGCGCCGAAGCATGGCCTGTCCTGCCTGCCCCAGCAGGCGTCCGGACGCTGGCCCTGCCACTCGCAGCCCGGCCCGGCAGCGAGGTTCTGTCCCCAACAGCCTTCCTGTGCCGGTGGGCAATAGGGCGCGGTAGCCCGCCCCTGCCCGCAGTGTCCTCTGGCGAGCGCCGCGCCGGCCAGGCCGACGGACCCCAGGAGCAACAGAGTGACGATCGCTTTCTTTGCCTTCATGACAACGTCCTCCTTAAAGATGGTTTGCTTTTGCGTCCCTTGAGCCTTCGCGGTACCCGTGCGGACTGCAGGGGCTTGAACGGTTTAAGGATACGGCTACAATATGGAAAGAATATGAGCAGTTTGCGAAGAAAATGTGAAATTTGAGCCGAGGGCCGGTAGGAGCTGCAAGGGGCCGGCCTCGGTGAGCACAGCCTGTGAAATTTGGAGGAATCTTTGCGATGTGGTTCATGTACGCAATGCTCTCCGCCGCGTTCGCCGCGGCGACGTCCATCCTGGCCAAGGTCGGAATCAGGGGGGTGAACTCCAACCTGGCGACGGCGATCCGGACGACCGTCGTGCTGGCGATGTCCTGGGGGATCGTCTGGCTCACCGGCGCGCAGAGCGGCCTGACTGGGATCAACCGTCGGGGTTGGGTCTTCCTGATCCTGTCCGGCCTGGCCACGGGGGCGTCCTGGCTGTTCTACTACCGCGCCCTGCAGTTGGGCAGGGTATCGCAGGTTGCACCGGTGGACAAATTCAGCATCGTGATCACGATCGCGATGGCCTTCTTCCTGCTGCACGAGGAGGTCGCGGTCAAGACGCTCGTCGGAGCGGCCCTGATCGCAGCGGGGACCTTCGTGATGATCCTGTAGCGGTGCAGCGGCCAAGAGATCAGCGTCCCGATCGGCTGGACGAAGCGATCGGGACGCCCTGCGACTACTTCGTATCGCGCTCGCTCTCGGGCATCCTCCTCAGGAAGGGGAGCTTGTCATTGCCCCAGGGAGTGCGTCGGCGCTCCCGGTCGCGTCTGCGGTCTTCCTCACGCCTACGGTCTTCCTCGCGTCTGCGTTCTTCCTCACGCCTGCGTTCTTCGTCACGCCTGCGTTCTTCCTCGCGCCTGCGTTCCTCTTCGCGCCGGCGCTCCTCCTCTTGGCGGCGTTCAAGGCGTTCCCGCTCCTCCCTGTGGCGCCGGTCAAGTTCCTCCTGTCGCCTGCGCCATGCTTCCTCATCGGACCATCGGGAGGTGCGGACTTGGTGGACTCCGGCCTCCGATGAACGCGACGCCTCCCAGGCCGCCGCCGTTCCGCCGACGCTGATAACGCCCATGGACAGGATCGCAACGGCAATCCTTCCGGCCCTCCGTAAGTGCGTCCTGCCCTCTGAACCTGAGTGCGTCCAACATGTCGTCACCTGAAAAACCTCCTCTCTACGCTTCGCAAGGGCGCCTCTGCGGCCCCTCCAGGCTTGCTGCCTGTTCCTGGAACGTTCATATTTTCTTCGCCTTTATGTTTTACCATTGATCGTCAGTGATTTTAAGCGGAAATTGACGGAGGTGTGTGCGTTGAGGCTGTTGATCGTGGAGGATGAACCGATGATCGCGGAGGTGGTCGCTGCCTACGCAGAGCGCGAGGGATATGAGACGCGCTGCGCCCCCGACGGAGAAGCCGCGCTGAAGCTCTGGGGCAGCGAGGGGGCCGACCTGGTGGTGCTGGACCTCATGCTGCCGCGAGTGAGCGGCGAGGAGGTGTGCCGGCGCATCCGGGCGCGTTCGGCCTCCGTCCCCATCATCATGCTGACGGCGAAGAGTTCGGAGTCCGACGTCGTCGCGGGGCTGGATGGGGGAGCGAACGATTACGTATCGAAACCCTTCAGCCCAAGGGTCCTGATGGCCCGACTTCGCGCCCAGCTTCGCCCCGCGGCGGTCGGGACGACGGGGCCCTCGGCGCCGGTCCGTTGCGTGGGCGAGCGCATCGAGGTCGATGCGGACAGGGTGGAGGTCCGAAAGGACGGCGTGCCCGTCCCCATGACCCGCAGCGAATTTCTCATCTTCCAGACGCTGGCCTCGCGTCCCGTTCGCACCTGGTCCCGGGATGACATCATCCGTGTGGCGTTGGGCGACGACTACGACGGCTTTGATCGGACGGTGGACACCTACGTCAAGAACATCAGGAAGAAGCTGGCCGAGCCGGGCCATGAGAACGGCTGGATTCGCACGGTGTACGGCTTCGGATACCGCCTGGATGATGCGGAGGCGGACCGCCCATGACGTCCGCGCGAGGCCGTTCCCTCCGCTCTCACCTGATGTGGCTGTACGTGCTCCTGGCGATCTTCAGCGGGGTCGTGGTGCCGCTCCTTGGGATGCTCCTCAGCCATGCGAGCTTTCAGGAGTACCAGAGGCAGGGGCGTCAGGTGGCGCTGGACTCGCTGGCGCGTTCCCTCGAAGACCTGTATCAGGAAGCTGGCGCCTGGGACCGGGCGCGCGTCATGGACGTTCTGCGCCTGCCGGCGCGATGGGGCGCTGTCAACATCGCGCTTCGGGACGGGGAGGGACGGGTGGTCTGCGCTGCGGGGCCGGGCGCCATGCCCGTCAAGGGGGAAGGCCACGGGGCGAAGGGGCGGGCACGGCGGGGAGCGCGGGACGCCGGCCGCTCAGGGGAGGTGGTGGAGGACCTGGCGCAAGCGTGCTGTCAGCCCGCTGCGGCGATGTCGCCTCTTGGCGAGAGCGCTGGATCGAAGGGACGGATGGTCCTTCAGCTCACCGCGGAGGAGCGGGTGATTGGCGTCCTGGACGCCGATATGCGCGTTCCCCAGGGACGGTTTGAACGGGCGTTCGTTTCTCACCTGGCCTCCTACACGCTTGCCGGGACCTTGGTGATGATCCTGGTGGCCTGTGGTCTGGGGTATATCGTGGCGGGGCGATTGAGCCGTCCCGTTGCCAGGGCGGTGGAGCGCACGAAGCGCATCTGCCGCAGGGAGTACGACCTCAAGCCCGCAAAGCCTTCCGGCATTCGGGAGATGGATGACCTCACCCGCGGCGTGGAGGAATTGGGGCGCTCGCTGGCGGAGCAGGAAAGGCTTCGCCAACGGTTGATGACGGACGTGGTCCACGAGCTTCGGACGCCCCTGACGGTGGTTCGCACGCAGATCGAGGCCATCGCGGACGGGGTGTGGGAGGCCAGTCCGGAGCGGTTGGCGCTTTGTGTGTCGGAAATGGAGCGCCTGAGTGGCCTGATCCGGGACGTGGAATCCGTGACGCGCATGGAGGAGGACGCCGTCACCATCAAGCCTGAGCCGGTCGACCTGTCCACGTTTCTTTCCTCCGTGCTGGATGCTTTCCGTCCGCTTTTTGAGAGGACCGGCGTGGCGCTTCGCCGGTGCCTCGCCCCAAGCCTGTGCGCTGAGGTGGACGAGGACCGCTTCCGTCACGTCATGGACAACCTGTTGTCCAACGCCCTGCGCTACACCCCGAAGGGAGGATGGGTCGAAGTCCGGCTCCTGCGTCGGGAGGGCGAGGCCGTGATCGAGGTGCAGGATTCGGGGAGCGGAATATCCCCTCAGGACCTTCCCCACGTCTTCGACCGCTTCTACCGGACGGACGAGTCCCGCGCCCGCGTGACGGGGGGACGGGGCGTCGGGCTGTCCATCGCGCGGGCGGTGACGGAGGCCCACGGCGGGACGATAGGCGTTGAGAGCGAGAGCGGCGTCGGCAGTTGCTTCACCGTGACGCTGCCGGCAATCGAGGATCAAGTTGGACCTTAATCAAGGAAGATGGCAAAGAATAGTGAAGGGATAGTGAACTTAAGACGGTCCCGATTGGCGATGTCGTCTGGATTTCGTCGTCGATGCGCAGCTTTTCGAGCGTCCTGGACTTCTCCTGAAGCTCCTGGGGCAAGTCTAGTACCCATCCCCTTCGGGCACCCCAACCGCCGTTCCTGTCCCCACGAGCAGGACGCCTGCACTATCTGTCTGTCGCAACGCCGAAGCAAGGCCTGTCCTGCCTGCCCCAGCGGGCGTCCGGACGCTGGCCCGGCCATCCGCAGCCTGGCTCGGTAGATTGTGTTTACGGGTATCTTGAAGGGATACTCAGCCCTTGAGCTCTCCTTTGGATTGTAACCCCAGGACAATAGAGCGTTAGGCGAGTTATAGAAGATAAATCAGATTTTTTCCGCAAGGGCGGCGGCTTGTTTACAACCGTCGGTCCTCTCAATATCTCCTGCGTTTTGTACGCCGGGGATCAGTACTTCGCCTACCATGTGCCATTTCAGTAGGGTGGCAGTACGCTCGATGGGAATCCGCACGCCATCCATCACGGACGTATCATCTTCTGCACAGCAACAGATCAGACCACAGCCTTTCCCGGTTATATTTTCACCTTCCATACAGAAGGGGAACATCTTGTCGATAACCGCTTTGATTTTTGCCGGGATAGAGTACCAATACACTGGCATCGTATAGACGATGGTATCCGCTTCCAAAATAACCGGGGCTATGAAATTGAAATCATCGTCAAAGGAACAAGCTTTCCCGCTCTTGAAACAGGTTTCACAAGCATGGCATCCCCCCACATTCAAAGAGGTGGCGTCAAACCGAGTGACAGCATACCCTTTCCTCTCCGCCGCTTCGATAAAGGAGTTCGTCATGGCAAGGCTGTTCCCGTTTTTTCGGGGACTTCCGGTAATGACTACGATTTTTTTGCTCATAAACAATTCCTCCTGTTTAGCTGAAATTGACTTTTCTTAAATGCTTATATTATAATTATACTTAGAACGATGTTTGAAACAAGTACGCACATTGAGGTGTGATACTTACGATAACGTTAAATACTTATCTATTGGGGAGTATGAAATGCAAGAGAAATGTATTTTTAATGAATGTCTGAGTTCCACAGGATTCAGTTATACATTGTCGTTAATTAACGGAAAATATAAAATGACTATCCTCTATACCTTAATGTCGTTTGGTGTTGTTCGTTTCAATGAGATGAAAAAATATATTGGCGAGATTTCCTACAAAACACTGAGTTCTACATTAAAAGAACTTGAGGCTGATCAGCTTGTGCATAGAGAAGAATATCCGCAGATTCCGCCGAAAGTAGAGTACAGTTTGACAGAAAGAGGGAAATCTCTCATTCCCATTCTGGATCGGATGTGTGAGTGGGGGGATAAAAACAGGATTTAATCGCTGAAAGCACAGCAAGGAAAACTATCGACTGGCATAGTTGATGACTGTTTTTACTCAGAACTTTGGGATAGTAAGGCGAAGAGAGGGGAATCGTTGTCCGCCTTGGTGAGAATTTATAATCTGTTGTTTCAAAGTGCAGAATCTATATTGAATATATTAATCGTTCTCAAGAGGTTTTGCATCTTCTCTTTCCGCTATAGGAATAGACGTAAGAAATTTGCTTCGCGCTTCTCTTTCATTTGTGGCACATATGATTTTCGACACGGTTCGTGGGCGGTTTTCATCCCAAGTGACCTTGCGCCGCCAATAATAACCTGTCGCCTGACCAAAAGAAGGAAACCTTTAAAATCAGGACCACCTTAAGTTAACTTCCCTTTCGCTTCCTCTGTCCGCTTGCTTGACTAAGGTCCACGCGTGTCTTGCGAAGGTCCCGCTCGATCTGCTCCATGTCCTCGACTTGAAAGGAAACGTCCCGGTACATGGAGCAGAAAGCGCACCGATTATGACTGCATCCGACCGTGGCCTGCAGCAGCGGGGACCCTTCCTCGAACGGCGGGCGATAGACCGGTCCCGTGTACTTCATAATTTATTTCCTCTTTACTTCTTCATCAACCCCGCGCCGGCCTTCCAGGCCTGCCCGACCTTTTCTCCAATTTTGTAATAGCCGTTCTGAAACTGATCGAAGGCAAAGGCGTTCAGCTTCGCCGGATCGACCTTTCCCTTGGAATCCAGGACCTTCTCGTCCGCGCTGACGCCGACGATCTTCCCGATGACGCAGTGAAGGTTCTCGGTGTCCACGATCTCCAGCAGCTCGCACTCCATCGCGACGGGGAATTCCTCAATAATGGGGGCGTTGACGTGAGCGCTCTTGACCTGGTGGAACCCGGTGCGTTCAAACTTATCCTCCATCTCGTTGCCCGTGGCGATGCCGAAGAAATCGGCCTCGGTCATGTGGTCCAGGTCGGCGATGCTGACCGTGAAGGCTTTTGTCGCCCGGATGTTCTTCGTCGTCTTGTGCTCCTCATCAATGAAGAGCGCGACCTTGTCCATCGCGCTGATCTGCCCCCAGGCGGCGTTCATGACGTTGACCTTGCCCTCGCTGTCGTATGCCGCCACCATCAACACCGGCATCGGGAACAGCGCCGGCTGAACGCTCAAACTCTTTCTCATCACGATCACCCTTTCCCATGGTTTTCAAACGTACTGAATCCTTCCGCAATTTGTCTCTTTTTCTTTCCTGCCCCGCCCCTATCATTATATTCAAGGTAATAACGGAAAAAAAGTACTTACATTGAAGTGCGATACTTACGGTTATGTCTTATACTTTATTGACGGAGAGTGCCATGACAAAACGGAACATTTCTCAGGAATCCTTTGACGGATGCGGTTTTTGTTATACCCTGTCGCTGATTGACGGAAGGTACAAGATGATCATCCTCTATACCCTGGCGAACTTCGGCCTCGTGCGATTCAACGAAATGAAGAAGTACATCGGGAAGATATCCTACAAAACGCTCAGCTTGACGTTGAAGGCGCTGGAGGCCGATGGCCTCGTGCGGCGCAAGGAGTACCCTCAAATACCCCCAAAGGTGGAATACAGCCTCACGGAACGGGGCAGGACGCTGATCCCCATTCTGGACATGATGTGCAGCTGGGCCAGTGAAAACGGACCTGAAAAAAGTTGAGGAGGCCGACGGTCCCGCTGCGCGGGCGTAAGGGCTTGGCCTTCTGAAGCCGCAGGGCGGCGGCCTATTATGTAAACCTTTTAATTTGTATAAGTTTACATTTTTGTGGCCCTGTGGTATATCTATAAGCCGTAGGGAGGTGAGCGGGATGATCAAGAGCAACGTGCTGAGGATGCTGGAGGAGCGTCGCGGCACGGCAATATCGGGGGAGGCGATGGCTCAGGCTCTGGGCGTCTCCCGCGCTGCGGTCTGCAAGGCGGTGGCTTCGCTTCGGGCGGAGGGACACCTCGTGGGCTCCGCCCCCCGCAGGGGCTACCTGCTTGAGTGTGAAAGCGACGTGCTGACGGAGGAGGGGATTCGCTCGCACCTTTCCGAGGTAGGTGGGGTCCGACGGGTCGTCTGCCTCGACACGGTGGACTCCACAAACACCCATGCGAAGCGCCTGGCCCTTGCGGGTGCGGAGAGCGGGACGTTGATCGCAGCGAACCAGCAGACGGCGGGCAGGGGACGCAGGGGGCGTTCCTTCCTCTCTCCGGCGGGGACGGGGTTGTACATGACGCTCCTCCTGCGTCCATCGAGCTCCATGGAGCGCTTTCAGATGATCACCGTCGCGGCGGGGGCGGCGGTCTGCCTTGCCGTCGAGGAGCTGACGCCCCTTCGCCCCATGGTCAAGTGGGTGAACGACGTGTACCTGCGGGGCCGGGACGGCGTGGAGCGCAAGGTCTGCGGCATCCTGAGCGAGGCGGTGAGCGACGTCGAGAGCGGGACCGTCGAGAACGTGGCGGTTGGCATCGGGCTCAACGTGACCACTCAGGACTTTGGTCCAGATCTCAACGATCGAGCGGGCTCCATCTTCCCGGAGGGGGTAAGTCGCAACCAGCTCGCCGCGAGGATCGCGGAGCGCCTTATGGACTTTTCGGCGAGGCTTGAGGACCCGGCGCTGCTTCGGGCCTACCGCGAGCGCTCCCTGCTTCTGGGGCGGAGGGTGCGGTGGATGCAGGATGGAAGGTGTTGCCTCGGCCACGCAGTGGACGTGGATGAGCTTGGGGGATTGGTGGTGGAGGACGAGGACGGAGCGCGCAGGTCCCTGCGCTCCGGGGAGGTCTATGAGGTGCGCCCGTTTGACGGGGCGCAGCCGTCGTGCTGAAGGGGGAAAAGTCCTTTGTCTCAGGAAGTAAAGAAAAGGGTGAGCGTCCGGGACCTGGTGTTCTGCGCGCTCTTTGCGGCTCTGATCGCTGTGGGAACGTTCGTCAAGATACCGACGCCGCTCCTGCCGCTGACGCTTCAAACGCTGTTCGTCGTCCTGGCCGGGCTGGTCCTGGGGGAGAGGCTCGGCGCCGTCGCCGCGGGGATATACGCCGCAGCGGGCCTGATGGGGATCCCCATCTTCGCCGCCGGAGGCGGCATCGGGTACCTCCTGAACCCGACGTTTGGCTACATCCTGAGCTTCATTGCCGGGGCCTGGGTGGCGGGGCGCGCCGTCCGACTCTGGGGGAGGGGGCTCTGGCGCGAGACGCTGGCCGGCGCCGTGGCGATAGCGCTGATCTATATTGTCGGCGCCACGTGGTACTATCTCGTCGCCCGCTATTACATCGGGCGGGAACTCACAGTCCCTGCGCTCTTCTGGTCCTTTCTCGTGTTGCCCCTGCCGGGCGATCTCCTTTCCTGTTTTGCGGCGGCCCTCCTGTCACAGCGGCTTAGGGCTCTGATGCCGGGGTGGTTTGTCTGCGATCGGTAGATTGGCACGACGGACGAGGGGCTGCTTCGACAACCCCTCGTCCGGTATAATCGGGAGGTGGGGTAACAACGGAGCGCCCCCTTCAGCGGGGGCGAAGGACGCCCGACTGATTGGAGGACGAGGTTGATGAAAAGGCGTGTTCTCTTCGCGGTCTTTTTGTGCGTAGTCTTCTTCTGGTTGCGCTTCTCCCTGGGGGGCTGCGGAAGGACTTTCGACAAGTTCGCGCATCGAACGCCTCCGGCACCCTCTCCCGCTCCTGCGCTTCAGTCCCCGATGCCGGTGCCTGATCTGCAGGACAACGGCTCAAGTTCTGACCCTTCAACCCCTTTGCTTCCCGACCCGACCCCGCCGAAAGCCCTGAAGAGCGACACGGACGGCGATGGAGTTCCCGACGTCTGGGACGCCTCTCCGCTCGACCCGGCGCAGGGGGCCTACCCGGAGTACGCCGAGCGTGAAACGGGCTGTGCGTCAAACAACGGGATCGACACCGCAGAGTTCAAGGACGCCCCCGTCGTGATGCCCTCTGCGCTCTCAGGGGTGCTGGACAACCGCAGCGGCTGGGACAGCGACTGTTTCGCGGTTCGCTTCGACAAGGCCGGAGCCTATTCGATCCTGCTCTCTCACACTCCGCTCATGAATCCCATCATGAGCGTCGAAACGGGAAAGAACGAGGAGCCCCGGTCCGTGTTCAACCTCCCGACCCTCCTGGCCGACGACTACACCTGGGCCCAGTGCAGCATCCCCCGCCCTGGGGTCTACTGGTTCAGCATAACGACTCTGGCGGAGTTCCCCCGAGCGTGGCATTACCGTGCGCTGATCTTCGAGGACGAGTACGCCGACGGCATTCCGGACGAGCTGCACGACGTCCTGGGCATGGTCAGGGGCGAGGAGGACACGGACTGCGATAGCCTGCCGGACCTCCTGGAGCTGCTGACCGTCCTGCGCCGCCTTGAGCCGTACCGCGAGGCCGGAACCTTTTCCGACTCCGTCTGGCAGAAGGCGGTCAACCCCGGCAACTCTAAAAAGGGCGCCGTGTGGCTGGACCGAAACTCCGATGCAGACGGCGACGGTATCCCGGATTACATCGAATACTACCCCTTCGACAGGATCGAAACGTTCAACCTGCCCTTCGAACAATTCTTTCCCCGCAACGACACGGACGGCGACGGCATCCCCAACTTCCTGGATACGGACAGCGACGGGAACGGGATACCGGACAGGGTGGAGGGGGTTTTCAGGGGTAGAGTGCCCGTGGACACGGACGGGGATGGGATTTTTGATTACAAGGACAGGGACGACGACCAGGACGGCCTTCTGGATGTGAACGACCCCGACCGCCTGGAGCCGATGGAACTGTGGGACGAACGCCGAATGTCGCGCATGTCGTTCTTCAACCGGGCTCGGGAAGTCCCGGACGTCATCGCTCCGGGGGAGGAGATCGAGGTGCGGTGCAAGGCTCTGAACGGGGCAAACGCGGGGGATACGTGGATCGTACTGCGCGAATCGCTGAAGGAGCGCTCCGATCCTCTGAACGTGAGGCCGCACCTTCTGGACGGCGACCGGGCTGTCTTCCTGTGCCCAAACGAGGTTTCCGAGGGCGCCTGGGTCGTTTCCCTGGCGATCGGAGGGCGCAGGCTCTACGGTGTGGAGCTCCAGGGGCTTCGCTCCCGCGTGCCGATCCTGCACGCCATCGAGCGCGTCGGGACGGATGGACTGCGCGTGTTGGGAGAGAACCTGGACGACGCCCTGCAGGTCGTGTTCACGGGGGACGTCGCGGCGGTGGACAACTCCAATGGGGCCGCCAATTTTTTTGAGGTGTCGATTCCGAGGGGGGCGGGTTCCGGTCCCGTGTACCTCGTGAACCGCTTCGGAAAGAGCGCGTCCTTCGATTTTTCGGTCGGAAGGTGAAACCGGATCATTGCTTAGCGTTGACCTTTTTCAAATTTAGGCCTATACTCTCTCAATCTTAAGCAGTAGAAAAACGCTTTTTGACTGATTAAGAATTCATGTTGGGGGTGCGTGTGGTGGAGAAGGCGCGCGAGTATCCGACGGTTCGGGAGATCTATGGGTCCATGGTCTTCGATCGCAGGGTGATGAAGGAGAAGTTGACTCCGGGGGTCTATGAGCAGGTGGTCGCCGCGATGGAGGGGCGGCAGCGACTGGATGCCGCGGCCGCGGACGTGGTGGCGATGGCGATGCGCGACTGGGCCATCGCGCAGGGGGCAACTCATTGGACCCACTGGTTCCAGCCCCAGACGGAGATGACGGCGGAGAAGCACATGGCCTTCACCCTGGGGGGCGCCGATGGGATGCCCGTTGACGTGTTTTGCGGGCACGACCTGATTCAAGGGGAGCCGGACGCCTCCTCCTTTCCTTCGGCGGGGACGCGCTCGACGTTCGAGGCGCGCGGATACAGCGCGTGGGACATCAGCAGCCCCGCCTTTATCGTGAAGTCCCCCAAGGGGGGGACGCTCTGCATCCCCTGCGTCTTCCTCTCCTTCGACGGGACGCCCCTGGACTTCAAGACCCCCCTCCTTCGCGCGCTGGACGCCCTGGAAACGCGGTCGCTGAAGCTGCTCAAGCTCTTTGGGCAGCGGGGGGTGCGCAGCGTGAGGGTGACGGCGGGCGCGGAGCAGGAGTTCTTCCTCCTGGACCGTCCGCGCGCCCAGATGCGGCCGGACATCCGCTTCTGCGGGCGTACCCTGCTCGGTGCCCAGCCGGCCAAGGATCAGAAGCTGGACCATCACTACATGGGGGCGATCCCCCCGCGCGTCCTGAGCTACATGGAGGACGTGGAGCGCGATCTGGCGCGCATCGGCGTTTCCATCATAACGCGGCACAACGAGGCGGCCCGGTGTCAGTTCGAGTTTGCCCACCTCTTCTCCGATGCGAACACGGCCTGCGACCAGAACCAGATCCTGATGGAGACGATGAGGAAGCTGGCGCGCCAGCACGAGCTGAGGCTGATCTTTCACGAGAAGCCCTTCCACGGGATGAACGGAAGCGGAAAACACGTCAACCTCTCCCTGATGGACAGCGAGGGGCGCAACCTCCTGACGCCGTCGAGCGGACACCGCCGCAACGTCGTCTTCCTCTCGTTCCTGGCCGCGGCCGTGCTGGGCATCTCGAAGTTTCACAGCCTGCTTCAGGCGACCGCGGCCACGGCGGGTAACCTCTTCCGCCTTGGGGGGCACGAGGCACCTCCGTCCATCACGAGCGTCTACCTCGGCTCCGCCTTGACGGACCTCCTGAAGCGCCTGAACCAGGCGGACATCTCGCTGCCGGAGAGGGGCTTGATGGACCTTGGGCTGATGAAGCTGCCCTCCATCATCCCCTTCGACAACGACAGGAACAGGACCTCTCCCGTGGCCTTTACGGGGAACAAGTTCGAGTTCCGCTCTCCGGGAGCGTCGCAGTCCATCGCGTTGCCCATCACGATGTTCGCCTCCATCTGGGCCTGGGGCGTCGAGCAGCTGACGGGGATGATCGAGGCCAGGAGCGTCGATGGGAAGGACCCGATGGACGTGGCCCTGGATGCGGTCAAGGAGGCTGTCCGAGAGGGGCAGAACGTCCTCTTCGAGGGGGATGCCTACTCGCCGGAGTGGCGCGCGGAGGCGAAGCGTCGGGGCCTCCTCCAGGCGGAAACCATGCCGGAGAAGATCGACCTCCTGTTGCTCCCGGAGAACAAGCGGATGCTGGAGGACCTTGGCGTCTACCGCGCGCGCGAGCTGGAGGTCCTGCACGACATACGTATGGAGGAGTTTGCCAAGGGGCTGGAGATCGAGGCGGCGGTGCTGTACGACATGTTGTGGGAGGGAGTCCTGCCGGCGATCTCGAAGCAGCTGGTACTGGAACGGAGTTCCCTCGCGGCCCTGGACGGTATGGACTTCGAGGAGGGCGCTCCGTGGCTGGCGTACATTGGCGATTTGGGGCGCGCGAAGGCCGCCCTGATATCGGATGCAACGCGCCTGCACGAGCTGAAGGGGCGCCTCGCGGGCATGGCGCTGCGCGACCGGGCGGACTTCCTAGCGGGCACCGTCGTGCCGCTGATGGAGTCCATCCGCGCGCAGAGCGACGCGGCGGAGCTGACCATCGCCGCGGACATCTGGCCCTATCCGATCTACCGCAACCTGCTCTCCCTGTCGGCGTAGGAGGAGCCGCAGGGGCGTCCAGTTTGATGCCCTTTTCGCCGTCCTTTGTTATATAATGGATGCGCGAGCGGTTCCCTTTTTTCAAAATTGCGCGATTGCGCAAGCAAAATTGCGTCGGTCACGATGCGTTGTGGCTTGAAATTTATTGGGCCGAGAGCCGAGGGAGGAATAAAAATGGCAGTGAGAGTTGCAATCAATGGTTTTGGCCGTATCGGGCGTCTTGCGTTCCGTCAGATGTTTCAGGCCGAGGGGTATGAGGTGGTCGCGATCAACGACCTGACGAGCCCCAAGATGCTGGCGCACCTTCTGAAGTACGACACGACGCACGGCCGCTATCATGGGGTCGTCGAGGCGGACGAGAACTCGATCACCGTCAACGGCAAGAAGATCACGATCTATGCGGAGAAGGACGCCGCGAACCTGCCCTGGAAGGACCTGAAGATCGACGTGGTCCTCGAGTGCACGGGCTTCTACACCTCGAAGGACAAGGCGAGCGCTCACGTCAAGGCCGGCGCGCGCAAGGTGGTCATCTCTGCCCCCGCGGGCAACGACCTGCCTACGATCGTCTTCAACGTCAACCACAAGACGCTCAAGCCGTCGGACACGATCATCTCCGCAGCCTCCTGCACCACGAACTGCCTGGCCCCCATGGCCAAGGCGCTGAACGACCTTTCGCCCATCGTTTCCGGCTTCATGACCACCGTCCACGCCTACACCGGAGATCAGATGGTCCTGGACGGCCCGCACCGCAAGGACGACCTGCGCCGCTCCCGGGCCGCAGCAGAGAACATCGTCCCCGCGTCCTCCGGCGCCGCAAAGGCCATCGGCCTGGTGATCCCTGAGCTGAGCGGCAAGCTGAACGGCGCCGCCCAGCGCGTTCCCGTCGCCACGGGTTCCACCACGATCCTGGACGCGGTCATCAAGGGGTCCTTCACGGCCGACCAGGTCAACGCCCAGATGAAGAAGGAAGCCTCGGAGTCCTTCGAGTACAACACGGACGAGATCGTTTCCTCCGACATCATCGACAGCACGGCGGGCTCCATCTTCGACGCCACCCAGACGAGGGTCATCGCGATGGAGGACGGCAACACGCTGGTGCAGGTCGTCTCCTGGTACGACAACGAGAACTCCTACACGAGCCAGATGGTGCGCACCATCAAGTACTTCTCCGAGCTGAAGTAACCCGTTTCGGGTCGGGGACGCGGGCGGGGAGGGCGAATTTCCCTCTTGCAAAACGCGGAAACCCCTGCTAGAATACTTTCCGTTGTCAAGCCCGGGTGGCGGAATTGGTAGACGCGCTAGATTCAGGTTCTAGTAGTCGCTAAGGCTGTGGAGGTTCGAGTCCTCTCTCGGGCACCATAGAAAATTAAAAGGATATGGTCTTGTCTATTGACAGGACTATATCCTTTTGTTATCATTGAGATTCGGCGTGTTTTTCAGCCTGTCAAGGGAGGTCTTTCAATAGATGCCTGAATTTGTTCCGGTAAGCAGGACGCGGCAGCGCTACACTTTTGGCCGGGCGCACGACCTGATCGATATGCCCGACATGATAGAGGTGCAGAGGGATTCTTATCAGTGGTTCTATCAGGACGACGTGGAACCGGATGCGCGCAGGGCGCAGGGCTTGCAGGAGCTTCTTCAGGAGATATTCCCCATTGAGAGCTACGATGGGCAGTTCTCGCTGGAGTTCGTGTGCTATTCTATCGATCCCCCCACCCTCAGCGAGGAGGAAGCCCGGCAGAAGGACATGACCTGGTCGCGTTCCATTCGAGCCACGATCGGCCTGACCAACACGAAGACGCGGGAGAGCAAGCAGGGAGATATCTATCTTGGCGAGTTCCCCGTGATGACGGATCGGGGCACGTTCATCGTCAACGGGACGGAGCGCGTCGTCATCAATCAGCTGGCACGTTCCGCCGGGGTCTACTTCACCTACAGCGGCGCCCCGGGCAGCGACAGCTGCTCCGCAAAACTGATTCCGGACCGCGGCGCGTGGCTGGATTTCTCCATGGCCTCGGGGGATATCGTTTCCGTCAACATCGACAACCGCCGGAAGCTCCCCGTGACGCTCCTGCTGAAGGCCTTCGGCGTCGCCAACAACGATGAGATCCTCTCGATGTTCGCCGCCGACCCCTACTTCATGGAATACAGCGATGAGATGCGCGGCAAGCTGGCGGCGGAGGACGTGACGGGACCGGACGGCGCCGTCATCGTCCACCGTGGCCGTCCCATCACCCGCGAGCTGCTGGACGAGCTCTATCGCAAGAATCCGGGCGGACGCGGCGGGATCGAGGTCATCGGTCTGGACTCGTCCCTGGCCCTGACGCTTGAGAGGGACGGCACGCGCAGCCCCGATGAGGCGATGCAGGAGATCTTTCGCCGCCTGCGTCCCAACGAGCCGGCGCGCGTTGAGAACGCCCGCGACTACATCCGAAGCCTCTTCTTCGACTCGAGGCGCTACACCCTGGGCCGGGTCGGACGCTACAAACTGAACCGCCGCCTTGGAATGAACACCTCGGAGGAGGTTCGGCTCCTCACGCTGGACGATATCGTGGCGATCATCCGCGAGATGTTCGCCATGAGGGCCGAGGGAAAGAAGAGCGACGATATCGACCACCTCGGCAATCGGCGCATCCGCTCCATCGGGGAGTTGCTGCAGAACCAGATCCGCATCGGCCTCCTCCGCATGGAGCGCATCGTGCGCGAGCGAATGACGACGACCGCCGACCTCAACAAGGTGACGCCGCCCGACCTGATCAACGTCCGTCCCATCGCGGCCGCCCTGCGCGAGTTCTACGGATCGGGTCAGCTCTCCCAGTTCATGGACCAGACGAACCCCCTGGCGGAGGTGACGCATCGCCGCCGCCTCTCCGCGCTGGGACCGGGCGGCCTGAGCCGCGAGCGGGCCGGCTTCGAGGCGCGCGACGTGCACTACACGCACTACGGGCGCGTGTGTCCCATCGAAACGCCGGAGGGCCCCAACATCGGCCTGGTTTCCTCTCTGACGACCTATGCGCGGCTCAACGAGCACGGGTTCCTCATCACCCCGCGGCGCAAGGTGACGAACGGCAAGCTGACCGACAAGATCGAATTCCTCTCCGCCGACGAGGAGGACCAGTACTACGTGGCGATGGCGAACACCCCCCTGAATGAGGATGGGGTGACCATTGCGGGGGACTCCTGCCCGACGAGGCACCAGGACGACATCGACACGATCCCGGTGGAGAAGGTGAACTACATGGACGTCTCCCCGAAGCAGATCGTTTCCCCCTCGACGGCCCTGATCCCCTTCCTGGAGCACGACGACGCCAACCGGGCGCTGATGGGGTCCAACATGCAGCGACAGGCCGTGCCTCTGATCATGCCCGAGGCCCCCATGGTGGGGACGGGGATCGAGCATCGCGTCGCCAGGGACTCCGGCTCCTGCGTGGTCGCTGCCGACTCGGGCGAGGTGGTGTACGTCGATTCGCGCGAGATACGCGTCCGATCCAAGAGGGGCGAGAGAAAGTATCCCCTGATCAAGTTTCGCCGTTCCAACCAGGGCACGGTGATCCACCAGCGCCCGACCGTCGCCAAGGGCGACCGGGTGAACAAGGGGGAGATCATCGCCGACGGGCAGTCCATCGAGAACGGGGAGTTGGCTCTGGGGCAGAACGTCCTCGTTGCCTTCGTCCCCTGGGAGGGCTACAACTTCGAGGACGCGATCCTGCTGAGCGAGAACCTGGTGAAGGAGGACAAGTTCTCTTCCATTCACATCGAGGAGTACGAGATCGACGCCCGCGAAACGAAGCTGGGGCCGGAGGAGATCACTCGGGACATCCCCAACGTGGGCGAGGACATGCTCCGCAACCTGGACGACTCGGGGATCATCCGCATCGGCGCGGAGGTCAATGCGGGGGACATCCTGGTGGGGAAGGTGACGCCCAAGGGGGAGTCCGACCAGACGCCGGAGGAGAAGCTCCTGCGGGCCATCTTCGGCGAGAAGGCCCGCGAGGTGCGCGACAACTCCCTGAAGCTTCCCCACGGCTCCCGCGGCAAGGTGGTCGCCATAAAACACATGGAGCGCAAGGACAACCCGGAGGGCATGGGCGCCGGCGTCATACGCACCGTAAAGGTGTACGTGGCGCAGTGGCGAAAGATCACCGTGGGGGACAAGATGGCCGGCCGGCACGGCAACAAGGGAGTGGTCAGCCGCATCCTGCCGGTCGAGGACATGCCCTACCTCCCCGACGGGACCCCGGTGGACGTCGTGCTGAACCCTCTGGGCGTGCCGAGCCGCATGAACCTCGGCCAGGTGCTTGAAACCATCATGGGCTTTGTGGCGGTGAACAACGGATGGCACGTCGCCACGCCGGTCTTCGAGGGGGCCCAGGAGAACGAGATCTTCGAGTGCATGAAGACGCTGGCCGATGAAAAGTACCCGGACCTCACGGAGGACGGCATGATCGTCCTGCGCGACGGGCGCACGGGGGAGCCGATGGAGAAGAAGGTCACGATCGGCTGCATGTACATGCTGAAGCTCAACCACCTGGTGGACGACAAGATACACGCGCGTTCCACCGGCCCCTACAGCCTGATCACGCAGCAGCCGCTGGGCGGCAAGGCGCAGTTCGGCGGCCAGCGCTTCGGCGAGATGGAGGTCTGGGCCCTTGAGGGGTACGGCGCCGCGAACGTCCTTCAGGAGATGCTGACCGTGAAGTCCGACGATATCCGCGGGCGCGACAAGACCTACGAGCGCATCGTCAAGGGGCAGAGCCTGGTGAAGCCGGGGATGCCAGAGAGCTTCCGCGTCCTGGTCAAGGAGCTTCAGGGGCTGGGGCTGGACGTGGAGGTGGAGTACGACGACGGCACCATCGGCGGCATACCCCTCGACGAGGACGAGGAGAAGCTGCCTGAGCCGGGCCTCCCGGAGATACTGCCCGACGCCTTCGAGGACGAGTCCCCGGCGGGAGCCGACGGACAGGAGGCACAGGAGCAGGAGGGCGGGTTCCTTGAGGACGAGGAGCCGGATGAGGGGGAGCTCTTTAAGGCGGACATCTTCGAGGAGGATGCGGATATGGCAAAGGATGATCCGGACGATTCGCTCGCCAAGGATATATCTCTGATCTCGGATGAGGAAGAAGGGGACTGACGGGATGGCCAGAAAGGAAATTGTCGGGGTCAGGATCAAGCTGGCGACGCCGGAGCGCATCCGCGAGATATCGAGCGGAGAGGTGAAGAAGCCCGAAACGATCAACTACCGCACGCTGCGTCCTGAAAAGGACGGGCTCTTCTGCGAGCGGATCTTCGGCCCCACGCGCAGTTACGAGTGCACCTGCGGGAAGTACAAGCGCAGCGGCCCGAAGTTTCGTGGCGTGATCTGTGACCGGTGCGGCGTCGAGGTGACCGACAACCGCGTGCGCCGGGAGCGCATGGGGCACATCGAGCTGGCCGTTCCCGTGGTGCACATCTGGTACCTCCGGGGGATTCCGAGCCGCCTCAGCCTGCTTTTGGGGACCAGCGCAAAGGACCTGGAGAAGGTGGTTTACTTTGCCCCCACGCGCAAGACCGAGAACGCCTGGAAGGTTACGGCCGTCGGCAGCCGTCCGGACCTGGTGCACAAGGATTCCGTCATCTCGGAGAGCGAGCTGAAGGTCCACGCGCACTACGACCCCAAGTTTCGTGCCGAGGAGGCGTTCTCCCTCGAGAGCGTGGACGACGTCCCCGTCGACGAGGGCGACGTCCTGTCCGCGCAGCAGGTGGGGCGCTTCAAGGCGGACTACGGCGACGACACCTTCAAGGTGGAGCCTGCCTTCGAGCTCATCGAGGCGATCGAGGGGCTGGACCTGAACGTGGGGGAGATCGTCCCCGCCTCCAGAGTGGAGGAGTGCTCCGCGCAGGCGGGGACCGAGTCCCACTTCGTCAGGGCGAAGGTCGGCGGGAGCGACGCCTTCATCGTCACGGCGGCCTTGAAGCTGCCCTTCTCCAGGGGCAGCATCCTCTCGAAGTCCGAGAAGGACATGTTCGAGCAGAGGTATCCCAGGCGCTTCAACGCCGTGCGCCTTGGCGTGACGGTTGACGACCCCTGCTACCTGGTCGTCGAGGCGGGAAACTCGCCCTTCACTCAGGCGGACGTCATCTATGAGCGCCAGGAGCTGCTCTGCGCCGAATACGACAAGAAGTTCGAGGCGGGGATCGGCGCGGACGGCGTGCAGACGCTGGTCAATCGGCTGGACCTGGACCTGCTCACGGCCTCCCTTCGCGAGGAGATCGCCGAGAGTAGCGGGCAGAAGAAGCGCAAGCTGGTGAAGCGCCTTCAGGTTGCGGAGGACTTTCGCAAGAGCGCCTCGCAGCCGCAGTCCATGATCCTGAACGTCCTGCCCGTTATCCCGCCGGACCTGCGTCCGCTGGTGCAGCTCGACGGAGGACGCTTCGCGACGTCGGACCTGAACGACCTCTACCGACGCGTCATCAACCGCAACAACCGCCTTCGGAAGCTGCAGGAGCTCCACGCGCCGGAGATCATCATCCGCAACGAGAAGCGGATGCTCCAGGAGTGCGTGGACGCCCTGATCGACAACGGCCGTATCGGCAAGGCGGTGACGGGGGCCAGCAACCGTCCCCTGAAGAGCCTGACGGACCTCCTGAGGGGCAAGAAGGGACGCTTCCGTCAGAACCTCCTGGGCAAGCGCGTGGACTACTCCGGAAGGTCCGTCATCGTCATCGGCCCACAGCTCAAGATCTATCAGTGCGGCCTGCCCAAGCAGATGGCGCTTGAGCTGTTCAAGCCCTTCGTCGTGCGTCAGCTGGTGGACCGGGGCATCGCGCCGAACGTGAAAAGCGCAAAGCGCGTCATCGAACGCGGACGCGAGGAGATCTGGGGCATCCTGGAGGAGATCATCAAGGACCATCCCGTGATGCTGAACCGCGCGCCGACCCTTCACCGCCTGGGCATCCAGGCTTTTGAGCCCGTTTTGATGGAGGGAAAGGCCATTCGGCTGCACCCGATGGTCTGCACGGCTTTCAACGCGGACTTCGACGGCGACCAGATGGCCGTACACGTCCCCCTCTCCCTGGAGGCTCAGGCGGAGGCACGGCTCTTGATGCTCTCCGCCAACAACCTGCTTTCACCGGCCAGCGGGCGGCCCGTCGTGACGCCGACGCAGGATATCGTCCTCGGCGTCTACTACCTGACGGACATGAAGCCCGGATTGAAGGGCGAGGGGATGCACTTCGCCAGCATCGAGGACGTGCTGTCCGCCCACGATCACGGCATGGTTCACATCAACGCCCGCGTCTGGCTGAGGAAGGACCCGACGTGGAAACGCCAGCCCATGGGGCGCCACCAGTACGGCGACCCGAACGGGGAGGCGGTCGTCGTGGACCGGGCCGAGGACGTCGCGGCTCCGGAGGGGGCCAGCGTCTTCTTCGAAACGTCGCCGGGGCGGGCGCTGTTCAACAGCATCATCGCCCACGACCTGTGCTACGTGAACTACCAGTTGGGCAAGAAGAAGATCGGCAGCCTGCTGGACGAGGCCTACGACAAGATCGACCGGGCGGGGGTCGTCGAGATGCTGGACGCCATCAAGTCGCTGGGCTACCATTGGGCGGCGAAGAGCGGCATCAGCTTCGGCGTCAAGTCGATCATCATCCCTCCGGAGAAGGCCGAGATCACGAGGGCGACCCAGATCGAGGACGATGCCGCCAAGGACAATTACGAGATGGGGCTTCTGACCCACGACGAGTACCTGGACCAGAAGGGCGAGCTTTGGGCCAGGGCCACGAAGGACATCGCCAATAAGATCACCGAGCACATGGTTCCGGGGAACTCCGTCCTCATGATGGTGGAGAGCGGCGCCCGCGGAAGCCTGGGGCAGATGGGGCAGATGGCCGGCATTCGCGGGCTGATGTCGGACCCGACCGGCAAGACGATCGACTACCCCATCACGGCCAACTTCCGCGAGGGGATGAACATGCTGGAGTACTTCATCTCCACCCATGGCGCGAGAAAGGGCCTGGCGGACACCGCCCTGAGGACGGCGAAGTCCGGCTACCTCACGCGGCGCCTTGTGGACGTGGCCCAGGACCTGATCATCACGGAACACGACTGCGGCACGGACAAGGGGATCTGCATCCGGCCCCTGATGAGCGAGGGGAAGGTGATGATCCCCATCAGCGAGCGCATCGCCGGGCGGACCGCGCTGAACGACATCCTCGCGCCGGAAACCCAGGAGGTCCTAGTCCACAAGGGGGAGATCATCTCTTACGAGAAGGCCAGCGCGATCGACGCCGCGGGCCTTGAGGAGGTCTGGGTCCGCAGCCCGCTGGCCTGCGGGCTGAAGCGCGGAATCTGCCAGAAGTGCTACGGGCTGGACCTCTCCTCGCGCTACCTCATCCCGATCGGGGAGGCGGTGGGCGTCGTGGCGGCCCAGTCCATCGGCGAGCCGGGGACGCAGCTCACGATGCGCACGTTCCACACGGGCGGCGTTCGCCAGGCTGAGGACATCACCCAGGGTCTGCCGCGCATCGAGCAGCTCTTTGAGGTGCGCCGTCCGCGCAAGGTTTCCCTGCTTGCGGGCCTGGATGGTTTTGTCGAGGAGATACGAAACGCCGACGGCAAGCGTCGGGTGATCGTTTCGACGCTCGACGGTTCGGAGAAGATCACGCACGCGATCCCGTCCTCCCAGGACCTTCGCGACGACATCGCGGAGGGAAAGACGGTGACCCGAACGACCCCCCTGACGGAGGGGAGCATCGACCCGCAGCAGCTGCTGGACGTCAGCGGCATCTCTGCGGTGCAGCGTATGCTGGTGGATGAGATTCAGTACGTCTACCACTCTCAGGGCGTTTCCATCAACAACAAGCACATTGAGGTGATCCTTCGCAAGGTGGCGCCCCTCAACCGGGTGCGGGTCATCGAGGAGGGGGACACCTCCTTCGTGGCGGGGGATATGGTGTGGCTTGACGAGGTCGAGGCGGCGGAGAGGGAGATTCGTGAGGACAACGAGCGCTACGTCGCGGAGGCCGTGCGAATCTTCTCCGGCGACGTGCTGACCGGCGCCGAGAAGATGTGCGAGGAGGTGCAGCCGCTCCTGGACAAGCCCCTGGACGGGGACGCGCTCCGCACGCTCCTGACGCCGGGCATGATGCTCACCTCCCTGACGCTGTCCCACGAGGGGCGCAGCATCGAGGTCATCATCGGCGAGGCCGCCTTCCGAAAGCAGATGGAGGGCCTGGAGCTCGTCTCGGACTTTCAGGACGGCGAGGAGAGGCTGGAGGGGGGAACCCGGCTCGGCAAGGCTGAGCTCCGCACGATCACCGCGCGGGACCCCCACGTCATCCTGGTGCGGAACAGGGACCTGCTGGAGCAGAAGGCCGGCTCCGCGTGGCTCGCGGAGGACGTGGTGTGCGACGGCCAGGTCCTGGCTCCGATGGACACCCAGCTCACCCCGGAGGCCGCGGCGCTGGCGGCTGAGAAAAACGTGGATCGACTCAAGGTGTGGCACAACGTGGACCACATCAACGTGACGGATACGTTCCGCACCTCGTTGATGGAGGACGACAGGGTGTGGGGCTGCAACCTCCTGAGCGCTTCGGATGCTGACGGCAAGCTGATCGAGAAGGTGCCGCAGTTCGTCGATGCCAGCGTGATCCAGGGCCTCGCGCAGGGGGAGATATCGGCGCTTGAGACCGATTCGGAGGTTCAGACCAGGGAGGCCCTGTTCGAGAGGTTCCTCGCGGAAAAGCTCAGGGGCAAGGTCCTGCTGGACGCCTCCTTTGCGAAGGAGGGGGCGAAGGCGCCGGAGTTTGGAAAGGAGCTTTCCGCGGCCCAATTGAAGGAGTTCGCTGCGGCGAGCCCGACGGATATCTACGTGCGTTCGGCGGCGGGCAAGGCGGACGAGTATCCGCTGATCCGCGAGGTCACCTTCGTGAGGAAGCTGAGGGAGAGCCCGGAGTGCAAGCCCTTTATCCATGGCATCACGAAGGCTGCGCTGGCCACGGACAGCTTCCTGAGCGCCGCCTCCTTCCAGCAGACGGCCCAGATCCTGGCGGGGGCGGCAGTGCGCGGTCAGATCGATCCGCTGCACGGCCTGAAGGAAAACGTCATTATCGGGCACCTGATCCCCGCAGGGACAGGGGCGGAGCCCTTCCGCGGCATTGCCTCTGCCGCCGATGTGGAGGAGGAATCGACCCCTGCTCCCATCGAGGCCGTGACGGAGGAGGAGGCGACGGAGGCGATCCCCCAGGAGGAGGGCGTGTCCACCGCCCTGTTCGACGAGTGAGCCGAACGCGATCGGCGACGCCGTAGGGAGTTGTAAAGCAAGGGAGCGCCCCGGCAGGGGCGCTCCCTTTAATAAAGAAGGCAAAAAAACGAGGCCTCCAAGGGGCCTCATTTCTGGTCTTACGGTTTGTGAAAGGATATAGGAGGCTTACTACAGTTTCTCGACGTTAGCAGCCTGAGGGCCTTTCTCGCCATTCACGATCTCGAACGAGACCTTCTGGCCTTCGGCAAGAGTCTTGAAGCCATCGCCCTGAATTGCGCTGTAGTGGACGAACACATCCTTCCCCTCATCCGCGGTGATGAACCCATACCCCTTGCTCTCGTTAAACCATTTGACGGTACCCTGAGCCATTAAAAAGAGCCTCCTAAAACAAAGAGAATTACCAACCCTCAAAGGCGGTGTGTACTAAGATTACCGTCTTTGTCAGCTTCTGTCAAGGGGCGGAGGCAGAAAAACGGGCCTGTTTTATGAATTGGGGCACGGTTTGCCGGGTGCATCTCCTGGGACGCCTTCGTCCCCGCCTCAGCGGAGCAGCGCCGCGATGGCGCACAAGACCGAAAGCCCGCTGAGGCCCGCCAGGCTCAGCAGTATCCAGGTGAGCCTTCGCGTCCTCTCCGCCGTTTCGGCGCGTTCCGCCGAGAGCCGCCGGGACCATTCCTCCTCGCGGGCAGCGAGCTCCCGGCGGAGGGCCTCCTGGATCGTCTCTCCCAGGGCCGCGCTCGTCTGGCTCTCCAGGTTGGAGAGCTCTTTCGATAAGGCATCGAGCTCCTGCGTCTGGGCCTGCCTGTGGGCCCGCAGCATCCCCTCCCAGCTGGGGATGGCGACGTCCATGAGCCGTTTCAGGGCCTCTGTGCCGGGGACCTCGCTTGTAGACTCCCGTGCGGCCTCTCGCCCAGCCTCAAGTCCCCCTCGCAGGTCTTCCGCGGCGCGGGCCACCGCTGCTGCTGCGGCCTTCAGCTCTTCCCGTCGCTCAAGGTCCCGTTCCTCGCTCCGTTCCAAGAGGCCCCGGAGCCTGGCGGCCTCTTCATGGAGCTCCTCCACGCCCTTCCCCTGCGCGCTCACGCCCCTCAGGGCGTCCCCTACGTTACGGACCTCCCCGCGGAGCGCGGACAGCTCTTCGAGGACCGTGCCGAGGGGGGCGATCAGGGCCTGCCGGCACGACCGTCCCTCTTCCAGCCCGTCCTTGACGGCGCCCTCCAGCCGGGTCAGCGCCTCGCGCATCCGGGCGATGGTCTGGGCGTCCTCCTGGGCGGAGCGGATGGAACTTGCGGCATCGCCGAAGAACACCCTGAGGGAGGCGATCTCGTCCACGGCGGCGGCCAGGGGCTGAAGCAAGGCTTGACGGCGCTCGGCCTCCCCCCGCAAGCCCTCCTGCAGGGCGCGGGACAGCCCATCGAGGCCGTCCTTCAGCGCCGCCTTGACCTCCTGCGCCGCGTCCTCCCGGTCCAGCCCCTGGGTCAGCGGGGGAAGGAGCCGGGCCGCAAGCTCGGAAACGAGCCGCTCGGTCGTCGGGTCCAGCGGCGGAAGGTCCGCCTGCGGGAACCCGGTCGTCCGGTCATGATCCTGTACTACCTGCATTAAAGAGTCCCTCCAATCCTGTTCTTGCCGTCGTCCTCAGGCCCCCGCGGGGGAGGGGTGATCGATGTCGTGCCTCAGCTTGTCCCTGCCCGCAGCCAGCGCGGCCCGCAGCCCCGGCTCGTCGAACGGTGGGGTAAGGTCAAGTCCGCTCTCGCGCCACAGCGCGGTCAGGGCGTCGAAGTCCGCCGCGTCGGAGGCCGTGGAGAGCTGCTCGCCAAACTCGATGAAGTCCGTGTACCGGGCGTCGTAGTTCTCGTAGACGAACCAGTCCATCCGGCCCCGAAAGCCCCTGCGCTCCCCGAAGGCCGCCACGCGCTCCGGCACGTCGGCGACGAGGTCCGCCAGCTTTCGGTCGAAGAGCCCGCCGTGGGCGAAGGCGAGAACCCAGCGTGGCGCGGATGCCAGGGCCGCCGCATAGGGGGCCCTGGCCAGGTCGGAGAGCCCTGAGTCCACGCGCGCCAGGTCCAGGTGGACGATGGGCGTCCAGTCCGCCAGGAGCCCCTCCCATTGGAGGCCGTCGGGCAGGGCGGCCAGTGCGTCGGCGGGCGCGGACAGGAGCCGTAGGCCGCCGGGCAGGGGGGCGTCCGGCACGCACTGGCAGGGGAAGGGCGGGGCGCCCTCGCCGAGAAGGAGCCAGCTTCGTCCCTCCAGGTCCAGTTCCTGCGAGCGCGCCTCCATGAAGCGGGCGTCGTGCATCAAGCGGGACGCCAGACGGAGTCCGTCCTGCCGCCGAAGCCCCAGCAGGGCGAGCTGCCGCCCGCCAGCCAGGGCGGGAAGCGCGAAGAACTTCGCCTGAAGCCTCCGTTCCCCCATGGCCTGTAGCAGGGACGCGAAGAGTCCCGACCTCCGCGCGTCCTGGGTGGGCTCCTCCCTCCCCGGCAGGGGCAGGTCGGATAGATTGGGGACGGAAGGGACCGCCTTCAGGAGCTCGCGGATTCCGGAGCACGCCTCCGTCAGTCGCAGGCGGAGGGCGGCCATCTCAGCCCTTGAGGCGGTAGTTTCCCCTGAGAGGGCACCCGCCTCGGCCTCGGCCCTCTCCTCCTGCGCCAGTTCCAGGTAGACGGGGTCGCAGCAGGCCTCCCGCATGTGGTTCTCCCACCAGTTCAGGTGGTCTCGCAACAGGTCCAGCCGCTTGACGAGGGTGGGGAGCCCGTCCTGGATCAGGGCAGCCCTGGCCTCCTCCAGGGGCCTGTCCTCCCCCGGAGCGGTGGCGATGAGGCGCTCCACGGGGACTTGAGAGCGAAGCTCCGCCTCCTGGCGGCGCAGGTGCCGGTCCATGCCGGGGAGCGCGGTGGGGGAGGGGCTTCCGGAAAGGGTCTCGGAGAACACGCCGTGCTGCAGGAGCGTCTTGCGGCACGCCTCCCTGGCCCGATCCATGCGCTCCGTCATTCGACGGACGACGTCGCTCCACCTCGATTCCCAGCGCAGACAGGCGTCGCGCAGCGCCCCGATGGAGGCGGCGTTCCGGACGTCGGACGCAAAACGGGCGACGTCCAGCTCATGGGATATCGACCGGCTCCACTCGTTGCGGACCGTGGACAGCTCCGCGTTGAGCCAGCGCTGAGCGTCCCGCAGCTCCCGGCCGCGCGCGTCCTGCCGCCCTTTCTCTAACCTCCTCGCCATCCCCTGAGCGAGGCGGTCCGCGGTCCGCTCCAGCATGGCGAGGGCGCGCTGGCCGCGCAGGGCCGTTCCGCACCGGATGAGGTGGCGGCGGAGCTGGGTGAGCTGCCGAAGGAGCGGGTCGAAGTTCGAGCCCTCCCATTCCGGGGACGTGCGGCGGAAAAAGCCGTCGAGCGCAAGCCTTGAGGAGATGGGGATGATGGGGCAGGAGGCGGCGCGGGCTTCCTGCAGGTCCTCCCGCAGCTCCTGTTGGCGTGCCGTGACAGAGCGCAGGACGCGCTCTACAGCAAGTCGTTCCGTTAGATTCGGTTCACGCGCAATGACCTCTGATAGGGCTCCGCTCTGCGCCGTCTCAAGGAACGCTGCCTGTTTGCGCCCCAATGTACGCACCTCCGAGAGGCTTCGCTCCGCATCAGGTATGACTTCCGCAAGTCCCCCGCCGGAGGCGCTGCGGCAAAGCGTATCTTTCAGCGCAGCAAAGCGAAGCGCTGCCTCCTCACAGGCCGCAAGCTGCGCCTTTAGGAGCACGAGCGCCTCGCGAGTCTCATTCGTCATCGCCCTTCACGCCTTATAGTCCAGATTCTTCTTGAGATGCCGCACCTGCTCGCCGCCGCCGCTCCCGTACACGGGATCGACTACGGCGCCGCCGATTCTGCCGAGCTGTCGGTTCACGGCGAGCAGCGCCCCCTCGATCAGGAGGGCGTTCGCCTCGCTGAGCTCCTTCGTCTCCTTGACGATGCGGCTCAGCCGACGGCTGGCGTCAAGCACCGTGCGATGTTCGGCGTCCGTCGGCGCGAGCAGCGCCAGCTCCTCCATATTCGTCTCGGCCGTTACGCCCGGCGTCGCCTGCGCAATGTGCGCCAGCTGTGAGAGCCTCTGCTTCTCGAGCTGCTCGACCGCGCGCGCAAGGAAGTCCTCCTCGGCGACGAGCTTTTCGAGCCCCTCCATGTCAAGCGCAACAAGAAGCCCGCGCTTTCTCTCCTGCACCGCGCGAATCTTCTCGTACTGCGCATACAGCTGAGCAAGTGTTTCCGTGAACGTACTCCACATAAAAGAGCCCCTGTATCAGTAGCGCATCGCGAGCATCTTGGCCGCGATGTCCGCCGACGCGGGTTCATGCGTACGTGCGGAAAGCGCTTCCACGCGCTCAGCACGCACATCGTCCATGCCGCGCAGCTTTTGCAGGATGTCGCC
>ERZ772917.206-NODE-206-length-43422-cov-6.458759_pt1 | contig 43422 bp, 42 predicted proteins | sample MGYA00511187_ERZ772917 | MGnify/ENA primary metagenome ERZ772917 (study PRJEB29015, sample SAMEA2737925) | human oral metagenome | biome: human oral; feature: human-associated habitat; material: dental | place: China | collected 2012 ...
GACGAACAGTCGATTTTTCTAACACGGTCATCATCATGACCAGCAATGTCGGCTCACAGGCAATTATGGATTTTTCTGGCGACGATTTGTCAGCACTGGATAATCAAATGCTTGATATATTGCGCCAGCATTTCCGCCCGGAGTTCCTCAACCGCATCGACGACATTGTGATTTTTGACCGCATTCGACCAGAGGCCATGCGAGCAATTGTCGACGTTCAGCTGAAACGCGTCGCCCGCCAAGTCAAAGATAGCCGCGACATCACGCTCGAGTTTGACAAGAGCGTCCGCGACATGCTGGCCCGCGATGGTTACGACCCGGCCTTTGGCGCTCGGCCGCTCAAGCGCTTGGTGCAAAAGCGGGTGCTTGATCCATTGGCGCTGGAGCTGATTGATGGGCGAATTCATGAGGGTATGGCGGTAACCGTGACTGCAGCCAACGGGCGAGCCAGCTTCAGCATACAAGCAGCCCACTAACTTCCCCTACCCAACTATGGTATGCTAGTACCACAATAGTATTAAGAGAGGAGACAATCAACTATGACTATACTCGTATGGCTCATCATCGGTGGTCTTGCCGGATGGCTGGCATCCAAGGTGGTAAATAAAGGTGAAGGTTCAGGTCTGCTGACCAACATTATCGTTGGTATCATCGGCGCAATGCTGGGTGGCTGGCTCGTCAGCCTGATGGGCGGCGACGCTGATGTATTGACTGGCTTTAACATCCCCAGCCTGCTGACTGCGTTCTTTGGTGCAGTTGTACTGCTGGTTATCCTCAAACTCATCAAAAAGTAGCTTGAGAACTCAAGCTAGCCTCGACGCAAAACACCCCAGGGAATAACTGGGGTGTTTTCATATGGGGATGAAGTATTGGAGGAGAGTGATACTCTAGAGTTTGGCATTGGAGTTAATTGACGGAAAGATTCACGAAGGAAATACCGTGAAAGTATCGTCACGCGACGACAAAGCCAGCTTCACTACCCTTTAGTCACCTCTTTTTGCTATAATAAGGCAATATGAGGATCTTGGGAATTGAGTCCAGCTGCGACGAAACAGCGGCAGCGGTCGTAGAAAATGGCGAACGTTTGCTTTCGAATGTCATCAATTCGCAAATCGACATTCACGCCGAGTACGGCGGAGTCATTCCAGAAATTGCCGCTCGCAGTCATCTGGAAGTTATCAATCCTGTTATCAACAAGGCACTAGCTGATGCAAATTGTACCTGGGACGACATTGATGCTATTGCCGTAACTTATGCACCCGGATTGATCGGCTCCCTACTCATCGGCACTCTTGCTGCCCGTACGCTCGCTATCATTCACAATAAGCCACTTTACAAGATTCACCACGTCGAGGCGCATGTGTATGCTAATTTTATTACGGAGCAAAATCAACCCACCTTTCCTCTCCTAGCCCTCATCGTCTCTGGCGGACACTCACAGCTCGTCCTTTTCCAAAATCACGGCGATTACCAACTTATCGGCCAGACCCAAGATGATGCCGTTGGCGAGGCTTTCGATAAAGTCGCCAAAATCATCGGCCTGCCCTACCCTGGCGGCCCGTCTATCTCCAAAGCTGCTGAGTTTGGCGATCCGCACGCCTTCGCCCTACCTATCGCCAAACTTCAAGGCAAATATGATTTTTCCTTCTCTGGCCTCAAGACAGCCGTTCTGAGGGCTGTTCAACGTGAAGTGGGCAAAGACTTCACTTTTCCCTCACACGAGCTCCCAGGGCTTGTAGACGATAAACTGAGGCATAATATGGCCGCTTCCTTTCAATTCACCGCTATCAAAACCCTGGTTGATAAAACTCGCCAGGCCTATGATGATTTTCAGCCAGCTTCGGTGGTTATTGCTGGCGGCGTAGCGGCCAATCAGGAACTTCGCCATCAACTTTCGGCCGCCCTACCTCTGTCAATTGACTATGCACCCATCCAGCTCTGCACCGATAACGCCGCGATGATCGCTGCACTCGGCTACTACCGTGCTCAAATTGACCAGCCCACCGACCCGTACGACCTAGAAGTTCAACCAAGTTTATCAATGACATCAGTTTAACGTTGTGAGGAATACAACATGAACCAACATTTTCTACAATCAGAAGCCTGGCAAGCATTTCAAACAAGACTAGGACGAGAAGTATTCCGCCACAGCGGTGATGGCTGGAGTTATCTAGCTATTTTAGAACGCGGCACTGGCCACACACGGCTATACTGCCCTTATGGCCCAACCGCAACCAACGAAGCTTCTTTCGAGGAAGCTATCAATTCGCTAATTAAGCTCGGCCGTCAGCATAAAGTCACCTTTATTCGCGTCGAGCCAACCGAACTAATCTATGCGGACTATCTAAAAAACCACCGCTGGAAAAAAGTCACTTACCAACAACTCCAGCCCGAACACAGCCAAATCCTCGACCTTAACCAGCCGACAGAACAGCTTATTGCACAGATGTCGCAGCCTGTTCGTAATATTTACCGCAACTATCATAAAAAAGACATCAAGATTCACCAATCGACCAACCCAGAAGATATCGACATTCTGCTGACTTTCGTTCATCAGGTCGCCGAGCGTACAGGCATTCGCCCACATTCTGATGATTATTTTCGCCAGCAAGCCACAACCCTTTTTCCCCTAAATGCCGCCCGTCTGTGGTACGCTACGGTTAATGACGCACCGATCGCCGCCGCTCTAATCTATTACACCGACTCCACGCTTTACTACGCTCATGCTGGTGCATCAGCACTACCTGAACACCGCAAATTAAACGCTGGGACCGCCTTGCTCGCCAGTGCCATCATTGATGCACAATCTCGCGGCCTTACCACAGCAGACCTCTACGGCATCGCCCCTAATGGTGCTTCGCCAAAACACCCTTGGGCAGGTTTTACACGCTTTAAGCAATCATTTGGCGGCAGTGGCGTAACCTTTGGCGGTGCGTGGGATTTACCACTCCGCCCCCTACCCTACTGGCTATATCGCACATACCAATCACTTCGCTAACTGGCTGCTTGGCTACCCTCTTCGCCTATGCTATACTAAATAGGTAATATAAACATGCGAGGAAAACAAGAGGTCATTAGCAAATAGACTTTCACATGAAAAAGTCGCTATATTTCCTTTTGTCTTTTTTCACATGAAAATATGGAATTATCTATGCAGCTAGCGAAACAATACACACCAAACGACTACGAACCAAACGTTTACGCCATGTGGGAAGCAAGCGGAGCTCTGGCACCGACTGGAATTGGCAAACCCTACAGCGTTATCATGCCTCCACCAAACGCTAACGGCAACCTACACATTGGCCACGCCCTCGACATGAACTTAAAGGATATTTTGGTTCGTTATCACCGCATGAAGGGTGATGATGCGGTATTTATCCCTGGGGCTGATCATGCTGGATTTGAGACCTGGGTCGTTTATGAGAAAGAATTGGAAAAACAAGGGAAGAGCCGTTTCGATTTCTCAAGAGAACAACTCTACAGCCAAGTTTGGAACTTTGTGCAAGAAAAACGCGGCAATATGGAGCTGCAATTGCGAGCACTTGGCGTTAGTGCCTCATGGCAGCATCAAGTATTCACCCTTGACGACAAAGTCATCAATACAGTATACAATACATTCAAAAAATTATGGGATGACGGCCTAATCTACAGAGGTGAAAAGATCGTTAATTACTGTACTAAGCATCAAACTAGCTTCGCCGACATTGAAGTGGAGCATAAAAACGAGAAAGGGAAGTTGTGGCACATAGCCTACCCAACCTTGGATAAGATTGGTGAAATTGTCGTGGCAACAACTCGCCCTGAAACGATGCTCGGCGACGTAGCGGTGGCGGTTCATCCTGACGATGAGCGTTACAAACACCTAATCGGAACTCGAATACTGCTACCAATTACTAATCAAGAGATTCCGATTATCGCCGATGAATACGTTGACATGACGTACGGCACTGGGGCGGTCAAGATCACACCAGCACACGACCCTAACGACTTTGATATGGCAGAGAGACATCAACTGCCGCTCAAGCAAATCATTAGCCCACAAGGTATGATGATTAACGTGCCACCACAATTTATGAATATAACACCGCAAGAGGCTCGTAAACGTGTCTTGAACGCATTAGATGCCCTGGAGCTACGCCGCGGCGAAACAAACATTGAACACGCCGTTGGTCATTGTTATAAGTGTGGCAGCGTAATTGAGCCGATGGTTAAAGAGCAGTGGTTTATCAAAATGCAGCCACTAGCACAGCCAGCCATTAAAGCACTGGAGCAGGGAGAAATTACCTTTTACCCAGCCTCCAAGCGTAAAGAACTCATCGCCTACCTAGAACAGCTCAAAGATTGGAACATTTCCCGCCAGATTCCATGGGGCATTCCAATTCCAGCCTTCGTCAACGAGCATGACTCATCGGACTGGATATTCGACACTCGCACCAATGAGCAGAAAATAGTTGTAAATAACACAACATATATCAGAGAAGAGGACACCTTTGACACTTGGTTTTCGTCAGCTCAGTGGCCATACATCACCACTGATTATCTGGACGGCGGCGAATTAGCCAAATATTTCCCAACCAGCCTGATGGAAACGGGTATGGACATTATGCGAGCCTGGGTATCACGAATGATCATGCTCAGCTTGTATCGGACAGGGAAGGTGCCGTTCAAAGACGTTTACCTACATGGCATGGTGAATGATGAACATAATCAAAAAATGTCCAAATCTAAAGGCAATGTAATTAACCCAATAGATTTAGTGGCAGAGTTTGGCTCAGATGCTATGCGAATGGGCATCATCTCTGGACGAGCACCAGCTCAGCATCAAGCCTTCAACCGAGGTGCTGTTATTGCTGGAAGAAACTTCTGTAATAAATTATGGAACATCGCACGCTTTGTTGAGGCTCAAATTGGCGACAACCACGTTATTGTCGATCTTGAACCTAAAACCCCAGCCGATCACTGGATTATTCGCCAACTTAACGACGCTGCCAATAATGTAGCTGTCAGACTAGAGCAATATCGTTTTTCGGAAGCAGCCGACACGGTTTATCACACCATCTGGGATGATGTTGCTGATTGGTACATTGAATCATCAAAAACCGCCATTAATCGTCCGTTGCTGTCTTGGGTACTAGCGACAAGCCTACAAATCGCACACCCATTCGCACCATTTGTTACTGAAACAATTTGGCAAACATTAAACTATACGACTGGCATCTTGATGCGAGAAGCCTGGCCAACACCAGAAAAATACAATCCCATTAAGGCCGAGCAATTTGAACGCATAAAAGAATTGGTAACCGAAGGTCGATGGGTGATCGCTGAACTACCAGGTAATAAAAAATACCGACTATTCTTCGGCAATGATTCACTAATTGAAGAAAACACAGCCACCATTCAGCATTTAATGCGACTAAAAGATATTGAACACACCGAACAGCCAAGTGGCCTGCGACTGGCGGTAGCCAACAGGGAAGCTTGGCTGGATGTTGATAATGAAACTTTATACCAGCACCAAACCGAGTTAGAAGTGCGGCTAGCGGAGGCTCGCCAGAAACGTGACGGCCTGCAAAAACGCCTCGACAACCCAACTTACCTCGAAAAAGCACCAGCCCACCTGGTAGAAGAGACTAGAGAGCAATTAACTGAACAAGAGCAGCTGATCAATCGCTTCATTGCCGAGCTAGAAGTCATCGACCTCAAATAATCTTAAAAACAAATCCCTGGTGCGATACAGATACGGCGACCGTCAAACTCTGTATTGCGAGATACACGTTTTTGATGCAAATGCTTGCGGTCGGAATTACGTGGCGTTGTTCGTGGACGAGTCGCGTTATCCTTAAGCACGTCCGACAGCTGAGTATGTTCTGGGTGGGTATGAGGATTATTCTCGGGCATCTCCGCCTCAAAAACGTCGCCATGAGCATTATATTTCACCACTTTCCATGATGAAATAACAGCCTTGTCGATGTTTGTGTCGTGCAACAATACACCAAGTGCCGTCTGCAAGCTAACAACCATTGTTAAAACAGTCAATATATTTTGTATAATACTCATTTTTATTTCTTTCCGTATCTGTTTTTCTCAGAATACTGCCTTTAATATTAGCACAAGCTTTGTTTTTTGTCAAGTATGTTTTCCTATTAACAAAATCCACAGTCGACAAACTGTGGATTTCTAGAACATGTTTGGCGGAAGGGGAGGGATTCGAACCCTCGGTACGTTGCCGCACGCCGGTTTTCAAGACCGGTACCTTCAACCACTCGGTCACCCTTCCAAGTTTGATTTGGCGGAGGAGGGGAGATTCGAACTCCCGCTACAGATCTCTCCGTACTAACGATTTAGCAAACCGTCCCCTTCAGCCACTTGGGTACTCCTCCAAACCTGGAATATAGTGTATCATAGAATCATAGCAATTAACAGTACTATCTTGACAAAAAGAGAATATTGACAACATAGTATAGTAAAGGTATAGTAAACATTATGATGAAGCGATACGTTTTAACAATACTCACTGGAATATTCACAATCGGTTTTGGCATCATGACAGTAACCACGCCAGTAGCCGCACTCGGTGAAGGTGGTGCACCAGCAGGTATCAATGCCGCTCGTGGCGACAACACTCCAAGCAACCTGCTTAACGGAGAAACGTCAATTATTCGCCGTGGCATCAACCTTATGCTTTACGGTATCGGTGTGCTTAGTGTGATTATGCTGATTTTCGGCGGTTTTCGTTACATCGTATCTGGCGGGCAAAAAGAAAAGGTAACTGCCGCCAAAAATACCATCTTATACGCCATTATCGGTCTTCTGGTGGCAGTTTTCGCTTACGCCATCATCAATTTCGTTATCATGACCGTAATTAGCGGCGGCTCAACGACTGACGTTTAATTGTCGTCAGATACCGCTCATGGTATACTTGAATTATATGGATTTAGAGCAGAACGATATCAATATCGAACAGCCAGTAGGCACCGACGCAATTGACCTACGCGAGCCAGTTACTTGGGAAGCACCAGAAATTATACGAGATCAGCGTGGTATAGTCTGGTATATTGTTGCAGGAGTTGCGACACTGGTAATGATCGTTCTTTCTGTTCTCGTTTTTAACAACTGGACTTTTGCTGTTTTATTGCCAATCATGGCAGCGGCAGTACTAACACTATCCATTAAGCCGCCAGAAAACATCAACTATGCCATCAGCCCAAAGGGTGTTTACGTGGCTGACAAGCTTTATGATTTTAGCGAGTTTAGAGCGTTCGGCATTATTAAAGAAAAAGAGCTTCACTCTGCCGTATTGCTGCCAGTCAAGCGGTTTTCGCCAGGACTTACTATTTATTTCCCTGAGGAAAAGGGTGAAAAAATTGTTGATATGCTCGGAGCAAGATTGCCAATACAAGAGATAAAACTTGACGCTCTGGAAAAATTGATTCGTCTGATAAAGCTGTAGCTTGCCCTGAATTACAAGGTGTGATAGAATACAAAAGTTCACGTGCCATTATGGTACATGAAAGCACTTTCTATTTTTATTATGGCCAATCGGTTTTCCGAACGGCTGTATGCACCCGTAGCTCAGCTGGATAGAGCGTTGGCTTGCGGAGCCAAAGGTCGTACGTTCGAATCGTGCCGGGTGTACCATTTTAATTTGGAGAGGTGCAGGAGTGGTTGAACTGGCCGCTCTCGAAAAGCGGTATAGGACTTCCCTATCGAGGGTTCGAATCCCTCTCTCTCCGCCAGCTAATGTTTAGTCAAACCCCGATGATTTCGTTGGGGTTTTGTTATATATAAAGAGCACTCTAGTCTTATTACTCATTATAAAGTATTCAAAGACCAGGCATATCAAACAATAAGGGCTTTCAGTCTTTTTATTATATTATTTAATCAACAAGACCGGTTACTATCGTAAACACCCCGAGGATAATATGACTAATCGTCACCCCCACAAGACTAGGCTCTCGTTTATAGGCACTATACCAAAAGTAACCAACAATAGTCATGATAACCACTGTTATAGCATCTTGATAAATTATATGGACAAAACCAAACAACAGTGACGCAACAATTATCTCAATATATTCCCTCATTTTAAAAGAGCTAAAAAGACTAGACAACACACCTCGAAAGAGTAGCTCTTGTATCGGACAGGAGATAAAAATATAAAATATAAAAAATCCTAAATCCTCTGTAGGTTTGAATCGTACTCCGCCAAGTATCAACCATAATATCGAAGCAACAAGAAAAACAAGTGTGAATGGTGCCACTGCAATTAGTGACGGCCTAGCTCTTCTCAGAGCAATCCCCAAATCTAAATTAGTATAGCCTAGCAGACGAGAGATTAAATAAGCAACTATAGCGCCAGCAATTAACGTAACAAATTTCATATTCCAAGGAATCAAGCCTATTAAAATACCAAGAGGCAGACAAATATAAATCAACACGATGACACTAATAATCACTCGACGTCTTCTTAAACTATCCTGATGGCAATATGACTGCTGACTATTCACAGTATGAAGATATCATGTGAAATATACTCTGTCTATGATTAATCTAGTCTCACCAGCGGGATTGATGATGTTACGTTAATCAGGTAAACTTATTTAATAAACTTTCAAGGTGTCCCGTCAACCAATATTATGAAAATTACTATTCTAACCATTGGGAAAAAGCATGAAGCCTGGATAAAACCAGGTGTTTTTCGTTTTTTAGAGCGTCTGAGAGCACCGTTTGCGGCGGAAATGACAATTATACCGCATTCAAGTTTTACGGGCGACAGAGCACGCCAGGAAGAGTCTGAGCGGATATTGTCCCGTATAAAGCCGACCGATTTCGTTATTTTGCTCGACGAACGGGGCAAAAACCTCACATCTCCTGAAGTTTCGCAACTAATTACTGATAATTCACACCGACAAACAGTGATTATTATTGGCGGTGCGTACGGAGTTACGGAAAAGGTGAGGGAGCGTGCTGACATTATTTGGTCATTATCAAAATTAGTATTTCCACATCAGTTGGTAAGATTAATTCTAGCCGAACAATTATACCGAGCTCAAGAAATTGCTAAAGGTAGCCAGTATCACCACGAATAAGCCGCTATGGCGTACCGTGTCTGGCGATTACCGCCACTTCAACACGCTTGGCACCAGCCTTCTTTAAGCAGTCTGTAGCCGCTGAAATCGTGGCTCCAGTAGTGAAAATGTCATCAATGATAAGATACGTTTTATCAGGATCTATCATGCTGGCTGGCTCAAAAAAGTAACGAGCTTGGCGTTTTCTCTCTTTGGAAGACTTGGTGAAATGCTGTGTAACATTATTGCGACGACGGAGCAGGGGACTGAGTGGCAAATTACGACGCTTGGCTAAATATTTAGCGATTAATAGCATATGGTCATATCCACGGCGACGCATATTTTTAGAAGTAGTCGGAATCGGGACAATAGCAACATCGTCTGGTAGCGTCGGCAGTCTACTGTCCAATAAATCAGCCAAAACCGCCGCCGCAGCCCTCACGCGATGAAACTTATAGTCATCAATTACCTTCTTAATAACACCTTGACGCAGACCAAAACACCACAATGTGTCATAAGATTGATGATGGGTGCCGCATAAATTGGCTTTTTTAACGATTCGGCCACACAAAACACATGACGTATATTGACGAGAGGTGATGTATTTTTTACAATTATCACACAAAATGGAGCCAATTTTACCGCATCGATAACAGTAGTGTGGAGCGATGATGGCTAGTAGCTTATCAAACATTGTAATTTTTACGTTTTTCGCCTTTCACTGTTGATTATACCGCACATAATAGCTATACTAATAGAGACTATTGTCAATGAGCCTATTTATAAAAGTGGAGGAAGTATATGGCCCGAAAGCAGAATGACGACCTATTAATGGAGGATGAGTTGGCTGCGGCGTTCTTGAACGACGACGACCTCGCATCCCCACAAACAACAGCCCCAGCTACAGACGACAACTGGGAAGAAGACGCTGACGACTTGATGGGTCAGCTGGCAGTTGATGTCTTTGAGACAGAAAATGAGCTAGTTATTAAAGCCCGCACCGCTGGCGTTGACCGTGATGACCTAGATGTCAGCATTTCTGACGGCATCTTAACCATTAGCGGCACCCTGTCAAGCGGAGATGAAACCGATGTACGCAACTGGCATATCCAGGAATGCTACTGGGGTGAGTTTAGCCGCACCCTGGCACTGCCAACCGCGGTAAATGAGGAAGGCGTAAAGGCTGAACTAAAAGATGGCGTTTTGACAATTACTTTTGAGAAAATCAAACAAGAGAAGGCCAAGAAAATCCAAGTCTTGTAATCTATTCAAGTCAACAAAATACACTCAAGCACTTGAGTGTATTTTTTATATAAAAAAGACCCCGCTTGACGCGGAGTCTATACTTATCCTGATTAGTTTTATGATGCTGCCGTACCAACTTGGTTTAGGACAAAGTTGACGATCGCATAAGCAAGAATCGAAACAACCAGACCTATCACTGCGTACATAACAGTATTCTTAGCGGCAGTCACCTTATTGCTATCGCCAGCAGAGGTGGTATAGCGGACACCGCCCCAGATAAGCATCACGACTGACAAAATACCAACGACCCAGAGGAAAATATTCACAAAGTTCTTCACTAACGTGTTTGGGTCAGACACACCACCAGCAGCACCTTCACCCTGAGCAGCCTCAGCACCAGTTCTAATGTTAAAATCGCTCTGAGCACTAGCAGCTGGAGCAACAGCCAAGGCTACAGTCGGTACAATAAGTAGACCAGCGAGTATCATTTTCAGTTTATTCATTTTATTATCTCCTTATATATTGCTTACTTTATAATTATACACTCTTATCTGTAAACATCAAACTAAAATCTATCCAGAACAAAGTTAACGATCGTATATGACAAAACAGCGATAACCAGACCAACTACCGCATACACCAATGTCATCTTTGCTTTTTGCACCTTACCGCTATCACCGTGAGAAATAATGTAGTTAAAGCCGCTCCAAATAATCATAACAACCGACAGAATACCGATAACCCAAAGCAAAACATTAACGATATTTTTAGGAAGATCATCAATACTTTTATTTTTAAGCTCTTCCGTTGAAGCGGCCGTAATGCCGCTGCTGATCTGAGCTGATGCTGGCACAGATACAAGTGGTGCTAATACCAGCGAAGCCAGTAGACCAATCGCTATTAACATCTTTTTCATGCAATTTCTTCCTTTCTCTTAAAACATTTTTGATACAGCAGAGACAATTGCTGCTGAAAATAATGCAACAACCACGCCAACAGCCGCATAGATCACCGTCATTCTAGCCTTGGCGGCTTTGCCTGGATCGCCAGCCGACACCGCAAACATAATACCACCAATAATAATGACGACTACTGAAATAATACCGACGACCCATAGAAGAAGATTTACGATATCGGTAACCTTTGTCTGTGCACTATCTTTCGTGCCTGAGCACAGTGTTGAGTCCGACCCGGAAGAGCAGGCCTTAAAAACCTCAATAGCCTGCACACCTGGTGCCGCCAAAAGACCGACACCAAGCACCATGCCAAGAGTAATCGCTATTCTTTTTAACCAAGTAGGTATCATCCTTGTACAACCCCCAATATTAAATTAACTATCGTAAACGAAAAGGCGACAATCGCCAGCCCAGCCAACGCGTAGATGATGGTGTTCTTTGCCTTGGCAGCCTTACCTGGATCACCAACCGACAAGGCATACTGCATACCAGCGATAATCACGACGACTACCGCGATTATGCCAGCAATCATATGCACCAGATTAATAATGCTGGTAATACTGCCGTCAGTGAACTGAGTTTTCGGTACACCAACCTCATCTGCACCCAACAGGGCTTTTGCAGTAAAAAACAGTGTTTCCTTCATTTTATCTTATCGCCCCCGCTATTAAATTAACTAAACCAACAGACAAGATGGCAACAGCTATACCAACGGCCGCATTAATAATCGTCTTACGAGCACGAGCAGCCTTGCCTGGATCGCCGTCGCTGGTCATTAACAAAAAACCGCCATACATCACGAAACCAACGGCCATATACCCCGCCAATTGGAACATGTCATCAACCAGATTTAAGATGACAGTCCATATCCACTTAAATTGACTGTCAAACTTACCACCATCAATTTCACAGTTACTATCAACCAAGCCCTCATACCACGGCTTAAACGTTAAAATTCGCCCACATTTAGCTGAGCCATCTTGTGCGTAAGAAGTATCAGCAAGAATAGTAGCTGAAGATACCGCAGCAGTCAGCATAAACACTACAGCAATAATCATACGCTTAATCATGAAAATATTCCTCCTGGGATCAAGAAGTTGGTAATCGCCACCATAAATCCAAACAATAGCAGTCCAATTACCACATTTGTCCAGATTTCACGAGCTTTTCTAATCTTGTCTGGACTATCAGATGCCGAAGAGTAGAGAATACCACCGTAAACCACAGCACCAACTGCCGCAATGCCAACCGCACCAGTCATCACACCTAAAGCAATTTTAATAATTCCTATAATTGCTCCTTCACCGGTTTGACCGCCACAATCAATATAAGAGGTCTCAACTCCGCCGCAGCTTTTTGCCAACACAGGAATTGTGCTTACCAATCCACCGATCATCGCCACTGCGACACTTATTCCGATAATAATAGTATTTCTTTTCATGTTGATTATACTTTCTAAAAGAATTGTAAAATACTTACCGAAAAAATGCAAATAATTTCTTGAAAAAGCCGAGTCAGTCTGGTATTATGTCCAAGGAGATATGCGCTCGTAGTGAAGTTGGCCTATCACGCCTCCCTGTCACGGAGGAGATCGCCGGTTCGAATCCGGTCGAGCGCGCCACATTTTATTGATTTTTTTCACCTCAGTAGGGGTGATTTTTTATTACGAAAAATTACTATTGTGTTTTTATCTATATTATGCTATAATTTATGACATACCGACCGTTTGCGTCGTGTGGAAAAACATCATCATATACCTGACTGAAGTCAGAGAAAGGATCCCAAGTGTTATGACTCGGAAAAATTGTGAGTGTAACCCAAGTGATTCAACTAATCTCGAGAATAGAACCAAACCTGAAGGAATACCTAGACGAGGCGTTCTTATGGCGGCTGGTGCCGCCGCAGCAACAGTAGTTTTAAATGCTTGTGCTGGAAAAAATGAGGCAGGAGATCAGGCTTCTAGCCAATCAAACGAAACAAACCCAAACAAAAAACCTACTTTTGAGCAAGCTAATAAACATAATGGCGAATGGGAAAAGGTCGATGAGACTATTGCATCCCTAGATAAACTTGACGCTCTAGAGGCGGAGCTGAAAAAAGATGAAGAAATCTTAAGGAATAACGGCAGAGAACCAGATCTCGATAAAGATATCGTTAGACGAAGGGTAGAGATCAAAAAATCCGGAAGGGCAACTGTAATTAATTTTACAAAGGCGAATAGTGCCATAGAATATCCTCAAAAATTTACAGATGAATATGGTATACCTACAGTTTCACTGACAGGAGATATAGGGTTAGAGCTTATACAGGAACAGGTAGCTCAAGCCTTCCTTCAGCTATCTAATATGTTTGATATTGCACTCCAGTCGTCAAACTCTATCGACAAAAATACTGCTTTACGTATCCAGGTTGCATTCATGAAATATATGTTTATCAACTCTGGAGACGCAGCGAATGAATTTATTCATAAAGTAGACCAAGATATATCTTCCGCCAGGAATAACTGCACGCCAGTAAGACCTTACGACGTAACGACCATATCAGATCAGATTTGGGCCAACTTTGATGCAATTCCTGGACTGCCAGGTGTTCTAGTCGTAAGCAGTAATAATCTTTCTGAACAATCTGGATCCACAGGGGAGTCAAAAGATGAGCGAAAAGTTCTCGTTCCCGTGAGTGCCAAGCTTGATAATGTCACTATACCAATAACATTGGATGGTATAGAGGTTGTTGCAATGGACCGAAAGTACTCTTTTCCACCAGGCAGCAATAGATTAGAAGATGTAATAACAGACGGCCAAGGAACATTCTACAGAGTTACTCTCGCATACAACTACCCTTGGATAGAAATAGCTAGCGTGGAGGTTGTTGACCTCAGCAATGATACGATACTTATAGATGGTCTAAACGAGAAGATCGAGTCTGTCTTTATTGAAAGTCAGGAAAGGATATCTAATAGTTAACCTTATCTCCTAATTTAATACCGCATATGTTAATATTAACATATGCGGTATTTTAGTTTTTTTAAATTAGCAATAACTATTATAATTATTGCTAATTTAGTTGTAATCACACTACTGCCAAGTAACCTTAAGGCTCAATCAAACACAGGCGAAAGTGTTGACCCTAAATCAACAAGTTGTCTTCACGGCTCAAAAAAAGGTGACAAGAGTGATGGTTTTTATTGCGTAGATTATTCTGGCAATTACAGTGATGCCCAAATTACCTGCCCAGATGGCTCAACAAAAACAGAAAACGGGTCTATTGGAGGTATCAAGAAATATATATGTAAAAAGAAAAACACCAGTAGTGCACAGCCTACGTGTCCAAACGGTTTCACTCTTGAACCAGGCTTTGACGGAGTTTATGTTTGTAGTAGCGACACACAGAATACACGCCCAACATGCCCCGAAGGTCGCTACTTAAATGCAACAAACAGCGAATGCACAGTTACACCACCCACCACAAAGCCGAACTGTCCATCTGGATTCACAGCTCAACCAGAACACAAAAGTGACGGCAGGGGGAGTACATATATATCAGGATATTCCTGTAAAAAGGGCAGCGAACAGGCATCCCCAAGCGGTTGCCAGTCGGGATATAAACTTTCCGATAATGGAATCTGCGAGTATGTTAAGCCCGAAAACTCTAAAGAAGAAGACGCTCCCAGCTGTAACATCGATTCAATGGGCTGGATCATTTGTCCGACGATGACTGTCGTTGCTAGGATTAGCGACAGTGCCTTAAGTGTGATAATTAGTTTCTTAACGATCAAGCCGTCCATCCTTGATATGGGCAGCAAAACACACGAAGCATGGAGCTACTTCCGCAATATCGCCAATGTCTTATTTGCGGTGATGTTTATGTGGGTAATCTTCTCTCAAGTCAGCAACGTCGGCATCAGCAATTACGGCATTAAGAAAATGTTGCCAAAATTAATCATCGGAGCGATCTTAGTTAACGCCTCATTCATCATCTGTCAGGGTGCAGTTGACCTATCAAACGTTCTCGGCAATGCACTAAGCGATTTTTTTGATAAAATAGCAGGCTCAGTGCAGTCAACAGAAGCGGCAGGAGTGGGGGAGACTTTTAGTGCGGTCATACTGGGAGGATTGGCACTTACAGGTGCCTTGGCACTAGCCTTTCTGGCAATTAGTGTACCGACTCTACTGGCGGTACTATTGGTATTAATATCAGTTGTCGTAATATTAATCGCCCGACAAGCTATCGTTATATTATTAATCGCCATTTCACCAGTCGCGTTTGTAGCCTGGCTGCTACCAAATACAGAAGGACTTTTCAAAAAATGGCTAGGCTTACTTAAGGGAATGCTTGTAGTGTTTCCGATAATTAGCTTACTGTATGGAGCGGGAAGATTGGCTTCAGCGGTGTTAAATAATGCTGCTGGAGACGCTGGAACGGTCGATGCCTTTGGAATGCAGATTGCGGCACTCGGTGCATCAGTCATACCACTTGGAGCAACACCGCTTGTCTTACGCAGCTCCTTAAACTCTCTAGGTGCGATCGGTGGAAAATTAGGTGGACTTACTGGTATGGCTAACAAAAACCTCATGGGAGCAGTGAGTGGCAAATCGAGACTGGGAGATCTTGGTAGAAAAGTCAGATCCGACTCAGCACAGAGACAGGCCAACAGGCGAGCAGGAAACGGTGTGCTTTCTCGAGCTGGAAAAAAGCTGTCTGACAGCGACTATAGGATTGCACGCGGGTTCGGAAGGGTAGCATCGTCAATTGGTGGTGCATCAGCACGGCTCGACACTTCTCCCCTCGGTCAAGCTTTTGGCCTAGATAAGGGAGTTTATGCCGCCCAAGATGCTGCCGACAAGGCAGCTGATGAGGCTGCATTAAGGGAGCTAACTTATAAATATAACGGAGATGCTGTCCTTGCACTAGAAAATAGCGGTAATTCACATGTTCAAAAGATGGCGGTCAAACAGCTGGCAGAAAAAGGAGAGTGGGGTGCGATACAGATGGCAGAATATCTCCGAAGTGGCCACGCAGTTACTAGCGTCGGCATGGCAGAAGCTATGAGTGGAATGAAAGGTTACCATGCTGGTGTAGGTGCGGCGGGAACAGAGACACTCAAGAGCCTTCAGGCCAACCCTGGCACCCCTGTATCCTTCGAACCTGAAAAACTTGACAGTATAACTGTGGATGCGTTAGCAAAAATGTCCGCCGAGTCAATCTCGAAGCAGTCAGCTGATGCAATTAAATCCGTTGATACGCTTAAGAATAGTTCGACAGCCAGCCCCGACGATCTGGCCAATATTCAAAAAGTCCAAAAATCAGCTGCTGTGATACTTGGTTCAGACAGGCTAAAAGAAAACACCAAAGGGGAGACAATAGACATCCTCTCAAAGCTTTAAGTTACACTGCAGCAATTTAGCACTCCAGTCAATATATAAACTACATCCATGTATTGACTTTTTATCTTAAAAATGCTACAATAAAACAGGATGGAGCGGTTTTATACATTAACACACCCCTTGACTCATCGGGTGAGGTTGTCTTTCGTTTTACTTATCAGCCTCCTGATAGGTCTGTTTTTTGCCACCTTTTTATCAGCCGCTCCCGCACATGCCGCTGACGCAAACTGGAATGGTCGCGACATTGTCTACAATAATAAAACCTACACCCCGTCAAACGACAGTGCAAAGAATGAAAAGCTCGGTGTGCCGAATGGCTCGTTAGTATACATAAATCAATCAGGCAACGACGTAAATGTCATTTACTTTCCCGCTGGAGACGTGAACTCATTATCCTCAGTCAATCACGTCAGCTATTCATTCACGCCACCAGATACCTACACTAAAAAAGGCGACAGCAGCACTGTATCCATCGAATCTCCATCAGAGAATACCACCAGCTCAACCTGCGACGTTCAGGGCATGGGATGGCTTATTTGTCCAGTAGCCAATGGGTTAGCTCATAGTATGGATTGGATGTATGGCAAACTAGCAGCCTTTCTAAAAACACAGCCACTGGAGACAACCAATAAACGTAGCGGTTTATACATTGCTTGGGATATTATGCGTAACTTCGCCAACATGGCATTTATCGCTGCTTTTTTGATAATCATTTACTCACAAACGACCTCTGTCGGTATTAGTAATTACGGAATTAAGCGGCTGCTACCACGGCTGATTATCGCAGCATTAGCAGTCAACTTGTCATTTTATATTTGTGCGATTCTAGTAGACATCTCGAATATAGCAGGATATGCATTGCAAGACGTATTTATGAACATCAAAAATACTGTCTCTACTACTGGAACGACAACTGTTAACACTTCAACCTGGACAGCCATAGTTAGTAGCGTGTTATCAAACGGGACCTCCTTGGCTGGACTGGCGGTGGCGGTGGGTGTAATTGGGACGGAATTACTTCCTTTTGTTTTGCCCTTACTCGTCGGCTTAAGTTTGACGCTTTTATTAGTTCTACTTATTATGGCGGCACGCCAAGCACTAATCATCATTCTTATCGTTATCTCACCACTAGCATTTGTCTGCTATTTACTACCAGGAACTGAGCAGTGGTTTAAGAAATGGCAAAGTACTTTTACGACAATGTTGATATTTTTTCCAGGATTTGCAGTAGCGTTCGGCGGAGCACAGCTGGCGGGTATTATCATCATTCAAAATGCGGGTGGCGAAAATGGTGCAATAATGCAAATTCTAGGTCTAGCTGTACAGTCCGCACCACTCCTACTGACACCACTAATCTTGAAGTTAAGCGGTGGCGTGCTGAACCGAATCGCTGGTATGGTAAACGACAAGAATAAGGGTTGGTTTGACAAGTCAAAGAACTGGGCAAAGGAAAGAAGCGAGCTCAGAAAACATCAAAAATACAACTCAAAAGGGCGACCAATCAGTGCTGCCCGACGAAAATTTGGCGATCGTGGACGTAAACGAAAAGCAGATCTGGAATCTTACCGAGCTAATACTCAGGCGTTATATGAAGGCTCTGTACGCGGAAGGAAACAGGCCCTGTTTAACAGCGAGGTTGCGGACAGAGCAGCTCTAGCAAAAGAGCAAAATGCCAACGCTTATGAAGAGATGAAGGCTGGACACGTATCGACGGAGATTGAGCGGAGTAGAACGGATCGGTTGTTGCGACGAGCTTCATCAACATGGTCAACTCGTCAAGATTTGAAACAGCAAGAAGAAGTCGACCGAGTACGAGACTTGAGTCGCCAATTAGCACTGGAAGGTATGCGTAAGTCAAATGCTCAGCGAGCTCAGAACAAGCAGCTGGCTGAAGCTATCTTAAATGATAGCAATCTTCAGAGACAGGCCGCTGGCAATGTTTACGTTGACGAGAATGGTAACAACCTGGGCATGGATGCTGCACTGGCGACTGCTATTGCGACAACACGTAGCGAGACAGGTAAGTCGATTGACGAGGCTCAACAGATTATGAAACACTTCAAGATGAACTCATCGCAGCGACAGACATTGGCGAAAGGTGGTGTCGTGGAAATTAGAGATGACGCGGGTCGGGTTATTCGCAGGTTCGACAACAATAGTCCATACCTTCGTGAAGCAGCCATTGAAGAGCAGATTAAGGTCGGTACTGTGGCAGAAGTCGCCGAGCTGGTCAGCGTGCTAGGTCCAGAATATCGCGGTACCGTTTCTTCAGCATTGGCAGCGTCTGGCGTGAAAGGAAAAGCACCGTTTATGGGCGGTAAGCTTATCGATGACATTATTAAGGGTGATGTTTACAATAGAGACACGCTTGATAATTACATCGCCAGTTGGCTGGCTGGCGGTAAGTTTAAGGCCGAAGATATCGCGGTAACCGACCCTCAGGGTATTCAGCTATTGAAAGAAGCCTTAATGAGCACACATGGCGGATCTATTACAACTGAGAGAAGGACAAGCCTTAAGGATATGATTGACACCGTACTGACCGACAGAGAACTCAGCTCGAAGACGACCGACGAAGCTAAGATTAGATTTAGAGACCTTAAGAATATGCTCTAAATCTGATATACTATAACCAGTATGTCTGTTTATAAAGTTCCTCAAGATGTGGAGGCTGAAGATAAACTGCTTGGGCCATTTAGTTTTAAGCAGTTTATTTTTTTGATGATTTCAGTGGTTGGATTTGCATTAGCATACGCTTTGGCAATGGTAGTGTTACCACTAGGAATTATTCCACTGCCAGTAGCTTTTTTCTTCGGCATATTAGCTCTGCCATTAAAAAAAGAGCAGCCGATGGAGGTTTATTTTGCAGCCATCATCTCATTCATGTTAAAACCAAAAAAACGATTATGGCAACCAGACGGTATCGAGCGACTAGTTGAAGTTGTTGCACCAAAAGTTGAAGAGAAAACCTATGGTAACGGCTATTCTCAAGAGGAAGTTCAGCGACGTTTGTCTTATTTATCAACGTTGGTTGATAGTCATGGTTGGTCGATTCGCGGCGTAGAAGATCCAAACAGTTCAATGCAGGCAGATTTATATAATGAAGCACAAGCGACCGAGGATTTATTGGACGAGAATAGCACAACTGCCCAAAATATCTCACATTTAATCCATCAATCAGATGAACAGCGACGCAAAGATGTGGTGCAAAAAATGGCACAAACTCACTATAATCCAGGATCAACGACGAGCACGACAGCAGAAGTGTCGACGGCACAGTCAGCCGACGACATTGAGCGGCAATTAGCCTCACAAATTCGTGCTAATCCATACCCGACAATGCACCAGGCAACCATATCTCCACTCAGCGAAACGTCAGCCACGACACCGACCTCGCAAATTAGCATAAACGAGGTGTCTCCTGCTATAATAGACTTGGCGAATAATCACAACGACTTATCTATTGAGACGATCCAACGCGAAGCACAACGGATCAAACAGCAAGAAGAAAAAGCAATGGAAGAAGAAGTGGTTATTTCATTACATTAGGTGGGAATATGCAACCAGGAGTACAAAATCAACAGCCATATGATCAAAATCCGCAGGCAAATGCGGCTATTCCTCCTGTCATGCCACAACAAGCCCCAATCGGCTCAGGGTCAACACCCGAGCAGCCGTCAACGCAAAAACCTCAAGTAACCGACAAAAAGAAGCAGAGTCAAGCCATAAGTGCACAAAATACTTTGCTTTTCTCTGAAATGCGTGAAAACATGATTATCATGGGCGACGGCAGCTTCCGAGCAGTCGTGCAGTGTCAGTCGATCAACTTTGATTTAATGAGTGCTCGTGAGCGTGAAGGAATTGAGTTCAGTTACCAAAACTTCATCAATTCACTTTATTTTCCAGTGCAGATATTAGTACGTTCTCGCCGAGTTGATATCGGTCCGTACCTCGACCGACTCGGAGAAATCCGCCGCAATCAAGACAATATGCTGCTTAACGTATTGATGGATGATTACATGGAGTTTATCGACATTCTTTCACAAGAAGCCAACATTATGGACAAGAGCTTCTTCGTGATCGTGCCATATTACCCAGCGGGCGACGAAAGCGTAATTAAGCAGCAGGCAAAAGGACTATTCAGCAGTTTCTTTAGCGGCAAGAAGGAGGCGACTGTCACAAAAATTGATCAAGTTGCTTACATTAAGGCTAAAGATGAAATTAAAAACCGCATCGACTCTGTCATGAGCGGACTGTTCCAGATGGGGGTAAAAAGCCGCCAATTAAACACTCGAGAACTGGGTGAGCTATTCTACACTTCCTATAACCCCGACACATCATCACGCCAATCATTAGCCGCCATCGATCCAAACGATCTAACAACCACCTACATAATGAAAGGTCAGGGAACACCACCATCTGGAGGTATAAAGTAATGGCAAAAAAGAAAATGGACGCTGTCGATATCGCAGCTCAGCAACGAGCACGTGAGCAGGCTGAAGTCGAGCAGGCTTTCTTGACTGGCGTGAGAACACTCCGTGATTTCATCGCACCGAGCAGCATTGAACTGCATTCTGACCATTTCCGCCTAGGATCAAAATACGGTCGAACAATGTACGTCTATGGTTATCCTCGCCAGATTTACACCGGTTGGTTAAGTTCTGTTATTAATATCGACGAAGTGCTGGATATTAGCATGTTTATTTATCCAGTGGATACGCAAATCGTGCTGAATAATTTACGCAAGAAAGTAACTCAGCTCGAAGCAACGATGAATATTAACACAGAGAAAGGTCGAGTGCGTGATCCAGGATTGGAAGCAGCTTTGCAGGACGCTGAAGAACTACGCGACCAGTTGCAAATCGGTGCCGAAAAGTTCTTCCGTTACGGCCTATATATCACTATTTACGCCGACAGCATGGACGAGCTAAACTTTGTCCAGCATAAAATTGAAACGATATTCGGTCAGCAATTAGTATTTTCAAAAGTTGCCTCCAGCCAGCAAGAACAGGGACTGAATAGTACCATTCCGCAACTGACTGACGAGCTACAAATTCGCCGCAACATGAACACTGGTGCCATTTCTACCAGCTTCCCATTCACTTCCGCCGATTTGACCGATGGCAAAGGTGTGCTGTACGGCATCAATATGCATAATAATGGCCTAGTGATTTTCGACCGTTTTTCACTGGAAAACGCCAACATGGTGGTATTTGCAAAGTCTGGTGCTGGTAAATCATTTACGGTCAAACTGGAAGCTCTGCGTAGTATGATGACTGGTTCCGACATCGTGATTATCGACCCAGAAAATGAGTATCAAAAACTATGCGAAGCGGTTGGCGGCAGCTACATTCGCCTCAGTTTAAACAGTGATACACGAATTAACCCATTTGATCTGCCACGAGTGATCGACACTGAAGAAGCAGACGACGCTCTTAGGGCGAATTTGGTAACTTTGCACGGCTTGTTGCGGCAGATGTTGGGCGGTCCGCAAACAACAGCTGGCGGGCAAATAATGGCGGGCTTAACACCAGCGGAAGAGGCAGATATTGACCAAGCTTTAATCGACACTTACGCACGAGTTGGTATTACTTCTGATCCATTAACACACAATTCAATACCACCGACAATTTCCGACCTGTATGACACCTTGCTTCACATGGGTGGTACTGGTCCAAGCCTGGCACAACGACTCCGCAAGTTTACATCTGGAACTTTTGCTGGTATTTTCTCGCAACAAAGTAATATTGACATCAATAATAATATGGTGGTGTTTAATATTCGCGATCTTGAAGATGAACTGCGACCAACCGCGATGTATATCGTCCTAAATCACATTTGGAATATTACTCGCACCGACCAGAAAAAACGCATGCTGATCGTGGACGAGGCTTGGCAATTGATGAAATATGACGATTCGGCAAACTTTTTATTCTCACTGGCCAAGCGAGCCCGAAAATATCAGCTCGGCTTAACGACCATTTCTCAAGACGTAGAAGACTTCGTCGGCAGTAAAATGGGGCGAGCAATCGTCTCCAACTCCTCAATGCAACTATTATTAAAGCAGTCAACAAGTGCTGTTGATGTCTTGGCTCAAGTTTTCAAATTGACCGAAGAAGAGCAGAAGCGTTTATCTAATTTCCCAGTCGGGCAGGGCCTATTTTTCGCTGGACAAAATCACGTACACATTCAGATTCAGGCAAGCAACACCGAGTATGGGTTAATTAATACAAATCCAGTGACACAGCAACAAAAACCAGATGTGCCAATTGGCGGCTACAGCGAGGTGTAGTATAATACGGGTATAAATTATGGTATTGGGAACGAGGCATCAGCTAGATGAAGATATCGACAGGCGACATAATCCTGCCGAGGGTTTTTCAAATAATACTGCCGCCTCCGACCTAGAAAATTATGAAAAAGATGCCTCTGAACAGATAAAAGATGGACTTAACGACTCGTCGTTTTTTGATGGAGATGATGTTGATGCTGCCGAAAAATCACTAGCAGATAAAGAAAATACCAGGCCGCAAACTAGCTTTTATCAGCCCTCTGGCGGCAAGAAAAAAAGTCTATTAGCAGCAACTTCGAAGATGATTTTAAAAAAGCGAGGTGGAGCGATTGGACTTGGAGCAGCACTGCTGAGCGGCGGTGGGTTTATGGCGGGGATTTTTATTCCAGCGACGATGCCCATAAGTCTTCATGATATATTAATAGATAAGAACGATTCTCTCGGTCCATCATCTGAAATACGATCTAATAGGATTCTAAAACACATGTTTAAGCCAGACAATAACTCCGCCGCTTGCGACGCTAAAAAGATCCGCTGCCGAGCGGGAAAGCCATCCAATAAATCACTAGACAGATTGTCTAGAAATGGCATACAAGCAGTCGACGATATAGGTAATGATATTGACACCAAACAGAAAGGTTACCCCGACAAAAAGCCTGCGGGATATAAATTCGACAACCTTGATGATCCCAGTAAGCCACCAAAATTCGTTAGAGCCGACCAGCTAGACGGCTTCCTAAAAGGTAAGGGTAATTATAAATATGCCGCAAAATTATACGGTCGTTACGGAGCTTTTAAATTAAGAACGCGCTCCTGGATGGGCAAGCATATGAAAAAAATGTTTAGCAAAATTGGATTCAAGAGAAATGGCGGTATTACTAAGGATGACTCGGAAGATTCTAATAGATCAAAGGGTAAAATAGCAGAAAGAGTAGCAGCGGCTAGAAAAAAAGTTCTTTCAAAAATGCCTGGAAATGCTGCTATGAAGAAAATATCAGAAAGAATATCAAAGATAGTCTCACGCTTCGTCAAGGCAGGAGACGTAGCTACTGGGCCAAGTTATAAAATAGCCGCAGGTCTCTGTCTGACCGCGAAGCTTCCGAAGATGGCCACAATGGCAGGTGCCGCTATACAGCTGGCTCAGTTATTGCCGATTATCGGAGATGTTGTATTATCACCTGGCTCAGCCGCCAAGGGTGCTGCTTTCGGTACTGGATTCACCCAAGAGGGTGCAGAAGTCGTTGGCAGATTACTAACAGATAGAACACCACGAAAGGGCGACAATAAACTAACGTCCGCTCTAGACTCAAAATACCTACTAGCCGCCCTGGGAATTAACAAAGGCAAAGTAGATAAAGCAGACTTCACTCCTGGTTTTTCAGGGACTTTCTTGAACGCCAGCGGAAGTATAGCAAGAGAGATAAGTGGAGTGACCGAGGCCACCGAAAAGCCTTGTGATCTTCTTATGTCTCCAGCTGGCTACTACGCTTATGTTATAGCAAATCAATCAGTTAACGCCGCTCTGGCTGGCGGTACGCTTGGTGTGGGTTATTTTGCCAAACTTGGTGTAGACTGGTTTGCGAATGAAGCAACTGAATTCATCATTACCAAGACAGGTATATTAGAAAAGGTAGTTGATGGCATAATAATGCCAGCTGCTAATTGGTTTTTCCAAAATAATAATATAGAAGGGGCTCAAGGAGAAGAACTGGGCGACATCTTGGGAGTATCAGCCACCGCCTTTTTCGCATCTGGTAATATGCATGGTGGACTTTCAACATTAAATACCGAACAGAGCCACGCTTTTAATAATATAAAACGAGATAATGAAGAGTTCCATAAACAGATGGAAATTGCATCTCTAAGTCCATTTGATACATCCAGTAAATACACTTTCCTAGGGAGCATCGTTAATAATCTTGGTCAAATGATGATCGCGAATGGCAGCTACAATAACTCCGCCTCATCAATTATGAGTAATATCCTGAGATTGCCATCTTATGCACTATCCTTCGGTCAGTCAACCAAGATATCTGCGGCAAGCGACTCTTTCTGTAGTTATGCAGACACATTCGGCTACAACAGTACAGATGACGGAAAAACACCAGCCGTCAACCTGGCAGGATTGCCATGCACTGGACTGACCTCCACTCAAACGAGCATGTCGACAGAAGAAGCGATTTCTCTACTAGAAGAAGCTGGCTGGCTAGACCCATCAAAAGAGGATTCCCTAAGTGAAAGTGATGATATTGAAGAATTGATGAATAAAGGCTATATTACGCCAGAGCAGCCGCTAGCACAGTTTATTGAAAAATGTACAGATTCCACAAGTGGAGAGTATGTTCTTGGTCCAGTTGGGTGTACTGTTAAAGATACTGCTACAGATAGACAACTTGCGGCAATGTCAGTATTCTTGCTAGATTATACGACTATTCAAACAATAAACGGCGAAAATGACGAACCAGAAGAAACTACTGGTCCTCAAACAAGCGGCGATAATGACATCGTCAAGGCTGGAGAGATGTTCTTTGATTACACTTACTATTGGGGTGGCCCGGCATTTCATGGCTCTGTTGATGTTATGAAAAGTACCATAGAAAGTATAAAAAATGGCTCATTAGCAAAAGGTACCAAGTTGACGGACTGCTCAGGGTTTGTGCGTGCGTCGATTTACGCGGCGACCGGTTTTGATATTGAGGCTGGCTCTACTGGGGAATATGGCAGTTATGTCGGTAAAACCTTGGATGAAATAACAGTGAATGACCTCAAACCGGGCGACATTGCCTGGAAGAGCGGGCACACTGAAATAGTAGCTAAAGTTGAAGGCGGGCAAGTTTATACTCAAGGTGCACGAGGACCTAATGATGGAGGCCCTATCGGCGGACCAAGTGTAGTGGGTGGTTGGACAAAATATTATAGGGCGAAAACATAATGTTAGATAATAATTTTTATATCAAGAAAACTATTAAAATATTCTTAATATTTGCCACAGTCGTAGCCGTGATTAGTCTAGGTTTTATGATCGTAAATAATATAGTTAATCCCAAACAACAGGTAGAGCAGCCAAAAATTGACAATTCAATCAAATCTGAAGATAAGTCGACTGATCATCGGCACAGTAAAATAGATGAAAAATCTATCAAAAACGATTTAACATATCAAGAGGATTTGAAAATTAACAGTATTGAAGAAGTTAATAAATGGAAGATAGTAACTGTTTCACCAAAGAATAAAGAGCTTGAGCCAGCACTATTGATTTACAAAAAAACTGGTGATTTGTACGAGCGAGTAGTTGGACCAGGCACCTCATTCACCAAAGAATATTTACGATTTGTTGGCGTACCAGACGAGATTATATCTAATAATACCGTAAAGGGTTATCTTAGCGAGTAAAATATGTCCAAAAAGCTTTCAATTACACTATCCATTTTACTGCTTTTTTCTCCGTTTCCAGCCAGTACAGCCAATGCGGTACCAGAAGAATTTCTTTTAAACGATATCCGATTTTATAAAGAGGAGTGTACACCTGGTGAAAATAATGGCAGTTCAAGTCAACCACCATCAGGCACCGCTGTCGATTATAAAGGCAGGGAAATCTACAGCTCTGTTCAAATGGAGCTTATTAAAAATAATCAATCTTTTTATGAAAAATCAGCCAAAGAAGTAGGCATTCCGTGGCAGATGATAGCAGTTATCCACATAAGGGAAAGTGGCGGATCTAGAAACAATCCTGCCAACGGTCAAGGCGTGTATCAATTCGTTAATAAAAACGGCGGCCCATATCCACATGGCCCAATTGACGATACTGAGTTTCAACGCCAGACAGATTTAGCAGCAAAATTTATATTATCAAAAGCTGGTGACAAGGCTGATCAATTAAAAAACGGTGATGACAACGCCGTAAAATACACTTTCTTTGCCTATAACGGTATAGCAAAAGCCTATATAAATCAGGCTAAAAAACTTGGTTTTAGTGACGAAGAGGCGGCTAACGGTGAAGGCTCACCTTACGTTATGAACAAGGCTGACGAAAAACGGGAACCAAGCAGCACTTGGGGGCAAATTAAAGCTGATGGTGGTGGACTGGAATATCCAGCCAATGAAGATCACGGAGCCTTTGTGGCGTATACATCACTTAAGGGCGGTACCACTAGCGTCTGCGGCACACCGAAAACCGGAAACTTTGTTATATATTATCAAGAAGATCCAAAGTGGAAGAGCCATAAATACCCTAATTGCGGAGATGTAGAAAAATGCGGCTGTGGACCAACCTCTCTAGCTATGATAATCTCCACTCTCAAAAAAGACTCTTCAATCACCCCAGATGTTATAACTGATAAAATGGCGGAAAAAGGGCAGACCACGCAAGAAGGAGCCAGTTGGGCGGCTTTTACTGACATACCACAAACATATGGACTGAAAGTAGAAAATATCGGAACTGATATCAGTAAAATTAAACAAGCATTGCGTGAAGGTAAATATGTTATTACCAGTCAAGATCCAGGAATCTTTACAGGCAGCGGACATATTATAGCCCTAAGAGGTTTAACGTCTGATGGCAGAATTTTAGTTGGTGATCCAAACGGCCATAACACTATAAAAGGTAATCAAGCTTGCAGTTCTGGTAGCGGTAAATGTACTACTTTACCAAAAAATGCTTCAGAAATGAATGATGTCGATGGTAACGGTAAAATTAGCTACAGTGAGAACACTGCTGGATTTTCTGACGAAGATATTAGTGGTGCACTAAAAGGAGCTTGGGCAATAGGTAATTAATATGAAGTTGGATAATTTAGATAAGAGAAAAATCTTAATCATCGCTGGTTTAATTATTATATTTATTATTGGGTTATTGTTACTCATCTTCAATAATTCAAATAGGGGAAACGTAAACCATTACGAGGGTTTTACTGGTGGTGATTATACACCAGCTGGTTTTATCGCTATTGATGGGAAAAAGGGCTGGAATCAGCCTGTTAAATTTATCAATAAACAATTTACTTTAGGTCAGTTTTTAACGACCAAGATTGAAGCTGATACTGTCAATTACGTGAAATCAGATCTGACTAATTATATATCTAGCGATCAATGGCCAAAAAGCGGGGTCATACTTGAGATTGATAATATTGTTATTGAGGAGTCAGGCTACTCAATCAACCATATTGATTTTGACATTAACGTAAGAAGTGCCGATTATAAATATAAAGCACGTGTTAAGTTTGACAAGAATGTCGCACGAGAGGTAATGGTAAAAAGAATCTAGCTCTTTAGCGGCATGATAATGTGGGTATAATCAGGCTGCTTGACTTGCTCACGAATTACACACGGCGACAGTTTACCGTTAAACGAAAAGGTAATATCATCAGCATCAATGATATTTAAAACCTCTGTTAGATATCGAGAGTTGAGGGTAATAGTGCCATCACTCGAGACGGTTGCTGTAGCCTCTGAGGTGTTTTCACCAAGTTCCGAAGCAATTGAGTGAATTGATAATATCGACGAATCTTTTGAAGCATTAAGGGTAATACCACCGCCTGATTCGCGGGCAAATAGGGCTGCGATTTTAGTAACTCTGGCAAAATCAGCTTTCTTAATAGCCACTTCAGTCTCTGAACTCGCTGGAATAAGCTGCCGATAATCTGGAAACCGGGCATCAATCAAACGACTAGTTATCTCCGACTCATTGGTCTTAAAACAGACCTGCTCATCATCAAACAATACCGTCACCTCTTTTTCGTCACCAAGACTCTTACTGACTTCCGACAGTGTCGAGGCGGGAATAATCGCTGACAGTTCACTATCAGATTTCATCATCTTCTTCTCAGCCAAACGGTAACCGTCAGTCGCCGCCAGATATAAATGTCCGTCATAGGTATGCCACAAAACACCCGTCAAAGCTGCTCGCATCATATCAGCACTGACGGCAATTTTAGTCTGGGCAATTGCCTTCTTCAAATCATCGACTGGAAAAATATATTTAACCGCTTTTTCGTCGTCAATTACTGGCAGCTCTGGATATTCATCGGCCACAACACCATTTATCACCGAAGAAAACTTGCCAGAAGTAATGTGAAGATGACTATCTTTAACTTCAAGTTCAACGGTACCACTTGGCAGATTAGAGATAAACTCAGAGACTAGGCGGGCTGGAATTGTAATAGAGCCTGGCTTATCAATTTTGGCACCAATATACTGCATCGAAGCGATCTCTAAGTTGGTTGCGGCAACCAGTAATCGACCACCGTCAGTTCGAAGAAGAATATTATTCAAAATAGCAAGTTCATTTCGACTCGCTGCAATATCCTTAACGAGATTGAGTGCTCGTGCTATTTTTTCCTGAGTAACCGATACTTTCATAATTACTATTATAATCCTTTTTTCTTAATTAGTGTTGTTAATAATAAGGGGTGTGGAAACTGGGTAAAAAATGTATTCAAACTGGGGTAGTTACGAAGACAAATAGGTGGAAAAGTTTGTGGGTAATGTGGTGATGGTTTAGTGGATAATTTTATATAATTCCACAGACTATTTAGTTGATAAAAGATATCCACTGGAGGGCTGACTACTTTGCCGCACCAGAACCACAAGTTAATCACAGTTATTCCACAGTTACTGTGCATATAATTTATCCCGAATATCATTAATTTGTTCGCGAATTGATACGTTGATAGCACTTTCTCTGGTGATTTTTTCAATTGAGTGCATCGCTGTTGTATGGTCTTTACGTCCCAGTTCTTGTGCGATTTTTGGGAAACTCATCTTCAGTTCGCTTCTCAGAAGATACATGGCGATTTGTCGTGGCATAGTAATAAACTTGTCGCGGCGAGCGGAACACATGTCTTTTGCTTCAATATTGTAGTAGCGGGCAGTTTTGTCGATCACTTGTTTAGCGGTAATATGTTGAGGTCTTGCTCGTTTCATATTGCCAAGAATACCTTCGGCGGCCTGAAGATCAGGATTAAAGTTTTGCATTTCGGCGTATGCTAAAAGTCTATTTAAGGCACCTTCAAGCTCTCGAATATTCGTTTTGAAATTGGTTGCCAGGTATTCGATAACATCTGTATCAAGCTCGGCATCGCTGAAAGCTGCCTTGGCTTTAATAATTGCACAGCGTGTTTCAAAGTCGGGCATTTGAATGTCAATTGCCATACCCCATTCAAAGCGGCTTCGTAGACGGTCGGTAAGCGTCGGAATACTTTTGGGCGGCTTATCGGAACTGATGATGATCTGCTTGTTATTTTGATGAAGATCGTTAAATGTATGAAAAAACTCGTCCTGTGTTTTTTCCTTGCCAGCGATAAACTGCATATCATCAACAATTAATACGTCGACGTTGCGATATTTGTCAGCTAGGCCTTTTTTCTTGTAGCGGATCGAATCAAGAAATTCACTGACGAACGTTTCGGTGGTAATGTATAGCACGCGGGCTGAAGGCTGCTTCTTGACGATCTCATTGCCCACAGCCTGCATTAAATGAGTTTTTCCCAGTCCAGCACCACCGTATAAATAAAGTGGGTTATATTTTGTTCCAGGATTTGCGGCGACCGCTTGACAGGCGGCATAGGCGAGGTCATTGCTTGAGCCAACGATGAAGTTGTCGAAGGTATATCTAGGGTTAAGATTGCTCGAGTGTGATATTTGCGAAGGCGTGATGAGTGTTGTGGGAGAGATGGCCGATGGTTTTTCTTCAATTTTCGCTTCACGATTCACGCGTGACTTTTTCGTACTAGACTTAACGCTGTAAGTAATTGAAGTTGCGTTCACGCCATTATGCTCCAGAGCTTCGACTATTTGGTTGTGGAACCTTTTTTCCAGCTGTGTTTTAGTGAAAATATTAGAAGCGATCACCACTACTTCTTTTTCGGATATAATCTCTAGCTCAGAGTTATTAAACCAAGCAGAAAAAGATGATGACGGCATCGTTACTTCAATCTCACCTAAAACACCTTGCCAAACAGCATGACTATTCACGAAAAACTCCCTCGCATTTGTTTTAACTATCTATAACTATACCAAAGAATTAGAGTTTTCCACAAGTCTAAAGTCGGGTAGCGATTACTAACGGTAAACAGAGGTGAAGTTTTCCACAGGATTTTTCTACCTCTGTAGAATGTGTGGATAAAGTAACGATGATAGTGGAAATCTTTTCAATAACTTGCAAAAAAAGTCAAAAAAAGTTACACTAGATAACGATATGCCAAAGCGAACATTTCAACCTCACACTCGTCATCGTGCACGAACGCACGGTTTTCGAGCGCGTGTTTCCACGAAAGCTGGTCGCGCTGTTCTGAAGCGTCGCCGCCTGAAGGGTCGCGCAAAAATTGCGATTTAAGCAATCTGATTAAGAAAGTCCCGCCCACGAAAGCGGGATTTTTGATATAATCATATAATATGTTACAGCAAGTAAATCGATTTCACGGTCATGGCAGTCTGCGATATGTCTATAAAAATGGACAGGCGGTGAGATCTTCGCTAGCGGTAATAAAATATGTACAAAACCCGCGCCGCAGGCACAGTCGATTTAGTGTTGTTGTTAGTAAAAAAGTTTTAAAATCGGCCGTTCGTCGTAATCGGGTGCGTCGTCGAATCTATGAAATTATCCGTCATGAATTGCCAAACCTCAAACCAAAACACGACCTTGCGGTGATTATCGTTTCGCCAGATGCCATTTCCTTGACTCATGGCGATTTGAAGACTTCCATAAAACAGCTTTTATCACAAGCAGACCTGTATCTATAGCTAGTTTTTTGTTATACTACGAATTGATATGAGTTTTTTTGATACGATAATTGTTCAGCCAATTTTTAATCTATTAATGCTTACTTATAGTCTTATTCCTGACTTTGGTGTAAGTATTATTATCTTTACGATATTTGTTCGAGTATTGCTTTGGCCGCTAGTTAAAAAACAGTTGCATCACAGCAAAGCGATGCGTAAGATGCAGCCAGAGCTCGCCAAATTAAATAAGAAGTATAAAAATAATCCACAAATGCGGACTATGGCGATGATGGAGCTGTATAAAAAGCATAATATTAGTATGACCGGATCGATTGGTACGCTACTTATTCAATTGCCGATTATTATCGGTATGTATCGGGTGGTGCAGATTTTTGCAAACAGTCGTGGCGACTTGGCTAAATATACTTATGATTTTCTCAAGAACTTGCCAGTGGTGAATAATTTACTAGAAAATCCTGACCAATTTAATCAGAACTTCTTGGGTATCATTGATTTAACGCAACATGCAGTTTCTCGGCAGGGAATAGTTTTTAGTATATTTTTGTTGGCGATTATTGCTGCCGTCTTGCAATATTTAACGTCGAAGCAGCTGTCGCCATCATCTGACAGCAAGCGTCGCTTACGTGATGTTTTAGCTGAGGCGGGTAGTGGCAAGGAGGCTGATCAGGCGGAAGTTAATGCAATTGTGATGCGTAAAATGATGAAGTTTATGCCGATTATGATGTTCTTTGTCATTATTTATCTGCCGGGCGGTTTGGCGATGTATATTACGACAGCAAATGCGGTCGGTTATATTCAGAATAGTATTATTTTGAAAAAAGATTCTTCTGAAATGGAAGAAATTGCAAAAGAAAAAGTATCAAAAACTTCTACCTCGAAAAAACAAAATGCCAAAAAACGAGCAGATGTGGCCGCGGAAGCTCGTATAACACGAATAAAGGCAAAGGGTTAAGGAGGAGTTATGGACAAAATTGAAACAATTGCATTTATCAAAAAACGCGTAGAAGATTTACTGACATTTTTCGATTTGAATGTTGAGGCTGACGTGTCAATCGAAGATGATGTGATTTTAGTGTCTATACCTAGGAACGACCACAGCAGTATCTTGATCGGGCGTGGTGCGGAAACGCTGCGGGCTTTGCAGCATATCCTGTCAATGATGTTGAGAAATAGCGATGCCGCTGTAACCAGGATCAACCTTGATATCGCAGATTACAAGAAACAGCATGCCGAGAAGATTGCTGAGAAGGCTCGCGGTTGGATCGAAGAGGTGCGGCGGACTGGCGAGTCGAAGATTGTTGACTTGAATGCGGCCGATCGATGGACGGTGCATCACTTGGCGAATGAATATAGCGATATTGTTACCCATTCAGAGGGTGAAGGTCGTGATCGCCGACTTGTGATTAGCCTAAAAGATTAAAAGGCAGTATAATCGGAGGGGTATATGAAGGAGTTGTTTGATAAACGAAACAGAGTAATATTACTCGAGTTGGTAAAAACTGATTTTAAATTGCGTTATCAAGGTTCGTTTTTAGGAATCTTATGGTCGGTACTGAAGCCATTATTGTTGTTTTTAGTGATGTATTTGGTGTTCGTGAAGTTTTTGAAGTTTACTGATGGTACAAAAACCTACCCAATTGTCTTACTCTTGGGTATCGCCCTTTGGGGATTTTTCACCGAAGCTACATCGGTCGGCATGAATTCGATCGTTAGCAGGGGTGATCTGCTACGTAAAATCAATTTTCCAAAATACATTATTATCATCTCGTCAATGTCGAGTGCATTTATCAGTTTGTCGATAAACTTGATAGTGGTACTTATCTTTGGTCTTATTTCTGGAGTAGATTTTACCTGGAAAGCTCTTTTGGCACCATTGAGCATCATTCAGCTATTTATCTTAGCACTTGGTGTGTCATTGATATTATCGACACTGTATGTAAAGTTCCGTGATATTAGCCATATCTGGGATGTGATTTTGCAGATATGTTTTTACAGCATCCCAATCATTTATCCACTTAGCCTGGTGTCTAATTTTCACCCAGAGGTTGCAAAGGTTATGATGCTCAATCCTATTGCGCAAAGTATTCAAGATGTCCGACATAGCCTCATCGCTCCGCAGACGACACCAACTACTTGGAGTACAGTAAACAATATCTGGATTAGCTTAATACCTGTTGTACTGACGGTGATTGTTGTCATTATCGGTGTTGTTTATTTTAGAAAAAGCAGCAAAACCTTTGCGGAGAATATGTAATGAGTAAATATGCACTAGAAGTAAAAAATCTGTATAAAAGCTTCAAGTTGCCAACCGAGCAGGCAAATGGTATCAAGCAAGCCTTTGTAAACTGGACGAAGGGTATTAAGGGCTATAAAAAACAAGAAGTTCTAAAAGACATCTCATTTACAGTGGAAAAAGGTGACTTTTTTGGTATCGTCGGACGAAATGGTTGTGGAAAATCGACACTCTTAAAACTAATTTCTGATATTTATTCGCCTGATTCTGGAGAAGTGATTGTTAATGGTAAATTGATTCCGTTCATTGAACTTGGTGTTGGTTTTAACCCAGAGCTGACTGGTCGGGAAAACGTCTATTTGAACGGGGCGTTGCTTGGCTTTTCACACGATGAAGTCGAAGATATGTACGATGAGATTGTTGATTTTGCCGAACTAGAACAGTTTATGGATCAAAAACTGAAGAATTATTCGAGTGGTATGCAGGTGCGTTTGGCTTTTTCAATCGCCATCCGTGCTAATACTGACATTCTTGTGCTGGACGAGGTGTTGGCAGTTGGCGACGAAGCCTTTCAGCGTAAATGTTTTGAATATTTCAAACAGATCAAAAAACAGAAAAAGACCGTTATCTTGGTTACTCACGATATGGCGTCAGTACGACGGTTTTGCAACAAAGCAATTATGCTAGAATCTGGTAAAATCGTTGCCTCAGGCGATCCAAATGAGGTTGCTAACTTATATTCTATTGAAAATATTGAGTCAACGGCAAAAACTGATAAAAAAGCAAAAAAGAACACTGCGTATATTCAGACAAAAGTGGAAAAGAAAGTATTAACACCAAAAGACACGTTGGAGGTTGAAGTAAAATATTTTGTTCCAGAAGACAGGTCGGTTTCGTTTGGTATCTCAATTTTAGATGAAGCTTCAAACCGTATCACCTCTGTTATCGACGATGGATTCTTTATTGATGACAATAATGTAGAAGTAACCTCCAGTAAAAAAGGTACGTATACTTATAACTACACCCTGCCTTTGGACTTGTTTAATAATCGTGATTTTGAAATTACGGCTACCTTGTTTGCTTATGACAAGAAAAAGGACTCGTATGAACCAATTGCTTACACGACAGAAGAGGGTATTAGTCAGTTTTATGTGAGAGAAAATAAGCCGAGGGGTGGTTTGTTGAAAAAGCGTGGTTCATGGATTAGTGTGAAAAGTAAGAAGGAGAAAACGTCATGAACAAACTGTATAAATTCTACACCTATACCAGGCAAAATGGATTAGGTCAGGCTGTCAGGAAGACTCAGGTATATCTGTCGAAAAAGACTGGACCAGTGATCAAGCAACCAATTGAGGTGATGGCTTCAATTGAAGATATTATGAATGCGGACTACATCAACCATCCTTATAAAACGCCAAAGAAGAAGTCAAAAAAGAAATCTTTGAAAATTGGTTGGGTATTGTCTCCTATTTCAAAAGGTAGTGGTGGACAAAACACCATCACCCGGTTTGCTCGATTTTTACAAGAACAGGGACACGACGTTACTTTTTACATCTACGAAGGTATTCATCCGCAATCGCCAGCTGAAGCTAAGGCGATTTTGTCAGAAAGCTTTAACTTTGATGTCAACGTAAAGAAAGTGTCTCAATACACTGAATCTGACGCGTTGATTGCCACTGGATGGGAAACAGCTTATCCGGTGTTTAATATTGATACCAAGGCACACAAGTTTTACTTTGTGCAGGATTTTGAACCGTACTTTTATGGACTAGGGTCAAAGGCAGTGTTGGCTGAAAACACCTATAAAATGAATTTTTATGGTATCACAGCTGGTCGTTGGCTGACCAAGAAAGTGAGCGAATACGGCATGAAAGCGGATTATTTCGACTTTGGTGCTGATATGAATATATATCGTTTGGCGAATAAAGCTGATAAGCAAAAGAAAATTTGTTTCTACGCCCGTCCAGTGACTGAGCGCCGCGCTTTTGAGTTGGGTGTCATCGCACTAGATAAATTCCACAAAAAACACCCAGAGTACACCATCGAATTCTTCGGGTGGGACGTATCGAATTATCAAATCCCATTTCCATATGTCAACCGCGGCATTTTGTCTCACCAAGACGTGGCTGATCTATATAAAGAATCTGAGGCGTGTTTGGTGTTGTCACTTACTAATGTGTCGCTTCTGCCGCTGGAGTTGCTGGCGGCTGGTTGTATCCCAGTGATGAATGAAGGTGAAAACAACAGCTTGGTTTTGGGCGAAAACAAATATATCCACTACGCCGCAGCCTCGCCGATTGAACTGGCCAATGAGTTGTGTAAGGTTGTTGAGATTAAAAACATCAACACCTATGCTAAAAAAGCTTCAGAAAGCGTCAAAGATTTGTCATGGGACGAATCGTACAAGAAAGTTGAGCGTATTCTGATTCGTGAGGTGATAGGTGGCTAACAACACAAAAAAAATCGACATCACCGTTTTTATCCCGACGTATTTTGGTGAGGACTATTTGGATGATCTGCTAAAAATGGTGTTTAAGCAAAAAATCGACAAAACCTATGAAGTTTTAATTTACGACACAAGCTCAACGGACAAAACACCAAAAATCATCAAAAAATATGCTAAAAAACACGCAAACTTACGGTATAAAACCATCACAAAAGAGGAATATGGCCACGGTAAGACGCGGGCAGCTGCCGCTCATGACGCAAAAGGCGACATCGTGGTTTATCTGTCACAAGATGCTACGCCCGCTCATAAACACTGGCTATACGAGATGACGAAACCGTTTGAACTGTCAGACCGAATCATTGGTGTTATGGGTAAACAAGACCCGCGACCAACCACCTTTCCCTTGTTGAAGCGCGAAATTATGGGTGTATTCAATGGCTTTGGTCCTGATTTTGGAACAACGTTATTCTACAAAGATTCGTTTATCGAAAAGCAGGAAACCTACGATAAAGTGGCGTTTTACTCTGACGTTAATTCGGCTGCTCGCCGTAGTTATTTGACTGGTGAATTGCCATACCAAGATGTTCCATACGCCGAAGACCAATTATTTGGGCGCGATGTTATCAACGCGGGCTACATGAAAGCCTATGCCTCCAGGGGTAATGTATTACACTCCAATGAGTTTAAGCTACGTGAATATAAGATGCGAATGTTTGACGAGACGATGGGGCTTCGTCGTGTGGGCATTGATGTGCCACTACCAACCATCCCTCAAATCACCAAAATGGTCATCATCGGCTGGATTCGTGACACGTTGTTTACACTGCGTGATAAACAGTATTCACGGAAAAGAAAGCTATTCTATTTGGTACTCAACATCTTTTACAATATAGAAAAATGGCGTGGTGTACGTCGGGCGGTGCTGACAAAACTGGACGACCACACGGCGATTGATAAATATTCATTAGAACACGTTGAAGCAAAATCAAAAAGCTAGCGTTTAGTTTGAAAAAAATGGTTTTTTACTGTATCATTAGCTCAGGGTAATTATTATGAAACAGAAAAAAACTTCTAAACTATCACGCAAAAAAATCATCATTATATCGCTACTGGCGGCAATTATTGTTGCTGGTGCGTATATGACAGCAGCCTACTATAATAAATGGTTGCCATTTTCAGATCAGAATAAATCTTTTACAGTTGACGATCAGGGTCGTGGTGTAAATCCGAATAAAACTGAGACTGAAAAGAAAGATGTAGATAATATAGAGGATAATCCAGAAAATAAATTAGTTCGACCGAATACTGATGTGACACCTCAGCCAAGGACTGATCCTCAAACAAAAAAGCGTTCTGTGTATGTAATGATGACTAGTACTGAACAGTCGGTTGACAAGAGTACAATTACAGCTAGTGGATTTGTAACGAATGCTGTGGAGCAAGACGGTAAATGTACCTATGTATTTACATTAGGCGATCGGGTCGTCAAGAAGACAACTGGAGTAATTCCTGGCCCAAGTTCAACTTCATGTCAAACGATGAGAGTGAATAGAAATGAACTGGGGGCTGCTGGTAAATGGACAGTGTCAATTGAATATGTTTCGAGTGCTTCTCAAGGTGTAGCTGATGGTATGGCGGTGGTGGTTGAGTAGATGAAGAAGATTTTAGGATTTTTACTGAGTTTAACCTTTGCGGTCATTATCTCCCAGGGGGTTGGAGCGTCGGGCTTTAATCCAGGCAGAATCATTGACGACGAAATCTTTTATGATTCACGAGCTATGGGTTCTGCGGCAGCTGTACAGCAGTTTATTGAGCAGCATACACCAGCTTGTGACACTTGGGGTACTGGTCCTTCTGGCTACGGTAATACCAAGGCACAATATGCAGCACAGCGTGGCTGGCATGGTCCTCCTTATGTATGTCTACAGAATTATCACGAAAATCCAAGCAACGGTGAAAACTCCTTTGATCGTGGTGGGGGTGCTTTTCCTGGCGGCATTAGTGCTGGTCAAATCATCTGGGATGCCGCTCAACGATATCAGATAAACCCACAAGTACTACTAGTGATGTTGCGAAAAGAATCAGCAGGTCCGCTGTTTGCCGATTCTTGGCCGCTACGTTCGCAGTATAAATATGCCATGGGTTATGGTTGTCCTGACAGTGGCCCAGGATATTCCGCCAATTGCGATAGTGAGAAGGCTGGCTTTTATAAACAGATGGACAGAGCTGCTTGGCAATTACGAAAATATCGCAACGAAATCCAAAATTATAATTATCAGCCAGGTCGAGTCAATAGAATTTTGTATAATCCAAACCCCGCTTGTGGTTACCGGGACGTATATATTGAAAATTATGCAACTGCCAGTCTATATATTTACACGCCATATGTACCAAATGACGCAGCACTGGCGGCCTATCCCGGCACAGCACACTGTGGAGCATATGGTAACCGTAATTTCTTCTACATGTTTAGGGAATGGTTTGGCAGTACTCAAGTAAACAGCACTTTGCTGAGATCTCATGATAATGCAACAGTCTACCTGGTGTCGGATAATATTAAATATCCTATACCAAATTATGACATATTAGCAGCCTTATCTCCTCTGGGTGGTGTTGGTTTTGTCTCTCAAGAGTATTTGGACAAGATTCCAACGGGTCAGGTGGCAAATCGGTTAATGCGGTCACCTGATGGCACTATATATTTCTATGATTCTGGAATCAGACTAGCTTTCACAACATGTGATATGGTATCCCAATATGGCATGGACTGCGGTAACAGTATGTTGCTTACTGAAGCTCAAATTAATAAGTTCTACCATGGTCCGCGTATGGGTCAGGGCTATAAAACAACCAATGGTAAGAGGTTCTATATCCAAAACGGTACGCGTCGGGAGGTCCTTGACGATAAGTCATTGGCTTTACAGCAGTATGATCAGGGATATAATGTATTGAGCGAGTCAGCTATTCAGTACTTGCCATATGGAGCGCCAATTGTCAGAGAGGCTTCAGTCGTAAAAAGTAGAGATAACGGTCATCAAAAACTGATTAGTAACGGAACGCTGCATAATATTAAACACTCTGAATATGTTGATCGAGCTTTGCAGCCACTTGGTGGCGGAGTGCTGCAGCAAGAAAGTATCAATAAACTGCCGCAAACCGAGCAGACGGTGGATGATTATGTCAAAAATCCAGCTGGTGAAACATTCTTAATTACAAATCAGGGTAAGAAAAAAGTGGTTAAACCGCAAGACATACCAGTTAGCCCACTAACATTATCAGACGAGACGGTTCGCTCTCTTCCTGGTTCTGGTTCATTGGATGAAGCCGTGACGCTGAAGTCTTCGGACAACGGAACGGTATATGTCATGGAATCTCGTCAAAAACGACCGATAGTTGCTATGGAGGATGTATTTGCTATCACTAAGACTGAGCGACCAACTATCGCTTGGCTGTCTGGCGAGACTATCCGAAAGATTCCTTCAGGAAATGTGGTCTTTGCACCAGGCAAGATGGTAAAAGCACCTTCCAATGGTACAGTGTATGTCTCTGATGGATATGACACACTAATTCCACTGTCGCATTTTGATCAAGCTGCTGATTTGGGTGTTAATGGTGCTATCCGTCAAGTTGATGACAGGGTGGTCGAAAAATATAAAGTCAGTAACCGAGTCCTATCTCCATATGTCAACTGCGAAGGACGCAACTATCTGGGTATGGGCGGTAAACTATACGAATTAAATATCCCTTCACAAAACCCATATCCACTACAAAGTAAGACATGTGCTATGCTGGTTAAAGAAGCAAACCTACCACAATTCGTAGTTGATCCAGGTGGTACGATATATCATCTTAAGAACGGAACGCTACGCCCGATTAGCAGCTGGCAGAAGTTTATTGATCTTAATAAAAATAATCTTCCTATAATTAAGATTTCTTATGCAACGACTAGCTTACTAAACAAGGGCGATCTTATATAGTAAAACTAATAGCAAAAGTGTATAATTAGTGCTATATGAATATGGTGCGAGAGAAGCTTGATACTATCAAGAAAAAGTTAGTGTTGTTGTATGGTCAGCCGCACAAAGTTTACTTAATAATTGGACTAATTGGTGTATTAGGCTTTGCGTTTATCACTCCTCCATTTCAGGGTCCTGATGAACCAGAGCATTATATTCGTGTGCAATATATCGCACATGGACACTTTATACCAGTCGATGCGAAAAATACTGGTGCCAGTTTGCCAAAGTCTGTTGGCGACACACTGAGACTTACTTTCTATGACGATGAAATCAGAGGTTTTTCTGCTAAAAAATATGATTTTAATCGCACAAAGCAGGCTGTTAAAAAAACACTAAACCCAAGCGAGCGATATCAGCCGCCTATGGTTTCATACAATTTCTTAACCTATTTACCAGCTGTACCAGGAGTATTTTTGGCTAATGTTTTCAATCTCAGTCCAGTTATTTCTCTGTATATTGCAAGAATATTACTAGCGCTAGCAGCTATATTAATAGTTTACTTTGCTATTAAATTATTACCAAGTAAAAAATATTTATTCACGTTCGTTGCATTGTTGCCAATGATGTTATTTCAGCAGTCTATGGTGGGGACGGACGGAGTGTCATATGCGATATTAATGCTGTTTCTGGCCTATACTCTACACCTATACTCACAAAAAACTAACATCCAGCGTAACCAATTGATTAAACTTGTCGTATTATGTGGTGCGATAGTCTGGTCGAAACCGTTATTGTATCTATTTTTGCCACTGATCATTATTTTGGTAAAAAAGAAGTATTTTTGGCGTTGGTCGATTGCAGCTGCAATTATCAGTGTATTGCTACTTGGGGCTAATATATTGATGGCGAACAATGCGGGAGAATATGAATACAGAAGCGGCTCCCTTCCTAAAGACATACAGTCAGACAGGCAAATCCAGAACCTTAAAGATCACCCAAAACGAGGACCTCGTGTTTTGTGGAATTCATATATGACATCATTTGGTGATGATGAGGCTCGAGGTGTAATTGGTACCTTTGGTGCGGCTGATACGTTATATCCATTATGGATGGGTTATATATATCTCTTTGTACTGGGAATGACGGCAACAGTATCATTAGGAAAAAACAAGAGTAAGCTTACTATCCCAAACTCCTGGCGTTGGCTAGCAGTGGGTCTGGCTGCGGTACATTTTGTTGCAGTTAATGTAGCTATCTATCTAACGTATACACCATATAACTTTGACATCATCTACGGAGCCCAGGGTCGCTATTTCTTGCCAACACTTATCATAATTTTCATGGCGATATTTTTGGGTCGAGGAGCTGAGCTAAAACCGCAAGATAAGAAAAATATCATCACGATTTCATCGCTAATCATTTTGTCATTAGTGATGATGGCATTATTGATAACGTTCCAGCGGTATTTTATGTATACCCCGTAGTGTGAGGTAACTGTATGCAAAATATCAAAAAAGATTATCTCTGGAACTCGTTGGGTTCATTACTGCAGAGTGCTATCTCTCCGGTATTGCTAATAATTATCACTCGACTAAACGGTATTGATGATTCTGGATTGTTTTCGTTTGCACTGTCGCTTTCGGTGGTCTTTTGGGCAGTATCCTTGTGGGGTGGTCGGACATATCAAGTATCTGATGTTAAGCGGGAATTCTCAAGTGGTGGTTATGTTGCTGTACGCTTTGTCGCATCGCTCATTGTGGCAATTTCTGCAATAGCATTTTGTGTACTGAACGGATATAGTACTACAAAAACAGGCTTAATCATGATTTTGGTAACCTTTAAAATTCTAGAATCAATTGCCGACTCGTTGTACGGTATCTTGCAGATCCATCACAAGTTATATATCGCTGGCATATCACTAACCATGAAAGCGATTCTTGGTTTTGGGGTATTCGTGGCGGTTGATATTTTGACCAAAAATGTCATATACGGCGCGCTGGCAATATTACTCGTCAATATACTCATCATCCTCCTGTATGACGTGTTATGGGTACGACGTATTGAAGCTATAAACGTAAGTAAAAAACTATGTAAAGAATACATCACCCAGGCTGCTGCCATCATGAAGCACACGTCGGCAGTATTCGTCGTGATGTTTTTGACGATGTTTTCACTCAATATCCCGCGGTACTTTTTGGACAAGTCTCATCCTGACCAAATTGGCTATTTTGGTATTATGGCAATGCCGATTACGCTCCTTGGACTCTTTATCTCGTTTATTATTCAGCCCAATGTCGTGAATCTGTCTGAACTATTAGCAAAAGGAAAGTTGAAGGAATTTGCACGAGTTGTCAGTAAAATGAATTACATAACTTTTGGGATAGGCGTGCTTTCGGTTGTTCTAAGCTATCTGATTGGTGTTTGGGTGCTTAATACTATTTTTGGCATCAATATTAATAATTTCCAACTCGATTTAACAATTATGGTTATTGGTGCGGCTGCGAACGCTTTTGTGTCGATTTATGTTAACCTGCTAATCATCATGCGTCGGTTCAAAGGACAATTCTACACATTACTACTCACAGATATTTTGGCAGTAGTGGTGTCTATATGTCTGATTGAGCGGTTGGCAATGTTGGGTAGTGTGCTAGTTTTTATGCTGATCAGCTTTTTGCAACTAGCACTTTTGTTAGTTATCTACAAGTGGTCGTTAAAAGATGCTATAATAACTGACAAAGATAAAGGGGAGCTATGAGTAAGAAATATGTAATTTTAGGGGCAGCTGGACAACTAGGTAAGGCGTTGTGTGCCATGTTTCCAGATGCTAAGGCATTATCACGAGAAGAGTTGGATATAGCCGATGAGGAGCAGGTAAAGTCGTTTGACTGGTCAAAATATGACGTTATCATCAATGCAGCAGCTTTGGTTAATGCTGATGGTTCTGAGACAGACGAGCTGCGTGCTAAGACGTGGCTGGCTAATGCTTATGGTCCGCGCAACCTCGCTAAAATTGCGATTGAGCAAAACAAAACGCTTATACATTATTCATCAGACTATGTTTGGGATGGTCGCCAGAAAAACCATCAAGATGATGAGG
>ERZ772917.208-NODE-208-length-43211-cov-6.772407_pt1 | contig 43211 bp, 40 predicted proteins | sample MGYA00511187_ERZ772917 | MGnify/ENA primary metagenome ERZ772917 (study PRJEB29015, sample SAMEA2737925) | human oral metagenome | biome: human oral; feature: human-associated habitat; material: dental | place: China | collected 2012 ...
GCGCCAGGCTAAATATAAAACAGCTTAAAGCTCGCTTCGATCTCATCGCTTATCATCCCGTCTTTAGCCCGCTTTTTCAAAAGTTCCTCGATCTCGCGCTCGCTAGCCTCCGCGCCGTCCATATGCAGGTGCCACGCGGCGTTTTGCACCGCCTCTTGCAGGCTGCGTTTTTGCTCGCGCTTTTCAGTTAAAATTTCGCTTTTAAATTTGATGTCGCGCGCGCCAAGCAGCGCCTCGAACTTTTCGGCGGCGGTAGCAAGTCTTTTATGCCCTGCGCCGAAGCGCTCAAATAGCGGCGCAAGCATCGATGAATTGCGCTCGCTCGCCCAGTTTAGATAAATTTTTCGCTCGCCCAAAGCCAAAAACGCTTCAAAATCCTCCGTGCTTTTTAGCGCGGGGCTCATCGTAAGAAACGCGATGTCAAAAACTGCGGGAATTTTAAAATTTTCACTCTCGCGGTTTTCGCTCGCAGCATCTTTAAAATTTAAAACCTGCGCTTCTTGAGCTTTCGCATTTGAAATTTCGCTTTGCGGGCGCGGATAAATTTTAAAATTTTTTCCCGCCGTATCCCTGAAACCATCGCGGCTCAGCCGCTCGCAAAACTCCGCAAAGCTTAAATTTAATACGTTTTGCAGGCGGATGCCAAATTCCTCCGCGCTGCGTCTTAGCTCGCGCAGCATCCCCTCCGAGCTATCGATCGCCGTGACCTTGGCGCCCAGCGACGCGAGATATAGCGAGTAAACCCCCGTACCGGCGCCCACGTCGAGCACGCTTTTGCCCGCAAAGCTCACGTCCCAGCCGCGCAGTATCTCAAATACCCGCTTGCCGAAATCCCCTAACTCGCCGTTAAATTTAGCGTAACTTTCGGACTTTTTATCCCAGCTATTTTCATCTGATTTTTCGCCGATTTTCTCCACCGCTAGCCTTTAAATTTTTTGTAATAATAGCAAAATTTGGCAATTTTTCCGAATTTGGGCTATAATAAATGCTTTCAAAATCTAGGCGAAAGGGCGTTCATGACGGACGTGACGATAAGAAATTTAAACTTTGCTTACGAAAAACGCGAAATTTTAAAAGATATAAACTTAAGCTACGAGCTGCGCGATTTTTTAGCGATTTTCGGGCCCAACGGCGGCGGCAAAAGCACCCTTTTGAAGCTGCTTTTGGGGCTGCTGCGACCAAGCTCGGGCACGATCGAAATTTTAGGCAGATCGCCCGCGCTTGCCAGGGCGCAAATGGGCTACGTGCCGCAGTTCATCGCGATAAACAAAAGCTTTCCCATAAGCGTGCTCGAGGTAGTTTTAATGGGGCTGATAGATAAGAAAATTTTCGGCTTTTACAGTAAATCCGAGCGCGAGCAAGCCATGCAAGCCCTGGGGCGCGTAGGCATGCAGAGCTTAGCAGACTGCCGTATCAGCGAGCTTAGCGGCGGACAAAGACAGCGCGTTTACATCGCGCGGGCGCTGTGCGCGAAGGCTAAAATTTTACTTCTTGATGAGCCGTTAGCGAGCATCGACACGATGGGGCAGGTTCAAATTTACGAGCTTTTAAAATCCTTAAACGAGAGCGGCTGCGGCATAATTCTAATCAGCCACGACGTGCAGCTTGCGCTAAACTACGCAAACCGCGCGCTTTACGTCGCAAACGGCTCGGCGCATACTCATGAGATCGATCCGGGGGGCAGAGCGGAATTTTTAGATCACCTGCGACGCGAGCACGGGCACTTCTGTGCCGTCGATCTCGCGCTTAACGAATGCTGCTGCAAGGAGGGCGAAAATGGCTGAAATTCTATCCTATGATTTTATGCGAAACGCCCTATTCGGCGGGCTTTTGGTCAGTATAGTCTGCGGCGTCGTAGGCTCTTTAGTCGTGATAAATCGCATGAGCTTCATAGCAGGTGGCATCGCGCACGGCGCATACGGCGGTATCGGCATCGCGCTATTTTTAGGCATCTCGCCCGTGCTGGGAGCTAGCGTATTTGCACTATTTTTGGGGCTGCTCATCGCCTACGTTACGCTGCGAAACACCGAGCGCTTCGACGCCGTAATCGGCGCGATATGGGCGTTTGGAATGGCGCTGGGGATAATTTTCGCCGATCTTACGCCTGGATACAAATCCGATCTGATGAGCTTTTTATTCGGCTCGATCCTAGCGATAAATCACGAAAATTTAATCTTCATCGGCATTTGCGGCACGGCATTTGCGGCGCTTACGGCGTGCTTTTACAGGCAGTTTTTAGCGATCAGCTTCGATAAGGAATTTGCCCTGCTGCGCGGAGTTAATACGAGCGTCTTTTACTACGTCCTCGTGGTAATGGCGAGCCTCGCGGTGGTAGCATCGATTCAGATCGTAGGACTAATCTTAGTGATCTCGCTGATGACGATCCCGCCCTTCATCGCCGAAAAAATTTCAAAAAACTTAGGCTCGATGATGGCGATAAGCTGCGCGCTATCGGCACTTTTCTGCGCGGCGGGGCTTGTTTTGAGCTTTAAGCTCAATCTAACCAGCGGCGCTTCGATAATACTAGTCGCCTCGGTCTGCTTTTTCGCAAGCTCGATCTTTAGCAAACTTCGCGCCTAAAAGCCCACCCAGCTCGCTAAGCAGGATACCTGCGAGTATCAGCGCCGCGCCTAAAATTTGAAGTGTGCTTAGCTTCTCGCCGAAAGCATACCCCATTATGCCCGCGCTTACGGGCTCCAGCGCGAAAATTAGCACCGTTTTTATCTCGCTTACGCCGCGATTTTGCGCCATCGTTTGGATCACAAACGCCGCGACGGTGGCAAAGATCGAGGTCAAAACCAGCGCGAAAACGAAATCAAAGCTCGGCGAAAAGATTAAATTTCCAAGTACCTTTATCTCGCCTTCAAACTGCGCGTGCGGAGCGAAAACCGCCGCGATCAGCGCACAGACGCAGACGCAGATAAACTGCACGATCACAAAGCCGTAGAGGTTGCTTTTGCGCGCGCAGACGCCGGTAAATACGATATGAAGCGCGTATGCAAACGCCGAAATCAGCGTCAGCCGCTCGCCTATGCCGAAACCCACCGCGCTTGCTCCGCTTAAAAAATACAGCCCCAAAAGCGCCGTGGCTGCGCCGCCGAAGGCGCTCGCACCGACCTTTTTACCGAAAAACGCAAGCATTAAAAAGGGCACGATGACGACGTTTAGTCCCAAAATGAACGCCACGGTCGAGGAGAGCGCATAATCAAGCGCTATGGTCTGGCAGGAAAAATCGCAAAATAGCATCAGCCCGCAAAACACGCCCCGCCCTATCGTGCCGCGGTCAAATTTGACGCCGAAGCGCAGGCAGGCGAGGTAGGTAAAAATGCTCGCCGCCAAAAAGCGCCAAAACAAAAAGCTAAAAACGTCGCCGCTATGCAGCGCGCGCTGAACCGGCACGAAAGTGCATCCCCAAACGATCGCTACGAAAAGCAGCCCCAGATCCCACAGCCTGCTAGGCGGAACGGGGTTTTGCGCGCGGCTTTGCGCGGAATTGGAATTTCGCCCGAAACTCTGCGTGGAATCGGAATTTTGCGTGGAGTTGGAATTCTTTGCAGAATCGGAATTGTTCGTAGAATTCGAGCTTCGCGTGGAATTTGAACCGAAGCTATGCGGCATGCTAGCTCCGCCAGGATCGTTTGTAAGGACCTTGGTAAAATTTTTCTCGGAGCGTTGCGCGTGAGCGGCGGCGAGGCTTTTTGCGAGGCTTAAATTTGGATCGTTTACAGCGCTTGTGCGGCTCGGCAAACCCGCGCTATTTGCGCCGTTGCGAGTGAAATTTTCCGCAAAATTTAATATAAAATTTTTTCTGAAATTTCTTGCCGAATTTTCGCAAGGATCTGTTTTGGAGGATTTCGCGGAATTTAAAGCTTTATTTTCGGTGCGGCTCATATCCTGCGCGGGATTTAAATTTAACGCAAGAGCCGCAAAATTTAAAGCGGATTTTCTCCCTGGATTTCTGACGTGCGGAGCGGAATAGAGCGCGACGAGATTGCGCTCGGCAAAACCGGCCGAGGCACGATTGCGCGCGGCAAAACCCACCGAAACGGAAGCAAATTTTAAATTTCTTCCGCGGATAGAATTTGAGCGGACATCCGCATCTTGAAATTTGAAATTTCTTTTGAGGCGGAGAGCGGGAGCGAAATTCGCCGCGCCACCCGGCGCTGTGTTTTTCGCGCACGCAAACGCCGTATTTGAAGCAGAATTTAAAGCTATATTTTTAGCGCGCTCACGCACCGGATCTGAAATAAAATTTAAAGCGGATTTTGAATTAAAATTTTCCGCGGGCTCCGAGATAGAATTTTTCATAAATTTAAAGTAAAATTTCGCCGAGATCTTGGCGCAGCCGCGCCTATCTGACCGTCTTTATCGCGTTTAAAATCGCGCCCGAGTTTTTGCGAAACTCCCTTTCGTTTTTGCTTAAAAAATCAAAACTTTCGTTGATGAAGGCGCTGCTGAATTCGCTGCCGAAATCGTCCGCAATCTCCTTGCCCACGGCATTTTTGTAGCTTTTGGCAAAGCCCGCGTCCGAGCCCAGAGCACGCGCAAACGGCAGCAAAATATCGTAAATTTCATCAAAGGCGTTTGTACGCAGATAGTGGCTAAACAGCACTTCGCCGCTCATAATCGCCTTGGTATCGGCCTCTGGCATCTCTTTGATTTTAGTAAGTATCAAATTTTTTAGCGGCTCGATCGCGGGATTTAGCTTTTGAGTGGCCAGGCGGCGCATATTTTGCACGGCGATGCTTTTTTTGCCGGCGCGCTGCGTCAGATAGCCCGGCAGATCGAGCTCGTAGTCCTCGATCCCTTCGCGCTCGTATTCGCTTGCGGCGCGCTCGATTAGAGTGCTTAGCGAGCTTTTAAAATTTTCGCTATCGCCCACGTTTGCGCTGATGACGACGTCCAGCCCCTTTACGGCGACCTCTTCCCAACTCGCAGCCGCTATGAGCGGCAAAAGGCAAAGAATTAGATTTTTAAGCAAGGCTTTTTCCCGATTTAAGATTGTTCATTTTATTTCATAAATTTTAATGTATAATCAACGCTTTTATAATACCAAAAGGGCTAAATATGGAGCTTTTACTCATCGCTTTTGCGCTTGCGATGGACAGCGTCGCGCTTAGTATCTCAAACGGCGCGAAATATCCGAATTTTAAATTTGCGCAGATCGTGCGCGTCGCGTTTTTCTACGCGGCGGCTCAGTTTATAATGCCGCTTGCAGGCTACGCTTTGGGGATAAATTTCGTAAAATTTATCGCGCAGATCGATCACTTCGTCGCGTTTGGAATTTTATCGTTTTTAGGCGTCAAGATGATCGCGGAATCCCGCCGCGAGCAGGACGAGCCAGCTCTACGCCTAAGCACGAAGGAGCTGGTACTGGGCGCGATCGCTACCAGCATCGACGCGATGGCCGTGGGCGTGACCTTTGCGTTCGGCGAAATAAACATCCTCTACGCCTGTTGCGTAATCGGGCTCGTCTGCTTCGCGCTGTGCGTCGCGGCGTGCTACGCAGGCAAGCTAACGGGCGAATATCTACACTCAAAGGCGCTCGTTTTAGGCGGCGTGATTTTGATCTTAATCGGGATTAAAATTTTGCTCTCGCACCTCGGCGTCATCGATATTTAGCGGCTTTTAAGCGCCGCTTTGAGATAATTTTTAAAACTAATTCGCAGGAGTAAAAATGAAAAATTTAATAAATTTAAGCGGCGGCGACCGCTTAAATTTGCGCGTGCAGGACAAAATTTTAATCAGTGAGAGCGTCAAAAACGGCAAAACTAGGCAGACGCAAAAGGAGTTTGCAAGTGCTGGCGAGGCGCAAAAAGCCTGCGCGAAAAAGGAGTGGGAGAGCTTAAAAAAGGGCTATGTCCTGCAAAACGCGGGCGCAAAAGCGGGCGAAGCGAGTCTGCACGTCTACATCGGCGGCGGATACACGGGCGCGCTAGCCTTTGCGGGCGCAGAAGGCGAGCTTTTCGTCTATAAATGCGGCGGCTACAAAGAGGGTGGCGCGCTGGATGATTTTCTCATCAGGCTGGACGCAAGCGGCGCCGTAAAGCAGCAGATCGTCCTGCCAAAGCCGCTTGCATGGCAGGCGGAGCGCACGGGCGAAATTTTGCTTTTGGATCTGGATCACTTTATCTTTAAATTTGACCCGGCGAGCGGCGAATTTAGCGATCTCTCTCAATGGTTAAGCTTTAAAAATAGCAAAGAATTTACGAGTTTTGTTTGCGCTGCGAAAGATACGGCGGCGTTTGCGATGTTCGGTCAAATTTTTACTCTGCGCGGCGGCGAGATTTCGCCTCTGTCCGAGTACAGATCCGAAATGAAAAACTACACGCCGATCTTGTGTGCCACTCTTAACAATGATGGCATGCGGCTAGCGCTTCATTGCAAGCAAAACGAGATCAAAATTTTAAACACTCTAAACGGCGAAATTTTAAACGAGATCAGGGGCGACTTCGGCATTTTTGATAAAATTTGCTTTCTAGCGGACGGCTCGCTACTAGGCAAGGAGCGCTACGCAGGCAAGCTAGTTTGCCTCGATACCGCAAGCGGCGAACGACTTAAGCCCGCGTGGTTGCAGGGCGAATGCGCCGAGGCGGACGAGTTTTGCGTTAGCGCGGACGGTTTGAGGCTTGCATTAATCAGCTACGACAAAGCCCGCATCATCGATCTAAAAAGTGGAAATTTGCGGCTTAGCTTTGAGCTTTCGCACGTCGTGAAGCGCTGCGAAGCGAAATTTGAGCGTATAAACGGCGAGGAATTTTTGGCCGTACGCACCGACTACGGCTGCTTTAGCTTATATCGCGTTTAAATTTAAAATAGCACGGGGCCATTAAATTTACAATGCGGATTTACGAATAAAACCGCAAAATTAAAATTTATCGGCGGGTTTTACCCGCGCAAATTTACCCGCCGATCAGAAATACAAAAATTTAAGCCGCCTTAATCTCTCGTAGCCTATACCAAGCGATGATTTGTAAGATAAACGCCGCCAGAAGTATAAAATATCCGATAGCTATAGCGACCGTTAGCGCACCGACGACCGTGCAAATGAAGTAATAGAGGAAAAATTTATCGCCCGATATTCTTGAAAGCTCATTATAAACTTGGAATTCTTTAAAAAACGCATAGATCATACCGATTATGCCGGCGATGAAGAAAATGACGCCGATGGCTATGCCGATACCGCTGGCACCGCCATATTTAGCGCTAGCGCCTATCAGTGCGAATACCCCCATAGTCGCACCTATAAAGATAAGTATGGTCGCTACGACGGTGGCTACTAGATAAATGATGTAGTTTTTCTTAAGCGTAGGGCTGGCGGCTTTATTTGAAAGCTTGATGATAGCGAGCAATATACATATAAAACCTGCGATGACGAAAACTAAACCGATAAACGGAATAACGCCTAAAATCGGTAGCGCCGATCCCGCTAGTCCAAGCGTTCTGATGGTTGATAAATTGTCATCCCCAAGAGAAAAATTAGAGAAATCTAAGTTAATGAGCTTTATTTTTGTAAGGTATATCTCCTTTGCAGTTTGACCTTCTGCGATAAAATCAACTTCATCGCCTTGACTCAAAACGACTGGTTTGCCTTCCTCGTTTGCCGATTTCACATCCTCTTGCTGGTATGAGTAGCGGCTCTCATCTGCGGCAAGGATAATGCCCTTAGCCAAAATAGTTCCTTTCACAGTTTCTCCTTTGAAATTAAATAAAATGTGGATTATATATTTTTTAAACAAAAGCTTATCTTAAAGATAGTAGTTCAGCATCAAATCCGCTTTATCCGCGGTCAAATTTACCCGAAGGATCGTCTTACTCACCGCTCTTTCGCAGCGTGAAATTTTAATCTTATCATAGCGCAGCTCTACGCCCGAACTCACGCCGTGCCGCACGTCCAAAACATAAAATTTCAAAATTTAAAAGCGAAATTTCATAAAAGCGATCGGCCTTAAATTTAAATCCGTCGCCTAGGAATTTTAAATCAACTCAAATTTAAAATTTACGAAGGCTTTTTATTTTTTGCCCGCCAGAAGCTTTGAGCTGCCTAGCATCAGCCATTTGGCTTCGCGCGGGCTCATAAAAAGCCCCTGCGTCGTGTCTATAAGCTCGACTCGCTCGTAGCCCTGCTCCTTAAGCCGCGCGATGAAAGCATCCATGTCGCCGTAGTTTCCGCGCGAAAAAAGATCATGGATTGCGAAGCTGCCGCCCTTTTTAAGCACGCGGAGCGTCTCTAAAAGCAGCGCCTGGCGGTCCTTGCGCATAATGTTATGATAGACGTAGTTGCTTGTAACCGCATCGAAGCTGCCGTCCTCAAAGGGTAGCTGCGTGGCATCAGCCTGCTCGAAGCTAGTGTTTTGCACCGCTTCGGCGCGCGCATTGGATTCGCACAGCTGCTTGTTAAAAGACGCATACTCAAAGCCCCAGCGATCGACGCCCAGCACCGATGCGTGCGGGTTGCGCTTGGCGACGGCGATCGTTAGCGCGCCGCTACCGCAGCCCACGTCCAGCCCGCGCCCGCCCTCGGGCAGATCCACGTATTTCGCCGTGCCCTCTACGATCGCGCGCGAGAGCTGACGCTTGCCGCCGTAATCAAACGCGCGGTACCACACGACGCAGTAGATCGTAAAGCCAACCAAAACCAGCGCCGCTGCGCCGAAAAGCCCGGCAAGAAACCACCTCAGCACGCCGCCAACAAAAGCGCCGCAAACGCCGAAAATCAAAAACAAAACTAACGCTACGCCCGCACCCGCGGCAAAGCTCGCGATCATGCCCTTAGGCACCCAGTTTTTATAGTCCGGTTTCATCTTCGCTCCTTTTATTAAATTTAATCCCGCGGCGAAAAAGCACGCTGCGGCGAAATTTTAAATTCCGCCCGTAAATTTTAAATTTCGCAGCTCAAACCTCGCTTAAATTTAAACGCACGCTAATAGGTGTATTTAAACTCCGCGTAATAGTTGCGTCCTGGAGCCGGAGTATAGACGTCCGAGCGTAAATTTTGGTTGTAATTATACTCCTCGTCAAAGACGTTTTTGACTCCGGCACTTATCAAAAATCCGCTTGCGAAGCGGTACGCAGCGCCCAGATCTACGATCGTGCGCGAGTCGATTCTATCGTGGTTGCCGTCGTGCGATGATGAGAAATATTTAAAATCGCTCATCAGCGTCAAATTTCTAATCGGCTCGTAATCGAGCCCTAAAACGAACTTCGAGCGCTCCACCAGCGGAACCTGCTTACCTTTATTCGCGCCGGATTGGATCTTGGCGTCCACATATGAAAAGGTCTCGCTGAGCTTTAAATTTGAAAGCAGACTTTGCTCCGCATACAGCTCCACGCCCTTGCGGCGCGTCTCGTCGATATTGATAAAATGCCAACCGTCGGTGATCGAGCTGCCTAAGGTTTCGTTTACGATCTCGTTTTTCGTATCGGTCCAAAAGATCGTAGCGCTTACGTATTGCCCGTAGATTAGATCTTTAAGACCGATCTCGTAGGTTTTAAAGGTTTCGGATTTGAGGTTATTAAGCACATAAGGGCCGTTGCGACCGAGCTTATCGATGAGCTGATTAGGGCCTGGGGAGATATAGCCGCGCTCAAATTTAAAATATAGATTGCCATCCTTGGAATAATTAAAATTCGGCGTAATCTCAAAAGCGTAGTTGTTTTTATGATCGCTTACTCGGGTACTATTTTGCGTCTGCGAGATTATGTTTCCCATCCTTTTTATAGTAGTCGAAACTCTGCGATCTACTTTGTATTCGGCGCGCTCAAACCGCCCGCCCGCACTAAGCGAAAACAGATCGGTGAAATTGTGCTTTTCTAAAGCATAGACCGAGTGGGTAAGCTTTTGCATATCAAAGATCGTAAGCTGCGAAAGGCTCATCATAGGATTCATCGGAGTGGTAAAGTCAATCTTGCGAAAGCCCTTGTTTTTGAGATAATCATATCCCGCTATAAACTCGCCGCTGTCGTAGTCGAGTTTGCCTTTTAAATTTGCCCCCTCTTTGCGATCTTTCATCACAAATCCCTGCTGTATGCTCCTGATATCTTGATAATAAGGATGCAGATTCATCTCTACCCGATCGCCAAATTTTACCGCGTAGCTTAGATCAAAATTTGATCGCGTGCTTTTGGTAAAGGTCCTCTCGCCTCCCTGCTGGCGGCGATCCGCTTTAAGCTCGGCAAGACCCAGAGTAGGCACGGAATAGGTTCTAGCTTGATAAAAGCTCGGATCGAAAGAGATGCTTTGATCGTCTGAAATTTTATAATGTATCCCGAGCGAGCCGTAGTAGCCGGTATTTTTCTCGCCCTTGCGGTATCCACGCTGCTTAAAGCCCTTAACGGCGGTTTTTAGAAACAGATTATCGCTCACGCCTCCGCCGAGCCCTAAATTTAGATCATTGTAATTATACGATGCGATCTTGGTCGAGATATTGGCGTACGGGTATCTGGCGCCCTTTTTCGTGATGATATTTATCACGCCGCCGCTGGTGCCGCTGCCGTAAAGCACGCTACCGCCGCCCGGGATGATCTCCACGCGCTCAATATCTTCGATCGGAACTAAATCGATCGGAATGCTCGTCGGCGTCGTGTCGATCATATTGAGCGCGACTCCGTTAAGAAGGACTTTGACGGAGGTATTTGCCTTCTGGCCCTGTCCGCGCAGATCGACCGTATCGCCGTGAAAGCTAACCCCCGGCGCCTTTTCTAAAATTTCGCGCAGATCGCGGTATCCGCGGTTTTCCATATCCTCCGCGGTGATGACCGAGACGTTGCGAACCTCGTTTTTAAGCATATCCTCAAAGCCCGTCGCGGTAACTACGATGGTGCCCAACTTCGTGGCGTTCGCGCCGGAAGCGTTTTTAGGAACTGCAGAATTTACGGCTCCCGCGCCGGACGCACTGATATTTTCGGACGTAGCGTTGTTTTCGGCTCCGTTTAGTTGTAAGGCGGCGCACAAACTTAGCGCGATTGCGGCATTTGAAAGATAAAATTTCTTAAACATCACTCTCCCCTATTCAAAATTAGAATTTTGCGAATGATTTGCAAATGCTATATTATAATTTCTCTTGATTAAATAATAATAAATTTCAAAGATTAAAGATAGATTTTTTAAAATTTAGGCGTAGTTTGGATGAAATTTTAATTTCGAGCGTTTTACTGGGCGCGATAAAATTTCGGTTTTAAATTTAGACTCCTTGGCGCCGTTTGCTTTTTAAAACGGCAATTTGCGAAGTGAATCTAGCCGGAATTTTAAAATTTAGACTTTGCATTCGCCCGCTTTGCCGAATTTCGCCTCGATTAAAAGCACCAAGATGAAGAAAATTTTTTCGTCGTTGAGCTTCGCAAGCTCGCGCAGGTCTTGATCTGCGCTTACGAGCTTGATGCCGTTCGATTTTAAAATCGCAGTGAGTTCATCGGCGCCAAAGCCCATTTTACCGGCAATCTCTCTGATATTGTAGGTCTCGATCGCGCCGATGATGCGATCCATATTGCAAAAGCCCGGATTCTTGCGGCTTAAGATCACGTCCAAAAACTCGCCCCAAAGTTTCACGAGCTTCCTTCGCCTGGTGATCAGATGCAAGATCGCGACGCAAAGCAGGCCCAATCCCGCGATCTTATGCAGGCTCATCCACGCCTCGTCATATTCACCGCGCGCGAAATTAACGCCTGAAAAGCCCAAAATGCAAAGCGCGCAACCTAGCAGCACGATGAGCGCAAATTTATAAACAATCCCCGCCTTAAGCATAAAATCTCCTTGCTTCGTTTTAAAATTTAGCGGCTTCGCGCGAAGCGCCTCGGCTAAATTTTATCGCCGCTTAATATAAATGAGTAATTTTAATAAATATGGATTTAAAAAGATATGAATTTAAAGGCGAAATCCCTGCAGCGTGAAATTTCAACGACCGAATTTAAAGCTCTATCGTTCGCTCGAATATGTCCTCAAGCCCCGTTTGATGCACGATCGCTAGCATGCCTAGCCTTGGCAGATCCGCGCGCAGACCCAGTAGCAGCTCGCGCGCCGAGGCGGGATCTAGCGCGGACGTGATCTCGTCTGCGAAAACAAAGCTCGGCTTGTGGTAATGAATACGTGCGAAACTAAGCCGCTGCGCCTCCCCGCCGCTTAAAATTTTAACATAATCGGCGCGCGAGTTTAGCATGCAAGCAAATTTCTTAAGCCCTACGCGGCGTAAAATTTCTAAAAATTCCGCATCGTCTGCGCGCGGCGGCTGCGGATAGCAGATGAGCTCTTTTAGGCTAAGCGGCGCTAAATAGGGCTTTTGCGGGATAAACATCACGCCCGTGCGCGGCAGAGCGATCTCGCCGCGGCCGTATCGCCAAAGCCCCGCCGCGTAGCGCAGAGCCGTGCTTTTGCCCGCACCGCTCTTGCCTCGCAGCATTATAAACTGCGCGGGCGCAAGCTCGAAGCGTAGATCCTCGATCAGCGGCTCGCCCGCAGGCGTGAAGACCGACAAGCCCTCGCAACGAGCAGAATTTTTGTCGCTTTGTGTGACGCAAGCGCTCAAATTTGCGCTCTCGCCGTCCATGCGCGCGATGAACTCATAGATCCTCTGCACGCTCGCCGCCCACTCCATGATCTGCTTGTAATAGTCCATAAACCACGCAAATCCGTCCTGCACGCTGTAAAACGCCGAGCGCGCCTGCATCATATCGCCGAAGCTCATCGCGCGCGACAAATACAGCGGCAAGCAGGCAAAGATCGGGATTAAATTCGTGATTTTTAGGTAGCTTGCCGAAAAGCATTCGAGGCGAAATTCCGTATTCATAATGCTGCGCCAATTTCTCATGATCTCGCTGAAGCTCGCGCGGAAGCGGCCGCGCTCGGCATCCTCTCCGCGCATAAAGGCTACGGCTTCTGCGTTTTCGCGCACGAGCAACAGATCCGAGCGGTAGTCGGCTTCGGCGCGCTGCTTGGCAAAATTTAGCCCCCCTAAGCCTGCGCCCGATAAGATGCGTAATCAGCGAGCAAAGAAGAGTATAAATAAGCGCGACGTAGAGCAAAAAGCCCTCGATCTCAAAGCGCATGCCAAAAATTTCAAATTTCAGCACCTTCGAGACCTGCCACAAGATCGCAACGAAGGCGATGAGCTTGGCGAGATTGTAGACGAGCGATTTTACGAGATCGACGCTTTTTTGCACGAGCAGCAAGCTGTCCTCGGCGATACGCTGATCGGGGTTGTCTAGCTTCGAGACCCTTTTTGAAATTTCACAATCTGCGCGAGTTTTGGATGAAATTTCATTCTCGCTTGCGCTGCTTTGCCCTGCTGCATTTTGCTCTGCCGTGCTCGGTAAAATTTCAAGCCCCTTTACGTCTCTATATAAAGCCGCGCTGTCCGCTTCGACTACGGAACACTCTGCGCGCTCGTTTAAATTCGCGTCGCCAGGTTTTTCTAAATTTGAACCGCCCCTGGCGCTGAAATTCCCCTCAAGGCTAGTGCGGTAGAAGTTTGCGTTGTGTAGCCATTTTCGCTCCATCATCGCGCTTAGCCGCTCGCGCCAGACGATTACGAGCAGTTTGCGAAACCAGCTACCGCAGACGATGAAAAGCACGATGAGCGCCGTGTAGAGCAAAAACTCACCCACGAGCGCAGGGATCAGCTCACCCTTAAGTTCGCTTAGCGCGTCGTAAAAGCGCTTATCCCATGCGTTCATCAGCACGCTGATTTTGATGATAGCGAGGCTAAAACCAAGCGCGAGCAGCAGCAGCGCCCACAGCTTCGCCGCTCCCTCGCCGAACCAGTGCGGACTTAGAATTTCAAAAAATTGCTTTAGCGTTTTCAAATTTTCTCTTTAAATTTTAAAATTTAATGCGAGTTGTAGCGAAATTCCGCGGGATTAAATCACGAGATTAAATTTATCGCCCTTGCCCGCATCGCCTGCAATCGCCCGCGCCAATCAATCGTTAATCAACCAAATAGCGAGTTAAATTTTAATCCCGCGGCTTCGTTTAAATTTTACTCGCCTCGCCACGTGCTACTTACGACAAAGCTTAGCCTCGCGCCTCTGTGCCCGCTTCATCCGCGCCCTTATAAAGCGCGGAATTTATCCGCGACCGCGTACGAGGGAGTTTATCCAAGTTCGCATAAGCGCAAAATTCCATCCGCACCTAATATGTATAATTAAGCGTCAGCATAAAATTCCGCGGCTCGCCGTAGTAGTTGTTATGGCCCGCGACGCGATTTTGTGTATTTTGAAAATACTTCTTATCCGTGATGTTTTTGACCGCAAAATTTACGCTAAAGTGCTTGTCGAAATGATAGCCGACGTTCGCGTCCCACAGCGCGTAAGCCTTCTGCGGCGCGGCGTAGTACGCAACGTTTTCGCGATATATCGAAGCGGTTTTGCTCTGATAGCGCACACCCGTACCCAGGGCGATCTTACGATTTTCGCCGAGTGGAATTTCATAGTTCGTGTAGAGCTTAAACAGATGCTTCGGAATGTAGCGTTTGGCGTTTGCGCCCTTGCTATAATCGACCGCTGCGGAGGTTCTTTCCGTCTTCAAATAGACGCTGCGGTTGAAAGTATATCCCGCGAATAATTTCCAATCATCCGTAAGCGAGCCTTGCAGCTCGGCATCCACGCCGCGGCTTCGCACCTTACCCTCTGCGATGGAGTAGTTCGTATTGATAGGATCGGTCATCGCTCTATTTTTCTGAATGATCTGAAACAGCGCGACATTCGTATTAAGCGCGCCGTCAAAGAATTCTCCCTTCACGCCGGTTTCTAAATTATAGCCGACGACGGGATCTAAAATTTTACCGTCTTTATCACGCGCGGCTTGCGGCTTAAAAATTTCGGCATAGCTTGCGTACCACGAAAAATTATCCGCAAAATCCCAGACCACTCCCGCATACGGCGTGAAATCCGATTTGCTCGGGCTTGCGCTATGCGAAGCCGTACCGCGCAAAATATTATAATAATACCTGCTATAGGCTACTTTCGAAAAGCGCCCACCGAGCAAAAAGTGAAAATCGTCGGTTAAATTTAATCTAGTCCCGAGCGAGATCGCACGCTGCTTTATGGTAGTGGAGCTTCTGTCTTTAAATGTAGCGGCACTGCTCCAATCGGGCTGAGCGATCCTTGAGCGGTCCCAATTATAAATATTCATCCCCAGTGACGCCATAGACGAATCTCTCGTTCTAGTCTCGCGCCAATTAAGCTTTTCGTTGCTAAGCGAGCCGTTTAAGAAAAAGTCGTGCTTCTGCCCGAATGCTTCGAATTTGCCGTCTAGTCCCGTTTGAAACCCGATCTCTTTGGAGTCGTTATCGTAAATTCTATATCGCACCGTATGCGACGTGGTGCCGTTGTAAGGATCTGCCCCGCCGAGCGCTCCGAATTTTAACATGCTGTCGCTATCGGTATAATTGAGCCTCGCATAGGCTTTCAGATCATCGCTAAATTCGTGCGAGAGCTCGCTGTAGACGTTAAATTTTTTATATTCGCTCTTATCCCAGTCCGAGCCGAAATAGCTTCTGCGCGGTAAATTTAGTAAATTTCCATGATTATCCAAGACGGATACGCCGTAAATATCATAGACGCCGACGGTTTTTTGCCACAAAAATCCCGCGCTAAGAAGCGTTTTATCGGTCACATCAAATTCCGTCGAAACGCCGACGCCTTCGCGATAGACGTTGCGCGGATAGTCCTTAAACGAGTCCGTTTTACTTAAAATTCCGATCAACCGCGCGCGTGCCGTACCGCTTTGATTTATCGCATCCGTAACGTCGATCATACCGCGATAATTATCCCAGCTACCGCCGCTTAGACTTGCGTTAAAGCCGAACTGATCGCTCGGGCGCTTTCGGATTAAATTTATCGTGCCGCCGGGCTCGCCGTTGCTTTGCGTAAGGCCCGCTACGCCGCGCAGAACCTCGACGCGATCGTAGAATTCCAAATCGGTAAATTCCTTCGATGAGCCAAGAGGCCCGAACACGGAGCTAGAAACCGAGCTTGCGATGCCGTCTTCTTGGATATTATCGACATAAAAGCCGCGCGAGACGATGCGATTGCCGCCCACGTCGTTATTTAGCGAAATGCCGGTAGCGTATTTTGAAAGAGCCTCTTCGGCGTTGTGTAAGCTCAGATCTTTTAGAAGCTGATTGGAAATGACGCTTATGGACTGCGGCGTCTCTCTTATGCTTAAATTTAGCCCCGTTGCGGTGCTCATATTGCCCGTCGTATAAGAGCCGGTGCCCTCGGTAGTGGACAGATCGGCCTTGCCTATAACGTTTATGGTGCCGAGATTATCGCTGTCTGAACCCTATAGCGTAGAATTTTCTGCGCTACCGTTTTGCGACGTGGAATTTACGACGGTAGAACTCGCTGGCTTTTGCGTAGAATTTTCGGTGCCGCATTATTGGCGGCGAAATTTGAAGCAGGCGGCGTGGAGCTCTGCGATGCAGCGTCTAGGCGCGAGCTTTCATTTTGTGCCGCGGCAAGCCAAAACGGCGAGCAAAGTAGCGCCAAAGAGAGTAAAATTTTACCCTTTTTCATGGTTGATCCTTAAATTTTGATTTAATAATCTCTATCTATTTTGAGGCGAAATTATCGTAAAAAATCTCTTAAATAGTAATAAAATTTATCATAAACTAAATCATAATTTTAGGAAAATATGCAAATTATTTGAAAATTTTGAAATATAAAAAGAGGGGCTAAATTTTAAAATTTAGCCCGCGCGCGAAATGTTTAAATTTAGCGTGCGGGCTTTGGTTGCTCGGATTTATGAAAGCACCAGTACCGGCACTAACGCATTGTGCAAGATGTCCTCGGAGACGCTGCCTAAAAAGAGCTTTTTGAAAAATCCCTTCGTAAAGGCTCCCGTGGCGATGAGATCGAGCTCATTAGCTCGGCGATATTTGATGATCTCATCGGCCGGCACCTCGGCGTTTGCGCATATAAAGCTCGCATTTTGCGTGCCTAAAATTTCGCGCGCCAGATCCAGCATCTCCTCGCCCGCCGCGGCATCGAGATTTACGTGTAGGACGTGTTTGTGCGCGCCTGCGAGGAGCTTGGAGCTTTTTACGAACTCAAGCGTACGCTTCGCCGCATCGGTGCCGTCAAACGCGATGAGCACGGAGTTTATCGGCGAAAATTCCTTATTTACTAAAAGCGACGGCACGTGCAGCTCTTTAACCAGCACGCTTGCGTTGAAGCCCACGTCCTCGTTATTTGAGCCCTTGATACCGAGCACAAACATCTCCGCTTCATCCTTATACTCGGCGATAACATCGATAAAATCGCCATCTTTGATGATCTTTTCGGCCTGTATCCCCGCAGCGGCTGCGGCAGCGACGCACTCTTGCAGCATCACTTCGGCTTCCTCGTAGTCCTTCTGCATATCCACGCCGCCTATCTGAGGGTTGCCGTAGCTACTGGTAAGGATATCCTTTTCGCCCAGGACGATGCCGCCCGCTGCAAGTCCGTAGAAATTCTCACCTAGCTCGGGGATCTCGACGACGTGGATAAATACAAGCTCGGCGCCGAGGCTTTTAGCGACGTAAATTCCATAATCACACACGGGTTTTAAAAGCGCGTTTTGATCGACGCAAGTGATGACCTTTTTCATTTTTCGTCCTTTTAGCGATAAAATTTTGACCGAAATAAGCTTATCAAATTTTGTATAAAAGTTATTTAAATTCGGCGGATTTGAATGCGGCGCGAGCGATTTTGAAATTTATTAAGCCGCTAAAAGCGCGGTTTGCAGCGCCGTTATTGCGGTCAGCAGCCCAAAGGTGATCCCCGGGAAATTCGCCGCGGCGAGCGGATAGTCTTTTTTAGGCTTTAGCAGACCGCAGCTAAGCTATATCGTGCAGTTTACCGCGGCTGCTAGCGATTGGGGACACGGAACTTTGTTGCCGTTTAAATTTGCCGCTATGTGAGGGCTATAGGACACATACATAACGACCGATAGCACATGCCCGCCAAGCTAAAATTTCTGAATTCTTTTCGCTCATCGGCTCTGCTTATTTTTAAGATACATTTTAAATTTACGAATGAAACGGAGCGGGATTTTAATGCATCCAAAGATAAGAAACAAATCAAAAGATAGCAAAGGGCTGGATTTGCCTTTAAAAATTTATCGCAAAGATTTCTAGCAGCTCGCCTCTACTCAAATTTTAAAGCCGTGTTTGAGGCGCGCATTTTAAAACGGCGAAATTTAAAACGCTAGGCGGCGCAACGAATAGATTTTAAATTTAAAAAGGCGGAATTTCAAGCGGCGACCGCGACCGCGACCGCGACGAAATTTAAGTGAATTTGCCGAGGCAAAAGCCATTAAATACACTTTTCCGAAGGCTCGCGGCTAAATTTAAAGTAAAATTTTGCAGCATAATCGCAGCAAAATTTTGAAAAGATGCGTGGATTAAAAATTAAATTTTAAAAGGCTTAATAGCCCGCGTTTGCAATCGCTTCGGCTTGAGAGTGCGCTATGAGCGGGTCGATGATCTCGTCGAATAAGCCCCCTGCCATTATCGCGTCCAGGCGGTAGAGAGTTAAATTTATGCGGTGGTCGCTGATGCGGTTTTGCGGATAGTTGTAGGTACGAATTCGCCCCGAGCGGTCGCCAGTGCCTACCTGATCCTTGCGATCTTTGCGCTCTTTTTCGAGCCGTTCCTGCTCCTGCATATCGTAAAGGCGCGCCTTCAGCACCTTCATCGCCGCCTCTTTGTTTTTGTGCTGATCTTTGCCGTCTTGGTTGGTAACGACTAAACCGGTCGGGATGTGAGTGATACGGACGGCGCTGTCGGTGGTATTTACGGACTGTCCACCGTGTCCGGAACTGCGCATAACGTCTATGCGAAGGTCATTTGGATTGATCTGTATCTCGCTATCCTCGATCTCGGGCATTACGGCGACGGTGATCGCGGAGGTATGCACCCTGCCCTGGCTCTCCGTTTCGGGGACGCGCTGCACGCGGTGAGTGCCGCCTTCAAATTTCAGCCGCGAATACGCTCCCGCGCCCTTTACGAGCAAGATCGCTTCTTTATAGCCGCCGACGCTGCCTTCACTGGTGTTTACGATCTCGCATTTATAGCCGCGAAGATCGGCGTAGCGCAGATAAGCGCCGAGCAGGTCGCCCGCAAACAGCGCCGCTTCGTCGCCGCCCGTACCGGCGCGGATCTCAAGGAAGATATTTTTATCGTCGTTCGGGTCTTTTGGAAGCAGTAAAATTTTGATTTTTTCTTCGAGCTGCGGCTTTTCGCTCTCTAAACTTTTAAGCTCCTCTTTGGCTAGCTCGCCGAGATCAGCATCGCTTAGCAGAGCTTTATTTTCTTCGATCTGATTTAAAATTTTAAGATACTCGCTAGCAGCCTCTTTGATCGGCTCGATACTGCGCTGCTCCTTAGATAGCGCCGTCATATTAGCGATATCTGCGGTAACTGCGGGATCGCTAAGCATGCGCGAAAGCTCGTCGTAGCGATCCAAAAAAGGCTTTAGTTTATCGGCTAGCATTTAAATTTTATGCGTAAGGAGCGTTTACGCGGCGGTTTTTAAAGAATTTACGAGTTTGGCTAGGCGGCTTACTTTTCTGCTCGCGGTCTGTTTTTTCAAAAAGCCCCTGCTTACGAAGCTGTGAAAGCTTTCATTAGCCGTTTTTAGAGCCTGAGTCGCTGCGTCTAGATCCTTGCTCTCGACCGCCTCTCTTACGGCTTTTGTAATATTTTTTACTCTGGTGCGATAAAATCTATTTCGCTCCGTTCTTTTTATGGTTTGTCTCGCGCGTTTTTCGGCGGATTTGTGATTTGCCATAACGTTCCTTTTCGATTAAATTTGAACCTGCAATTATACGTAAAAAATATTTAATCGACGCTTAATTTAAGTAAAATTTAAATATAGTTTAAATTTATTAAGATTAAACTTTTTCTGGTAGAATTTCACGATTTTCATATAAGGATTTGATAATGAAACTTTTCGGAACGGACGGCGTACGAGGCAAAGCGGGAGAATTTCTGACCGCCGAGCTTGCGATGCGCGTAGCGATGGCGGCGGGGATTTACTTTAGGAAAAATTCCGTTACGAATATGATCTTAGTCGGCAAAGACACCCGCAGAAGCGGCTATATGATAGAAACCGCGATCGTAGCAGGCCTTACCTCCGTGGGCTACAACGTCCGCCAGATCGGACCGATGCCTACTCCTGCGATTGCCTTTCTTACGGAGGATATGCGCTGCGACGCGGGCATCATGATAAGCGCAAGCCACAATCCATACTACGACAACGGCATTAAATTTTTCAACAGCGAAGGCTTTAAACTTGATGAAAAAGAGGAAGCGCAGATCGAAAAAATTTATTTTAACGACGAGCTCATCGCCGAAGCGCGCACTAAAATGATGCAGATAGGCGCCGCGAAGCGCGTAGACGACGTCATCGGCAGATACATCGTGCATATTAAAAATTCCTTCCCGAAGCAAAAGACGCTGCACGGGCTTCGCGTCGTCCTTGATTGCGCAAACGGAGCAAGCTACAGGGTCGCACCTACCGTATTTAATGAGCTGGGAGCCGAAACGATCGTCATCGGCGACGAGCCTAACGGAAAAAATATAAATGATGCTTGCGGTGCGCTAAGCCCGCAAGGTCTGGCCGGGGAGGTAAGGCGCCTACGCGCCGACGTGGGCTTTGCCTTTGACGGGGATGCCGACAGACTCGTAGTCGTGGATGAAAACGGCGAGATCATCCACGGCGACGCGCTGCTTGGAATTTTAGCGGTTTATTTGAAAGAGAAAAAGCGCCTCGCGGGCGATCAGATGATCGCGACGGTGATGAGCAACTCCGCGCTGGAGGATTTTTTAGCCAAACACGGCATCGCGCTTCATCGCTGCAATGTCGGCGATAAATTCGTACTTGAGATGATGCGCGAGCTGGGCGCAAATTTCGGCGGCGAGCAGAGCGGGCACGTGATTTTCGGCGATTACGCCAAAACGGGCGACGGCATCGCAAGCGCGCTACAATTCGCCGCTTGCATGCTGGATACGCACAAAAAAGCGAGCGAACTTTCGGCTATGCTTAAACCGTATCCTCAAATTTTACGAAATTTAAAGATCGCGGATAAAAAGCCGCTTGAAAAATTAAAAGGGCTAAAGGAGCTTGAAGCAAGCCTCAAAGCGGACAAGATCCGCTCGCTCTTTCGCTACTCCGGCACCGAAAACGTTATCCGCCTCTTAATCGAGGGCAAAAACGAAAAACTGCTTCAAAAGCGAATGGACGAGGTCGAGAAATTTTTTACCAAAGCCCTAAATGAATAGCGTTGCGGTGAAATTTTACGGCGCGACAAGCTCATGGCTCGGTACAAAAGGCGCGGACAAAAAATGCAGGCTTTACATATTTAAATTTGGGTTGCGAGATGGCTAAGACTTGTATTAAATTTATCCTGCTTTTTGCGGCGATCTTTGCGATCGATCAAGCGATCAAACTTCTGTTTTTAAACGGTTTTTCGTGGCAAGGGGAGTTTTTTTCGCTAGAGCTTACGCTTAATCGCGGCGTTGCGTTTTCGATGTTTGCATTCTTGGGCGAAAATTTAAAATTTATCCAGATCGCGCTGATCTCGGCGCTTGCGGCGTATGTATTTTGTCATAAAAAGCTCTTTTGCGAGCACTGGATGCCGTTTGCGCTGATGCTCGCGGGAGGGTGTTCAAACCTGCTCGATCGCTTCATTCGCGGCGGCGTGGTCGATTACGTCGCGTGGCATAAGTGGTTTGAGTTCGCGGTGTTTAATTTCGCCGACGTGATGATAGATCTGGCCGTCGTGATTTTTATCTTCCAAAGCTACAAGATCGCGAAAAAGGAGAAAAATGAAAAGAAATAATTATATCGCCTATGCGCTGTGGTTTGTAGGCGGCTGCTCATCGCTTTTGGGAATGCCGATCGGGGGCGGGCTGCATAGAATTTACTGTGGTAAATTTATCAGCGGCTTTTCGCAGATCGCGCTATTTTGGCTGGGAAGCTTTACGCTATGGTTTTTAGTGGGCTTTTTGTTTTGGGCTATTTGGGGGATTTGGTGGCTTATCGATCTATTTTTTATAGGTATCTGGGTCGATGATATTAACGAATTTAGCACCGAAACTCTGCGAGACGACTATGAACAGCGCCTTAAAAAGATCGATGCACTTTATGATCTATATCAAAAAGGCGCAATTTCCAAAGAGGAATTTGAAGCTAGAAAAGAAATTTTAATGAGAGATTAAGGAGGCTAAAATGAGTTATTTTTGGTTTAAATTTGTCCATTTTGCGGGCTTTATTTCATGGATGGCGATGCTATTTTATATGCCGCGCCTATATGTTTATCACGCTGAAAATTTAGACAAGCCGGATTTCGTAAAGGTCGTTAAAAAGATGGAGCGGATGCTGTATCACGCGATCGGCTGGATAGCGATGGTCGTGACAGTCTTTAGCGGTGTGATGCTGATCGTTTTAAATCCTGGGCTTATGAAGATGGGATACTTCCATTTAAAACTGCTAGCCGGAGTTTTGCTGATCTGTTATCATCTGTGGCTCTATTATTATATGTATAAATTTGAAAAAAACGAGTGTCACAGGAGTGGAAAGTATTTCCGCGCTATCAACGAAGGTCCTACGATCCTGATGTTTATAATACTTTATGCGATGCTAATAATGCCGAATTTACCGAGCAACTAAGCGCTTTGATAAAAATTTAATTAAAATTTGCATAAAATTAGGACAAAATTTTAAAGGAAGCATGTGCGGCAGATCATAAGAAAAATTTTATCGAGCGAAAGTAGCGCGGGAATCATACTGCTTTTATCCGCAGTCCTTGCGATCATCGCTCAAAACGTAGGCTTTTTATCAAAATACTATGAGGCGTTTTTACATCTAAACTTCACCATAGGCGTCGGCCCTGCAAAGCTCGATGAATCGATGCATTTTTTGGTAAACGACGTGCTAATGGCGATATTTTTCTTCGCTATCGGACTTGAACTAAAGCGCGAAAAGATCGAAGGACAGCTGCGCCATTTCTCTCAAATTTTACTTCCTAGCTTCGCAGCTCTGGGCGGAGTAATGATGCCCGCGATTATATTTTCGATCATTAACTGGGGCGATGCCGTTGCGATGAAGGGCTGGGCGATCCCGACGGCGACCGATATCGCCTTTGCCGTGGGCGTTATGGCACTTTTAGGCAAAAAAATTCCTACGAGCCTTAAAATTTTTGTCCTTACCCTTGCAATAATGGACGATCTGTGCGCCATTTTAATCATCGCTTTATTTTATTCCTCGGATATAAATGCAATCTATCTAGGCGGCGCGGCTGCCTGTATCGTAATAATGCTAGCGATGGGCAGATTCGGCGTTGATAAAAAGCTTCCGTTCATCATCGTAGCCATCGTGCTGTGGGTAATGGTGCTAAACTCGGGCATCCACGCGACCATCGCGGGAGTACTTGCGGGCTTTTGTATCCCGCTTAAGACCCGCTCGGGCTCGATGCTAAAGGATATGGAGCACGGTCTAGCTTACCCCGTAAATTTCTTCATCTTGCCGATCTTTGCTTTCACAAATGCTGGCGTCTCGCTAGCAGGCATCAGCCCTAGATTTCTTTTCGGTCCCGTACCGATGGGCATCATGCTCGGGCTATTTTTCGGCAAACAGATCGGGATTTTTACTTTCAGCTGGATTTTGATCAAAGCCAAAATCGCCTACATGCCCGAAAATGCAGGCTGGATACAGCTTTACGCCGTGGCGATCATCTGTGGTATCGGCTTTACAATGGCGCTTTTTGTCGACGGCCTTGCATACGGCGGCAGCGATCTGTATCACTACACCGATAAGCTCGCGGTATTTTTAGGCTCGATAATTTCGGGCTTGATCGGGTATATAGTGGCAAAAACCGTCGCGGTAAAACATACTTAAATTTAAAACATAGGAGATTTTAAAATTTCCTATGCTGCTTCTAAAATTTCTTGCTTCGATAAAATTTTGAATTTTAAACTACTAAAATCCCCGCATTTTGCATTAAGCTTAGCGCGCATTCCTCATAGTAGTCGCGTTCATGATTCGGTGCATCGTAGGTGGCCACCGCATCACGCGGAACGATGACGTCTTTATCGGCGCCCGTTTCGTTGAGATAGGTGCGCAGGCTAAGCGCAAACTGCATCACGCAGATGTCGGTGCAACAGCCCGTAATCACAAAGCGATCGAAGCCCTCTAAAATTTTCTTATCCAAATTATGAAAGCCGTTCGTGCTGCGCTTAAAAGTGACGTTTTGCTCGCTTACAAATGGCGCGAGCTCCTCGATCACCTCCGCTTCGGGCGAGCCTTTTAGACAGTGAACGGGATATCGCTTCATCTCCAGATCCCGCTCGGCGTGAGCGTCGCAGATGAAATGCACATTTTTAGCCTCCTCTATCTGTCTAAGCACCGCGGGAGCGATCTTTGCTATACTAGGATCGGCCATCGCGCCGAATTTTACGAAGCCATTTACCATATCGATCACAAACACCAAAGTTTTCATCAAAACTCCTTGTAAATTTTAGGTTTCATATCTTTTAAAATATTCATTTTAGCGCGAAATTTTAAAATTTCATCCAAATCCGCTAGAGCAATCTTGATAGCCTCTTTTCTGCCTAGGCGCGCGACGATCTCGCCGCCGGGATTTATCAGCATGGAATTTCCGCCGAAACTCTCACCCTGCCCCGTATCGCCGCAGCCGTTTACCGCGCAGATAAAAATTTGATTTTCAATCGCGCGAGCCCTCGTAAGCGTGATAAAATGTTCTATGCGGCTTTGCGCAAATTGTGCGATTACAAAAACAATCTGTGCGCCACGAAGCGCCAAGGCGCGAAAAATTTCACAAAAGCGCAAATCATAACAGATCGCGACGCCAATTTTGACCGCGCGATTTTTAAATTTAATCTCGCAAATGCCTAGCTTATCGCCGCCGCTTACGATCTCGTTTTCGCGAGCGAGTGAGAAGGCGTGGATCTTGTCGTAGCGTAAAATTTCGGCTCCGTTTTGATATATAAAAGCGGAATTGTAAATTTTATCTCGCTTGGAATTTATCGATCCGCCGATTAAAACAGCGCCGCTTTTTTGCGAAATTTCGCTTAAAAATTTTTTCGTATAAGCAGCGTTCGTATCGGCAAGCTCTTTGAATTTAGCCGTATTAAAGCCCATATTAAATGCCTCCGGCAGCACCGCTATGTCCGCGCCGCGCTTTAACGCACGATCTATCAGCCCGCGCGCGTGAACAAAATTTTGCTCACAATCTGCGAAATTTTGAGCTATTTTCACGTCCATTTGCAAAATAGCAATCTTCATAAAACCCTCCTATTTAGGCGCTAGCCGCATAACATTTGCATGCGTAAGCGCAATAGCTATGGCATCAGTGATATCAAGCGGCTTAATCTCCTTATTAATCCCCAAAATTCGCTTTACCATGAACGCAACCTGCTCCTTCGTCGCCTTTGCCTTGCCCGTGACCGATTTTTTTACCTGAAGCGGCGTGTATTCGGCAAAATTTCCAAAAATTTGTAAAATTTTAAGAGCCAGCGCGCCGCGAAACTGAGCGAGCTTTAAAACAGACTGCGGATTGTAGGCATAAAACATCGATTCTATCGCGACCTCATCAATCTTATGAGCGCTAAAAATTTGATCGATCGCCTCACTCATCTGCGTCATTTGAAATTGCACGTTTTCGGCCTTCATTTTTACCAATCCTGCCTCGATGAGTTTGATCTTATTCACATCTTTTTCCAGAATCGCATAGCCTAAATTTCTAGTTCCCGGATCAATTCCTAAAATTTTCATAGCCACCTTTCACGCTTATTCACGGCTTAATCACCGGTGAATAAACTGAAATTTACCGCAAATTTAGTGAAATTTAGCTAAAATGACGCCTTAATTTATAAGGAAATTCAATGGCGACGTCACAAGCACAAGAAATTTTATCAAACCTAGAGAAGGAAATTTTACCTACAGAATACTCTAGATATATCAAAAATTTGAAATTTAACGATAAAAGCTCGACATCTGAATTTTTCATCTACAACGCATCTAATGAATTTATCGCTAAATATACCCAGACGAAATACGGCAAAAAAATAAAAGAGCTTATCAAAAAACAGTTTGGGCTCAACGACGTAATCGTTAAAATCACCTCAAAAGCTAAAATTTCGCCTAAAGAAAAGGTAAAAATCATCTCCGAAAAGCCTAAGAGCACGATTTTAAGCGAAAATTATAATTTTGAAAATTTTATCATCGGCGATTCAAATAAATTTGCTTTTGAGTGCTCTATCACGGTCGCAAAAGAGCCTGGAATCCGTTTTAATCCGCTTTTTATCTACGGACCTAGCGGACTTGGCAAAACTCACCTACTTCAATCGATCGGAAATTACTGCATTAAAAAAGGAAAGACCGTCATCTGCGTTACCAGCGAGCAGTTTGCCAACGATTTTGTCTTTAATCTCAAAAACAACTCAATCGATAAATTTAAACAAAAATACCGCAACTGCGACGTTTTACTTATCGACGATATTCAGTTTTTAATCGGGCGTGATAAGGCTCAGGAGGAGCTTTTTTACACATTTAACGAGCTAAAAGACAAAAATTGTCAAATCGTCCTTACAAACGACCTGCCGCCAAAATTTTTAAAAGGCTTTGAAAGTCGCCTCACGACGCGGTTTGAAAGTGGCATCATAGCAAACATCACCCCGCCTGATCTTGAAACAAAAATTGCCATTATCAATAAAAAAAGCGAGGAAAACCGCGTTAGAATTCCACACGACGTCGTGGAATACATCGCCGCAAATATGGGCGATAATATCCGCGAGATTGAAGGCGCAATAAATAAACTAAACGCCTATTCATCAATACTTCGCACGAAGATCACGCTGGAATTTACCAAAAGTACGCTTCAAGATCAGATCCATCAAAAATATTCAAGCGTGAGCCTAGAACACGTCATCGAAGTCGTCTCGAAAGAGTTAAACATAAAACCTAGCGAGCTAAAGAGCAAAACGCGAAGTAAAAATGTCGTAGAAGCACGTCAAATTTGCATATATTTAACCAAACAACTAACTCAAAATTCGATGCCAAAAATTGCAACGTTCTTTAATCTAAAAGATCACAGCGCTATCAGCAAAAATATCAAAAAAATCAACGAGCTCATCCAAACCGACGAGATGTTAAAGATAAAAATAGAAGAGCTAAAAAACAAAATAACCAAGAAGGAAAAAAATGAAATTTAACGTATTTTATGAAAACAGATCAAAAAACGTGAATAAAAGTGAATAAAATGAGATCACTTACTCACGATATAAACCTCCTAAAAATGGATCCAAAAATGAGTTTTTCACAAAAAACTCTTACCAACTACTACAACGATAAAATTTTAAAAGGATAAAAATATGAAAGTGTTAATCACTAAAAAACTTTTAGAAGAGATAGTTTCCAATACGAGTTCCTATCTCGATAAGAAAGATCTAAGCTCGATAACTTCGCATCTTTTGATGAGCGCTAAAGATGGAATTTTTAGTATAAAAGCTACCGATCATGAAATCGGTTTGAGCTACAATCTACAAAATGTCTCGATAGAAACAGAGGGAGAAGCTACGGCAAACGGAGGCAAACTTCTTAGCGTTATTAAAGGCTTAAGCGACGATAACGTAACTTTAGAAACCGTTAACGGAGCGCTATTTGTGAAGCAAAAAAAATCCAAGTACAAGCTTCCGATGTTTGAAACGAGGGATTTTCCGAGCTTTCCTACAATAGATGGTAAAAACAGCTTTGACGTAAATGCTGGAATTTTAGGCAGAAGCCTTAAAAAAATATATCCGTCGATCGACACCAACAATCCAAAATATGAGCTTAACGGCGCTTTAATTGACGTAAAAGAGGGCTTTTTAAATTTAGTCGGAACCGATACTAAGCGACTTAGCGTTTATAAGCTGATCACTCAATCAAAAGCGGGCGAGCTCGATACAAAAATTTTAATCCCTAAAAAGGCGATAGGTGAAATTCAAAAGCTATTTTCAGACAAGATTAAAATTTACTACGACGAAAACGTGCTGCTAGCTGTGAGCGAGAATTTTGAGTTTTTTACGAAGCTTATAAACGGCAAATTTCCAAACTACGAGCGCGTTATCCCAAGCGATACGGCGTATAAAATTTCAATCCCGCGCGATAAGATGGTAAGCGGCGTACGAGCGATAAACGCGATGTGTGAGGAGATGAAGGTTACCATTAAAAAGGATGGAATGATTTTTGAGAGCATCAACGAGGATAATTCCGAGGCAAAGACCGAAATTGAAGCGGCGATTGAGATAAACGGCGAGATAGTCTTCGGCGTTAAAAATCGCTTTCTGCTCGATTTTTTAAGTAGCATAGAAAGTGAAATTTTTGAGCTAAATTTTAACAGCTCCGATACGGCGTTTGTGCTTAGCGCGGATGGCTTAAAAACGGTCGTCATGCCAATAAATAATATTTAAAGGAAAATTATGAAGCAAAATTACGGCGCTAGTAATATTAAAGTTTTAAAGGGTCTTGAAGCCGTTAGGAAGCGCCCCGGTATGTATATCGGAGACACCAATATCGGCGGACTTCACCATATGATCTATGAGGTCGTGGATAATTCGATCGATGAGTCGATGGCGGGGTACTGCGACACGATCGATATCGAGATTACGAGCGAAGGAAGCTGTATCGTTAGCGATAATGGTCGCGGAATCCCCGTTGATATGCATCCGACTGAAAAAATTCCTGCCGCGACGGTGGTTCTAACCGTGCTTCACGCAGGTGGTAAATTTGACAAAGACACTTACAAAGTTTCCGGCGGTCTGCACGGCGTTGGCGTTAGCGTTGTAAATGCGCTTTCAAAAAAGCTCATCGCTACGATCAAGCGCGACGGAAATATTTTTAGGCAGGAGTTTTCAAAAGGCATTCCCGTTACTGATCTTGAGAAATTAAAAACAACGAACCGTACGGGCACTACGATCGAGTTTTGGCCCGATGATGAAATTTTTGAAATTTTAGAGTTTGACGATGAAATTTTATCAAAAAGATTTCGCGAGCTAGCGTATCTAAATCCAAAAATCACGATAAATTTTAAAGATAACCGCACGGGCAGGGATGAACACTTTCACTTTGAAGGCGGTTTGGAAAGCTTCGTAAACGATATGAATAAAGCGCCTGCCATATCCAAAGCCGTGTCGTTTAGCGACGGCGCGGAAGATGTTATGGTAGATTTTGCGCTTATGTACAACGAAACGTATAGCGAAAATTTACTGAGCTTCGTAAATAATATTAAAACTCCAGACGGCGGTACGCATGAAGCGGGTTTTAGAGCGGGTCTTACGCGCGCGATAACAAATTATGTCGCGGCAAATGCGGCTGCGCGTGAAAAAGATACGAAGATCACCGGCGACGACGTTCGCGAGGGACTTATCGCGGTAATTAGCGTAAAGGTTCCCGAGCCGCAGTTTGAGGGACAAACTAAAGGTAAGCTGGGCTCTAGCTACGTTAAGCCGATCGTGCAAAAGATGGCGTTCGAGGTACTTAGCAAGTATTTTGAAGAAAATCCGATCGAAGCGCGTGCCATTATGAATAAGGCTCTTTTGGCCGCGCGCGGTCGCGAAGCGGCAAAAAAAGCGCGCGATCTAACGCGCAAAAAAGACAATATAAATTCCGTCGGAACTCTTCCGGGAAAGCTAGCCGATTGTCAGAGTAAGGATGCAAGCATCAGCGAAATTTATCTAGTCGAGGGCGATAGCGCGGGCGGTTCGGCGAAGCAGGGAAGAGACCGCTTATTTCAAGCGATCCTGCCGCTTAGAGGTAAAATTTTAAACGTAGAAAAGGCGCGGCTGGATAGAATTTTACAATCAGAAGAGATTAAAAATATGATAACGGCTTTTGGTTGTGGTATCGGCGAGGAATTTAACGAAGAGAAGCTCCGCTATCACAAAATCATCATTATGACCGATGCGGATGTCGACGGTAGCCACATTCAGACGCTTCTTTTAACATTTTTCTTTAGATTTTTACGCCCTGTTGTCGAAAATGGCTATGTTTATCTAGCACAGCCGCCGCTTTTTAGGTATAAAAAGGGCAAAAAAGAGATCTATCTAAAAGACGAAAAGGCGCTTAGTGAGTTTTTGATCGAAACCGGCATCGATATGGGCGAGTTTGAAGGGATCGGCAACGAGGATCTGATTGATTACCTAAAAATCGTCTCAAACTATCGCTCGCTTCTAAATGAGCTTAAAAAGCGCTTCAGCGTGCTTAGCGCGATCAGATTTTTGATAGAAAACGATGAAGCGCGAAGCCTTGGCTATGAGGAGCTATTTAAAATTTTAAAACCCCGCTTGGAAAGTGAAGGATTTAATATCTTAAATTCCTACGTAAATGATGAAGGCATTAGAATTTATGTCCAGACGCCGAGCGGCTTGGAACAGCTTGTGATAGATGAGAATTTATTTGGCAATTATATCTTTGAAGAGGCGATCAGAGTTTATTCAAAGATCAAAGAGCGAGATGTAAGCTTCGGTAAGGATTTTATTGAAATTTTAGATGAAATCGAAAAAAGCTCGAAAAAAGGCGCTTATATTCAGCGCTATAAAGGTCTTGGAGAGATGAATCCGGAGCAGCTTTGGGAAACAACTATGAGCCCTGAAAATAGAAGGCTTTTAAAAATTAGCATTGCAGACGCACAGAGTGCTAGCGATACCTTTAATCTCTTCATGGGCGACGAGGTTGAACCGCGTAGGAATTACATTCAAGACCATGCCAAAGACGTTAAACACTTGGATATATAATGTCTGTTTTATTTAGTGAGACCAAAGAGCGCGAAAACCGCTTTATAACGGCGCTTAAAATTTCAGTGCCATTTACCTGCGTTTTGATTGTTTTTGGAATTATTTTATTCCGAAATGGCGAGTTTAAATTTGATGACGTAATTTTGTTTTTGATACTTTTAATCTGCTATGTTTATTATGTCATCTATCAAATTTACTTTGGCTTTCAAAAGACGCTGATAGATCCCGTTACTCACGTGTTTGTGCGCGAGGAGATCGAGAAAATTTTAAGTAATGATCTAGCTAAAAATCGTCAAATAAATATCGTTCTTTTGCGAATTAAAAATATCATCGACATAAACGATCGATACGGCTACAAAAACGGCGATGAAATTTTATACGAGTATTGTAAGGAGCTTTCAAATTTTATGGCGGAGCAAGGTTTTAAGGACCTTCCGATCGGGCGCTTTATAAATGGCTACTTTGTATTCGGCGTAGAATCAAAAGCTACAAATTTAAGCCATATTTTGCGGATGTTTGAGCATAAAATTTCAAGTCAAACGATCAAAAATGTAGAGATAAAAAGCGAATTTACGATGCTTCCAAGCTCCTATGATCGCAATCTACATAATATCGTAAATGCGCTATTTTATAAGATAAATCACCTGGACGACGAAGAGCACGGCGAGAAGGCTATTGACGTAGAGAAAGTATTAATAGACGTGTTTTCCGCCGACGTAATGGAAGCGATCGATAGTGAAAATTTTAGCTTTAAATATCAGCGCGTCGCAGATAAAAACGGCGTAAAATCACATATAAATTTAATTCCAAAGCTTGATCTAAGAAGTGGCGAAAAGATCACAAAAAGTAGAATTTTAGATATTTTGCTTCTAAATCATTACGATATTAAATACGATATTTCGATGATGAGGCAGATTTCTAGGATCATCTATTTTAAAGATATCGACGCTAAAATTTTTATCGAGGTCATGCCTCAGACCCTGCGAAATAACGAGTTTCGCAATGAAATTTTAAAGCTCATCGATAATAATCTGATCGATCCGAAAAAGATCGTGTTTGAGTTTAACGAAAAGCTTATTTATTCGGAGATCAAGCGCTTTGACGAAATTTTGATTAAATTCCGCGAACTTGGATTTAGCTTCGCGCTGTCGCAGTTTGGCGGCTCGAATGCAAGCTTTGAATATTTGAAATTTTTGGAAGTGGATTTTATTGTTTACGATATAGAATTTAATAAAAATTTAGACGATGAAAAGATTAAAAATATATTTATAGGCATGAACGAAGCCTGCGCTAAATCCGGCGTTGAAACTGTAATGCGCTTTGTAGATAAGCAGGAATTTCAAATGCAGCTTTATAAAATGGGCATCGATTATATTCAGGGATTTTGCGTCGAAAAGCCGAACGATATATCGAATTTAAGGAGATCATAGTGAGATACGGCGAAGAGGAAATTGAAAAATTTGACATCGAAAATTTAGAAGTTTGGCCCAATAAACAGGAGCGTGACTATTTGATAAAAATAACCCTACCCGAGTTTTGCTGCCGCTGCCCGCGTTCTGGCTATCCGGACTTTGCGACGATCTATTTGGAATATATCCCGTATAAGCTCGTAGTCGAACTTAAAGCGATTAAAATTTACATAAATTCATTCATGAACCGCTATATCAGCCACGAAGATAGCATAAATGAAATTTACGGCGCGCTGCAAAGCAAGCTAAAGCCTAAATTTATGAAAATCAGAGGCGATTTTAATCCGCGCGGCAACGTCCACACTGTAATTGAAATTAACTCGGATCAAATTTACCGATGATAAGCTCAAATTTAGTCGAACAAATTTTTAAATCCGCAAGCATTAGCCGCTGGAACGATTACCCAAAGATGGTGAGCCTAGTTGAGCTCGACAAACAGGCGCATAAATTTATCATCGCTTATTTTATCGCTAGCTTCGAGTGGGACGTGGATATCAACTACGTCATCGAAGCGGGGATCTTTGAGTTTTTAGCGCGCATCGTCGTGACCGACATCCGCCCGGACGTCTTTCATCAGATTCAAAAAACCAAAAAGGATAAGATCAACGAATGGGTTTTAAGCGTCCTCGAAAGCGATCTTTTGCCTATTCAAAACGGCGCTTTTTTCGAGCGATTTAAAAAATATCTAAATTCCAAAGATCATAAGAAAGAAGCCGTGATCTTAAAGGCGGCAAGCTACCTCTCTACGCGGTGGGAATTTAACATCGTCTATCAGACGAGTCAGTTTCTAAACGACATCGAGGAGCTAAAAGCCAAGGTGGAGGAGGAGCTCGAGGATTATTACGAGCTTATCGGCGTGCGAAAGATCGTGATGAATAAAAAGCTTGCCCGCATAGTCGATCTTAGCGGCAGACTTCGTTTTCAAAAGCGCTGGGCGCAGACGCCGCGAATTCCTGAGACATCGGTGCTTGGACACATGCTGGTAGTTGCGATTTTAAGCTACTTTTTTTCGCTTGAAGTGGATGCGTGCCGCTCGCGCACGGCGTATAATTTTTTCTGCGCGTTATTTCACGATTTGCCTGAAAGCCTCACTCGCGACATCATTAGCCCCGTAAAATACGGCGTCAAAGGCCTTAGCGACATCATTAGCGAATATGAGATGCGACTAATAGACGATAAAATTTTGCCTTTCGTGCCGGAGCATATGAGAGATGATTTCAGCTATATTTTGGGTATCCGCAAAGAGAGCGGTAAATTTATAAAAGATGAGTTTGAAAACCGCACCTTCGAGCTAGGCAAGGAGCCTAAATTTGCAGAAGGCAGCCTAAAGATGTTTAACGAAGATAAATTTCGCGCAATCGACGGCAAGGCGCTTAAGTATTGCGACAAACTCGCGGCGTTTTTTGAGGCTGGAATTTCGATTAGCTACGGCGTGAAAAGCAAGGAATTGCTTAGCGGGTATAATTCGATGCTAGAGTTTTTCAAAGCAAAGCCGAAAATTGAAGGCGTTGATTTTCAGAGTGTTTGCGAGGATTTCAAAGAGCATTTCGGGCTTAATAGGATCGATTTATAAAACCCCTTCCCAGATGGCTGCGGCACATGCGAGATCTAAGTGCTCTGCTGTATTCCTACCCTGAAGCGGTGCCTAAAAAAAGCATTGCACAGGTCTAAGAAAGGGCAAACGGGATTATATGGAAATGTTTCTTAAAGTAAGGTTATAAATGAATTTCAAAAATCATCTTCTATCCGTATTTCGCGAGGTCTTTATCCCTCATCATCGCTCTATCGAGTTTAGAGCCAAAATTTTTGCCGCGATGCTGCTTGCCAAAAAGAAGCAGACTGACGAGGATTACGACGTGATCAAAGATATAGCGGGCGAAATTTACGTAGGCGATGAGCAGCGCATCGGCGTGCTGGTCTCCATCGTAAAAGAGTATATCTTAAAGGCGAAGACCTATAAAGGCCTAAATTTAGACTCGCTTTTAAAAGAGATCGACAGGGATATTAAAAATAACAAAAAATATATCAAAAAGATCGATTTTTCGCATCTACGCCGTCTGATCGGCGATGATGACGAAGATGCGCTGATCCAACAGCGCGTTTATGAGTTTTTTGTCTGCGAAGTCAAAGAGTATTCGTAAATTTTTATCTTAAGAATTTTTTTAGTATAATCGTCAGCCTTTAAAATAGCAAACGGAGAAAATTTTGGAAAATATCAGAAATATCGCGGTTATCGCGCACGTCGATCACGGAAAGACCACTATCGTAGATGAGCTTTTAAAACAATCCGGCACCTTCGGCAACCGCCAAGAGGTCGGCGAGCGCGTGATGGACAGCAACGATATTGAGCGCGAGCGCGGCATTACGATTCTATCCAAAAATACCGCCATCCACTACGGCGGCGTTAAAATCAATATCATCGACACTCCGGGCCACGCCGATTTCGGCGGCGAGGTTGAGCGCGTACTAAAGATGGTGGACGGAGTGCTCTTGCTCGTCGATGCGCAAGAAGGCGTTATGCCGCAGACTAAATTTGTCGTGAAAAAGGCGCTGTCTTTGGGGCTGCGGCCGATCGTGGTCGTAAATAAAATCGACAAGCCCGCAGCCGATCCGGACCGCGTGGTAAATGAAATTTTCGATCTTTTCGTAGCGCTTGACGCAAACGACGAGCAACTCGAGTTTCCCGTCATCTACGCCGCCGCTAAAAACGGCTACGCAAAATACGATCTAAGCGACGAAAGCGCCGATATGAAGCCGCTTTTTGAGACGATCATCTCTCACGTCCCTACTCCGAGCGGTAGCGATGAAAATCCGCTGCAACTGCAGGTTTTCACGCTAGATTACGACAACTACGTCGGTAAGATCGGCATCGCTAGGATTTTCAACGGCACGATAAACAAAAACCAAAGCGTTATGCTAGCTAAAGCCGACGGCACGCACATCAACGGTAGAATTTCAAAGCTCATCGGCTTTAGCGGGCTTGAGCGCACCGACATCGACGCGGCAGGCACTGGCGATATCGTGGCGATTGCGGGCTTTGACGCGCTTGACGTAGGCGATAGCATCGTAGATCCCAATAATCCGATTCCGCTTGATGCGCTGCATATCGAAGAGCCGACCCTCAGCGTAATTTTCAGCGTAAATGACGGACCGCTAGCGGGCACGGAGGGTAAATTCGTAACCTCAAACAAGATCGACGAGCGCTTGGAAGCGGAGATGAAAACCAACATCGCGATGCGCTATGAAAACGCGGGCGAGGGCAAATTTAAAGTAAGCGGTCGCGGCGAGCTGCAGATCACGATTTTGGCCGAGAATATGCGCCGCGAGGGCTTTGAGTTTTGCCTTGGGCGCCCGGAAGTTATCATCAAAGAGATCGACGGCATCAAATGCGAGCCTTTCGAGCACCTAGTTATCGACGCGCCCGATGATTGCACCGGCACCGTCATCGAAAAACTAGGCCGCAAAAAGGCCGAGATGAAGGTGATGAACCCTACCGGCGACGGGCAGACGCGTATGGAGTTTGAGATCCCGGCGCGCGGTCTTATCGGCTTTCGTTCGCAGTTTTTGACCGATACTCGCGGCGAAGGCGTGATGAACCATAGCTTTTTGGAATTCCGCCCTTTCATCGGCGCGGTCGAGAAGCGACAAAACGGCGCGCTCGTAAGTATGGAAAACGGAGTGGCGCTAGGATACAGCCTGTGGAACCTGCAAGATCGCGGCGTGCTTTTTATCGCTCCGCAGGCGAAGGTTTATCTGGGCATGATTATCGGCGAGCATAGCCGTCCGAACGATCTGGACGTTAATCCGATCAAGGGTAAAAATTTAACCAACGTCCGCGCCAGCGGTAGCGACGACGCGATCAAGCTCGTGCCGCCGCGTGCGCTAAATTTAGAGCGCGCGCTGGAGTGGATCGAAGAGGACGAGCTTGTGGAGGTTACGCCCGTAAATATCCGCGTGCGTAAGCGATACTTAGACCCTACGACGCGCAGACGAATGGCGAAAAAATAGAATTTCAAAATGAAATTTTAAAATTTGGCGTGAAATTTAGCTTTTAAATTTCACGCCTTTTTTATAGGCAAATTTTAAAATTTACGCTTCTGAAATTTTGCTAGGAGAGACAATGAATCTTGTTTTATTCGACTTTGACGGCACGATCACGCGAGATGATTCCCTGCTCGAGTTCGTCGCCTACGTAGTCGGATTTAAGAAATTTTTTCGCGGGATTTTGGTGCTATCGCCCATTTTAGCGGCGTATAAGCTAGGTCTTGCGAGCAATAATTTTACGCGCAGAAAGCTTCTAGGCTACTTTTTTGCGGGCATGAGTGCCGATAAATTCGATAAAATTTGCAAAAAATACTCTACCACTCACATCGAAGATATCCTAAAACAAAGCGCGATGGACAAGATCGCAAGCTACAAAGCCGCGGGCGATAGGGTCGTCATCGTTACCGCCTCGCTCGAAGACTGGCTGCGCCCGTGGTGCGACGCGCAGGGCTTGGAGCTTTTAGGCACCAAAATACGGCGCAAAGGCGGCATCATCACGGGCGAGATCGAGGGGCAGAACTGCTACGGCGCGCAAAAAGTCGCCCGCGTGCGTGCGGCATACGACGTGCAGGCTTTCGATCGAATCATCGCTTACGGCGACAGCAGGGGCGATCGCGAGATGTTAGAATTCGCCGATGAGGCGCACTACAAGGCGTTTGAGTAAATTTCTGCGGCTACAAAGCTTAAACGATAGCATCTGCGGCGACCGCGCTTTTGCCGTGAGTCAGAATTTGCCTCACGCGGAATTTTATCCTTTTAAATTTATCGCGCTTATCTGGGGGATTTTGTTGCAGTACGGATTTTAAAATTCGCAGTGCGAGTAAATTCTAAAATTCTCTCCGTAGCGTAGAATTTTGCTTTGAATGGAATAGATATTCTAAAACCGAGCAAGCGTGAGATAAAATTTTAAATTTTAGAATTTTACGAAATCTCGCAGCTACAAAAATTTCAAAATTTACGGATTGCAGAATTCCACTCGCCGCGTGCGAAGCGGAATTTTAAAATTTAAAAATCCCGCGCCTTAGAATTCTAAGGTCTAAAGCATGTTATAAATTCCGTCTAAAAGGAAGTATTTTCTATCCGCAGTGCCGCGGTAAAACGGCTCGAAGGTGTCCTCATACGCCTTTTTGAAAAATCCCTCTTTGCTTAGCTTGATGAGTTCGGAATTTATGAAATCCAGTAGCTCCTTGTTGCCCTTTTGCACGCCAATGCCTAGAAATTCCGCCGCTCCTAAATTTTTAAACGGCACCTCCAGCGCGTCGTCCACTACGGCGTAGGCTAGGACGATTATGTTGTCGTTTGCGTAACCGTCGGCTCTGCCGTCCTTCATCATCGCGTAACACTCGCTAGTATTTTTGCAATAGACCAAATTGCTAAATTTCTCTTTTCGCAGATAGCGCTCGGTCATCGAGCCGTTGGGATTTTTTTCGATCGAAATTTTCATATCGCGGACGCGCGCAAAATCCCTTACTTGATCCTCTTTGCGCGTTACGATGCCAAAATTTACCGATAGATATGGCAGCGAAAAATCGACCTGTTTTTTTCTCTCAGGCGTTATCATAAAGGTGCCGATAACTATATCGACCTTGTTGTTTTGTAAAAACGGAATCCTCTCTCCCGCGGTTACGGCCACGAACTCGACGCTTCCTTTGTTTTCGCCGAAAATGTCCTTAGCGATTGCGCTGGCAAGCTCGATCTCAAAGCCCTCAAATTTACCGTTAACGGACTCGCTAAGCGGCGGACGACCTTCACGCACACCTATTCTAACGCTGCCTTGATGCTTTATCTCCTCAAGAGTGTTAGCAAAGATAGAGGCACAAATCAATGCCAAAGTAAAAAGTAGTTTCACCGATACTCCTTATTAAATTTAAACTTGCCTCGCGATTTAGCCAGGCATATTTTAAGCCTGCATTTGTCGCAAAACCCGTGATATTTGCGCGGCAAAGACAGGCGACGCATTTTCAAAGGGTAGTATTAAATTTAATCTTATCCCCGCAATTTTTTAAAGCAAATTATAGATCCCATCCAGTAGGAAGTATTTTTTATCCGCCGTACCGCGGTAAAACGGCTCGAAGGTGTCCTCATAAGCCTTTTTGAAAAATCCCTCTTTGCTTAGCTTGATGAGTTCGGAATTGATCAGATCAAGCAGGGCTTGGTTTCCCTTTTGCACGCCGATACCGATGAAGTCGGGTTTGCCGAAGTTTTGAAACGGCACTTCCAGTGTATCGTCGATGACTGCGTAAGCTAGAGTCGTGATATTTAAATTTACATATCCGTCCGCCCTGCCGTCTTTGATCATCGCGTAGCATTCGGAGGTATTTTTACAATAGCTTACGTTGGTAAATTTTTCCTTTTTTAGATAGTTATCTACCGTGGTGCCGGCTTCCGTTGCGAGCTTGATGTCGCGAAGCTTCGATATATCGGTGATGGCGTCCGCTTTGCGGGTTAGCACACCTAGATTAGTAGAAAAATAGGGTGTTGAGAAGTCTACGTGCTTTTTACGCTCTGCGTCGATGACGAAGGTAGCAATGACCAGATCGACTTTATTATTTACCAGATATGAGACGCGATCGGAAGCGCTTGTAGAGACGAATTGCACCTCACCCTGTTTGCCGCCAAAAATCTCCTTTGCGATCGCGTTAGCAAGCTCGATCTCAAAGCCTTCAAATTTACCGCCGATTTCTTCGCTAAAAGGCGGCCTGCCGTCTCTAACGCCGATTCTAACGACACCCTGATGCCTAATCTCTTCAAGCGTATTTGCAAAGAGTGACGCGCACAATAAAATCAAAGTAAAAAGCAATCTCATAATATCTCCTTTCGGCGCGAATTTTTACATCGCTCTCATTTTACCACAATATAAAGCAAAGGTGGCTTTTTTGCCGAAATTTAGTGCCTTTTTTGGGCTAAGTGATAAAAATTTTTATTCCGCTTTTGCAAATTTAGGCTTCGGTTTTGTTATAATCGGGCAAAATTTATGGAAAGGGCGATATGAAAAATTTTATCTTTTTGTGGCTTTTGCTTGTAATCTGCGCTTTCGGCGCCGCTAAAGAGAACGCAGTCGCCGCCACTACGCAGCAGGCGGCGTTAAACTTACCGCAGCCGAATTTTGAGGCCGTATATGACGATAACGCCAGCGACGAGCAGATCGATGCGGGCTTGGACGCGCTTTTGGAATTCGCGGCGCAAAACAGGGGCAGGATCGACGAGGATTTCGGGGAGTTTAAAGATAGAATTTTCACCGCTTTCATTTTTAATCCGAAGGTGCTGCGAAATTCAAAATTTGACTTCGAGCGGATAGAAAAAATCCTTAAATTTAAACCAAATCTCAATTACGGCGGAGATGGCGGTTCTTTATCGCCGCTAAAGCTCGCGATCTTTTTCGGCTCGAAATTTAGCGGCGAGACGGCGAAGCTTTATCGCTTTGATAGTGCCGATGCGATGCGGCTTTTAGAGCTTTTGGTACAAAACGGCGCGGACGTTAAAGCTAGTGGGCTGCTACGAGATGCCGTGGCAAGTGATAATTTCGAGGCTTTTAAGTTTTTGATCGCAAACGGCGCGCGAGATACGAAAGACGTAGTCGGCTCGGTTGCGGGCAGCGAATTAATATTTTTAAGCGATAATAACGTTTCCATTCTCGGATATAAAGAGGCGCTGCCGCTTGCTGCGAGGGAGTTTGCCGCGGGCACCAAATTTAAAGAATTCCGCGACGGGAGGCTACGCTATGTAGAGGAAATTTTAAAATTTCAAAGCTTTGCGAGCATCGATAAAAAGGAGATCGAAACGCTTATCAAAGTAGCTGTGGTGCTGGATGACGAGATGACGGCGGAGTTTTTGCTCGCTCACGACCTTTGTAAGCAGAAAGAGCTTTGCGAGTTTCTAAAAGCGCAGGCGAAAACTTACGACGCTGTAAAAATTTCTAAAATTTTAAGCGGCAAAGGGAAGTAAATTTTAAAATTTACACGGCTACGGCAGGGCAGAGCGGATAAAATTTGTCATTGCTTAATCGCCTGCCACTTTGCCGTTTGGCGCGCGAAAAAGAGTAAAATTTCACTCCGCCCGCCCGCACCGCTTCGTTCGTCAAACGGCTCGCTATTAAGCCCACTCGGGCTAAATTTTAATGTATTTATCTAGCGGCGCCGCAGCGGAGAAAATTTAAAATTCCGCCGCTCGGCGCCGAGATTTTGAGGCCGCTTTTAGCTCTAGCGCGCCGAGTTAAATTTATCCAAACCTTGGATCTGTTATTTGGCTCAGTTCGAGCAACTGTTGCGCGAGATTATGCGGGCTAGATCTATCATCGCTTCAAAATCAGGCTCGCATTCCACCTCGCTTACTACTTGCTTGTACACCGTCACGCCGAGGCTGTCGATGATAAATAGCGCCTTCGCGCATAGCCCTGCAAGCACCCCGCCGCCGATCAACATGCCGTAAGAGCGGGCGAAATCTTTGGCGCGGAAGTCGCTTGCAAAACGCAGATTTTTGATCCCGTTCGCAGCGCGAAATTTCTCCGCCGCAAAGGGTAGATCCATCGAAACCACGATCGCTTCGGTGTTTCTAAGCCCCGCTGTTAGCTCGTCAAATTTACGCAGCTCATCGGTGCATCCGGGCATATCAAGCGACGGCACCGACATGATGATCTGCACCCGCTCGCTTTTGCCGAGCCTGATCTCGCTTAGATCGGGCGCAGCCAGCGTGCATACGGCGGCTTTGTCGCCGAGCTCGAGCTTGCTGCCCGCTAGCGGCGCGGGCTTGCCCATAAACTCTACTTCATTCATTTTTTCCTCCGTTAAAATTTGCCGTAGAGTAACGCAAATTCTTTAAATTTCGGGTAAAATTACTCCAAAAATTAAGGAGATAGGATGGGAAACGACATCTGGGGCGGCGAAACTAACCCCGCTTGTCTTGCAAATATCAAAAAAAAGGCAGTAAATTTAAACTCCCAAAAGCCGCCAACCGCGGCACAGGAGAGCTCGGAGCTAAAAGACGCGCAGCAAAGCTTAGGCGATGAAATTTTAAAAAGCTCGACCAGCGAAAATTATAACGATGAAATTTTAGGCGCAAATTTAGATCAGGCAGAGGCTGCCTCGTCGCAGACGGGCTCTTCGGGCGCAAATTCCGGCGCTTTTGGTAACGCAGGTGGCTTGAATTTCGGCAGCAGCTTGGGCGGCGCAAACGGAAGTTCAAATTTTACCGCGGCTAGCGGCGGTTCAAATTCTAATGCTTCAGGCGGCGGTTCAAATTTTAACGGTAGCTATGATGAGGGCTACTCCGCCTCATCTAAGATCGCCGCTAAAGCCTATGATATAAATAAAGCCTATGCGTTTTACGTCGTTTTGGGCGCTTTTGGAGCGCACCGCTTCTATCTTGGACGCATAGTCTCCGCCGTATTCCAACTTTTAGGTGGGTTGGGATTTATAATATGGGTGGCGCTTGCAGCGGTATCGTTACTGGCGCAAAGCGATTTATTTGGTGAGCTGGCGGCTCAGTTGCGTCCAGATTCTGATCTTACCGCCTCGGATGTGCAGGAGATTTTTACAAAGATAAAAAATCCTTTTATGGTGTTTTCCCTGCCGAATGTGATATTTTTGATCTGGCTTATTAGCGATTTTTTTAAACTCGGCTCGATGGTTCGAGAGCAAAATGCGCGCCTAGGCTTGGGCGACGTGGATTTCGTATATGAGTGGGACGATAGGAGCGCGGAGAATCTATCGAATGCCAAGGTATCGCTTTATATCGCGCTTGGGTTAAATTTATTAAACGTCGCGGCGGTTTTTATCGATTCCGTTAAGTCAGATGAAGTCAGTAATATCTCATTCATCGCTACCATCTGCTTTGCCGTGGGGTTGTATTTTGCCTCCAGAAGCATGCGATCCAAGAGGTTGCTTTTTAACTTCACGATATTCGGCGTATTTTGGTATTTAAACACTCTAGTGCTTGTAGGACGCGTTTTTTTCGAAAATTCTATGCTGCTAACGGCTTTGGCTACCTTTTGTACCGCCATTTTTTTGCCGTTTGCGCTTTTGGTTTGCAAGGAGCTTTCCGACTGCTCGGGCGAAAAAACCTATCTGCGAGCGTTTTACGTATTTGCACTGCTAAGCATCATAGATATCGCCTTAAGCGTGCTAAATTCCTCACTTTATTTACTTGCATCCAATATTGGCTCGGTGATCGCGGCGATATTCGGCATCGGCGCAGTTTATGGCACGACGGAATTTCGCGCCTCACGAAACAACTACGATCTGGCGCATCTTGGTATGCATGTAAGGCAGATGAATAACGATCCTATGAACTGATACGGCTTGCTTTTGCGGCGGAGCTTGTCTTTAAATTTCGCCTTTAAATTTCGCCTAAATTTGCGGCGAATAATTTTAAAATTTAATCAATATAAAGGATAAATTTAAGCCCTGTTGCTATATAATTTACTATATTTTTTTAAAAGGAGTTGAAAATGACTTTTATGGAGTCCGTGCAAACTTGTCTCAAAGAGAGTTATTTCGGTTTTGAGGGGCGCGCATCGCGTTCAGAGTATTGGTGGTTCACACTATTTGTGGTACTTTTAGGAATCGTAACATCGATAATCGACGGCATATTAGGTACCGTTACCGCCAATGGCATCGGTCTTATTAGTTCTATAGCTTCACTGGCATTAATTATACCTTCTATCGCCGTAGCGGTAAGACGCCTGCATGATACCGATAGAAGCGGCTGGTTTTATCTATTAAATTTTATCCCGATAATAGGCTGGATCGTATTGATCGTATTTTTCGTACAACAAGGCACTAACGGGCGCAACCGCTTTGGAGACGATCCGTTGCGACCCGCAAGCAGAGGCTCGATTTTTTAAAACCATAGCTTTGCACACATACATAAGCTTCACAAATAAGCTAAATTTAGGGCTAATCCCATTTTGGTTTTAGCCCTTTGTTTTATG